>ERZ1643251.2507-NODE-2507-length-18628-cov-8.605880_pt1 | contig 18628 bp, 15 predicted proteins | sample MGYA00579261_ERZ1643251 | MGnify/ENA primary metagenome ERZ1643251 (study PRJEB29033, sample SAMEA4952267) | chicken gut metagenome | biome: Broiler Chicken; feature: Gastrointestinal Tract; material: Caecum | place: Ireland | collected 2018 | study: Broiler...
TGAATGTTTTTAGAAATGCAGGTAAAAAGATGGAGAAGATTGACGGCAGACGTATACTAAAGATTTTACTGATCATTTTAAAGGTGATTCTTGCGATTCCTCTGGCAGCAGCTTTTATTCTGATTCGCTGTGTACAGTACTTTCTAAAAATTTCCGGAACCGTGGTTTCTTTTGTTTGCATACTATCCTCAGTAGTAGTATCTTTGGCAGCATTGATGGAAATTTTCCTTCAGATTCAGGGAAACGGCCCTGGCGTTGCTGCTATTGTTCTGACAATCTGTGTGGCAGGAGGCCTGATTTATGTTCCTGTTGCCGGCGTAGGTCTGGTAATGGTAGTCCTGGAGGCAGCCTGCAGCTGGATATGGCGGTTTTATATGGGAAATTTTAAGAACTGGAAGGCCTTTTACAAAAGACCAGATTTTCAGTGGTCCACATTTGACGGCGGATACAAAGGAAAAGACACGGAGGAAAGCGAGGCAGGAGGCCGTTATTTCAAGGGACTGAAGACAGTGGAAGAGCTGGATAAAAGATATTTCGCTCTGCTTCGGATCTATCATCCTGATGATGAACAGGAGGAAGACGAGATTACCAGAGGTATTGTGGAAGAGTATCAGTATCTGAAAAACAAATTTACAGAAAATGAAAAAGAGAAAGAACCAGAAGCGGGAGCTGACTGAAAAGGGCAGCGGGACTTCTGGTTTTTCTGCTCTCAGGCAGAAATATCAGAGCACCATGTATCCTGAAAAATGCAAAAAACCAAGGAAGAAATCCCCCTATATGCGTTGACAAGCTTATGGAAAAAGCTATAATTATAGGTAATGAATGATTATTTACAATTATCAAGTGGAGGATTTCAAAATGAAAGTATTAGTAGAAACATCTGCAAGACACGTACATTTATCACAGGAGCATCTGGAAATTCTGTTCGGCAAAGGCCATGAACTGACAGTGAAAAAAATGTTAAGCCAGCCGGGACAGTTTGCCTGTGAAGAAAAGGTAGAGGTAGTAGGAACAAAGGGAAGCCAGAAAATGTCTGTTCTGGGTCCTGTAAGAAAAGATACACAGGTAGAGGTTTCTCTTACTGATGCAAGAAGTCTTGGCGTTACAGCTCCTATCCGTGAGTCTGGCGACATTGCTGGTTCCGGTGCATGTAAGCTGGTTGGCCCTGCAGGAGAAGTAGAGCTGACAGAAGGCGTTATCGCTGCAAAACGTCATGTGCATATGACACCAGAAGATGCTGAAGCAGCAGGCGTAAAGGACAAACAGATCGTAAGCCTTGAAATCGAATCTCCTAACGGACGTTCTTTAACATTTGGAGACGTAGTTGTACGTGTAAGCGCATCTTACGCTACAGCAGCTCATATTGACACAGATGAGTCTAATGCTCTGGCTCCTGGAAAAGAATGCTACGGTGAAATGATCGTGAAATAATTTATAGAGGCGGCTGACCTTTATATTTAGGAAAACAGGGAACTTCTTATGTAAAGTAAGAGGGCTCCCTGTTTTTTTCTATGGCGTTGTTGCATTAGTCATATGTCCGGAATATTTATACATTTTATGCGAATTTGTCGAGCATAGCTTTGAGACTATAGGCTCAAAGCGGCACAGACTGAGCAATAAGATGTATAAATATTCTTGATTTTGATTCACGAGCTAACGTCATAGAATAAAAATATTTTGATTATCAAAAAATTTGATTGTAATTGATACTTGAATCGGATATAATAAAACCATCAATGAAAAGCGTGGGGAAATGGCTGGAAGGAGTGATGGCATGAGTAATTATGAAGTGCTGCATGACATCCTTGTGAAACTTTTCCAGGAAATCCTGGATATAGAGAGCAAGGCACTGATTACTTCAGAGTTCAAAGATATTTCTGTTAATGATATGCATATTATTGAAGCGATTGGAGAGAGAGAACCCAAGAATATGTCTTCTGTGGCAAAGATCATGTCGGTTACAGTGGGAACTCTTACCATTGCTATTAATAGTCTGGTGAAGAAGGGGTATGTACACAGGGAAAGAAGTGAGGAAGACCGGCGTGTAGTCCTTATTTCCCTGACAGAGAAAGGTAAGAAGGCCAATGCCCATCATATGAAATTCCACGATGGGATGATACAGGCTGTGCTGAAGGACCTGAATGAAGAGCAGCAGGAAGTCCTGGTAAAAGCATTGATGAATCTGAGAACTTTTTTTGACTCTTACAGATGAGCATAAAAATGAGAAGAAAAAGCCGTTTGGGAAAGGCGATAGAGAAGACAGCCTTTCCAGAACGGCTTTTTCAGCACCTTATTTATATTCTGCAAGAAGATATTTTTCTACAACGGGAAAGGGAGCCGGACCGATATCCAGAAGGTTTTTGTGAAATTCTTTCAGATTAAAGCTGCTGCCTGTTTCCGTCTGGACAGTATCTTTTAAGGAAATAAAATTCAGATATCCCAGATAGTATTTCAGATAGTTGGCGGGATTTTCTATGATGTACTGGAAAATTTCCTGGCAGGTCTCCTGGTCTGTAATTCCGAATACTGCCAGAGTATCGGCTGTGGTATCCATGTTCCAGCCCTGATAATGAATGCCCAGATCTAAAATGGAGTAAAGGCATAGGCTGATGGAACGATTCAGACAGAGAAAATCCATGATATCCTGGTCGATAGCAAGGAAAGGAGAGGCATAGCCATAGGCCAGAGATTCCACATAAGTGGCCCATCCTTCTATATAGCCGCTGCAGCTTAAAAGTTCCCGTATAGGATGATGATCCTGGCCGGCAAAATATACGGTCTGATATAAATGTCCGGGAAAACCCTCATGGGCCAGGGTGGTAAAAAGTTCTGCCTGAGATACCTGACTGGACTGATTGATATAGATGGTATTAGGCGTAAGGGTATCCATGGGGGGAGTCAGGTAAAAAGCAGGACTTGAAAATTCTTCCATGGATTCCGGTACATATTTCACCTCATATTCCTTTACTTCCAGCTCAGGAAAGTCATCTGTGATAATATGCTGGAGATAATCCAGCATCTGCTCTGGGGAAAGACCAGAGGAGGGAAGACTGTATGCGCTGGAGATAATCGCAGGATTTTCTGTAAGAAGTTCCTGAACTTTGCTGTAATCTTCCTGAAGCTGGAGAAGGAGGCTTTGGAGGATTTCATCTAAGGATCGGTAGTCTCCTACCGTACTCTGGATCAGATATTTATAATAATCTTTTCCACCGTCCAGATAAGCCAGACCGCCGGTGTTTTTTCCCCTTCCTTTTAGTTCTTCCAGTCCTTGGGAGAGGGAGAGATAAGCAGGAAAAACAAACTGGTCCATGAGTTTGTCATGCATTTCAATAAAAGAGTCTGCCTGGTGCCGGGAAATCCTCCTGGAGTTTAAGAGTTCCTCTACTCTTTGATTGAACATGGAATACAGGTAATTCTCTGTACCTGTTTCCATAAAGCTCTGGCACTGCTGAATGATTCTGTCTGCACTGACATCACTCATAAACAGCCCTTCTTCAGCCTTCTTTTCTTCAAATTCCAGGATACTCTGGAAGTATTCCGGAATATCTGCCAGAAGAGAAAAATAATCCTTGATATCTGAAGAAGTGCGGAAGGTATATTCTGCCAGAAGTATGGGAAGCTGGGCCTGGATGCCCAGATTTGGCCCAAGGGGTTCCTGGAGAAGATAGGAACTGCCCAGAGAAAGCTGGGAGGAAAATTCAAGGGAAAGGATGTCGTAGATAATCTGATTTTCTTCCGAAAGCTGGGAGAGATCAAATTTTTCTAATTCTCTTTGGAGTTTTTCTGCCTCTTTCTGATTTTTTTCCAGAGCATCCGGCTCCATGGTTCCCAGAGTGACCTGGTATTCATTGATGCCGTAATCCTCCGGATAGGCCAGGGTATAGTGAAGATTCAGGGTATTTGTTTTCATTTCCTGCTGGAAAATATCTTCTATGTAGCTTTCAAACTCCTTATTTTCAGAAGAGGGAAGGCAGGTTTTCAGGAAAAAGAAAGCTGCGCCGGATACCAGTAGAAGGGCTGCTGCGCAGATGAAATACTTTCGCTTCAGAGATAAAATTTTTTTCAAGGGTATTTCCTCATAAAAGGGATACTTCTTTACAGTTTATGAAAAAAGAAAAAGGGTATGTATATTTTCTTGGAAAAATATGCTATGATAAATACGATAATGCAGAAAAACAGGAGGGAAAAAGATGAAGGACTCCAGAATATTAAAAGAGGAACTTTTACAGGGAAATTATGAAGAACTTTTCCGGGAGATCTATCAGGATGATTCCGAAGCCAAGAGGCAGAATGCCAGATACGCACAGGCTGTAGAAAAATTTGAAGAGCTGTTTGGTGAAAAACAGGTGGAGATTTACAGCGCTCCGGGAAGAAGTGAAGTAGGAGGAAACCATACAGATCATCAGCATGGTATGGTGCTGGCAACGTCTATTAATCTGGATGCTGTTGCAGTGGTCAGTCCAGTGGACTCCCCTGTGATCCAGCTTGTATCAGAAGGTTACGACATGGTAGAAGTAGACACCAGAGACCTTGAAGAAAAATATGAAGAAGAGGGCACCACAACAGCTCTTATCCGTGGCGCTGCGGCTGCTCTTACAGAAAAGGGATATAAAATAGGCGGCTTTCAGGCCTATATTACCAGTGACGTGCTGATTGGAGCGGGACTGTCGTCTTCAGCAGCTTTTGAGGTAATTGTAGGAACGATTCTTTCAGGGCTTTTCAATAATATGGAGATTGACCCGGTGGAAATCGCCAAAGCCGGTCAGTATGCGGAAAATGTATATTTCGGCAAACCCTGCGGCCTGATGGACCAGATGGCCAGTGCAGTAGGAGGACTGATCCATATTGATTTCCAGGACCCACAGACACCGTCAGTAAAAAAAGTACCTTCTGATTTTCAGGCTTACCAGTACAGTCTCTGTATTGTAGACACCAAAGCTTCACATGCGAATCTGACAGATGACTATGCAAAGATTCCGGAAGAGATGAAGAAAGTTGCAGCCTTCTTTAAGAAAAAAGTCCTCAGAGAAGTGGACGAGCAGGAATTCTTTGAGCAGATTCCAGGCCTGAGAAGTATCCTGGGAGACCGTCCGGTGCTTCGTGCCCTGCACTTCTTCGAGGAAGAAAAGCGAGTGGAAAAACAGGTGGAGGCTCTGGAACAGGGAGACTTCAGAAGATTTCTGGAGCTGGTGAAGGAGTCAGGTAATTCTTCTTTCAAATACCTTCAGAATATTTACATAAACAGAGATGAGCAGAACCAGGCTATGTCTGTTGCTCTGGGAGCCAGTGAAAGCATTCTTCAGAATCATGGTGTCAGCCGTGTTCACGGAGGGGGCTTTGCAGGAACAATCCAGGTATTTGTAGAAAACAGTTATGTGGAAGAATACAGGAAGAAAATTGACCATATCTTCGGAAAGGATTCCTGCCATGTTCTGAAAGTACGTCAGTTGGGTGGAATTAAAGTAATCTAATAAAAGGGCAAAAAGCAACAAAAAGATGCTGTATGTGATGACAGAAGCTGTGGTCACATGCAGCATTTTTAAATTTACATAATTGTGAGGCCTGGATTTATACGTTGTCGAGGACAGAATTCCTTGGAAAAGTTCAGAAATTTACCTTTAAATTTTCAGAATATTCACGATTGTAAAATATATACAAAGATTGTCGAAGGCCGGGAAGTTTCCCACATTTTATCCTCAAAGTTATACACATTGAAAATAGTGGAAAACCTTGAGAAAGTGGAGTTATACACCGAGTTATCCACATTGTCCACAAAAATCACTGTGGATTTCTTTGATTTACATAATGAAATAAAGAACATAGGTTTTGTGAAGTTGTTATAAAATGGGATTTTTTGAAGAAAAAAGTGGAAAAAGGGTTGACATTTTTGAAATCAAATATTGGTCTGAAGCAGGAAGAATTTGACAAAACCAGACAAAAATTAAACAAATTATCTGAAAATAATGGTTTACAATAATATCGCATGAGTATGCAACAAATCAACAATTAAAAAAAACAAATGAGATAGAATCTTTCAAAAGGGGAGGATATAATAGGACACAGAAATCAAGGAATGAAATGAACAAAGGAGGACGTTATGCCGATTATTTATCATGAACAAGCTAAAGAGTTTCACCTGTTTAACGATGAAGTAAGCTATATCATTGGAATTATGGAAAACGGGCAGATGGAGAATCTGTATTATGGGAAGGCTCTCCGGGACAGAGAAGACTTTTCTCATTTTCATGAAGAAACTATGAGATCTCAGATGTCCGTCTGTGTTCCGGAACCGGGACTGCTGTCTATGCATTATACCAGACAGGAATATCCTGTTTATGGAACGGGAGATTATAAGAGCCCTGCTCTGTGCATTCGTCAGGAGGATGGAAGCAGGATTACAAATTTTGTCTATAAAGATTACAAGATCCTGAAGGGGAAACCATCCCTGGCTCCTCTGCCGGCTACTTATGTAGAAGATGACGGCGAAGGAGATACTCTGGAGATTACTCTCCATGACGATAAAATCAATACAGATATGGTACTGTCTTATACAATCTATAAAGACTATCCGGTAATCACCAGAAATACCAGATTTCTGCACAAAGGAGAGAGCTCTATCGTACTGGAGAAAGCTATGAGCGTATGTGTGGAATTTCTGGATATGGACTTTGAGATGGTACAGCTTTCCGGAGCCTGGGCAAGAGAGCGATATGTAAAAAGCCGCAGACTGGAGATGGGAATCCAGTCTATATATGGCATGAACGGTACCTGCGGCGGAGCAGAGCATAATCCATTTATGGCCCTGAAAAGACCAGATGCAGGGGAATACAACGGGGAAGTTTACGGATTCAGTTTCGTATACAGCGGCAATTTCCTTATCCAGACAGAAGTGTCTACCTTTGATATGACAAGAGTTACTGCAGGCATCCATCCAGAGAGTTTTTCATGGGTGCTCCAGAAGGGAGAAAGCTTCCAGACACCTGAAACTGTCATGGTGTACAGCGACCAGGGACTGAATAAAATGAGCCAGACATACCACAGGCTTTACAGGAAGCGCCTCATGAGAGGCACATGGAGGGATAAAGCCCGTCCTATCCTTTTAAATAACTGGGAGGCCACATATTTTGATTTTAATGAAGAAAAAATACTGAACATTGCCAAAAAGGCAAAGGAAGCCGGAGTGGAACTGTTTGTTTTGGATGACGGATGGTTCGGGGCCAGAAATGATGATTACAGAGGCCTGGGCGACTGGTATGCAAATCTGGAAAAACTCCCTGAGGGAATTTCCGGATTGTCCAGAAAAATAGAAGATATGGGATTAAAGTTCGGACTGTGGGTAGAGCTGGAAATGGTAAATAAGGACAGCGACCTTTATCGTCAGCATCCAGACTGGCTTGTTGCAGCTCCCGGCAGATTTGAGTCCCATGCCAGACATCAGCATGTCCTGGACTTTTCCAGAAAAGAAGTGGTGGACTATATCTATGAGATGATAGCAAAAATTCTCCGCGAGTCCTCTATTTCCTATATCAAATGGGACATGAACCGGTACATGACAGAACCTTACAGCAGAGGGGCAGAGCCAGCCCGTCAGGGAGAGGTTATGCACAGATACATCCTGGGAGTCTATGACCTTTACACTCGTCTGACCGAAGAATTCCCGGAGATTCTCTTTGAATCCTGTGCCAGCGGCGGCGCCAGATTTGATCCGGGTATGCTGTACTTTGCTCCCCAGACATGGACCAGTGATGACACAGATGCCAATGAGAGAACAAAAATCCAGTACGGAACTTCCTATGTGTATCCAATCGTAGCTATGGGCTCTCATGTGTCTGCAGTGCCTAATCATCAGGTGTTCAGAAAGACTCCTATCAGTACAAGAGCCAATATTGCATATTTCGGTACCTTTGGATATGAATTGGACCTGAATCTTCTTTCTGACCAGGAAATGGAAGAGGTGAAGAAACAGGTAGCATTTATGAAAGAGTACAGAGAGCTTATCCAGGTTGACGGGGATTTCTTCCGCCTGTTAAGTCCCTTTGAGGGAAATGATACTGCATGGCAGGTGGTATCTCAGGATAAGAAACAGTCCGTTGCCATGTTTTATCAGAAACTGAACAAGGTAAATGCTTCCTGGCTCCGGCTGAAAGTAAAAGGACTTCAGGAAGACGGCCTGTATCAGGTGATCCTGGCCGATGAACCTGCAAAGACCTATGAGGCTTATGGCGATGAGCTGATGTATGGGGGAATTCCCATTGACAGAATGGAACTGAACAGAAGAGGCGGAGATTTTGCCTCACTGCTGTTTGTGATAAAGAAGGTAAATTAAGAAAAATGAAAAGCCCTGTTCTGCGGCGTGCTCGGATGAGTTACACTGCGGGACAGGGCTTTTTTAGCTTTAAGGATTTTCATCGCCCAGATAATTTTTAAAGAAGCGGTATAAAATATGAGCATTTATCAGGGCAGTAAGGCCGAAGCCGAAGAAAAACCAGCAGCAGGCATATAAAGGCAGGAGAGTGAGGTCCTGATAAGTCATAAACATAGGAAGGATCGTGATCACAGCCAGCAGCAGGGTGGAAGGAAAATGCATAAAAGCAAAAATATAAGAATTTTTCACCAGATTTTTCAGCGTATTCGAGAAGGCGGCGATTACCGGGAAGATATAAAGACCTCCGATCACCAGAAGAACCGCTGCGCCTTCAGAAAGATAAAGAAGAACCTGGGAGATATCCTTACCCTGGAGAGACAGGAAGCGGATATTCAGCAGCAATATGAGCAGCAGAAGGAGAAAAAGCAGCCAGGCGGCCAGGGATTGGAGGAAATTCTCCTTAAAAGCACGGAAAAAGGTCTTGGCGGCTCCGTTGAGATTCCCTTTGACGCTGCGCAGCATACAGTGGTACAGAGCAGTCAGCGCCGGGCCGATGGTGAAAACTGGAATGCAGCAGAGTACAAAGAGAAGATTGCATACGATCACATCTCCGATCTTATTTAAGCCGATATTTAGAAGGTTATTTTCATTAAAGAGATTCATAGCCGGTTTCCTTTCTATACATCATGTGATATTTTCCGCGAGGGTCTAATGCAGCATATATAGTAAAGGGTAACATTGAATATGGAAAATTACTATGGAGAAATTAAAAAAAATAAGGAAACTATGAAAAAATAATACGGATAACAGTAAAAATAGAAGGGAAAACAGGGAAAAAATTAAAAAAAACAGGAAGAATGAAGAGGGAAAAATAAAAAAATATTGTTAAATTGTCCATTGATAAAGGGAAATTCGATGCTTTTTACATGCATTTAAACGGAAAAGCGACATTATGACATATAGTAAAAACATAACTCCATTTATCATTTTTCCATGTGAAATTATAATAAACAATACATTGATGATTAAAGCAATGAAAGCAAAATGACGAATTAAAGGAGGAGAGACTATGAAATTGAAGAGAGTTGTAGCATTAGCTTTGGCAGGGGTTATGGTATTTTCGTTAGGCGCCTGCGGAGGCGGCGGTAATGAAGGCGGCGGAGAAAGCGGCGGAGGCGGCGGAGACCTGTCTGTCATGATCTGGGATACCTACCAGGAAGCCGGACTGAAAGAAATCCTGGCAGATTTCACAGAGGAGACAGGCATTGGTGCAGAAATCCAGGTAGTGCCATGGAACGAGTACTGGACCCTTCTTGAAGCCGGAGCTCAGGGCGGCGATATGCCGGACGTATTCTGGATGCATTCTAATGAGTCCGAGAGATATATGTCAAACGATATGCTCCTGGATCTTACAGATAAGATCGCAGAAAGTGATCTTGTGGATATGAGCAAGTATCCGGAAGATATTAAGAATCTGTATACATATGAAGACAAGGTATATGCAGTTCCCAAGGATGTAGATACCATCGCTCTCTGGTACAATAAGACCATGTTTGACGAAGCCGGAATTCCTTATCCAGATGAGACCTGGACCTGGGACAAGCTGGTAGAGGTTGCAAAACAGCTGACAAAGCCGGACGGCAGCCAGTATGGATTTGCCATGAGAAATGATACCAACCAGGAAGGTTACTACAATATCGTATACGATATGGGCGGACAGATCATTTCTGACGATAAGACAACTTCCGGATATGACGATCCAAACACTATCAAAGCTATGCAGGTGGTTGAGCAGCTGATCAAAGACGGCTCTATGCCTTCTATCGAGACCATGTCTGAGAACGGACCGGACGTGCTTCTGAAATCCGGAAAGACAGCGATGTCCTTCCACGGTTCCTGGATGATCTCTTCCTTCAAGGAAGAAGATTATATTAAAGAAAACTGTGACTGTGCAGTAATGCCTATGGATGCAGAGAGCGGAAGACGTGTCTCCATCTACAATGGCCTTGGCTGGGCGGCAGCAGCAAACGGCGACAATACAGAAAATGCATGGAAACTGATCGAATATCTGGGTTCCGAAGCAGCTCAGACAAAACAGGCAGAATTAGGCGTTACCATGTCTGCATGGGACGGAACTTCTGAAGCATGGGTAAACTGTGCACCGGAATTTAACTTACAGGCTTATCTGGATATGCGCGATGACATGGTAATCAGACCATACTCCAGAAATACCGTTACATGGGAAAACAGAGCCAGCGAGCTTCTGAAAGAGGCCTGGGCCGGAAATATGACCATGGAAGATACCTGCAAGCAGATTGCAGAAGAGATGAACGCTACGCTGGCGGAAGAGCAGTAACATAAGGTGAAAGGACAGCCGTTTTGGCGGCTGTCCCCATAAGAAAAAGGAGTGACACATATGGCAAAGCCGAAAAAGAAAGTAACAAGCCGTGAGCGCAGCGAATTCAGATGGGGCTGGGCGTTTATCATTCCTACGATGCTGGGACTTATTATTTTGAATATTATACCGATTTTCCAGACAATCTATAAGAGCTTCTTTAAGACCGGAGACTTCGGCAGGGGAAATATCTTTGTGGGACTGGAAAATTATCAGACAATGTTTGCAGATTCTCAGGTATGGCAGGCGCTGATCAATACGATCAAATATGCAATCGTAGAGGTGCCGTTTTCCATTGCCATCTCTCTGGTGCTGGCAGTCCTTTTGAACAGGAAGATGAAGGGCAGAAGCGTATACCGTACCATTTTCTTCCTGCCTATGGTAGCGGCTCCGGCAGCGGTAGCTATGGTTTGGAGATGGTTGTTTAACGCAGACTTCGGTCTGATCAACCATGTTTTCGGAGTACATGTAAACTGGGTGTCCGACCCGAATATCGCGATCTTTTCCATTGCAGTGATCGGTATCTGGTCCATCATTGGTTATAACATGGTACTTTTCCTTGCCGGTCTCCAGGAAGTGCCGGGAGATTATTATGAAGCGGCGGACATTGACGGAGCCAGCGGCGTACGTCAGTTCTTCAGCATTACGCTGCCTCTGATCTCTCCCACTATCTTTTTCGTACTGGTTACCCGTGTGATCGGCGCCCTTCAGGTATTCGACCTGATCTTCATGGTAATGGATAAATCCAACCCGGCGCTTATCAAGACTCAGTCTCTGGTATATCTGTTCTATGAATATTCCTTCCGTCAGAAGAATCAGGGCTATGGTTCTGCCATCGTGGTTCTGCTGCTGGTTGTGATCATGATCGTTACGGTATTCCAGATGATCGGACAGAAAAAATGGGTTTACTATAATTAAAAGGGGGTACTGGTATGGAAGCGAGAAGAAAAATAATGTCAGTGATCATACATATTGTATTGATCCTTATGTCAATTACTATGCTGGTTCCCTTTTTGTGGATGATACTTACAGCATTTAAGTCTGTGTCAGAGGCTACCCAGGTAAATCCTTTTCTGATTTTCCCTACGGTATGGAGGACAGAGTCCTTTACGGAAGTTATGGAGAATATGAACTTTATCCTGCTGTATAAGAATACGCTCCTCATGATCTTTTTCCGCGTGCTGTGTGCAGTTCTTACAGCAACCATGGCCGGATATGCTTTTGCCCGTCTGAACTTTAAGGGAAGAGATTTTATGTTCTCCTTGGTACTGTTCCAGATGATGATCCCTTCACAGATCTTTATCATCCCTCAGTACCTGATGGTCAGCGGACTTGGTGCTTTAAATACCATTTTCGGCTTGGTATTCCCTGGTATTGTCACAGCTTTCGGTACTTTCCTGCTGAGACAGGCCTATATGACCCTTCCAAAAGATATGGAAGAAGCGGCCAGACTGGATGGCTGCAATATCGGCCAGACTTTCCTGTTTATCATGGCGCCTCTTACCCGTTCCAGCATGGTCGCCCTGGGAATCTTTACAGCAGTGTTTGCTTTTAAAGACCTGATGTGGCCAATGATCGTTAATACGGATAAGAACATGCTGACACTTTCTGCGGCGCTTGCAAAGATGCAGGGACAGTATGCATCCAATTTCCCGCAGTTGATGGCTGCATCACTGATCGCATGTCTGCCGATGATCGTTATCTACGTGATCTTTCAGAAACAGTTTATTGAAGGTATCGCTACCAGCGGTGGAAAATTATAAGAGATTTAATAGAAACAGACTGGCTTTGAAAATGGGCTGCTGCATAAAAAAAACGGTGCAGCGGCCTGGTTTCGTTTAGAGACACATGGAGGGAATGACTTGAATAGAATGACAGGATACACCAGCTCTGCGAAATATAAATCATTGGAGGATATCCAAAGAGACTCCTCGGAACTATGCCTGTGCTATTGCGGTTGGGAACAATGTGAGCCGGGACACCGTTATGGTCCTAACAGAAGAAGAAATTATGTGCTTCATTTTGTCAGCGAGGGAAGCGGGACGCTTGAAGTCAACGGAAATCAATACAATATAAAAAAGGGAGAGGCCTTTTTACTTCCGCCTGCCACAGAGGCCTGGTATGAAGCTGATAAAGAGGATCCCTGGTTCTACAGCTGGGTGGGGTTTAGTGGGGCGAAAGCAAAAGCCTGCGTAGATAACGCCGGTTTTTCTATGAAAAAACCGGTGCGCAGCATTGCCTGCCTTCCCCACATCCAGGAACTGATTGAAAAAATCCTGGAAGAATATCAGTTGTCTTTTAAATGTGAACTGAGGAGAAATGCTTATCTGTTGGAAATTCTGGCAGATCTGGTAGAAGAATATATGAGCGACGCTCCGGGTATGGTACATTTTTACCCGGGAACTGTGTATGCACGCCATGCTATTGACTACATTAACCAGCATTATAATGAGAAGCTTCGTATCTCGGAACTGGCTACTTATATTGGCGTGAACAGAAGTTATCTGACCAGCAGCTTCAAAAAGGTTACCGGTTATTCGCCCCAGGAGTATTTGATACTGCTGCGTATGGATAAAGCGGCTTCTATGCTGAGAAAAACGGATATGTCAGTCAATGCTGTAGCGGCAGCTGTGGGATACAGCGATCAGCTTGCTTTTTCAAAAATCTTTAAACAATATTATGGGATAAGTCCCAAAGCTTTTCGGGAGAGTGAAGAGCAGCTGGTGCTGTGTACCCATAAGGGAGAATTTCAGACAAAATTTTTTTAGGAGGAAATTTGTATGGCAAAAATAACTTTTATGGGAGCGGGAAGCACCGTATTTGCAAGAAATGTATTGGGAGACTGTATGTGTTCTCCGTCTCTGTGCGACAGCGAAATCGCACTGTATGATATTAATGGACAGAGACTGGAAGATTCTCAGGTGATACTAAGTGCTATTAACCAGAATGTAAATCAGGGAAGGGCGAAAATCAAAACTTATCTGGGAGAGGAAAATCGAAAAGAGGCATTAAAAGGCGCGGATTTTGTAGTAAATGCCATCCAGGTAGGGGGCTACGATCCCTGCACCATTACAGACTTTGAAATTCCGAAAAAATATGGTCTTCGTCAGACTATTGCAGACAGTCTGGGTATCGGCGGCATTATGAGAGGCCTTCGTACCATTCCAGTACTAGAAGGCTTTGCCAGAGATATGGAAGAGGCATGCCCTGACGCATGGTTTTTAAATTATACCAATCCTATGGGTATCCTTTCTGGATACATGCAGCGGTATACAGGAGTGAAAACTGTAGGGCTGTGCCACAGTGTACAGGTCTGCTCTAAGACGCTTTTGGAAGAACTGGGAATGGAAGACAAACTGGAAGGCCGTGTGGAGACCATTGCAGGAATCAATCATATGGCCTGGCTGCTGAAAATCCAGGACAAAGAAGGAAAGGATCTGTATCCGGAAATCAGAAAAAGAGCTGCTGAAAAAAATGCAAATGAAAAGCACACGGATATGGTACGTTTCGAGTATATACGGAGACTGGGATATTACTGTACAGAATCCAGCGAACATAATGCAGAGTACAATCCTTTCTTTATTAAAAATAAATATCCGGAACTGATTGACCAGTATAATATTCCTCTGGATGAATACCCCAGAAGATGTATTAAGCAGATAGCAGAATGGGAAGAGGAGAAAAAGAATATCCTCAATAACGGTGAGATCACTCATGAGAGAAGCCGGGAATATGCTTCTTATATTATGGAAGCAATGGTAACAAACGAGCCTTATAAGATTGGAGGAAATGTGATCAATAAAGGTCTCATTGAGAACCTTCCTTCTGATGCCTGTGTGGAGGTTCCCTGCCTTATCGATGGCAGCGGTGTGACTCCCTGCAGAGTAGGAAAACTTCCTGTACAGCTTGCAACTATGAATATGACAAATATTAATACTCAGCTTCTGACGATTGAGGCTGCCCGCACAAAGAAAAAAGAGGCCATTTATCAGGCGGCTATGCTGGATCCTCATACAGCGGCAGAACTGAGCATTGATGACATTGTAAAGATGTGTGATGAACTGATAGAAGCCCATGGGGATTATATGAAGATGTATCGCTGAGAAAAAGAGGTAGGCTATGAAGAAAAAGATTTTTGATCTGGGGATTCCCCATTATATTACAATAGAAACAGAAGAGGGGAGCTGTATCCTGAAGGGAACAGGAGAAACTGTCCAGAGGCAGGATGTGACAGTGGAGATTACCGGGGGCGTAAACTGCCGGAAAGTATCGATCACAGCCCGGGATTCCAAAGTACGGAGCGTAAAGCTGAGATGGAACTCTCCTCTTGATAAAAGCTCCAGACTTCTGGGAAGCAGCTGGGAAAGGACTTTTGGAGACGCTCAGTGGAAAGGAATAAGCGGAAGAGCTTTTATGCCCTGGTATTTCCTTGCCTCCTGTCAGGGAAAAACCAGAGGGTATGGGGTAAAGGTAAGACCCTCAGCTATGTGTTTCTGGCAGGCAGATACCAGAGGCATTACTCTGGTTCTGGATACCAGATGCGGGGGAAGTGGCGTAGAATTAAATGGAAGAAAACTGGAGGCAGCAGAAATTATCTGTATGGAGGCAGAGGACTGTACTTCTTTCCAGGCAGCTCAGGCTTTTTGCAGAGAGATGTGTACGGACCCTATCCTGCCGGCCTATCCTGTATATGGAAGCAATAACTGGTATTATGCCTATGGGGACAGCTCAGAGAAAGAAATCCTTCAGGATACAGAATATCTTATGGAGCTGACAAAAGGGGCAAAAAATCCTCCATACATGGTGATTGACGACTGTTGGCAGGAGCATCATCGCCTGAATGAGTATAATGGAGGCCCCTGGAGAAAGGGAAATAAAAAATTCCCGGATATGGCCGGGCTGGCAGAGAAGATAAAGGAAAAGGGAGCCAGGGCAGGTATCTGGGTACGGCTGCTGCTGAACGAAGATGAGAAAATCCCTGAAAAATGGAGAATTTCTCATAATGGATGCCTGGACCCCTCCCATCCGGAGGCGCTGGCCTATATCCAGGAAGATGTAGAAAACATCTGCAAATGGGGCTATACCCTGATCAAACATGACTTTTCCACCTACGACATTTTCGGAAGATGGGGATTTGAGATGAATCCGTATCCTACCCAGGACGGATGGAGCTTTTATGATAAGGAAATGACCAGTGCGGAAGTGGTGAAACTGCTGTATGGAAAAATTTATGAGACAGCAGCTAAATATGATACACTGATCTTAGGCTGCAATACCATAGGTCATCTGGGAGCCGGTCTGATGCATATGCAGAGGAGCGGAGACGATACCAGCGGTATTACCTGGGAGAGAACCCGGGTTATGGGTGTGAATACCCTTGCCTTCTGTCTGCCCCAGCACGGAGCTTTCTATGAAATAGATGCAGACTGCGTGGGAATTATGGGAAATATTCCATGGAGCCTGAATCGCCAGTGGGCAGAGGCTGTGGCCAAATCTGGCACGCCTTTGTTTGTATCGGCTAAGCCGGGTCTGCTCAGTGAAGAAGAGAAGGAAGAGCTTCATCAGATTATGCTGGAGGCCTCTGAACAGGAAGCCCATTATATTCCCCTGGACTGGGAGTATACAGACTGCCCGGAAATCTGGGGAGATGGTAGGGAAAAAATAGAGTACAACTGGTACGAAGAGGCAGGAACCTGCGCAAAGGGAAATACTTTGAAGTATTTTGCCTATATTCCTCTGTCCTGATAGGTAAAAGGGCGGGGGGACTTATCCGGGGCTTCTTGCTTTACAGAGGCAGGAAAGATATAATGACGGTATGATGATTTTGAGAAAAGAGGAAACAAAATGATATACGTCAGTCATCTTCTGCCTGACAGAGAAATGGCAGAAGTCCTGGAACAAACGGGAGCAGGAATAGAAAGTATAGATTTTTCTATTGCGGAGAATCTGGATAACCTGAAAGAGAATATTTTGGACTACAGAGGGAGACTGAGGGCCATGGGGGCAGAACATCTTACCATCCATGGCCCGTTTCTGGATCTGAATCCCATGACCTTTGATTCACGGATACGTCAGGCGACTATGCTGCGCTACGCACAGGCATACGAGGCGGCGGCAGAACTGGGAGCAGAAAAAATCGTTTACCATACCTGTTATCACCCGGATATTTATCTTCTTACAGGCTGGGCCCAGCGCACGGCAGAGTTTTATCAGGAGTTTCTGGAAAACAGAAAAGGGATTAAAGTGGTCTTGGAGAACGTTTTTGACAGAACCTGGGAGCCGATGCTGGAAGCAGTTCTCCTGGTGAAATCACCGGACTTTGATATTTGTCTGGACATCGGACATGCCCATTGCTATTCTCCGAAACCAACAGAAGATTGGGTAAATGGATTGAAGGAACATATTTCTCATATTCATGTACATGACAATCTGGGAGACAGGGATTCTCATCTGGCGTTGGGACAGGGAAATATCCCTTTGGAAAAGACTTTGCTGCCGTTGTTTCTGGAAAACCCGTCCGCTACTTTTGCCATAGAATGTGGGGAAAAGGAGGCGGTTCTGAAGTCTTGGGAGAAAATCAGAAAACTGAAAACACATACAGAAAATTTTCTTGCAATAACAAATAAGATATGATAGATTATTTTTAAAATATGCATAGGATATTTTGTCAAGTGAGCGGTATGTGAGTACGCTTGAAAAGGGAACGAAGTGCAAATCTTCGGCGATCCGGTCACTGTAAATATGGAGTCTGCTTTTGAAGGCCATTGCAGAATATGTGAGAAGGCGAAAGCAGGCAGGGATGTATAAGCCAGGAAACCTGCTTGACAAAAAGATGAAGCTTCCAGGTAGAGCAAACATCTTAACATACTGCTGGGCTTGTTTTTGCAGGCTCTTTTGCTGTGTTCGGTAAAAATAAGGCGATGAAGAAACTGTCTGTCGTTCCATTCTGGAAGTATCACAAATGCAGAATACGATTTAAGAAGGGGACGGGAGATATGGTATACAGCACACTGACTAGGAAGAATGTATGTGGACAGATAACAGAGGAATTCTATGTAGATGAAGCCTATGATACAGTAGGAAAAGAAGCTTTTAAAAACAGCATAAAAGTAAGGCGGGTTTATCTGAGCAATATCCGAAAAATAGAAACAGAAGCATTCTGGGGCTGCACTTCTTTGCTGACAGTAGATATGCCCAAAACATCCAGGATAGGTAAAGGAGCATTTGCCGGGTGCAGTAATCTCCGGTCAGCAGTTTTCCCGGAAGTATTTTCGCTTTTGGGAAAAGGAGTTTTTTTAAAATGCAAGAGACTGGGGAAAGCGATTTTTCAAAACAACAGAAACTGTAAAAAGATTCCGTCCCAGTCATTTGCCGAATGCAGGCAGCTGAAGGTTTTGCAGCTTCCAAACCAACTTGCGTCCATAGAAGAGCAGGCATTTTATAAGTGCGAGGCTTTGGAAAAAATTATTCTTCCGGATTCGCTGAAGGTTGTGGAGAGCAAGGCTTTTTATCAGTGTGGATTAAAAGAAATAGAGCTTCCGGATGGACTTGAAAAAATAGGGGACAGTGCTTTTTTAAAATGTAAGAAATTAAAATATGTCCGTATCCCATCCAGCGTCAGGGAAATCGGCAAATGGGCTTTTCATGGATGCGGGGAGTTAGAGTGCCTTGAAATAACCCATGATCCAGAGGTGATCGGCGAATGGATAACGAATAAAAACTGTACGATTAGGTGCAGAAAGGGAAGTAAAGCGGAAGCATATGCAGAAAAATATGGAATGAAGATTATCTTGCTCCCGTAAGAATATATAACAAAGTACTGTAAAATAGTCAGTGAAATATCAGGGATTGACAATTATCCGCTTATG
>ERZ1643251.2509-NODE-2509-length-18608-cov-4.982860_pt1 | contig 18608 bp, 21 predicted proteins | sample MGYA00579261_ERZ1643251 | MGnify/ENA primary metagenome ERZ1643251 (study PRJEB29033, sample SAMEA4952267) | chicken gut metagenome | biome: Broiler Chicken; feature: Gastrointestinal Tract; material: Caecum | place: Ireland | collected 2018 | study: Broiler...
ATTGTGGCTTCCGGAGAAGGGTTCTTTCTTCAATCCTCCAAAGGGGATCAACCGTTTGTCGATCATAGTGGGGTCCTCTCTTTACTTTTGTTGAATCACAGATTTCAGAATACAGTATATCACTGCGCAGCGATCGCTGCAAACTCTGTTGTCACCAGATCTTCATACGGAACACGCTCATCCAGTTCATCCGCGCTTTCAAGGATATCCTGCAGCAGGTCAAAGCTGCTTTCTTCAAAGATCAGATCGCTTTTCCACGTGTCCTGATCGTAATAGCGCGTTACGATGGTTGTGATCGTCTCCAGATCGGTCTCCGGGAACTGAGGTTCAATGACAGCCGCGATCTCCTCCGGTGTGTGGGACTGCACGAAGTTCATTCCTTTTTGAAGGGCATTGGTAAATCCCTGTATCACATCCGGGTTCTCATCGATGTAGCTCTGCTTTGCGCTGAACGCGGTGTAGGGGACATATCCGCTGTCCTCACCGAGAGAGGCGACCACATAACCCTTGCCTTCCGATTCCAGAGTGGTCGCGCCCGGTTCAAATTCAACTGTAAAGTCGCCCTGATCTTCTGCAAATGCAGCAGCGGTGGAGCCAAAATCGATATTCTGGTTGATCTCGAGGTCCGTCTCCGGGTCGATTCCATTTTCCTTTAAAATATACTCGAACACCATCTCAGGCATGCCGCCTTTGCGTCCGCCGAGTACGAGGTGGCCTTTTAAGTCTTCCCATGTGAAATCAGGCATCTCTTCCCGTGCCACAAGGAAGTTCCCCGCGCGCTGGGTAAGCTGGGCGAAGTTGACCACATAGTCCGTAGCGCCCTCCGCGTAGGTGTAGATGGATGCCTCTGAACCCATAAACCCGATCTCCGCCTCGCCGGAGATGACCGCGGTCATTGTCTTATCCGCTCCAAACCCGCACACGAGTTCCAGATCAATGCCTTCTTCCTCAAAATACCCTTCCTCGATCGCGACGTACATCGGCGCGTAGAAGATGGAATGTGCCACCTCATTTAGTGTTACTTTGACAGGCTCTTTTTCTTCCGCCTGCTCTGTGGAAGTGCTTTCCGGCCCTGCGGATTCCTTATCCTGCGAACATCCCGCCAGCATGGACAGGGAGAGGACAGCAGCGCCAAGATAGGCTAAAATGCGCTTTTTCATAATTCCTCCATATAGATTTATTCAATTCTTTCTTAAATACTATATGAAGGAAAGCAGAGGAAGTTCCGCTCATAGGCCACCAAAAGGCGGGCCAAAGCCTGTTATTACGGGCAGAGTTCATACCATGTCACAGTTCCCCGCGCTTCTGCGTCTTTCATTTCGCAGGACAGACCGGTCATGGAATCATAGATCCGGGTGGTGAACACTTCCTCGCCGTCATTTATGAATAATTCTAATGTAGAGGAGTCCGAGAGGATACGAATGTTGCGGATATCCTGTAAACGGACGCCCCGTGTCGTCCTGCCGCGCCCGCATTGGCTTATATCCAGAAGAAGCACATCCCCGTCATAGGAAAGGAGAGCGTTCTCACGGATGCGCAGGGTAAAGCTTTCGCATTTCTCAAAGGCCAGTTCCATATCAAAAAGCGGGGAGACATTCTGGGAAAATGTGTTCGTAAAGTGCTCTTCATGCCCCATGCCCCGGATTGTTTCAAGTTCCCGGATCGGCCGCTGTGCAGGATGTCCTTCCTTCGTCAGATACAGTTCCCGTGGAATGGTGAGGCAGTGCTGCCAGCCGTTTTTTAAGGTGGGGGCGTTGTCATACCCGCTGTCCGGCATTCCCATCCATCCGATGAGCAGAGTGCGGCCCTGTCGGTCCTGAAATATCTGCGGTGCGTAGAAGTCAAAGCCACGGTCCAGTTCCCGGAATTCTCCGATCTGATAATCTGTTTCGCCAAAGGTGTAATCCAGTTTAAACGAGCCGCACTGGTAGGTATTGGCATAGTCGAGTCCCTGAGAGGGAAGTCCCTGAGGGCAGGCGATGAGAAATCCCTGTCCGTTTATTTCAGCATAGTTGGGGCATTCCCACATATAGCCAAAAGGATTTTCCGTAGTAAAGCGGAGCTTGTATTCCCAGCGGCGCAAATCATCGCTCTCATAGAGGAGGACGCAGCCTTTATCTGAGAGAGTGCGCGCACCTAGGAGCATATAGTAACGCCCGTTTCTGCGGATCACCTGCGGATCCCTCACGTGTTTGCTCATATCCTCTGGAAAATCATCGTTTGTCATGAGCAGCTCTTTCTCTGTGAAATTATAGCCGTCCCTGCTGGTGATGAGGATGACATTCTGTTCTCTGCCCGCTGTGGTGTAGTCGTATTTTTTGTCCGTATATTTGACATTGCCTGTGTAGAACACATAGTAAATGCCGTCTTCTTCATAGGCGGAGCCGCTGTACGCGCCGTGCTGGTCCCATGCGCAGTCTGGGTAGACGGCAGGCTCATGCTCCTGAAAATGAAGGAGATCCTGCGAGGTCATGTGTCCCCACAACCCATTTCCGCCCTCGGCGTTAAAGGGGGAATACTGAAAATAAATATGGTAGTCATTTCCGATCTGGCACAACCCGTTGGGATCGTTGAGCCAGCCCACGGGCGGCTGCAGATGGTATCCAAGGCGCAGAATATCATTCTGCGCCCGGTCTATAACGGAACCAAACTGTTCGAGCTGTTTAAGATACATTTCTTTTGTCATGGGTTTCTTTTCTGCTGGCATATCTTTATTCTCCTTTACGCTGTCATATGCTGTCCGTCACAGTATTTCTCAGGACAGGATCCGGAAGATGCGGTCAGATATGTCAACCGCGCGGCTTTCTTCCTTCTCAAGAGATGCTCCGTCAGTTTCTGTGACAATGACTGGGATCGCTGTATTGTATCCGGCTTTTTCGACCGCGTCCTTGTCAAATTCCACTAAGAGATCGCCTTTTTTTACATGATCTCCGTTGTCCACATGAGAGGTGAAGTATTTTCCTTCCAGCTTAACTGTGTCAATACCGATGTGGATGAGGATATCCGCGCCGCCGTCTGTGTGAAGGCATACGGCGTGTTTCGTGTCAAAGATGGATACTACCTCGGCGTCCGCCGGAGCGTATACCTTTCCTTCCGAGGGCATAACGGCCGCGCCGTCCCCGAGCACCTTGGATGCAAATGTCTCGTCCTGTACGTCCTCGATGGGAATTAAAGTACCCTTTGCCACGGAGTAGATTGATTCAGCCGTTTTCCCAGCCGTTTCGGAGGCTGAGGCTGTATCCTTTGCCGCACCTGAAGCCGCGCCCGCCTCTGTATTTGATCCTGTAGTTGAGGCCGCGCCTGTCACTGTATTTGATCCTGCTGCTGAGGCCGTGCCTGTACCTGCGGATGAGCCTGCTACTCCGGCTGCGGCGCGGGCCTTTTTCATTGCCCCTGCGCCGATGATCAGTGTCATGATGAACCCGGCTGCCAGTGCGATAACATGAGCGATAATGTAGGATGCGTATCCGTTATTATCCGGATCAGCCAGCGCGATGCCCGGTACGACAGTGGTGCCGAAGCCAAGTGCGGCAAGATCAGTAAAGTATACGACAAGTCCGCCGATAGCGCCGCCTACGCATCCTGCGATGAGCGGGAAACGGAATCTCAGGTTGACGCCGAAGAGCGCCGGTTCTGTGATGCCGAAGAGTACGGAGATGAAGCTGGGGATACAAAGCTCCCTTGTCTTTGCGTCGCGCCTGTTGAGCATCAGATATCCGAGCACTGCACCGCCCTGAGCAGTCATGGCCACAGACATGAGCGGATTTAAGAAGTTACGTCCTGTATCTACAAGAAGCTGTGCCTCGATCGCTCCGAAGATATGGTGCAGACCTGTGATGACAATGAGCTGCTGCACACCGGAGAAGAGGGCGTAACCGACAGCGCCGAAGTTCTGTGTGATCCAGACAAGGCCGTTTGTGATGCCTGACGCAAGCGCCCTTCCCAGAGGCCCTACCACGAGGAATAAGAGGATCGCGCCGACCAGCGTGGTGAGCAGCGGTGAAACGAGAAGGCGGATTACCTCAGGTACTTTTTTCTCAAAGAAGATGTCCAGTTTCGCTGTCACGACACCCATCAGAAGCGCTACGATGATACCGCCCTGAAAGCCGACCAGATCTACGCCAAGGCCGAAGATATGTATGGTGGTCACCTCCACCGTGCCCTGAGCTGCGGCATAAGCGTCGGCAAGGCTGTTTGAGAGCATGATACAACCCATGACGATACCGAGGATCGGCCGCCCGCCAAACCGTTTGCAGGCGCTGTAGGACACTGCCAGCGGCAGGAATCCGAAGATCGCTCCTGAGGAAATATTGATCAGGGTATTGATTCCTGAGAGTGTGGCGTTGTTGTGGACAAAGTCAAGGTTTCCGAGTACACCGGACAGTCCGGTGAGAAGTGCCGCAGCGAGGATGCCGGGCATGATGTCGATAAACACATCGGACAAGGCTTTGATGATACGCTGGAGCGGGTTCATCTTCTGGTTCGCCTCGGTCTTTAAGTCGCTTAAGCTCATATTCTTCATCCCGGTGTAGTCCGCGAATACCTCGTACACATCGTTGACGAGGCCTGCGCCGAAGATGATCTGCACCTGATCTCCTGCGACAAAGACACCTTTTACCAGATCTACGTCCTCCATCTGTTTTAAGTCGGCAGCGTCATTGTTCTTAAGTACGATGCGCAGCCGTGTCGCACAGTGCGCCACGCCTTGGATGTTCTTCTTCCCGCCGACCAGTTCGGTGAGCTGCCGGGAGATTTTTTCATAGCGTTCCCGTTTCTGTTGTTCCATTTGTTTTCCTCCTTTTCAACTTGCACAAGGATTTTTGTGCCCTGATTTGTTCTTGCAATATTAATTATACTGATTTAAAATTATTAGTATATGGAGAAATGTTGACGGACTATTTCGTTTTGTGACTTTGTGGAAAGAGGGGGAGGCATATGAAAGATTATATATTTTCAAACGAGTTTTTCCGGAACATTGATGCAACGGTCTACACGTGCGGATACGAATCCTGCGTACCGGGACACAGCTATGGCCCGGCGGTGCGCAGCGGTTATCTGATCCACTATGTGATAAAAGGCAAGGGCATCTTTAAAACGGACGGCCGCATCTGGCGCCTGAAAGAGGGCGAGGCATTTCTTATACGCCCGGGAACGCTCATTTACTACGAGGCGGACGCAAAAGATCCTTGGACATACACATGGATCGGCTTTCAGGGCGTACGGGTGGAGCAGTATTTAAAACGTACCTCGCTTCTGGAGCACCCGGTATTTTTTTATGGAAGGGATGACCGTATCCGCCTCTGTCATGAGAAGATGTATGAGGCCAACCAACTGCCGGAGAATAAGGATCTTATCATGACCAGCATCTTGTATGAATATCTCTTTATGCTGGCGGACAAATTTCCCAAAGAGCATATATCCATACAGGAGAGACGGGAAAGCTATGTGGAGGAGGCGCTGAAATATATTGAGACCAATCATACCCGGCATATCAATGTAAATGAGATCGCGGATTCCCTGAGCATAGACCGTTCTTATTTATTCCGCCTGTTTAAAAATGCAACAGGGGTCTCCCTGAAAAACTACCTTCTTGATTACCGGATCAGGACAGCCAGCGATCTGCTCGCCCATACCGATTATCCTGTGTCTGTGGTCGCCCGCTCCGTGGGGTATGAGGACGCCCTGTATTTTTCCCGTCTGTTTAAAGAGAAAAAAGGACGCACACCTACAGAATACCGGGCGGAAAAGCAGGGGGCACAATGAAAAGCAGGGAGCAGAGTGATCAAGAGTCAGGCACACAGGGGCAGAAAGGAATCAAAAACAGAGGAGTACGGACATAAAATACCCGCCGGATGGTACTGGTCTGGCATAGAAATGATTTCCTGCCTGCTTTCGTACAGTTTCGGCGGGTAACTTCGATTAACAATATGTCTGTTGCCGGATAATTACCGGCCAGTGCAGCCATAGGCTGCCGTTTTATTCGTCATAATCATCGTCCGCATAATCATCCTCGAACGCGTCATCGTAATCATCCTCATAATCATCACCGTTCCTTGACGTTATGGCGAGGATCAGAGTAATCACAGCGAGTACGGCGCATACTCCGGCGGCGATGAGAAGCTGGAACTCATCCCCTTTCTTGAGAAAGGCAAACACGCCTCCGCCAAGATAGAAGAGCATGGGCAGCAGGAAAGCGAACACGGAGTTCGTTCTAAGTGTAATAAAATACAACAGAGCAGATACGAGCAGACAGAGCGCCACAATAACGAACGTCAGTCCTGAGACAGTCCCGTCTCCTCCGGAGGACAGTCCTGTGGAAAATCCTCTGTACATCAGATATCCGAAACCTGCCAGTGAAATTACCGCGAGAACGATACGCATAACGCGGAATCTCGGTGCATCCTCATAATAATCATCGTCATCATATTCGTCGATCTCCGGCTCCGGTTTCTTTGTGGAATAGTTTGCGTCAGTATTTTTCCGTCTTGCTTCAGCACTGGAAACTGAGGCTTTTTTGATGGCGCGGGTGTCTTCGTCTGCCTGTGTCTTTTTCTTTCTTACAGGCTTGCCGATCGCTCCGGTGGCAAGCATATCCTCATACCCCTGACGGGCAGTGGTCTCATGCTTTACGCGTACTCTCTCCGGCGGGATATTGCTGTACCGCTTCTCCTCGGCGGTATTTGATGACACGCTTTTTGCCGTGCGCTTTTTCACCGGCTTTTTAGCCGGAGCAGCGGCCGCTTCTTCGTCAGAGGAGCGGCGTTTCGGCCTCGGTGCGTCAGATTTTGTAGGGGTTCCCTTCTGGGACGCTGACTTCTGAACCGCAGCTTTCCTTGACGTACCGTTCTTTTCCTGAGCGGAAGCTTTCTTAGAAGCAGCTTCCTGAGCGGGCGCCTTTTTTGTTGCCTCGGCTGTTTGTGCGGGTGCCTTCTTTGCTACCTCGGCCGTTTGAGCAGCAGCTTTTTGTGCCGGTGCTTTTTTGACGGCCTCAGTCTTCGGGGCAGCAGCCTTCTGAACCGCAGCCTTCTGGACAGGCGCTTTCTTCGGGACTTCTGCCTTCTTGGACGGACTCTCTTTCTGAGCGGTGGTCTTGTCAGGAGCGGACTGTTTTGCCGCCTCCTTTTTCGCGCGCTGTTTGTCAAGATTCCACTGCTTGCGGCAGTCGCGGCAGATCGCGTATTTATTAAAGATCGGATCACCGTTTTCGTTGGTGCCAATCTGCTTGTTTTTTAACTCAAGTTCTTTTCCACATATTGGACACTTCATTAATCTATACTCCTCTCTTGTGCTAGACAAATCTACAACGTAAATAGTATAACATTTTGGGGGCGTAAGAACAATGAAAAAATGCAATATCTACTCGAAAAGTGGAATATCTGATTGGATTATGTCGAAATTGTATCCGCAACTGCATCATTTTCCGGACGAAGAATCTTTTTCGGCGGCGTTATTCGAGATGCTACCCTCAGCTTTCTGGTAATGCTTACCGTCAGTTTTATCCAGAACTGTGGGCGGCATGTACTGCACGATATCATTGTAGGAATCCAGTTCTTCCTCCGACTGCGGGAGAGAGGGGATCAGTCCCGTACAGTCCATTGTAGAAGCTGCATTTGTAAGATAGTCATAATCGTCAATCAGCTCTTTGTTTGTTTTCTTTTTCAATATCTTTCACCTCGGTATCATGATCTCTCCGGCAGCAGCATGACACGACAGCCTGATATACACGGCTGTCTGTGCGCGGCGTATTTCCGGTCGTGTTGTTAGTATTTCCGGGAAGAAAAATTGTATTCTTTGGAAAATGTGGTAGAATAGTGAAAGAGTTAATGTGAAATGTACCAGTTGGTGGAAAGGGAGAGCAGATATGAGACTGATTGCAGATACACATGCCCACAGCCTTGCGAGCGGGCATGCTTACAGTACGATAAAGGAGATGGCCGCAGCGGCAAAAGCAAAGGGACTAAAGGCTCTTGCGCTGACGGAACACGCACCTGAGATGCCCGGAACATGCGGACTGTATTATTTTCAAAATCTGGATGTAGTGCCCCGGGAAGCAGAGGGGGTAAGGCTTTTGATGGGAGCTGAGGTCAACATCATGGATCCAGAGGGAACTATTGATCTGCCGGAAAAGACGTGCCGTGATATGGACATTGTAGTGGCAAGCATCCATCTGCCGTGCTATGGATCAGGGCACACGCCGGAAGAAAACACCCGTGCGTATGTGGAGGTTATGAAGAAGCCTTACGTCAATATCATTGGGCACCCGGATGACGGGAGATTCCCCTTTGACTACGAGGTGATTGTGAAGACAGCCAAAGAGACGGGGACGCTTCTGGAGATCAACAATTCCTCCATGCGTCCGCAGAGCAGCCGCAAAGGAACAAGGCAAAATATACTGGCCATGCTGGAACTGTGTAAACAATACGAGGTTCCCGTGACAACGGGGAGCGACGCCCATATAGACGTGGATGCGGGAAATTTTACAAATGTCCGGGAAGTGCTTGAATATTGTAATTTTCCTGAGGAACTGGTCGTGACGGCGGACTGGGACAGATTAAAGACGTTTTTAGGACTGTAAAGACTGTAAAGCGTCAGAAGAAAAAGGTGTGGACTTTAAAAGTTTAATGTGCTAAAATACAACAGTAAAGGGACAGGCGCGGGCGAAAATGCGGTGTTCCCCATATTTATGCCATCGGCTTGAAAAGGAGACATTTTTATGAGTAAGAAAATCAGAACGGAGGCAGTAGATTATCTTTTTGAAGCTGTCCTCAGTCTGGAAAATAAAGAAGAGTGTTATACATTTTTTGAGGATATCTGTACGATCAACGAGCTTCTCTCATTGTCACAGCGGTTTGAGGTGGCAAAGATGCTAAGGGAGCAGAAGACGTATCTGGAGATCGCAGAGAAGACTGGCGCGTCGACGGCGACCATCAGCCGGGTGAACCGCTCCCTTAACTACGGAAACGACGGATACGATATGGTATTTGAGAGGATCGATAAGAAAAAAGAATAGCACAGGCATAAAAAACGAGAGTCGTAAATAAAACCGGAAACCGCATGAGTATATGGGAAGATGAACTCAGCGAGGAAAAGTCTGTATTTTGAAACAGATACTGCATTTGATAACCGAGTGCGCTCAACAAAAACCGAGCACACTCGATTTTTTTATTGCTTCTCTCTGTATCCCCGTGATATAATCTATCTAATGTCAACTATAAGCAGAAGTAAATGAAAGGGAATGAGTATGAGCTTTATATCGTATTTAATCAACGGTTTGAGTCTGGGAAGTGTCTACGCGATCATTGCCCTCGGATATACGATGGTGTACGGTATCGCGAAGATGCTGAATTTCGCCCATGGGGACGTCATTATGATCGGAGCGTACACGGCGTTCATCGCCATGACGCAGGCAGGAGTTTCTCCCATTATCAGTGTAGTCATCGCGGTCTGTGTGTGTACCATACTCGGTATCGCCATCGAGCGCGTGGCGTACAAGCCGCTCCGGAACGCATCGTCCTCTCTGGCGGTGCTCATCACGGCGATCGGCGTGAGCTATCGCCGAAGACATTCCAGTCCGTGATCAAGTGGAAAGGCGTGTCTCTTGCGGGCGGCAAGCTGAATATCTCGGGAGAGACGATCGTGACGATCGTTGTCTGCCTCATTATCATGGGTGCGCTGATGTTCTTCGTGCAGAAGACAAAACCCGGACAGGCGATGCGCGCGGTGTCTGAGGACAAGGGAGCCGCGCAGCTTATGGGTATCAATGTAAACGGAACGATCGCGCTGACATTTGCCATCGGCTCTGCGCTGGCGGCGGTCGCGGGCGTGATGTACTGTTCGGCGTATCCGACCCTGTCACCGTACACGGGTTCCATGCCGGGTATCAAGGCGTTCGTAGCGGCGGTGTTCGGCGGCATCGGTTCCATACCGGGAGCATTTATCGGGGGCCTTCTTCTCGGCGTGATCGAGATCCTGAGCAAGGCGTACATTTCCTCGCTCTTGGCGGATGCCATCGTGTTCGCGGTGCTGATCATCGTGCTCCTCGTGAAACCGACCGGACTTTTAGGCAAGAAGATTCAGGAGAAAGTGTAGGTGATGGGTATGCCAAAGAAAATGAGTAAGAACACAAAAAGCAGTCTGATCACGTACGGCATTGTCATTGCTGCCTACATCATCATGCAGGTTCTGATCAGTACGGGAAGTATTTCAAGTCTTATGGAGGGACTGATGGTTCCGCTTTGCTACTATATTATCCTTGCGGTGTCCTTGAACCTTGTGGTGGGCATCCTCGGAGAGCTGAGCCTCGGTCATGCGGGGTTCATGTGTGTGGGAGCGTTCTCAAGCGCCTTTTTCTCAAAATGTATGAGAGACGTGATCACAGTGGATGGACTGCGCTTCTTTCTGGCGCTGTTGATCGGTGTCGCTGTGGCGGCGGTATTCGGTATCCTCATCGGTATCCCTGTGCTTCGGCTAAAAGGCGACTACCTCGCCATCGTTACGCTTGCGTTTGGCGAGATCATCAAGAATCTGGTAAATGTTCTTTATATCGGAAAGGACAGAGGCGGCTTTCATTTCTCTACGAAGGACGTGATGGCGCTTAATATGGAAGCGGACGGAACGGTCATCGTAAACGGCCCGCAGGGAATCACGGGAACGCCGAAGGACGCCACATTTTTTATTGGATTTATTTTGATCCTCATTACGCTGTTCATCGTGATGAATCTGATCAATTCCAGAGACGGAAGAGCGATCATGTCCATCCGCGACAACCGTATCGCGGCGGAGTCCGTGGGGATCAATATCACGAAATACAAGCTGATGGCATTTACCATATCAGCGGCTCTGGCGGGAGCTGCGGGGGTGCTCTATGCGCACAACCTGTCCACGCTGACAGCCAACACGAACAACTTTGGTTACAACCAGTCTATCATGATCCTCGTATTCGTTGTGCTGGGCGGTATCGGCAGCATCCGGGGTTCCATCATCGCGGCGGTCATCCTGACACTCCTTCCGGAAATGCTCCGCGGGTTGTCGGATTACCGTATGCTCATCTACGCGATCGTGCTCATTGTGATGATGCTGTTTAACTGGGCGCCTAAGGCGATCGAGTGGCGGGAGAAATATTTGAGATTCGGAAGAAAGAAAAAGGAGGCTGTGAAATAATGGCATTACTGGATGTGAAAAATCTCGGTATCTCATTCGGCGGTCTCCGGGCGGTGAACGCATTTGACATATCGATCGAAAAGGAAGAGCTGTACGGTCTCATAGGACCGAACGGCGCGGGGAAGACAACAGTATTCAACCTGCTGACAGGCGTGTATAGGCCGGACAGCGGCAAGGTCCTTCTGGACGGGCAGGACATTACGGGGAAGAAAACCATCGACATCAGCAAAGCTGGCGTGGCGAGGACATTTCAGAATATCCGCCTGTTCAAGAAGTTGAGCGTACTGGATAATGTGAAGGTGGGGCTCCACAACAAGCATCATTATTCCACGCTGGAAGGTATCTTAAGACTGCCAAATTACCGCAGGATAGAGCGGGAGATGGATGAGCAGGCGATGGAGCTGTTAAAGGTCTTTCATCTGGAGGATGTAGCTCTCGTAGACGCAGCAAATCTTCCCTACGGGCAGCAGAGGAGACTGGAGATTGCGAGGGCGCTCGCCACAGAGCCGAAACTCCTGCTCCTAGATGAACCGGCAGCAGGCATGAACCCCAATGAGACGGGAGAACTGATGGAGATGATCCGCTTTGTGCGGGAGCATTTCCACATGACGATCCTGCTCATTGAACACGACATGAAACTGGTAAGTGGAATCTGCGAAAGGCTGACCGTGCTGAACTTCGGGGAAGTCCTCGCGCAGGGCGAGACAGCGGAAGTGTTAAATGATCCGCAGGTCATCACCGCGTATCTTGGAGAATAGGAGGAGATCTGTCATGGCAATGCTTGAAGTAAAAGATCTGGAAGTATATTACGGCGTGATTCAGGCGATAAGAGGAATCTCCTTTACGGTAGAGCAAGGAGAGGTCATCGCCCTGATCGGGGCAAACGGCGCAGGGAAGACAACGACCCTTCACACGGTCACAGGACTGCTTTCACCCAAGAGCGGTCACGTGATGTTCGAAGGGAAAGACATCACAAAAGTGCCCGCCCACAAGATCGTTTCCATGGGGATGGCGCACGTCCCTGAGGGACGCCGTGTTTTTGCGGAGCTGAGCGTGTATGAAAATCTCAAGATGGGCGCATACACGAGAAAAGATAAAAATGAGATCGAGGAAAGCTTAAAGAGTATTTATAAAAGATTTCCCCGTCTGGAGGAGAGAAAGAACCAGATGGCAGGGACATTAAGCGGCGGCGAACAGCAGATGCTGGCAATGGGGCGCGCGCTGATGTCAAAGCCGAAGATCATCCTCATGGATGAGCCGTCCATGGGACTTTCACCGATCATGGTAAATGAAATCTTCGACATCATCCGCTCTGTCAGCGAGAGCGGAACAACGGTGCTCCTTGTGGAGCAGAACGCGAAGAAGGCGCTGTCCATCGCGGACAGGGCATATGTCCTTGAGACAGGAAGCATTGTTCTGGAAGGAAAGGCAAAGGACCTTCTTGAGGATGATTCCATTAAGAAAGCATATCTGGGAGAGTAGAGTCTCAAAGAAGTGGACAGTGTACTTTGTCCGGCGGTTTACCGGTATCAAAGGCGGGCATATATGGATGTATATAGATATGAGGAGGCGCATCTTATGAAAAATATCGTGATCACCATTTCAAGACAGTACGGCAGCGGCGGTAAGACCATCGCCGCGATGCTGGCAAAGGAGCTTGGCGTCAACTGTTACAGCAGGGAGATTCTGCGTATGGCGTCGGAAGACAGCGGCATTAACGAACAGCTCTTCGGTATGACGGATGAGAAGATGCGTCATGCCGGATGGTTCCGCCTCCTGAGCAGGCCGTATGAGGGCGAACTGCTTCCGCCGGAGGACAAAGGATTTACATCTGACGACAACCTGTTTAACTATCAGGCGAAGGTCATCAAGGATCTGGCGGCGAAAGAGTCCTGCGTCATCATCGGAAGATGCGCGGACTATGTGCTCAAAGATTATCCGAACGTGATGAGCGTGTTCATCCACGCGGACAAGAAATTCTGTCTGGAACGCGCTATGGAACGCCACAGCATGAGCGAAAAAGAGATGAAGAAATTCATCGAGAGAACCGACATGTACAGGGCGGACTTTTACACCTACCACACAGGACACGAATGGGCCGACGCACGGAATTACGATCTCTGCCTCAACAGCGGGAAACTCGGGTTTGAGAAATGCGTGGAAGAGATTAAGGCATATATGAAGATACGGTTTGCAGAATAAGAACGCGGATTTGTCGGGGACGATTAAACACCAGCCGCAGAGACAAATATCCCTCACGGACACATTTTCATTCGGGTCACGACGCAAGGGTACATAGGAGCGCAAAGTACGCGCTCCAAATACCCGCGCCGTTCTACGGTCCGCTCGGGATACATGTCTCTGCGGCTGTTTTTAATCCCGCGACAATTCGCGGTTGGCAGGGGATTTCCCGTTGCTTTGTGCTTGTGGAGGGCAAGGGTGGGGAGTATAATAAAAAGTATAAAAGTCGGATTCGGTAATTTGGAATTGGTAGACGGGAGATCATAGTATGTGGGTATGTCCTAAATGCAACAGAGAATTTAAGAGGAACAATCAGTCCCATTACTGTGGGGAGGCTCCGAAAACTATTGAAGAGTGGATCATACAGCAAGAGTAGCCGTTACAGAATTATTTCTTAAAACTCCATCAAGTGATCCGGGATGTTATTCCCGATATTAAACAGAGAATTGCGTGGAGTATGCCGACATATGGTGAAAAGGAGATTGTTGTGCAATTTTCTGCCTGTAAAAATCATGCCAGCCTTTATGTTGGGGAGAAGGCGATAGAGCATTTTGGGGCAGACTTGCGCGGATACGAATGTAAAAAGTCGGCTGTTTATCTCCGGTATAGCCAGCCGCTTCCCGAAGCGTTAATTGCCAAAATGGTAAAGTGGTGTTGCGAAAATTAGCGGACGATCAGATATTGGCAGGAGCGCGGCAGCTTTCAATTTGAGGTGATATAAATGGTGGGAATATATTTTAGTGGAACGGGAAATACGAAGTACTGTGTAGAAACATTCGTAAAAGAATGCGATGATGCTGCGTTGGCTTTTTCTATTGAAGAAGAAAATATAGCGCAGATAATAAGCGATCAGAAAGAAATTGTATTTGGTTATCCGGTGCAATTTAGTAATCTTCCCAAAATGTTAAAGGATTTTGTCGTTTCAAATTCTGATATATGGAGAGATAAGAAAGTCTTTATCATTGCCACAATGGGTCTGTTCAGCGGGGATGGCTCAGGTATGCTTGCCCGTCTTCTGGAAAAATATGGAGCAATTATAGAAGGTGGACTGCATTTAAAAATGCCGGATAGTATCAGCGATGAGAAAGCGCTAAAAAGGTCTTTGCAAGATAATCAGACATTAGTAAAAAGAGCTGCGTTAAAGGTAAAATCAGCCGCACATGACTTGAAAAGCGGAAATCCCCCGCAAGAAGGAATCGGACTGTGGTATCATCTTGCGGGACTGTTTGGACAAAGATTATATTTCAGGAACAAAACGAAAACATATACAGATAAATTGAAAATCGATAAAAACAAATGCACAGGCTGCAGAAAATGCGTGAACTTGTGTCCTATGAAGAATATACGTTTTGAAGAGCAAAAAGCGGTATCCGGAAATAGGTGTACGATGTGCTACCGTTGTATCAATAAGTGCCCTGCGCAGGCTATTACATTGTTGGGGAAAAGAGTGATTGAACAGTGTTACCTTGAAAAATATTTATGAAATGTGATGGCTGCGGCTCGGGCGGATGTCCGAATGACGAAAGTTGTTGGATTGTCTGGAGAGAGGTGTTAGACGATGAAATTAAAGAATGTCTTGATCGTTGTTAAAGATATCGAAAAATCAAAACAGTTTTATCATGATCTGTTTGGTCTTGATCTGATACTTGACAATGACGGAAATATGATCTTAACGGAAGGACTTGTTCTCCAAGACGAGAAAATCTGGAGAAAATTTTTAGGGAAAGATATCATTCCGGAAAATAATTCCTTTGAATTGTATTTTGAGGAACAGGATATAGACGCATTTATTAAAAAGTTGGAACAGTCCTATCCCTCGATTCAATATGTCAATAAACTCATGACGCATAGTTGGGGACAAAAAGTAATTCGTTTTTATGATCCGGACGGTAATCTGATCGAGGTGGGAACACCGATGTAGTGTTACAAATCCTTGTTCGTTGGGTTGAGAAAATTGGAATTTGAGGAGATATTCATAGAATGGAGAGCTATATAAAAAAGAAACCCATCATCATGTGTGGACTATTGTTCGCTGTCTGTCTATGTTTTAGATTTGTTGAATATTTTTTAATCCGAACAGACGAGTCAGTAATAGGCGAGAATTTGATTCATAAGGTGATTGGAATCATTCTGTTATTTGTGGCATTGAAGGTAACGAGTATAAAGTGGAATGAGATTGGCTTTTGTAGGTTTGGGTTTTGGAAATATTTATTACAGGGACTGTCATTAAGCATAATATGTTTCGCTATTTCCTATGGAATTGAAATGCTTATTCTTTTCGTGCAGGACAATCCGGCGCATCTTGAGTTCTACATAAGCAGTTTTTCTTTGACGGGTTCGACAATCAAGAATACGGGGATTAATTTTTTCTTGTTATGTATAGCCTTCAATCTTATAAATGTGTGGATGGAAGAAGGGGTGTTCCGCGGCTTTTTTATCAAGACGATTTCGGATAAATACTCTTTTGTGACAGCTAATTTGATAGCTGCACAGCTTTTTGGGATATGGCATTTTGCCATGCCGATCAGGAGCTTTATGGACGGTAAAATGGAATTTAGTCAAATGCTTTTACTCGTAATCGGCTATATCATTCTTTCGGGGGTGATGAGTATAAAATGGGGACTTCTTTATAGAATGACAGGAAATATTTGGTTTGGATTTGCCGACCATTTCATCAACAATACCATTGCAACCAATATGCTTCATGTTGTTGCAAATAATGAGGCTGATGAATTGCAGATTGTGAGGATAGTACTTGCGCAGATTATTTCATTTATTGTCGTTATGATTATATATGGGAGAGCTAAAAAGAGTTTGACAACTTTATGGTGTGGCGGAGAAGCAAAGCAATAAATTGCAGTTTATAGAGCTGAAAAATGCAAATTAGGCAGGAGCTGCTTGAATGAGTGATACGATTTTATCCAATATATAGTATTTGCGATGTGTGTTTGTGTCATAGTATATGCTGTAAAAGAGAGCGTTAAATCTGAAAAGAACAGATAAATCCCAGTCTGGAGAAATTGAGGAAATCAGAATTTGCGGAGGTCCGTATTATATGTTAAAGAATATAGAAATTGTCAAAGTCGAGAATGAGGAATTGCTGCGACAATGTCTTGCGATCAGAAACGATGTCTTTACTGTTGAAAAAGGAGTTCCGAAATCAATAGAGGCTGATGGGTTTGATATACTTAGCGAACAATGTGAGCATTTTCTGATAAAATACAATGATAATAATGCAGGAACTGTTCGATGTGTAAAAGAATCAGATTTTACAATAAGGATTCAGCGCTTTTGTCTTTATAAGCGTTTTCGCAGTAGCGGGATGGGAAAAGAATCATTAGCTTATTTAGAACGATACTATTCTAAGAACGGTGTTGCGGAAATCGTCATGGATGCTAAATTTGAGGTATATGGGTTTTATAAGAAATGCGGATATGAAAAGGTTTCAGATATTTTTATCGAAGCAGGGATAGAACATATAAAAATGAGAAAAAGCCTGTTATAGATAAAATTCAGTTTATAGAGGTGGAAAATGGAGATTAGATACATCGTACCTACTGATGACAGAATGGCGATAAGTAACATTTATGAAGAAAGTTGGAAATGCGCATATAAAGGTATAATACCTCAGGATTATCTTGATTCAATCCCTAAAGGATGCTGGTCATCAAGCGTAGATAATCCAGACTGGAAAACATTGATTTGTATTGTGGATGGCAGGATGGTAGGAACTTGTAGTTTTTGCAAATCCCGTTTTGAGCAGTTTCACGATTGGGGAGAGATCATTTCAATATATCTGTTGCCGAACTATGTGGGCAAAGGCTACGGAAAAGCACTTATGAAATCTGCCCTTTCGGAATTGAAAATGAAGGGATATGAAAAAATTTTTTTATGGGTGCTTGAACAGAACGTCAGAGGAAGATGTTTTTATGAACAATTAGGATTTTCACCGACTGATGACTTTATAAATGATAATATTGGGGGAAAAGAATTAAGAGAAGTCCGATATGTTTACAAATATTAGGAGAGCCGATCGACGGAAAACAGTTGGCATATCATGTCGCAGAAGACGACTCGATTTTGGAGTTGCAAGTATCTGCGACAGAGTCTGCTGTTGCGCTTAAAAGTTGGAAGGTCAGACAAAAGGGGAATGACCTGTTCATAAGTGCAAGAAAAGTACTGGTATCTAAGGATTTAACGGAGGCTATGATTTGGAACTGCAGATAAGTGAACTTAGAAAAGAAGACTACAAGCATGCAATCCAATTTGCTATAAAAGGAATGCACTTGGATTGGTATATAGACAATACCTTCATCTTAAATCTATATGGCAGATATTTTTGGTATTTGGAAATGGAACGCGCGACACAGGTTTTTGCAGTATATGCAGGAGAGACCCTTGCGGGTGTGCTTTTGGCAGAGGTCAAGGGAGAATGTAAAAAGTATCATTCTGTGTGGAGAAGTCTCTATGTGAAATTCTTTGATGCCATGCAGCATCTGGTCGCCGGAAAAGGCGTTGATTCCTATGATGCTGCCAACAAAGCAATGTTCGGGAAATACTGCGAAAGCAATACGCCGGACGGCGAGATCATATTTCTTGCGGCGAATCCCGATGTAAAAATAAAAGGAATAGGAACGATACTGCTCGAAGAGTTGGAAAAGCGTGAGAGAGGGAAAAAGCTGTATCTTTACACGGATAATGCCTGTACCTATCAGTTTTATGAACATCGCGGTTTTGAACGCGTCGGCGAGAAAGATGTAGTTCTGGAACTTGGGAAAAAGACTGTTGACTTGAAGTGTTTATTGTATAGCAAAACGATTGGTAAACATATCAACAATGTATTAAAGGAAGAACTGGATTCTTCAGTTGTCGCAAAATTTGCGACAACTGCTGATGATGGGAAAACATATCAAGTTGAGCATTATAATCTTGATATGATCATATCTGTGGGATATCGTGTTAAATCAAAGCGCGGCATTGCCTTTCGCAAATGGGCAAACTCTGTTTTGAAAGATTACATAATCAAAGGTTATGCGGTGAGATCATATTTCTTGCGGCGAATCCCGATGTAAAAATAAAAGGAATCGGAACGGGACTGATTGAAGAACGGAAAATGAAAATTCTATTGAAAAAAAGGAATATCGGTGGTATCATCCGGTTTTTGACACTAAAAAAAGAAAAAAAGCTCTACACCCCTTGATTTTACT
>ERZ1643251.2510-NODE-2510-length-18596-cov-24.273340_pt1 | contig 18596 bp, 17 predicted proteins | sample MGYA00579261_ERZ1643251 | MGnify/ENA primary metagenome ERZ1643251 (study PRJEB29033, sample SAMEA4952267) | chicken gut metagenome | biome: Broiler Chicken; feature: Gastrointestinal Tract; material: Caecum | place: Ireland | collected 2018 | study: Broiler...
TGAAAACCGGGATGCACCCGATGAAAACCAAATTCAGCCTGTTCTTAAATTGGGGTATCCGCTTTGGGAAGCAGTTTGAACTGCCGGAACATTCCGCCCGCAAGATACAGTATGCCGGGCGGGAGAAGCTGGCGGCGGCTATCGCCTATCGATACCCAAAGGCAAAGCCCAAACAGGAAATTGCGCCGGCTGCGGAATTGGCCGGGGAGCCGGTTCAAGAGTCCTTGGAAAAGCCTCCCCACAGGCGTCCGCCCCGCACCGACTAAATAAGAAGGAGGGAATCTTTGCGTAAGCTGGAACAAATCTATGAGGACGACGCGCTGTCCCACCGGGCAAAAGCCGTTTACATCTATCTGTACGGCCGGGCGGATCGGGAGGGAAAAAGCTGGCCCTCCCTCTCGACCATTTCCAAAGATCTTGCACTCTCCAAGTCCACCGTCAAGCGGGCTGTTGCCGATCTCAAGGCGGCTGGATATCTGGAAACGGAGCAGAGATGGCGGCGAAACGGCGGCAGGACCAGCCTGCTTTTTAAGCTGCTGAAATGATTGATGGCTGAAAAAATCACAGTCCACGCCAAGGGCGAATTGCGCCCTTGGGTGGACTGTGGTATGGGCCATTGTGAGCCGTGAAGTAGAACCACCCACCTGAAGATGTTTATACAGAGAAGAAACAATACCGCTCTTTTTTCCACTCTCCATCAGCGGCCGCGCCTTCAGCGCACACTGCCGGATACCCTCCCGAAGACCTCCCTGATGCTCCGCCGCATACCCGCTGATTTCATTCATAAGGCGAGGGAACTCCGCGTCTATCTGGGGCTGGATGCTCCTGATCATTTCCGCTTTTCTTTTATTCACCTCAGCGCCTCCCCACTGTCTTCTCTGTAATCATACTGATTTCCACTGTCAAAACACCAGAGGCCCGCCGCTCATAACCGCATCCGTTGCCAGCACTGGCTCGCTGGCGCCCCGGCACTCAGGCCGACGCACCCACCGCTGTGCCCGCCAGAATCCCCAGTGCAATTTTTCTCCAGTTAAACGTGACTTTCCGCAGCGCGGCCTCAAACTGTTTTAGTAGTTCAGCCTTAACTGTTTTGTAAAACACATATTTACAGTATCGTCAATTATACACTATAAACAATATATCTATTGAAAATTTATAAGTAATTATTCATAAAAATTGTTGATTTTTAGAATAATATGAAATAAAATATACCATATAAAGAAATAATTGGAAAACAACAAGCGCAATCATTAAAAAACAACAACGTCATACTCATCCAATAATATAGGTATCCTTTTTGTGCTGCCGTCTTTGGTTACCCGGTATTCCTGCTATCTGTTATTCAGTGTCTCCTGATTTTTTGTTGTTAGAAGAACCGTACTGGAGGGCAGGCAAATGAGAAGTAAAAAATGGATACAGCCCATTTGTATCGCGGTAATTTTACTTTTGACGATGGGCAGCATATCAGTAGAGGCAAAAGAAAAATCCAGGGATAAAGAAAAAGTTGTCCTGGTGGTAGATCTGAGCGGATCTATGGCGGAGATTAACCGTGAGTATGGGGTGGCTGACGCGTTAAAATTGGCTGGATATCTAGCTCCTGCGGGAACAGAAATTGCATTAATCGGTGTACATTCACAAGTAGCTGTGGAATCAGGATTTTTTGATCCATCTACTGTGGAGGGAATGGACGGATATTTAAATACGGTAAATACCTTGCCATATGGTGGAAATACCTGTCTTGGAGCAGGTTTGGAACGGGCGGTGGAGCTGCTGGACGCAGGGGGCCGGATTATACTGGTCGCAGATATATCAGAAGGTGGGCTGGTTCCGGCTGTGGAGCCTGGACTAAGCGAGTGGGCGGACCGGATCGATGCTCTCAATACAAAATGTAAGGAAAATGATATAAAAATAAAGCAGCTTGTATTCCACCAGCCAAAGACACAAAATCGATTGGGACAAGCCATACAATCTCTTTCAGCCCCGGATGAGATCAATGAAGTATCAGATGGAAACGAACTGACTGCATGTATGTATCAGGTTTTACGTTCATTTGGCGGGAGTATTGAAGATACGATCACAGTGGCCAGTGCTGACACAGATATGCAAAGTGTTCCAATTGAACTTTTAGGGGATCAGATTCCCCGTGTAAGGCTTTTTATTCCTCAAAATGTTTCTGTGCAGGCGTTTTATGCAGGTGCGGGTCTGGAAATACAAAAGGAAGACACATATACAGTTTTAGATTTGAGACGGCCGTCGAGGAAGGGGCTATCGCTCCAAATTGGTTCAGAGGGAAAAACTGAAATTCAATTGCTTATGGATTTAGACCTCGAAATGGAGGTTGACGTAGATTCAAGACTGGCGGGAGAACTTCCAGAAACGCAGACGACAACCGTTACAGTCAGGCTTTTTGATAATGCTACAGGGACGCCCTTCCCTGCTGCTGGCTATAGTGGGCAGCTTAAAACGACACTCCTTCTGTCAAAGCCAAATGGAGAAACATCTGAGGTGTCCTGTATGCTTACAGATGATGGAACCTTGACCGGTTTATTTGAACCAGATACATTTGGAATTTATCAAATAAGTGTGCAGATCTCCACACCACAGTTCACGCTTCCTGCTATTACAGCTGAAACACAGGTCCTGGATGTACGGCCGCCACTGCCAGCAGAACCCAAACAAGGGCTATCCGTTTTTATGGCGGCTATAATTGGCGCGGTTTTTATTATAGGCGCGGCTATTATAGCGGTTTGGCAAAAGCGCAGGAGGAATCATAATCCGAACATCAGCTTGCCTGAAGCGGGAGGCTTTTTTGGAAAAGTACAGATTTCTACTGTGAAATCCGGAAGTTCTGACGAAATACGGCCTTTTACTGTGGAATTAGACAGGTTCGGAAACTGCCGGGAAATTACGCTGAGAGAATTGTATGAAAGCTGCGGAATTGGATGTCCATTCCAGCAAGCCGGGCAGATTCGCATATTGCCGGGTGCGGATGAAACGTTGCGGGTTCAAAACCTGTCTGAAGGGAAAATCTTTTTTATGGGCCAGGAGCGGGGCTTTGGCCAGGAACTGCGGATCTATTATAACCAGAAATTCTATATTGTTTTGAAAGAAGGTTGCGAGGAAGTGGAAATTTATTTCCGTCAGATGGCTGGCTCTCGGGCAAAAGACAGCGCCAAAGCTCTCGCGGTCAGCGTGCGTTGATAAGAGCTTTTGCATAGACAGAGAAAAGAAAGGCGGCACGATGCGACATGGATTTGCAGCAAACAAATTTCACCATGCTTTGGGGTGTGGTAGACCCCGATCTCAAAGATTTGCTTACTTTGGTGGGCAACACGCGGGATTTGTCTGCGCTTCCGGATGAACAGATCGACGAGATTATGACGGCGTTATGTGTCAACAGTTATTCCGAGTTTGAGCGGAAGTTCCCGTTAAAGGCGTATGGCTTTTTTGATGCAGAGAATCAAAAGATGCACTTCCAGCTGAACCGACCGGAACATCTGCCGCCGGAATTTGTGACGGAATATCCATTGGATAGAAACTCTCCGACAATAGGTGTGCTGTTTGACATGATTGCTGCGCGCAGCAGGCAGGGCGCGCGGACAGTGGAATTCGATTTTGAAAGCCTGACAAAGCAGCTCAGTCCGGAAAAGATGCGCGCTTCCATTCAGCAGATCCGCAAAGAGATGAATTACAATTATGGAAAATATGCCGCTCTTCCGGAGGAAGATCCTGTTCGTGACGATCTGGCGCATAAGCTGAACGCCCTGTTTGCCGATGCACGGGAACATTACAATAATCCTGTGCAGATGCTGGCTTTGGCTGCCGATGATTGTGAACAGCGTCTGTTGTTGAGCGGCGCGGGTGACGGGGATGCTAAGGGTGCAAGAATTACAGCCGGATTGCTTGCGCTCAAAGAGGATGGAAGCCTCGAGGTGAAAGCGTTGCCGCCTGCAAATGAAACCGCGTTGGCAGCGATGGATGACGCAGGCAGCGCGCAGCTGGCAAAAGTTTTGAGCGAGGACTATGAATCAAACGCAGGAGATTATGCAAGCCCGTATGTAAAGGATCTTGTGGTACGGACCTTCTCGCCACTGGCAACCACGGTCGGCAGCAAAGTAGATTACCAACGTGAAGTTGAAAACCACAACGCTTATCTCTCGCTCTATACCCAAGCGCAAAAGGACTTTATGGAATGCGTAAAACCAGTATGCGAGATACTGCTGGGCGTACATCTGTTCTTTGAACAGTACGAGGATACCGTGAAAAGTAAAAGCGCCATGCGGCCGCGGCTGCTGGTTGCCAATTGCGATCCCGAAATGGCGGCCCGTAGTGGAAATCTTCCCCGTGTTCAGACTTTCTTGAATACCACAAATCTGACAAATGATATGGACAATCATATTTGGCAGGCAATTTTCCCGAATCTCAGCTTTTCCAAAGCAGGGGATCAAAAAGAAATCCGGCAGGTATTCGCGACTGCGAAACAGAAAAAGAAAACAGATGTATATTCAATGGAAACACTCAGCACATTGACAGACGCCCTTGCGGATTATGGAATAAAAACCTTCTTTTCATTTGAAACCGGGGAAGATACGACATTCGATAAGGTGGCAAAAGAAGGGATAGGCGCGTTTATAGATCGTTGCGCTCCGCTGATGAACAAAGATTACAGTGCTTGCGCCGTGCCCTGCCTGCCGAATGTGACTGTGATTCCAAAGAACAAGTCCGGGGTTATCACTGGAAAGCTGATGACAACGGACGGCGAAAATGCGGCATATTCGGACCGGCAGGAAGATGTGCAGCGGTTTTACTTAAATGGGATTTATATCCCGGCGGCTTTCATTGCAGCAGGAATCATGGCTGCCTGCCAAGATCCGGATTTCCTGCGTGAGAAATTCATCAGAAGCGTCGATCCAACCCTGCCGGGGGTACGGTTTGACATTGAATCAGGAGACAACGCCCTGCTGGTCCCAACCACCCTTGCGAGGGAGGTTGCGGGATGGACAAGATCTGTTAAAGAGGAAATCAACAGGCAGGGTTTTGGATTCATTCTGTCAAGCGAGGTCCAGAGTCTCAAAGGAAAGCCGGTGAATAACCTGACTGTCTATAAGGCGCGAAGTCTCGCCCATGACGGATATCAATATGAACCGATTTTTCAGCAGACAGTGTCAAGCTATTTTGAGTGCGTACTGCGCAGGGTCAGTTCTGACTTTAAAAAAGATGCGGTTGAGTTTTTCTTTTCTGCAAATCCATCCAGTCAGATGCAGCAGTGGATGAACCGTAAGGATTTTATAAATGCGGTTATAAAACCGGAAGACGCGGTTACATACGATCTGGACGAGCGGGCCGGACATTGCGAGATCCACTTCCAATTTGGCGGCGTGCAAAAGAACGTCAAAGTGAGATTGCGGCGGACAACTGCGGGAGCCGGCGTTTAAATTGTGATTCGGGAAGCATGCGATTCAAAAACATTAAAAATTCAGACAACAGGAGGAATTGACATGACTCAGTTGGTTATCACAGGGGCGGAAAACATCACCATCGACGAAAAACATATCACAAAAATGGGCTACCGGATCGTCACACCGGAGGATTCCAATGCACGCTCCACCGATGTAAGCAAAATTCTCTGGATTGAGGGGCGTATCATTCCGGAAATTGCGGGCACATCAGGTGAGCCGGTCGCAAAACTGCAGCAATGGAGCTATAAAAACAAGGGTGTAAGCGTTTACTGTAATGCGGTTGCACAGTATGACGCAGACGCTACAACAGTACGCAAGTATACGTTGCCGAAGGCTTTTGTATATGATTACCACGAGTCGTTCAGTGACACACAGGGGACAGGCACGTTCCGTCTGGAACTTTGTCAGAAAAAAGATGAAAACAACAAAGTGACGGTCGAAGGCGGCTTTGCAGCGGAATAAACCAGAAACGGAACGGAAGGAGAAAGCAAAATGTATGAGCTGAAAATGGAAGGCGCGTTTTCAAGCCAGCTCGGTGAGGAAACCGTAAAATCTTTTGAGAATACAACAGGCATCCCGAAGAATACAGAGGGACGGGCGCCGGATACCTCCGCGACTATGAAATCCACAGGGAAAATTCGATCTGCGGCGGATGGCGGCCTTGCCGATGGGACAGTTCAGGTTGCTCAGTGGGCAAATAACATGGATGATGCAAAGGCATATCAGAAGGTTACTGCAACCGCGAACGCAGCCGGACAGGTGTTGCGGCGGGTTACATTCCCGAACGCTTTCGTTGTAGGGTACAGCGAAGAATTCGACGTGACAGCCGGAGTCGGTTCGTATGAGTTAACCATCCGCCAGAAAAAGGATTTACTGGAGAACATTTTGGTCGAAGGCGGTTTTACACTTTAATAGACAGTTCTCGCCCTGCCACCAGCAAAGGCGGAAAATGGATGGGCGTGCCCTTTTCATGGGCACGCCCATCTTTTATGAAGGGGTGTTTATTTATATGAGGACTTACTATGAAACATTGGGAGTGTCCGCAGACGCAAAAACAGATGAGATCCGCAAGAACTACCGGCGTTTAGTGAAAGAAAACCATCCGGACTTGCATCCCGGCGATAAGGCGGCCGAGGAACGGTTTAAGGAAATCGCCGAGGCGTGGGAAACATTAGGCGATGAAGAAAAGCGTAAAAAATATGACGCGGAGATTGCAAAGGTAAAAAAGGGGGAAAAGCCCAGGTATGCGGCTGCTCATTCCGCACCAACCGGAGGCAAGGTAGATATTGGCGCAATGATGGAACAGTTCAGCAAGATGTTTACTCCAGAAGGAGTTGCATCGCAATCGGAACGCACAAAAGCAGGCTCCGCACCGATTGATACAGACGAACTGTTTTTCAGATTTATGGGGCTGAAAAAATAGTGGGGATAGTGATATGAGGGGAAGGGCTGCTATCTGCATATTGCTGGATGCCGTTATTGCGGCAGCATCAATCATGTGTGTAATTCTTACATGGATATATGTGGAAGGATTCTATTTACAGATTGCATTGACCGTGGTATGGACGTTTTCTGCTGTTGGAATTATTGGGCGTGAAATTTCCTGCTGGAGAAAGCGCAGAAAGAAAAAAGAAACAGCGACGTGTCCACAGGTTATCTGCCTGTTGGGAGAAAACGATAAGACAATCCAAAGCTGGCCGCTGGAGGGGCAAACAGGGCTGCTGATCGGAAAGGAAAATCCAGATTATACCTGCCTGATTGATCTTACGGGCAGCTCGTACAGCGACTATATAGACCCAATCCATATGTCGTTAAATTATACCAATGCAGGGTGGTGGGCTCAGGATCTCTCTACCCGCGGCGGAAGCGCGATCTGGCGCGACGGAAAGGAAATTTTTCTGGTGCCGGGGCATCCGGTATTGCTGCAATGCGGCGATTTGCTGGAACTGTCGCGGAGCGTCCGGTTGGCAGTAAGGTAGGGAGGCAGGAGAAATCAAAATGAAAACTATAAGCAGGACGAATATGGCGCAGTGTCAGATGGGGCACTTATTTGACACACGGATGCATGGAAATAAATGCCCTTATTGCGGGCGGGTGGTAGGGCGTCCAGAAAAAAGGGAGCCTTTGCCGACGATAGAGGAATTGGAAGACGAACTTTTATATTTACCGATTGAGCCGGTATGCGGCTGGCTGGCATGCATCTCAGGTCCGCGCATAGGGCAGAGCTTTACATTGCACGCGGGCAAGAATTTCATAGGCCGGGCGGATGACATGGATGTGCAGATATTAGGGGATATGGGCGTTGCCCGCCGTAATCACGCAAGTATCGCTTACGATCCGCTAAACCGGCAGTTTGTATTGGTACCGGGGGATTCGGAAAAATTGGTTTATATGAATAACCAGAGCATTTATGAACCAGTCCGGCTGTTAGATATGAGCAGTATACGGCTGGGGGATACGGTGCTGATATTTCGCCCATTGTGCGGCGACCATTTTGCGTGGGAGGAACCTTGAGGAGGGACGGGGTTGTCATATCTCATTCTATGCAGCAGTTTTTTGGCCGCGCTTTGGATCTTGCGCTGTGCAGCGGGATGGACAAATGGCGGAAAGCTGTACACAGCAATAGCGCAAACGGCGGGGAAACGGGAGGTACAGGCGGATATAGGCCGGACGATTGTCAAAGATGGGGAAGCGATGTTTTTGCTGGCCGATGGAATTGGCCGGGGAGAAAAGGGCAGGTATGCGGCGCAAATCGCTGTCGACAGCGTATCCCGTATGTTTGAGGCCGCGGGTACGGGAGAGTATCCGAAATACTTTTTTTCTGATGCGTTCCGGGCCGCCAATGCCGGTATCCTCCGTCACATTCCAGATGCATCTGCCGGAGCGAGCCTGTTGTGTGCGGTTATGAAACAAGGTTATTTATATTATGCGCTTGCCGGAGACTGCCGCCTCTATCTGATGCGCGGGGGCAGGCTTTGGCAAATAAGCGAAGGGCAAACGATTGGCAGCCTTGCAAGACAGGCATACCGGCAGGGAAAACTTCCACGTGAATATGCGCTTCGTGTGGCGAATGATAACCGTACCTGTAATTTTGTCGGAAAAGATGGCTTTTCCCAACTGGAAATCTGTGAAGTCCCGGTTTCCTTAAAGCGAGGAGACAGAATATTACTGGCAAGTGATGGAGTTACACAAGCGTTAACAGAACAGGAGCTGGCTGCCGCTATGCGAAAGAGGTGGAGCTGCAACTTTTGCGCACATTGGCTGATCGCAATTGTGGATGGAAAGAAGGAACCGGAACAAGATAATGCAACCGTGATTGTGGCAAAAGCTGTTATAGATCAGGAGGTATGGTATGCGAAAGAATAACAGCGCGTTTGTTGCACGTTATCTCAGCAAAGAGGGCGCCTTTCTATATAACAACGATTTTTATGCAAGCGCGGAAGCAGATGATTTCGCCTGTTACCTTGTAATAGATGGGTTAGAACCCGGCGAACGTGAGGACCTGTCTATCCGGCTGGCGGCGGAAGCGGTGATAGAATGTTTTGAGCAAAAACCGTCCATTGGGAAAAAAGCGTTGAAAAAATATGTCAGGAATGCGCAGGCCGCTATGAAAAGCAGCCGGCTGCGTTTTGCGGGCGCATCTATTACAGTGGTTGTAACCAACTACCAAAAAGTACGCTGCGCATGGCTGGGCAACAGCCGGTTCTCTCTGCTGCGGCATGGCAGGGTTGCGTATGGCAGCAAGGATCATTCCCTGAGCGCAGATCTGTCCACAAAAGGGAAACTGCCTAAAGACCAGATTGCTTTGCATGAGGAACGCAACAATTTATCGCGGTTTTTAGGCGGGAAATATGCCCGCCCTCAAGTCAGCAGGAAATTGCGGCTTCAAAATGGGGATATTCTGGCTTTATACACAAGGGGCGTATGGGAAAACTGTGATGAAAGTGATCTGCTCGCCAGCACAGCGGAGGCAGGCAATGATCCGGACAAGGCGCTTGAGAATATCGAGCGTTTGATTCTTGATTCAAACCCACAGATATTGGACGCGGAAAGCCAGCCGGAGGCAAACGGGATCCTCACAATGCAAAAAGCAACGACTGATATCGAAAATTATACGATTGCACTAATCTTTATCGACAAAGTATATCTTGATCCCCGAAGGGCCAAACGGATCCGGCTGACCATCATGATATTGATTGTTCTGGCAGTGGTATTGCTGGTTTTGGGGATCGTTTTATTTTTGTATTTCAAAAAACAGCATGAAAACCGTGTGGAAATGGAATTTGCATTTGAAAGTGCAATACAGTACATAGCCGACAATAATTTTGTCCGTGCGCAGAATGATTTGGATACAGCGTTTGATTTGGCTGGAAAATTGAAAGATAATGAACAGAAAAACCGGATTGATGCATATCGGAAACTTACAGAAACGATTGTCACCGCAGATGGGCTGATGGAATCGGGCGAATACACAGACGCGCAGGAAGCGTGGCTGCGCGCGAGAAGCCGCAGCCGGCAGACCGATTTTGCAGCCCAAAAATATATTGAGCGGGGGCTGGAACAGGCGGCGGGCTATCTGAGCGTTCAGGATTATATTTCGCTGGGCGATATGCTGGCGGACCGCGGGAACTACGCTGCGGCAGAGGAAAAGTATCTGGAAGCGCGGCGGCTCGCAGCAGGACTTTATTATGAAGCGGGAAAACAGTCTGCACTTGAAGCACTGGACTCCTTATACGGCAAAATGCAGGGGGAAACCGAGGCTGTAAAGGAACAGGCGGCAGCAGAATCTGCAGCGGCAGATTACATTGTGCAGGGTGATAAAGCGGTAAAAGAAGGGGATCTTACTGCGGCGAAACTCCTATATACTTTAGCGAGGGAGCAGTATGCAGCGTTGGGGAATGAGATTGTGCTTGCGTCGATTGATGAAAAGCTGGCGGCATTAACCCAAAAAGAAGGTGAAAACCAGCAGCAGACCGAAACGGCAGAGCAGTATATGTCTGAGGGGGACGCCCTTCTGGACAAGCTTGAATATGCCGACGCAAGGCAAAGGTATATCCTTGCCAGGGGGATTTACGCTGATCTTGGGGATGAGGATGGTGTGAATGAGGCACGGGACCGGATAGATACAGTGGACGGCTATATCAGCCCAAAAAAGAATTAGCGTTTCAGAATGGGAGTTTTGAAAATGAACAGACCTTTGCAGAATCAGCCGGATGAAACAAAAATCTTGATCCGCTACCGGCAGGAAGAACTTGAACGGATGACGCTGCTTCAGCTTAGAGATATTTGCGAGCGGCAAAAAATTCTGCATGGAGGTCTGTATCAGCTGGACAAAGACCGGCTTATCCGATTAATTCTGCGGTTTCGCGGCAGTTATGGACCATTGCTGATTCAGCAGCCTGCGGATGGCGGTGGGGAACGCATTGAACAGGCATTGCGGGGTGTGAAGTTGCATTTGCTGCCCGACGCTCTTGAAATCCCGGCAAAAATTGTGGTATGGGAGGGGCTTGATACAGGTTATTTTGACGGGTACACCCTGCCAATGCGGCAGGAAATCGAAGGGGTAAACGCAGTTGTGCTGGACCGGGAGGGCGGCGTCTGTGCAATCTTCAACATAATTGCCGCACAGGAGCGGGAAAAACTCTATTTGGCCCGGAACGGACAGCTCCCATGTCGGCAGGCAGAGGCGCGGGATTATATGCTGCTGGTCTTTCCAAGGCAGCTTTCGGATCGCATTTTTGCACTGTACGGTGGTCAGGATATATCCCTGCCGCCTGAAATTGAGGTGTATGGCGTGCGGCTGCTGGATTTTGTGGTGCGCAAACCTGTACAGGCCCCAATGCCTTTGTGTATTGACTTTGGAACGACGAATACCGCGGCGGGTATCCACGCAGATCCGTTGTTCTGCGAACAGTTCGGCCCGGAACTTGGGCAGGTTGGTTTAACACAAAATAAAATCCACTATGTCCAATGGCTGGATGAGGAGGGGAGTAAAGCCCCGGTTTTGCCGACGATCATCGGGATTGACAGGATCGAGGATGGCAAGCCGGTCTGGCTGATAGGCCGCGAGGCGGAAAAACTGGTTATGGACGGCTTTTTCGGGGAAGGGGTTTCGGTCTGGTACGATATCAAGCGGTGGCTGGGAGACTGTGAACAGAGTGAAGAATTATCCGACCATCGAGGCAACCGGATTATGGCAACGCGCCGGGAAATTATCAGAGCGTTTTTGACCTATGTGATCAAAAGCGCGGAACAACGGTTTAAATGCCATTTTCAAAAGCTGTATCTCTCTTGCCCGGTTAAACAAAAAGCGCGTTTCCTGGCATTTTACCGTGAGATATTTCCTGAATATGATTTGCTTGAACAGGATATGGTGGACGAAGGCGTGGCGGTGCTTTATAACACCATCCACAGCTATATTGAAAATAATTATTATGAAAATGGGATATGGTACAAAGCCTTGATTGTCGACTGCGGCGGCGGAACCACAGACCTTACTTCAGCAGATTTTTCAATAACGAACAGCCGGATTTCTTATAAAATATCGATTAAAACCTCTTATGAAAATGGAGATACGGATTTTGGCGGCAATAACCTTACCTTCCGGATTTTACAGATGTTAAAAATAGAAGCGGCCAGGCGGCTGACGGGGGAAGGACAAAGCCTTTATGAGATTACGGCGGGTATGGAGCAGGAATGTTACCGTACAGTGGATGAGCAGGGACCGGCGCCGCTTTATCAGGCGCTTAATCAGGCGTATGAACAGGCCGAACAGGTGATCCCGACCCGCTGGCAGGAGTATGAAAATGCAAGCCGGGACGAATATCATCTGGTCAGGGGGAACTATTATTATCTGTTTACTTTGGCCGAGCGCATCAAAAAGGCTTTCTTTTCTGACAGCCGCCTTCAGGCGGTAACGATTTGTTCCAATCAGGCGGCCGCATCAGAAAATACGGAAAATCTGTGGCTGGCGGCTTCGCGGTGGAAGCTGGCGGCATTTATGAATGGGAAACTGGAATTGCAAAAGGAATTCCCGACTGTGCATTTAGGGGCGCCGACAGTGCGCGTAGTTTTGAACCCGGATATCTATGACCTGATCCGCCGTTTTTTCGGAAACTTAAAATTGGAGGAGTATTCCGCAATCAATCTGACAGGTCAAAGCTGCCGGATCCCATTATTCCGTGATGCGCTCAAGGAGTTCATCCCAGGCCGGTATATCCGTACAGGCGGTAAGGCGCAGGAGGATTACCGATTGAAACTGAGTTGTTTGGATGGGGCCATCCGGTATATTACCGACCATCAGCTCGGCTTGAGCAGCGTAACCATTAAAACCGGCGATATGTCGCTGCCATGGGAACTGTTCGCTTACACCCATACGAACCTGAAGGCTGTGCTGATCCCCCGCCTTAGCAGAAATTCGGGTATTGGCACAGTATCCCGGCCAATGCAAAGCAGCCGTTTGCAGCTGTATCTGGAGGATGTGCATGGCGCAGTAAAGCATATTTTTTCGGTAGCCTGCCCACAGGAACAATTCCAATCTGTTACCTATGAAGAACTTGCGGGAATATATGGGGACATCATCCCGCAAGCTGAGATAGATATTATTGAAAATGGAGAAATCCGCTATTTTGTTTGGGCGGATGCGGCTCAATGGGGCTTTCATGTTCTTCCGGCTGCACGCAGGGAGGAAACGCTGCTCCTGGGGCATCCACAGCTTTTCCCCTTTGAGAACGATAGCTGGACAGTAAACTTTTTCGACGGGAAAAAATGATGTGAGGGGGGTCTGCATTGTCCTTTATCAGTAAGATACCAACCTTTGCGCCTGGTCCCCTTCGCAAAGAAATCCTGTTTGCGCTGCGCGATTTGACTTGTGTGGAACAGGAATTGCGTTATGGGGAATACAGTGATGGAATTCTGTCGGGATGCCGTCTGTACGAATCAGGGATGAGGATCGGCGTGGAAAAAGGGATGGTCAAATATACGGGGCGCGTCTATATGCTGCGGGAGAAAACCAGCGTACCGTACCGTCCGACCGATCAGTGGATGATGTTGAAAATCCGTTTTGCCCCGCAGATTGCTATGAAAGAGTATATCTTTCATACAGGGGAACTTGTGTTGGAGGAAAACGTGCAGCTTATGCCAAACGAGTTGGAATTGGGAAGATTCAAGTTGAAAAAAGGATCTTCGTTAAGAACCGAATATAAGGATTTCGCCGACTTGCAGACTGAGTACGATACAGTAAATCTGACGTTTGTGCGTCAGGCGGGGATTGGGAAAGCAACATTACGCCCGGAAGTGACGCACCGGTTTGCACATGAGGCTTATCCTCTGGCACAGGACCCGCTTGATATAGCGTTTTGCGCAACCGCGCTTGAAGCAGCCCCGGTCCCAAAGGATTATTTGCAGCATTATATCTGCCGGCGGCTGGGGACGCCTTACAGGGAAATGGCTCATGAAGAACTGCTGCCGGGGCTTGCACAAGTATTACAAATGCTGTATGGGTGTACGCACCGTCCGATGGATAAATTGCCGGGGATCCGGCTCTTTAACTAAAAAAGGGGATAGGAAATGCAGACGGAAAGCCAATTAAAACCGATTGAAACCTGTCCGAAGGGGCACCGTTATAACACGATAAAATATGGGGATACTTGTCCGGTTTGCGGCTCGAAGATTGCCAATGCTCCCAAAACGGAAGATGAGTGGAAAAAAGAGATAGAACTGCCGCCTGAACAGTGGGCCTGCGGGATATTGGTTTGTATCAAGGGGCTTAATAAAGGGCGCGGCTATCTGATCCATGAGGGCAAAAATTATATTGGCAGCGACCCAAACAGTGATATTTGTATTCGCGGAGATGATAAGATACAGCCCCGCAGGCATCTGGTGATCTTGTATGAGCCAAGAAGCCGGAAAACCATGCTGCTGCCGGCAGAATCCCGGGGGATGATCTATATGGAAAGACAGGCGGTTTATGAACGCAGGGATTTGCAGCATCAGGATCAGTTTGTAATTGGTACGAGTACATTGCTGTTTTTGGAAATCTGTTCAGAAAATTTCGGATGGGATGATTTGCAGGCAGGTGATTGAATATGGATATGCGGCGCTATCTATCGGAAAAACTCTCCTTAATCCCGGAATTGGGCGAACGGGAAATAATGCGGAAAACAATGGAGCAGGTATTTTTACCGCTTTATGACCACATGATGGAAAAATATGATGGGCTTGAACGGCGAATTTATGAAGAAATGCCCTTCCTGCCAGGGCTATATACAATCTGCGCTACATTGCTCCCATATAAAAACGCTGGAGATTATCCGTGGCTGGTTCCGATGGACGGGTCAGATTTGGAACAGGGACAGAAAAGCTGGGGAACCGCTATGGAAATGCTGAAAGAAAAGCATATGGCTATTCTTGATACGGTTTTCCTGAAGGACGATTATCTTGTTTGCCGGCAGATAGAAAAATCGGATCAAAGATATCCTGCCTGTTTAAAAATAGGAGAACAGGAGATCGCCGTTCGGGTTAAATTAAAACCCGCAGTTCGTTATCGGGAAAAAATTCGGACACTTTACCGCCACTTTCAATCAAATGGGATCCCGTGGGTAACGCCCAATATCCCCTATTGCTACAAAATGTTTGACGTCGTTTTGCCGGAAAATGAAATCAAAGGGGATTACCGGCCGGAAGCGCCGCTGGGAATCCGCTTCGAATTTGATGGTAAGGAGGGCAAGTTTCAAACAGGCTTTCTCCCTGTCTGGAATGTACATACAATCAGGGCCGGACAGTCAGCGTTTCCCATGCCGACGCCTGATCGTATCAATTATGAATACCGGTTTCAATTCCCTGATTTCGATGAAAGCGGGTATCTCGTCGATTTGGATAACCCGGAATTGATCTCCATGCGCCGGGAAAAGGATGCGCTGGTTGCGGTTTCTCCCAAAAAAGGAGGGCTCTCATGGGATATCCTGCAAATTTTACAGCATATACCTTCCGAGACAGAGCAGTTCCCTTTCCCTCTTACATCTAACCGGCAGGAGGATGGTTTTTCAGGGCGGTTGCTGCTTTGCCATGGGGCGCAGATCAAAACACGCGCCGAGCTTGCCCGGCGAATACACTCCTTTGATGCTGCAAAAGAGGTACGTTTTGACTCATTTCAATTAAGCAGCCAGCTTATTGCAGGGGAGAGCTACAGCATAAACGACTTCATTGAGGATGAAATCCGTGACAGCCAATCTCTGAAAACCATGATTTTAAAATTCCGATCCGCTGGATTCCCCAATTATTTAACAAGGGACTATATGAGTATGCTTGTTTCTCAGGTGCAGCTTGCTTTCCCGGAATTTCACTGTGCAGGGGTGCTCTTATGAATTATGCATGGGAGGCGCTGTTGCTGGCTGAAGAATCGGGCGTTAAGGAGGAGCAGGTTGTTTTTGCACAGGCTTCGGCAATAAACCCATATTTAGAAACTGCGTTTGAAGATCTTAACTTGAAGGGGCTTGAAAACGCATGTGTTCCTGTAAATCCTTTGTATCGGTTTGGGCCTGTTTTCAGCGCGCTGATAGATGAGCAATTCGACCGGTTCTCAGCATCCAGAGGCTTTCTGATCGATGTATTATTTCACTTTCTGGCACAGATGGATTTGATGGATGGGATGTCCAGATTGGAATATCATCGAAAGTTTATGCAAAAAGAGGTTGTGAATGGCCGATATGGCAAAGGAACAGGAGAAATCTTTTTTACCTTCCCACATGCGCAGCGCCTGCATATTGTGGATCACCTGCTTGAACTATATAAAAATGGGGCGTCAATTGCTTTACTTACCTCGTTGCTGCAAATTCTTTATCGAAATTCCATTATCTACCTGGACACCACATACAAAAGGGAATTGCTGATCTATATTGGCAAGGAAAAGACGCGGCAGTTGGAAAGACAGATTGGTTTTCTTATGGATTTATTTGTGCCGTTGGATATCTCTGTGCAGTTGTTTTGGGATATGCATTTCGGGATTATATCGGTAGAGGAAACAATGGAACCGGATGACATTATGATTTATTAGGATGGAGGGATACTATGCCATACGGAGATGAAGAAAACATTACAGCACGACGGGCGGCACAGCTTAGAAGCAAACTGGATATTTCAAAGGAAGTCGAAATAGGCGAGCATATTTATTCATTTAAAACACGTCTCTTTCCGGACTTAAAGTTTTCCATGGCAGCGCCGGAACAAATGGAGGAACTTACAGGGGATGCCCTTATTTTAAAATATCCATCTCAATTCCGTCCGCAAATGATTTTAACCACTCTGGATGGCGCTTTAAATTTGACATTAGAGCGGCTGGAAAGTGAGCGGATAGAATCAGAAGGCATTTTGGAAATGGTTCAAAATCTGCGTATGGCTGCAAAACGGATGAATCCTTCAGCCGTCTACACACCGGTTGACTGGATAGACGCGGATATTCCAGTTGCCTGTTTTGAGAGCTGGGTGGATTTATTTGATGGTGAGATATGGCAGATGACCTTTGGCGCATCAATCAAAGGGATGCTTTTAATGGGCGGCTTCTGCGCTCCGAAAGAACAGTCGCAGCCGTGGTCGGTTCTGGCAAGACAGATGGTAGAAACGCTCCATATACTGCCGGATTAAGGATAGGGAGGATTATTTATGGACGGGATTTCGCAAAGACTGATGCTTGCGCTGCAAGGCATGACCCCGATGTTTGTGGGGAAGGATTTTCACAGCCAGTCGAAGTCTCTGGCAAAGGATCTCACAACGATGATGATACAGATGGCTCAGACTGAGTTTCCTGCCAGCAGCGGCGCGCAGACGCAGGCGCCGCCCACGCAGGCTGAAACAGTGGACGAACTGGTGCATATTGTAGTTGATGAAGACAGGAAGTATTGTGCAGTGCCGAAAACTTACAACACAGTTGAAGCATTGGAAGAGACAATATACTCTGATATTAATTCGTCCTCGCTGGCACCCGAATCGTCCTCATCGGATTCTAAATCATCCATACCGGACAAATTTGCCTTGGATGAGGATGGCGATTATGTATATTTAGGCCAAAGCGTGGAAGTGTTCCATCCCGATGGCTTGCCGGAATTAAGTACAATACGGACTTTGGATAACGACTTGCAGGATGACCACGAACAAAAACTTGAAGCGTTAGAAAAAATCTACAACTGTGTGGGGAAAGTGTTTGAAAAGCTGTATAGGGCAGAGGGATGGAATGTAAGCAATGTTGGGCAGCTATATTATGGCGTTTACTACTATTATAGCGCAGATGTTTACGGCTATCATCCGGGCGTCGATATAAACAGGGGGGAAGGAGAAAAACTCTATAGCCTTGTTGACGGGATAGTGATTGCAAGAGCCGGTTATTCAAGCATCAGTATATATGTGCCGGCGGATGATGTCACACTGACCTATATGCACTTTGACCCAGCTTCCTGCAGCCTGTCCCCCGGCGATTTTGTTCACAAAGGCGACCTGATTGGCAGAGAGTCGAGATATATGAACGGTTCAGCTACAGGGCAGCGTCATACACACCTTCAAGTTTCTGAAGGCGCCTGCTATTTAAATTTGAAAGGTATTGTATTTTCCGAGCAATCCCAATTTCATGAAAAGCTGAAAGAATATCTGAAAACAGAGATATCTCGATACAACAAGCTATTACCGTATTTGTATTTAGACAGAGATATGACAAAACGGAACGGCGGCAGTAAAGAAACTGTGGAGCAGATGCAAAAAAAGATCGATCAGATGCACGGCGATATTGAAAATTTAGAGGAACTGGAAAAACGGAATGATGTGGATAAGCTTCTGCCCCCTGATTTTTCCGATGCAAAGAAAGAGCAGCTGAAAAATGCGATGAACGGCTCGCTGGAGGATTTGCGGCAGTTGTGTGAAACATTGGGGGCCACGGATGAGCAAAAAGCCAAACTGACGGGGATTTACAATGGGATGACGCGAATCGAAAGTGGGAGCGCCGCTTATGGAACATATGAAGATATGCAGGCTTCCGTTTATCCATATGATTATTTTAACAAGTGGACGATGATGTAATAAAAGGAGAGGGATTAGTGTGAAAAAGCATAAGCTCGCATGGCTGCTGGCAGGGGCGCTTTTGCTGACCGCCTG
>ERZ1643251.2511-NODE-2511-length-18586-cov-6.029842_pt1 | contig 18586 bp, 16 predicted proteins | sample MGYA00579261_ERZ1643251 | MGnify/ENA primary metagenome ERZ1643251 (study PRJEB29033, sample SAMEA4952267) | chicken gut metagenome | biome: Broiler Chicken; feature: Gastrointestinal Tract; material: Caecum | place: Ireland | collected 2018 | study: Broiler...
ACCTCGCTGCAGCCCAGGTAGGCCTTCATTTCTTCCACCAGCAGCTGCTCCACCTCGTCGATAAACTCGGTGCCCTGGTAGTAGAAGATATCCGCGTCATAGAAGGACTTGACCTTCTTGTGCTCCGCGTAGCGGAAGGAGGGGTCGCTCATGGAGAGGAGGCGCACCGCCCGGGAGGGAGTCATCTCCGAGGGAATCAGGTTGATGCATTTCTCCTGGCGCCATGTGTGGTTGTCGGCAGCCCGGGCAATGAGATCCAGGGCCTTGGGGGACCGGTCACCGGAAGCGGCGGCAACGGCCTCCTCGTCAGGCCGGTAAATGATGGGCCGAGCGTAGGGAGGAGCGTCTACCCGCATATGGTAGGGAGGAATGACCGCCTTAAGGCGGCGGCCCCGGACGTCCACCGTCACCGCATCGTCCTCCAGGGTGTCGCTGGCCAGATAGGCAAGGCCGATGGCCCGGTTGGCCGTATCATCCAGGATCACCGTCTCCAGGCCCTTGCCTTCATGGCGGTAGTAGGGGACCATAGTACCGCTGGTGACATAGCCGATAAGCTCATCTCCGCGGTAGACCGGCATACCTGCCCGCATGATGCCGCGGTCCAGAAGCGTGATGGGCATGATCCGCCGGGGCAGGACGGAAAGGTCACTGAAGTCCCGGCTCATGATCTTCTTGAAGGCGGCAAACTGCTTCTCCAAAGGTGCTCGGCCAATAAAATCACCCTTCTGCTCAGAGAAACTGACGGCGAACTTGGCAAGAGGCACGGCAAAAATGGGAATCTCAGTGTCGTCAGGAGCGAGGCCCATCTCGTGGCCGTAGAGGGGGAGCCCCGCCTCCAGACGGAGGGTATCCCGGGCGCCCAAACCAGCGGGTTTGGCGCCCAGCTCAATGAGTCGGTTCCACAGCCACTCCGCTTCAGCGCTGGCTACATAGACTTCATAGCCAATGGGCTCGCCGGTATAACCGGTCTTGGCTACCCGGACGGTACGACCCTCAAAATCCAGGGTGTTCAGGGCATTTTTTACCGGCTCGGTAACAGCTTTGCCGCCGGAGAGAACCTGAAGGATCTCCTTGGCCTTGGGGCCCTGAACGGCGATAGCGGCATAGTCACCGGTAATGACGGTCATCCTGGCGTCATAGGATTTGATCTGCTCATTGAGATGAGCCAAATCCTTGTCGGTATTGGCGGCATTGACCACCAGCAGATAGCGCTCTTCCTCAAAGCGATAGAGGTAGGCATCGTCTACCGCGCCGCCATTTTCGTTGGGAATGATGGCATACTGGGCCTGGTTGAGATCCAGGGCCATGACATTGCTGGAGAGAACGTGCTGGAGGAAAGGGACAGCTTCAGGACCATCCACCAGGATGCGTCCCATATGAGACACATCAAAGAGGCTGCAGAAATGCCGGGTATAGAGATGCTCTGCCACAATGTCCGAGGGGTATTTGATGGGCATTTCCCAACCGCCGAAATCCACCATGGTGGCGCCGGCAGCCACATGCACATCATAGAGCTGGGTCCGTTTCAGATCACTCATTGGCTTTTCCTCCGTCTTTATTTAAATTTTAAGGGTTCCATTTATCAGGGATGATACACAACCGGGCAGGCGTATGGCGGGGTATTGCTCCGCATATGGCAGGCAGGGATTGCCGCAGCGATCCGATGGCCGCGGATATCTACCTCCACCTGCTCTCCAGTCTGTATCCTGCTGTCAAGATATGCAAATCCAATGGCACGCATTGCATGATCTGTTTGTTTGGTGCTGGTATAATAGGGAACCATGGTTCCGCTGGTAACGAAGCCCACCTGGGTATCTCCCTGGTAGATAGGCATACCGGCACGCATAACACCTCTGCCCACAAGAGTGATGGGACGAATCCGGCGGGGAAGGACGCTGAGATCAGAACAATCTCCGTTGGTAATGTGCTGGTATGCGGCAAACTGCTTCTCCAAGGCTGCCCGGCCAATGAAGTCACCCTTCTCTTCGGAGAAGCTGACAGCAAATTTTGCCAGAGGTACCGCAAAATAGGGATTTCTGTACTGTCGGGAGCAAGCCCCATTTCATGGCCATAGAGGGGGAGCCCCGCCTCCAGGCGAAGGGTATCCCGCGCACCCAAACCCGCAGGCTTTGCCCCTGCTTCCACCAAGCTATTCCATAGCCAGTCTGCATTATCGCTCTCCACATATACTTCATAGCCCACAGGCTCACCGGTGTAGCCGGTTCTGGCTACCCAAAGAGTCCGGCCATTGGCGGAAAGAGTATTCAGAGCATTGCGTCCAGGAGCGGTGATGAACTCACCGCCGGTTACAGCGCGCAGGAACTCTTCTGACCGAGGGCCTTGTACAGCAATGGCGGCCCAGTCGCTGGTAACAACCGTCATCTTGGCATTATATGCCTGGATATGCTTGCTCAGATGAGCCAGGTCCTTGTCGGTATTGGCAGCGTTTACTACCAGGAAGTAGCGATCCGACTCAAAACGGTTCAGATAGGCGTCATCAATTGTGCCGCCGTTTTCATTGGGGAGTATGGCATACTGGGCTCGATTGACATCCAAACTTGCTACATTACTGGAAAGGACATGCTGGAGAAAAGGAACGGCTTCAGGCCCCTCCACCAGAATGCGTCCCATATGGGACACGTCAAAAAGACTGCAGGAATGCCGGGTGTAAAGATGCTCTGCCACAATATCCGTTGGATATTTCATCGGCATTTCCCAGCCGCCGAAATCCACCATAGTGGCGCCGGCAGCCGTGTGTAGATCATAAAGTTGGGTTCGTTTCAGATTGCTCATGTTGCTGCTCCGTACAATTGTTCTCCAGAAACTGGATTGGAATATGGCTGACAACATACCGACTGGATGGCCAGTATATCTGGATGCCCAAAGATAATAAAGCGAACGTCAAAATGAAAAGGACAGAGGCACAGCAGCTGGCCTTAGCTGCTGTGCCTCTGTCCTTTAACCTGAGAGATTCCCAGATGAACGGCCTAACGTCCTACCTGGTTGCCCCGCCGGTGCATTACTATGCTTCACAGATTCGCGTCCAGACCCAGTCCCTTTACCTGAGAGAGTGTGGCATTGCTCCTTCGGTGCCGCTAGTGCGGTCTCTCCTGAGTCATTCATCCGCTTTTTCTATTGTTTCCATTTATTTGAAAAGATAATAGCAAAATAGTAAACAGTTTGTCAAGCCCTAATTTTGATTTTTTTATAAGATTTTACGAAGCAGAGGTGGACTTATTTCCATCCTCCGACAATTTCTTCACCACAGCTTCATCAGCAACAACATAGGCGGTCTGATAGGTATCATAAATCACCATTCCCGGCCTGGCCGCAGGAGGCTTGCGCACATGGCGAACCTGGGTGTAATCCACCGCTACCTGTCCGCTTTCCCGCCCCTGAGAAAACCAAGCTGCCAGAATTGCCGCCTCATGAAGGGACTGAAGATCCGGTTCCCGTCCCTCAGTGCATAGAATCACATGGGAACCATGGATCCGCTGGGTATGGAACCAATAATCAGACTTAAAAGCTTCCCGGGTAAGCTGGTCGTTCTGCGTGTTGCTGCGGCCCACCAGAATCCGGAAACCTTCGCTTGAGCGGAAAGCGCGGGGACGGGACTTACCGCGCCGAGGATCTTTCTTTCCCGCTGAAACAGATTTTTTGCCATATCCCGCTGCCATAAGTTCCTGACGAATGTCATTGAAATCCTGTTCTGTCTCTGCGCGGCTGAGTTCATCAAGCACGCTTTCCAGCCAATCCCGCTCTTTCCGTGCAATTTCCATCTGCTGTGACAAATGAACTTCCGCAGCTTTGGCCTTGTTGTATTGCCGGAAATATCTGGCGGCATTCTGCTGGGGAGTAAGCAGGGGATCCAAGGGAATATCCATTTCAGGACAACTCTCTTCATAATAATTGGATGCACGCAGAAGGCTTTGCCCCTTTTCCATTCGGTAAAGGTTGGCTGTGATTAACTCCCCGCAGATCCGCAGATGATCTCGCCGTTGGGTTTGGGCGTATTCCTTTTCCTGAAGCGCCAGCTTCCGTTTCAGGCGGTCTCTGGCGTTGGAGGCGGTGCGGAGTAGGTCCTGTCCCTTTTGACGAACTCGTTCCTGCTGCTCCCTGGTTTCATAGAAGGTGTCCAGCATAGCGGAAAAGCTCTCCCAGGCAGTCCCCTCCATGGCAGAGGCATACTGAGTAATCGGAAGATAGGAAAAATCAGAAGGATGTCCATCTTTTGAAAGCAGAAATGGTGTAAAGGCCCTTTCTTTTACATCTGATTGCCACTGAAAAAACGCCTGAGCCAGCATTTCCTTATGCTCCGGCGTATCCAGGAGCGCATCACAGCTCCCACAGCCCCGGCAGGAAATCTCCCGGCAGACAAGAGGTGAAAGGCCCCAAAAAGTATCCAGCAAAAATCGGTCTGCCGGCGTATCTGGAGAAACCTCATGCAGGAGGCGGCGCAGCAGTTCCTCCTCCGCTGCAACAGGATCCGCTTTCTGTTGGGCAGGGGGGAGGCGGTAGTACAGTCCCGGCAAAACCTGCCGTTCCTCGTTCATTTCCAGATCAATCCGCCGCAGGCAGTCGATAATGCGGTCCTGTCCATCAGTAAGAATCAGGTTTGACCGACGGCCCATGCATTCCAGAATCAGCTTCCGCTGCCCGGGTTCTCCCAGCTCATCCATCATATCAACAGTCAATATGACTGCACGCTCCAGGCCCGGCTGCTCCACAGCAGAGATTCGTCCGCCCCCCAGGTGCTTGCGCAGCAGCATACAGAACATAGGAGGGGCAGCAGGGTTTTCCCGGGAAAGGGAAGTGAGGTGGATCCGAGACTGGGAAGCACCTGCACAAAGAAGGAGCCGCCGTCCGCCCCGCAGAGAGAGTATAACCTGATCTCTGGCAGGCTGTTGGACTTTTTCAATTCGAAGGCCTACAATCTGAGGCCGAATTTCCTCCAAAACTCCTGAAAGACATATAGCGTCAAGTGGCATCCCTTGTCACCTCCATCATTGCGTCAAATAGCTCATTGATACGTTGCGTGGCTCCTTGCAGATAAAGATACCCCAGCAGGCACTCCAAAGCGGTTGCCTTCAGATAATCAGAACGGCTGGCGTTATGGGGAATCGTATTGACATGAGCATTGCGCCCCCGTTTGAATACCGCCAATTCTTCATCTGTGAGAAGAGGAAGGATAATGTCGGCCCGCTTGGCTTGGGCTGGGGCCTTTACCAGTTCCACCGCAGCCCGGTGGAGTCCTTTGCCAGTAGCTTTTCCATGGGAGCAAAGATAGGCCCGAACCAAAAGCTCATACACTGCGTCACCCAAATGGGCCAATCCAATGCTGCTGATGGCCCGGATATCGTCATCGCTCATATGAAGGGCGAAATAATTTTCCATAGGTTCCTCCTCGTTGCAGAAATAGTTATAGTATACGCCCTTTTCGGAATCTGTCAAATGCTTTGCCGGGGCGTATCGGGGGCAGAAGGATATGAAAAAGAGCGACGCCGCTTTCCTGCGGCGCCGCCCCATATAGCTGCATCATACTGCAAAGCATTACTCTTGCTGGGTGAGGTAGGCTTCTGCTGCCAGAAGGACCTCCTCATCTGTGGCAAAAGTTACCAAAGGACGGGCTTCTTCAAAGGAGAACCATCCCAGGTCTGCAATCTCTGCCTCCTGGGCATGCTCGCTGCCGCCAGTAGGGCTGGCAATGAAAAAGATCACATCTTTGATCACACCCGGCTTGGGGTAATAGGTAACCACCTGACGGAATTTGGTATCAATTTCCGTCTGAAGGCCGGTTTCTTCCCAAATTTCCCGGGCAGCAGTCTGAATCTCAGTTTCACCGCTTTCCACATGTCCTTTGGGAAAGCTCCAGTGGCCCCCGTTGTGACGGGCCAAGAGGTACTGATGCTGGGCAGGAGTACCGCGCCAGATCACAGCGCCGCAGGATTTTTCCTCTGCTGCTTTATGAAAAGTGCCGCCGTCTCCCCAGCTCCATACGCCGCCATGGGCACCCAGTTCAAAGTGGAGCTTGGCGATTCCAAGATCTACGCTGGAAAAGGAATTGGTTTCCGTCAGATGTACCTGAACGGAGTTATCCCGCTTTTTAACAAAACGGTACGGCTGAAGGTTTCTCGCAGAGGGCGCCCGCTGTACAGCAGTGATACCGGACATGAACCAGCTGGGGGCATGGCTCAGGCCGGAGGCCAGTTCTGCTACGCTTTTGCTGCTTCGCTGAGCGATACGCCGGATCAGCTTTTCCCGTCCACTGCGTTCCTCAGGAGTATGGCCGATGGCTGCCACACATACCAGTTTTTCTCCCTCAGACAGGTGACACAGGCAGCTGCGGCGGTCATAGGTACCGCCCACCCAACAGGTTCCAAGCCCCATAGCTGTGGCGGTAAGGATGATCAATTCTCCGTAATATCCGCATTTTTCTGCCAGATCCGGATCCGATTCCGGTCCGGCAAATACAAGATAATTCCGCACGCCGGTCAGCATCCCGTAACTTTTCGTCAGAGAGGAAAAGGGGTCCGGCCGATTGCATATCAGTTGGATATGAAGGCCGGCTTGCCGGTTATATTGGGCGATTGCTTTATCCAACTGACAGACCTGCTGGGGACTGATAGGATCCGGCAGATATGACCGCAGGGAAATCCTGGTAGAAACGGCGTCAGATAATGTCATAGTAGCTCCTTTCCAGCAAAATACCATTATTTAGGTACGCTAAGAAAAAGGGATTATCATTTTTGCCACCATTTGGTGGAATTCTTCTCTTACAGTTTATTATACCAGTGTAGCTTGTCAAGTCAATAAGTTGATAAGAACGTGGAAAAAACACTTGCTAAGATATAAAAATTCTGTTAAGATATAATTACAACCACATATCGGATGATGTCCGCAGGAGAAAAGAAGGAAAATATCCTCCTGACCTAAGGCGTAATACGTACGGGTGCCGTAAGGCATGACTGTGGACGGACGAAATTCTGGAGAAATCTGCTGCGGCAGATGCCGAAGGCGCAAGCGGCCGATCCCCGTAAACTCTCAGGCAAAAGGACAGAATCACGTGCATACATACAACATACACTCAGCAGAAAGGATGGTTGCTGAGCGCATGGGTGTTTTGTTCTTTTTCGGGGCGCCGCAAGACTGCGGCGCCCCGTTTTGTCTCCGATATGTACTCTAATAAGGAGGAGAACGTGTATGGAGGGTATCTTTAAGGCAATAGAAGCTGGCAACAGCTGGCTCAACGGCATTGTGTGGGGAATTCCCGCCCTGGTGCTGCTGATGGGTGCCGGCATTATCCTTACGATAATGCTAAAAGGCTTCCAGTTCCGGAAGTTCGGCTATGCCATGAAAAACACCATCGGCAAGATGTTCCATAAGCACGAGGCAAAAAAAGGTGAGATCACACCTTTCCAAGCTCTGACCACAGCGCTGGCCGCCACGGTGGGCACCGGTAATATTGCCGGTATCACCTCTGCCGTCACCCTAGGTGGCGCGGGCTCCATTTTCTGGCTGTGGATTTCCGCTCTGCTTGGTATGGCCACCAAGTATTCCGAGGTGTTGCTGGCGGTAAAATACCGCGAGCGCAATGCCCATGGCGACTGGGTAGGCGGTCCTATGTACTACATTCGCAATGGGTTGGGAAAGAACTGGAAATGGCTGGCAGTTATTTTCTGTATCTTCGGAGGTTTGGCCTCCTTTGGTATCGGAAACGCTGTACAGGTGGGTAACATTACCGGTTCTATTAATAACGCGATTCAGCAGTTTGTTCCCGCTGCTGCGGACCATGTATCTACCATCAACCTGGTACTGGGCATTGTCCTGGCTCTGATTGTGGGCATTGTGCTGTTGGGTGGTATCAAGCGTATTGGTAGCGTAACAGAAAAACTGGTACCGATTATGGCAGCTATTTACATTATTGCTTGTCTGGTTGTTGTTTTTGCCAATATAGCAGATGTACCCTGTGTGTTCGGCATGATCTTCAAGGGCGCCTTCACTCCTGAAGGTGTCACCGGCGGTGCGGTGGGCATTTCCATCAAACTCTGCATTACTTGGGGTGTTAAGCGCGGCGTATTCTCCAATGAGGCTGGCCTTGGTTCTGCCCCCATTGCCCACGCTGCTTCTTCTGAGCCGAATCCGGTTAAACAGGGCCTCTACGGTATCTTTGAGGTCTTCATGGACACCATTGTGATCTGCACGCTTACGGGTCTTACTCTGCTGCTTACTGCGGATACCATTGGCATTACCTACGGTAAGGACCCCGGAACTGCCCTCAATGCCCAGGCTCTGGGTACCGTGTTTGGTTCCCAGATCGGTGCCTTGATTATCGCCATCGGCCTGAGCTTGTTTGCCCTGTCCACGGTTCTCAGTTGGGGCCTTTATGGTACCCGCTGCTGGGAGTTCATCTTTGGCACCAAGGCTATCAAGCCCTATCAGGTTATCTTTACTCTCATTGTTATTGTCGGCGCCACCATGGATCTGGGCCTCGCCTGGGACATTGCGGATACACTTAACGGTCTCATGGCTATTCCCAACCTGATTGGTGTACTGGCGTTGTCGGGTGTCGTAGTGAAGGCAACCAGGGAGTTTTTCAGTAACGGCAGGGAACTGCGTTCCTAAAGCCTGACATAGCAGTTTCGGTATGATATAATCGCCAAATCAGCCCTCCTCGTACTTGAGGAGGGTTGATTATTTTTTATAGAAGCAATTGACATATTCAATATGTATTACCAAAAAAATCCAAATTTATATAAGGCAAATTTTTTAAAATTGTTACGGAAAAGCAAGAATATAATAAAATATACTACCAATTTTATATATAGTCTAAAAAATATCAAGCATAAAGATTTTGTGAAGGCTACGTTAAGGACCCGATAAGAAAAGACGCAGTGCCTTGTGTGAGGAAGTTCTCTTTGCTACAATGGGTCCACCAAACACGCAACTGGATAAAGACTGCAGGAGAGTGGTTTGCGCCCCGCAGAGGCGCCGACCCGCCAACGACGTAAAACGTACAGGCACCAAACAGAAGGTAGGACTGCAGTCGCATCAGGATTCTGGAGAAGTCTGCCAACGCAGATGCCGAAGGTGCAAGCGGTCGATTCCCGTAAACTCTCAGGCGAAAGGACAGAATGCCGTCCAGCGATCATCGGACTAGCCGGTCGATGAAAAATAATTGGGAAAGGCATTTTCATTTTTGCAGGAGTCAGGAGACGGGAGCGCTGCCAAACCGCGGCGCTCCCGTCTCTTTACAGTTATGTGCTGGGAATTGAAAGGAGAGAGAGTATGGAAGGGTTTTATAACGCCATAGCTGCCGGCAACAGCTGGCTCAATGGAATCGTCTGGGGTATTCCGGCCCTGGTACTGCTCATGGGCGCCGGTATTTTCCTGACGCTGGGGCTGAAAGGCTTCCAGTTCAGGAAGTTCGGCTACGCCATGAAGAACACCATCGGCAAGATGTTCCACACGCATGAGGCCAAGGCGGGCGAGGTAACGCCCTTCCAGGCCCTGACCACCGCTCTGGCCGCCACGGTGGGCACCGGCAACATCGCCGGCATCACCACCGCCGTCACCCTGGGCGGCGCGGGCTCCATTTTCTGGGTGTGGGTATCCGCCCTGCTGGGCATGGCCACTAAGTACTCCGAGGTGCTGCTGTCGGTGAAGTACCGCGAACGCAACGCCTACGGCGACTGGGTGGGCGGCCCCATGTACTACATCAAGAACGGCCTGGGCAAGAACTGGAAGTGGCTGGCGGTGGTCTTTTGTATCTTCGGCGGCCTGGCCTCCTTCGGCATCGGCAACGCGGTGCAGGTAGGCAACATCACCGACTCCGTCAACACCGCCATCCAGGCCTTCATCCCCTCCGCGGCGGACAGCGCCGGCACCATCAATCTGGTGCTGGGCGTGATCCTGATGATCATTGTGGGCGTGGTGCTCCTGGGCGGCATCAAGCGCATCGGCAGCGTCACTGAGAAGCTGGTGCCCTTCATGTCCCTCATCTACATCATTTCCTGCCTGATCGTTCTGATCGCCCACGCCGGCGAGCTGCCCCGGGTGTTTGGTCTGATCTTCCGCGGCGCGTTCTCCCCTGAGGCTGTCACCGGCGGCGCCGCCGGCATGACCCTCAAGCTCTGCATCGAGTGGGGCGTCAAGCGGGGCGTGTTCTCCAACGAGGCCGGCCTTGGCTCCGCGCCTATTGCCCACGCTGCCTCCTCCGAGTCCAACCCCGTCAAGCAGGGCCTCTACGGCATCTTCGAGGTGTTCATGGACACCATCGTCATCTGCTCCCTCTCCGGTCTGACCATTCTGGTGGCCCTCACCGAGGAGCAGCTCAACTACGGCGTCTCCGGTACCACTTCGCTGAACTCCCAGGCCCTGGGCACGGTGTTCGGTACGAAGATCGGCGCGCTGCTCATTGCCGTTGGTCTTGGCCTCTTTGCTCTGTCCACGGTCCTCAGCTGGGGCCTCTACGGCACCCGCTGCTGGGAGTACATCCTGGGCACCAAGGCCATCAAGCCCTATCAGGTGATTTTCACCCTGGTGGTCCTGGTGGGCGCCACCATGGACCTGGGCCTGGCCTGGGACATCGCCGACACCCTCAACGGCCTCATGGCTATCCCCAACCTGATCGCCGTGTTCGCCCTGTCCGGCGTGGTGTTCAAGACCACCAAGGAGTTCTTTGACAGGGAGAAGGCCCTTAAGTAAGCTTCCATACCACTCCTCTTTGCGGCGGGGGACGGGGCGAAAGCCCCGCCCTCTGTCCCGCAGGGGAGCGGCAGGGTATAAGCGGGCCTCAGCGCTCCGGCGCCTCCAGCCCCAGGAGAGAGAAAAGCATATCCAGGGATTTCAGGCGGATCACCACGCCGTCTGCTTCCCAACGCCATAAGCCATCTGTATCTTCTGCCAGGGAAACGGATGTAAGCTGACGGGTAATAGGGGAAAACAGCACGCCCCACCAGGCGGGAGTGGTATAAAGAAGCATAGCCAACATCCCGGCTACAACAGAGATAAGTAATTTATTTTGCATCTTCATAAAAAATACCGTCCTTACTGGGATTTGTCTCCAGTATGGACGGTATTTTCGTGTTTTAAACCACTTTTCCAACAGGCGTACAAATATAAGTCTGCGGGAACACGGAACGGAGCCTCTCCCATGCAGTATCCGCACGGCTGCGGTCATGGAAAATACCAAATACGGTAGGACCACTACCGGTCATGGAAGACGCCATAGCGCCGGCATCCAAAAGCACTCGTTTTATGTCAAACACCTGAGCATATTTACGGGGAAGGACATCTTCAAACACATTATAAAGCCGATGGGCAACTCCTTCCAAATCTCCCGCCTCCAACGCTGATTGCATCCCGGCGGTATCCGGATGGCATCGCAGCTGGCGAAGATGTACCAGGGAGAACAGCTCCGGTGTGGAGATGGCAAATGAAGGCTTACATACTACCAGGAAGCAGGGGGGAAGGGGTGGGAGATCCGTCAGCCGTTCTCCCCGGCCTTCCGCCAGAGCGGTACCTCCCCGGACGCAATAGGGTACATCACTGCCCACTCCAGCAGCAATATCCTCCAGTCGTTCCTGGGACAGCCCGTCTCCCCATAAGCGACCCAAAATCCGCAGTACCGCGGCACCATCGCTGCTTCCGCCTGCCATGCCGGCACATACAGGAATTTCCTTATGGATGTGGATGGCAAGGTTGCGGGGTGACAATCCGGTTCTTTCAAAAAACTGGTTGGCGGCCTTGGCGGCAATATTGCTGCCGTCACTGGGCAGAAAGTGAAAGTTACTGGTTACACGGATCCCGGCGCACTCCGTTTCCTCCAGAGTGACATCATCCTTCAAACTGATGGACTGCATTACCATCCGCAGATCGTGGTAACCGTCAGGACGCTTGCCCAGAATGTCCAACGTCAGATTCAGCTTTGCCCAAGCCGGCTCAGTGTATGTCATAGGATCCCTCCCTCAAAATGCAAACGTTTGCTTGTCTATCTCCCATAGCTATTCTTTTGGTCAGCCGGCCAAAGTCTCCCGCAGGGCCCTGCATGCCGGTTCCCGCTCAAATTGCCTATACCCTCTATTTAAAGGCGGAAATGAGATACTTTATCAGTAGCTATATCCGCAGAAAGGACACTTGGGATAATCAAAATCATGACTGCGGCCGCAGTGGGGACAGGTAGTCTGGGGCAGATCCTCATTCTGATCATCCTCTGCCGAGAAAAACTCCAATCGGCCACAGTTTTTACAGCGCCAAACCTCCACTCGCATGGCACCTGCCCATATATTGGGCCAATCACCGAGAAGAAGGCTGCTCTTTCCAAGCTGAATATTTTCCGTAAATGCGTGGACCATTTCGCCGCCGCAGCGCAGGCAGGCCATAGGAGTGCTCTTTTTGCTTTCCATCCAGTGTATCCCTTTCGTAAAAATACAAAACACTATCCCCAGGGAATACTCCCCGGGGATAGTGTAGCACATTCTGTCGTTTTTGACCAGCTATCCGGCAGGCAAAACGGAGTTTTGCCCCAAAGTTTTCTTTTACTGCTTTTCTTTTTCAAAAGAAAAGCAGGTGAATTATCAGGCGTTACCGGATCTTCCGCCCCTCCACATAGTAGCGCTTATCCTCGGCGTGGCCCATGGAGAAGGTCTTGCGGGGCAGAACGCCGTCGGCGATAACGGTTTTGAAGAGCTGATCCTTGCCCATGGCGGGGAGCTTGAAGCCAATGTTGCCGGGCTTTGCCCCCAGCTCATCGGTGACAGCATCGCCGTGGATGTAATCCACCTCGCCGCCGTGCTCCTTGAGGTAAGCATCCAGGAAGTTCTGGAGGGTTCCTACCGCCAACTGGACCTTGGGCTCCGGCACAGTGATGAATCCCTTGCCGCCGCTCCAGGTGTAGGCAATGGTGTGGCCCTCGCCCTCACCCTCGCGGGCACCGGGATAGAAGGACTTAAAGGCCTCCAGCAGAGCCTGGGGATCCACGCCGAAAACTACACGATGGATGGCCTCGAACTTCAGCGCGTCGTCGTGGAGGTTCTCAATCTCCACAAGAGCATAGCGGGCAGGAAGATCCGCCCACTGCTCCTGAGGTGTAACCTTCTTGAGGTTCTCATAGCAGGTCTTTGCGGTGGCCAGGGAGTGGTTGCCGTCACCCACAGCAAAGAGGAGAGGAGCCACGCCCTTGAGGCCGTACTTCTTCTCCATGGCTTCACTGGTGGAGAGCTTCTCCAGGGCGTCGGCCAGAGCATCGATCTGGTCGTTGTTCAGCAGCCAGCCCTTCAGGTGGCCGCCCTTCATCATCAGCTCAAAGTCGTATACCGGCTCCATGGAAGCAGTGGCAGCGGTAATGGGCTCAATGCAGGTCTTGTCCGGATCGTCAATGAGAAGCATCACATGGGGCAGCTCGATGGGGGCGTCCTTGCGCACCCGGACCCGGGGCGGAATGCGCTCCAGGACAGTGCCCTCGGTGGCACGAACCAGGGAGCCGGAACCGGGGGTGTAGTCGTACTGCTCCAGGTCCACAGCAGCTACCAGACCGTGGCGGATCTCACCGTCGGACTGGGAGCGCTCGATGTAAATAATGGCATCTCCGTAGGTCTTGAAAATATCCCGTGCCAGGTAGTCTGCCATAGAACGATTGATATCAGCAATGTGCTGCTCCACGTCGGGATCATTGAGCTTGCTTTCCGGCAGAATCAGGCGCAGGGTAGAAGGGGCGTCACCGGCAATGCGGTCCACTTCCTCCCAGTACTCCGGCTGGGAGGTAAACTGATCGCAAGCCACCACGGCCCAGCGGGTCATGTCGCAGTCCCGGGGCAGCAGAATATCCGCCGGCTTGATCCCCAGCTTGTTGAATTTCTTGTTCATGTCGTTTTTCCTCCAAATTCTTTATAATCAGCGCCAGCCGGATTTCTCCCTTCCGACCGCGCCTGTGCGCATATTATCCTTTTTGAAAAAGCTTGTCCAGCAAGACATCCCCACATTCCAGGAAAGGTCCCTTCGCTCCGTTTTCTTCGTCATAGGCACCACCCCGGCCGGTATTCTCACGGCTGTCATAAATCAAATAGGGGACTGGATCACCATCATGTCCCCGGGTGACGGTGAGCGTCTTGTGATCGCTGAGGAGCAGGATGCGGTAGTCCGTGCCGGCAGCATCCATACGTTTCAGCAGGGGAGACACCAAGCGGCTGTCCAGCCATTCAATGGCCTGGATTTTGCCAGGAAGGTCGCCGTTATGGGTACACTCATCGGGGGCTTCCAGATGGAGACATACAAAATCGTACTGCTGCAATTTTGCCCAGGTGGCCTCCAGTTTGCCTTCAAAATTGGTATCCAACTCGCCGGTAGCGCCCTCAACCTCCACCATTTCAAGGCCGCGCAGTACCCCGATTCCGTGACACAACGGGACAGCACTGACCACAGCTCCGTCCAGGCCGTATTGCCCACGGAAAGAGGGCAGCTCCACTGCCGTTCCCTGTGCCCAGAACCAGATGCCGTTAGCAGGAAGTTTTCTAGCCTGACGCCGTTTCTCCGTTACCGGGTGATGCTCCAGAATGCGGTTGGCCAAGCGCATTAAATTTGCAAAAACCTCTGCACGATCATTACCAGCAGGCAGATAAGGGCCGGCAGCCTCGCCCAAGTGGTCATGAGGTGGGAAGAATTGAATACCGCTGATGTCACTTTGATGCTGTACCGCCAGTTGGCGGAAAACAGGGAAGGGATGGATCTCCAAGCGGGCCTCCTTCATTGCCTGGGCAAATTCCGGATGAGCAAGAAGTGCATTTACCGTTTTCAGGGCAGAAGGGCCATCAATGGAACCGGCACTGTGGGATAGGATCCTGCGCTGTTCCAGCGGAAGGTCACCATCCTCAAGTGTCACCAGATTGCAGCGGAAAGCCGCGTCTCCTGGAAGCATCTGAATCCCTGAGGCCGCAGCCTCCATAGGTGAACGGCCAGTAAAGTAACGGCGGGGATCACAGCCAAAAATGGACAGGATGGCCGTCTCGCTGCCCGGGGGCAGAGGCTTAGGGCAGTTAACAACGCTGCCAACCAGCCCTTGGGCGGCCAGGCGGTCAATGGTAGGGATCCGGGCAGCTTGTAGCGGCGTTTTGCCACCCAGCTGCTCCACCGGGTTGTCGGCCATGCCATCCCCGATAATCAGCAGATATTTCATGGCAAGCCTCCCAAAGAATGTAAAATAGGATTGTACCATATTATACCGATTTTCAGCTGACTTTTCAACGATAAATCCGTGCTGACACATCAAACTTTTTCATTTCCCAGCCTGCCAGAGGTCACGAGTGCATAAGCGGCAGCAAACGGGATACACTACGTCTGAAAGCCGGACGATTCTGGCTTTTGAAAGGAAGGGAGGTAACAGAGTATGATTTGGGATCGGATCGCGCTGGCGCTTGTCATCATTGGAGCGCTGAACTGGGGAGCCATTGGGCTGTTCGGTTTTGACCTGGTGGCTTTCATTTGCGGCGGGCAGATGGCCGTCCTCTCCCGTGTGATCTACACAGTCGTAGGGATCGCGGGCCTGTGGTGCGTATCACTGCTGTTCCGGGAAAACGCCACTGGAGAGGCAACGGCTTAACTCCTTGGCCATGTATAAGGCTTCATGCGCCTGGTGCCCTATTACCTGTGAGCCAGAGACATCCGGCGCATGGAGCCCGTACAGCCGCGGGCAATTGTGGTTGCCTGCAAGCCGTAAAGGAAAGCGGAAGATAGAACGCGCCTGGCCGTTATGCTATGCTTTTGCATAGAAAATTCTGCCCATTGGAGACAGTGGGCAGAATTTTTAATATATCAGGCTGCCGGGGCGAAAGAGCGCCCCGACGGCCTGAACCAAGAACTGGTACAGGTAGAAAAACGGAAAACAGAAGAGCAGGCATTGGTTTAAAGAAGCTCCTCAAACCCGCTGATATACCGGTCACATAACTCCCGCATATCCGGTTTGCTGGATTGGAAGAAGGGGTCATAAACACCTACCACCGTCATCCCGGCGGCCTTGGCAGCCTTACAGGCGGTAAGAGAATCGTCAAACAAGACGCATTCGTCAGGCCGGACTCCCAGCATCTTGGCCACATGGCGGAATATAGCAGGGGAACGCTTGTCCTCGCCCAGTTCCTGGGCATAGATCACCTGCTCAAAATAGGGCTCCAGGTGGTGAGCCTCCATAGCGGCTCGGCAGTGCTCCGGTACACAGGCGGTAAAGACCGCCATGCGGTGACCTGCTGAGCGGCACTTTTCCAGATACTCCCGCACACCAGGTTTCAAGAGGACCTTCTGGTACTGGCCGGCAGCCAGCTCCATCCACTCAGCAATGATCTCTTCGCAGGATTCCTCCAGTCCCAGATACTCTTTGGTAAATATGGCACAATTCTGAAGAATGGTATGGGCGACTCCTTCGTAGTATGCCTGGGTGTAGGGAGCACCTCGGCGGGACAGGAAGGTCTTGTCCACCTCCACCCATACGCCGTTGGAATCGATCAAAGTACCGTCCAGGTCAAAAATCAGCATAGCGGTTTGTCTCCTATTATTATATGTGCTATCATCTCACTCCAGCCAGAACCGCCAGGGAAATTCCGCGGCTTCCTGCGCATAATCGATACCAATGCGTTTGCCGATATGGACAGGCAGGCTTGCCGGCCTCTTTCTCAAAGATAGCTCTGGCAGCTCATCCGCAAAATAGAGGGGATGACTGGCGGCAGATAAGTTGTTGAGAGATCTATCAATGTTTAAAGCTTTACAGAGTTTGCCGGGGCCATTGGAAAGGATACGCTGCCGGGCGGCTGTCAAACTGCCGTCAAAAGCGCCAAATCGATAGGCCGCAGCCAGCTCAAGGCCATGGACAATTTCTCCGCCCCGGATCAATACAGCAGCTGCGGTGCCCTCTGCCTCGGTGACCACATTAAGACAATGGTACATCCCATAAATCAGATACACATAAATCGTTCCGGGAGAGGCATAGAGGGTTCGGGTTCGCTCTGTCATCCGTCCGCCGTAGGCGTGGCAAGCCTTGTCCACAGCTCCTACATAGGCCTCCGTTTCCGTAATACGGCAGACAATCCGTCCTTTTTCTGTCTCTCGCACCAGGTAACACCCCAGTAAATCCTTGGCAGCTTCCACGGTATCCCGAAGAAAAAAAGTCCCGTCCAGTCTTGCCATTTTCTCACCTCTTTGGTAGTATCTTATCATTGCGCCGCGATTTTGGCAATTATGAGGTGATGGTTATGAAGGGAAATTTTGTCAAGCGGGCGGCAAAGCCTATGCTCTTTGCCGCAGCTTTTATCTGGGGCAGCTCTTTTTTTATTATGAAAAACGCACTGGACGCCATTCCTGTCCAGTATCTGTTGGCCATCCGCTTTACCATGGGCGCCGTATTGCTGGCTTTGATCTGCTGGAAGCGGTGGGGAAAGGTAACTGTGGATTACCTGTGGCGGGGCGCTATTATCGGCGGCTGCCTGTACCTGGCCTATTCCATTCAGACATATGGCCTGGCGCTGACCACGCCGTCTAAAAACGCCTTTCTTACTGCGGTATACTGTGTTATTGTGCCATTTTTATACTGGCTGTTTGTAGGTGTAAAGCCGGATCGTTACAATCTGTTAGCGGCAGTTTTGTGTGTTTCCGGCGTGGGCCTCGTCTCGCTCAGCGGAGATCTCTCTGTAAATCTGGGTGACGCGCTGACCCTTCTGTGTGCTATTTTTTACGCCGCTCACATTGTGGCAGTAGCAAAGGTCTCCCCCAAAAAGGACATCTATCTGCTTACGGTATTTCAGTTTGCCTTTGCAGCTTTGTATGCCTGGATCGGAGGCGCACTGACAGAGACGTTTCCCGTCCAGGCGCTGGCGAACCCTGAGATCCTGCTGCCTTTGTGCTATCTGGGTGTGATGGCCACCACCGTAGCCCTTTTGTTCCAAAACGTGGGACAAGTCAATTCCGATCCTGCTTCCGCCGCGGTGATCCTATCTCTGGAATCGGTGTTTGGCGTGCTTTGCTCGGTAATATTTGCGGACGACAGCGTCAGCCTGCGGATGGCGGTGGGGTTCGTACTGATCTTTGTTGCTGTGGTGTGCAGCGAGACAAAGTTTTCTTTTCTGCACCGGTCCACAGCCCAGTCCCACAAAAATCCATCTTGATTATTCCAGGTTATCCACGAACAATTCTCCGCCGATTTACAAAATCTTAAAGAAATTGCCGGAATATTCTGGTATACTAAAGTTGGATTTTTGTCCGGGTCTGTTTGCTGGCCGGTCAAGTCTATTCTGGGAGCAGGAGAGACGCCATGAATGAGAAGCAAAGACTTTCTGTATGCCTTTTGAACGATTCTTTTCCCCCGGTTATTGATGGTGTAGCCAATGCTGTGCTGAATTATGCCCGAGTGATACAGGACGGTCTGGGCAGTGCCGTGGTGGCTGTCCCGGATTACCCGGGCACCACAGACGCTTACCCCTTTCCGGTGGTACGTTACCCAAGTTTTGATACCACCAAAATTGTGGGATATCGGGCAGGCTACCCATTCAGCCCCAGAGCGATGGAGGCGCTGGCGGATTTCTCACCGGATATCATCCATACCCACTGTCCG
>ERZ1643251.2513-NODE-2513-length-18571-cov-4.204850_pt1 | contig 18571 bp, 13 predicted proteins | sample MGYA00579261_ERZ1643251 | MGnify/ENA primary metagenome ERZ1643251 (study PRJEB29033, sample SAMEA4952267) | chicken gut metagenome | biome: Broiler Chicken; feature: Gastrointestinal Tract; material: Caecum | place: Ireland | collected 2018 | study: Broiler...
TTTGCTTGGCTTTTTGTCATGCATGCAGAATGCACTTCCAATCATGCAGAGCGGGAACTTTTTTACAATCGATAAACTCGGAAAAAAGATTTTTCAGTTGTTCCGCGCTGTCCGTAACCTTTTCGTACATCTGCAGTTCTTCCCCGACGTACCGCGTTAAAAGGAGATAGAAGCGGTTTTCCTTGAGTGTCTTCGAGAAAAGTGAACGCCGCAGACGATGGACGGCAGAAATCTCCACTACTCCGCAAACATTGGGAAGGGCGACAACTGTAATGCTGCCTTTTGCTCTTTGTCCCGATTCAAGTGCATGTTTGAAAAGATCAAGCTGCTCTTGCAGTTGTTCGGAAGAGGAGACGGGCTGCAAACGGTGTCTTATGTGCTTTTCATCGCTCAGATCGATGCCGACATTGCCGAAATCGCAGAAGAATTCAACGCTCATTTTTTTCTTCCGAGCTCATTTAAAGCACCAAGCAGGAAATATTCCGCCGTGGAACCGGAAATGATATTCTTTTTTGCCTCGTCAAGTGTAAACCAGCGTGCCTCTTCGATCTCATCGTTGAGCACAATTTCGCCCTCGTCTGCCGTCACGATAAAGTTGAGCATGAGCACGTCTTTTGCGTCATGATAGCGCGATGCATGGTAGCGCCACTTGATCGCGGTGAGGGAGGTTTCCTCGCGAAGTTCGCGCGGGATGGCTTTTTCGGCGCTTTCTCCCTTTTTGATGTAGCCGGCGAACAGCTTGAAGTCCTCATCTCCCGTATGCCGTGCAAGCAAAATTTTGTTTTCGGCACGGTTGACAACCGTCATGGAGACGGCAACGGGGAAGAAGGGGAATTTGAATGCGCCGCATTGTTCGCAGTAAGGGATGAGTCCTTCGTTTTCCAAAAAGCGCAGGGTGAGTTTTGTTCCGCAGTCTCTGCAATACATAATGATTACCTCACATTTTCAATTTTCTATTTTACGCTCTAAAAAAACGGTTGTCAACTCTTTGGCGTGAAAAGATTGTAAAGATCTGTCAAAAAGCGTAAATCGGAAACGAAAAGAATTATACAAGGAGTGAATGAGTAGAATGAGTAGACTGCAACTTTGCCTGTAACTTTGCTTTTGCTTTTTGGAGATGAGAGCTTGACAAGCGCCGTGATATTATAGTATAATATCAACGATTGTTCAATGGCGCCTGAGAAGACTTTTCCGGCGCGCGCAAGGAGGAAACACATGCTTACTTCGATCTGTGGGATCAACTGGGGTGACGAAGGCAAGGGCAGAATGGTCGATCTTCTGTCCGAAGACTACGACATCGTCTGCCGCTATCAGGGCGGGAACAATGCGGGGCATACCGTCATCAACGAGAGGGGGAAATTTATTCTCAATCTTCTTCCTTCGGGCATTCTGCGCGAGGGTGTTGTCAACGTGCTCGGCAACGGGATGGTCGTCGACATCAAACATCTTACGGAGGAGGCGAACAAACTGCGCGCACAGGGGATTGCGATCACGCCTGAGAATCTGAAGATCAGTGACAGGGCGGTCATTACCATGCCTTATCATGTGCTTATGGACTGCCTGGAAGAGGAGCGTCTTGCGGACAAGAAGTTCGGATCCACCCGCCGCGGGATTGCGCCTGTATATGCCGACAAATACATGAAGAAGGCATTCCGCATGGGAGAACTGCTTCATCCCGAGCGTCTGTATGCACGAGTCAAGGATATTGTGGAGTGGAAGAACCTCACGGTGGAGAAGGGGTACGGACACGCACCCATCACGGCGGAGGAAGTCATCGACTACTTTAAGACGTACGGCGAGCCGCTCAAGGAATACATCTGTGACGTCGGCTACTATCTGCATGAGGCAAACAAGGCGGGCAAGAACATCATGTTCGAGGCACAGCTTGGTGCGCTCAGGGACATTGATTTCGGAATTTATCCTTATACGTCCTCTTCGTCGACGATCGCGGCATATGCTCCCATCGGAGCAGGGGTTCCCAACCTGAAGCTGGATAAGTCCGTCGGCATTATGAAGGCATATTCCACCTGCGTGGGAGAAGGCCCTTTCACGGCGGAATATTTTGGTGAAAAAGCGGAGAAACTGCGTCAGGCAGGCGGCGAGTACGGCGCGGCGACGGGCAGACCGAGAAGAGTCGGTCCCTTCGATGTTGTTGCGTCCCGTTACGGGATCCGTTGCCAGGGCGCGGACGAAGTCGCGCTGACCAAGCTGGATATTCTTTCGGGATACGAAGAGCTTGAGATCTGCACGGCTTACGAGATGGACGGCAAGCGCATTACGGAATTCCCGTTCCCCGACGCGCTGGATAAGTGCAAGCCCGTCTTTGAGAAGGTCATGGGCTGGAACTGCGATATCACGAACTGCCGAAAGTGGGAGGATCTTCCCAAGGAAGCGCGCGAGTATGTCGAGCTGATCGAGAAGCTCTGCGAATGCAAGATCACGTATATTTCGGTCGGCGCGGAGCGCGATCAGATCATCAGAAGATAACCGTATTATCATGCGTCAACATTTTTGGAAGATGCACGGGATCGGGAACGACTATATCTATTTTGATTGTTTCGACTGGTTCCCGTCCGATCCCTCGTCCATTGCAGAAAAGCTGTCCGACAGGCATTTTTCTGTAGGCGGCGACGGTGTGGTGTTCATCTGCCGCAGCGACGTTGCCGACGGACGGATGCGCATGTTCAACGCGGACGGGAGCGAGGGGAAGATGTGCGGGAACGCCATCCGCTGCATCGGCAAGTTTTTATATGAAGTCAAGGGAATCCGCAAGGATGTGCTCACGGTTGAGACGCTGAGCGGAATCAAGACGCTTGTGCTTGACGTAAAAGACGGAAGCGTTGAGTCCGTACGCGTGGACATGGGCGCGGCAGAGCTTCGGCCCGACCGTATTCCCGCAAAGTTTGCAGGGGAGCGTGCAGTTGACGTTCCGCTCGACGTAAACAAAGAGCAATATCGTGTCACCTGTGTTTCCATGGGGAATCCGCACTGTGTGACGTTTGTAGACGATCCGTATGCCATAGATCTTGAAAAGATCGGGCCCATGTTTGAATGCAATGAGGCATTCCCCGAGCGTGTGAACACGGAGTTTGTGCGCGTTGACGGGTGGAATGAGCTCACGATGCGCGTCTGGGAACGCGGAAGCGGAGAGACGTGGGCGTGCGGCACGGGCGCATGTGCGACGGCGGTCGCGGGCGTTCTGAAGGGCGTTAGCGGAATGAACGAGGAAATCACCGTGCATCTGCGCGGAGGAGATTTGAGAATTTGTGTTACCAAGGACGCCGTATTCATGACGGGGCCCGCGGCATTTGCCTTCGAGGGCGAAGCCGACATCTGACGACAGACAATCTTTAGAGAATATATTTTGATCGGCTGCGCAGGCGCGCGGCAACTGCCAAGGAGGAAGTAAGCGAATATGGCAAAATACGTCTTTGTCACGGGCGGCGTTGTCTCGGGACTTGGAAAGGGCATTACGGCGGCATCTTTGGGTCGTCTTCTCAAGATGCGGGGCTACAAAGTAGCTTCGCAGAAGCTTGACCCCTATATCAACATCGACCCCGGCACGATGAGCCCTTATCAGCACGGCGAGGTGTTCGTCACGGAGGACGGCGCGGAGACCGACCTCGACCTCGGCCACTATGAGCGTTTCATCGACGAGGACCTCAACAAGTTTTCCAACCTGACCACGGGCAAAGTGTACTGGAATGTGCTCAATAAGGAGCGCGCGGGCGAGTATCTCGGACAGACGGTGCAGGTGATCCCGCACATCACGAACGAGATCAAATCCTTTATTTATCAGGTAGGCAAGTCCACGAATGCCGATATCGTCATTACCGAGATCGGCGGGACGACGGGCGACATCGAGTCGCAGCCCTTCCTGGAAGCGATCCGTCAGGTCGCGCGTGAAGTGGGCAGGGACAACTGCTGCTTTATTCACGTCACGCTTGTTCCGTATATTTCTGGCTCCTGCGAATTCAAGAGTAAACCCACCCAGCACTCCGTCAAGGAACTGCAGGGGATGGGGATTTTCCCCGATATTATCGTGGCGCGCGTGGATGCGCCTATGCCGGAGAGCATCCGCGAGAAGATCGCGATGTTCTGTAACGTGCGTCCCGAGTGCTGTATTGAGAACATGACGGTGCCCGTCCTTTACGAGGCGCCCATGATGCTGGAAAAGAGCAATCTTTCCACCATTGTCTGCAACATTCTCAATCTCGATCCGAGATCCATCGATCTCACCGAGTGGGAAGAAATGCTTTCACGCATCCATGCCCGCAACAAGACGGTCAAGATCGCGCTGTGCGGAAAATACGTGCAGCTCCACGACGCCTATCTTTCGGTCGCCGAGGCGCTTGCCCACGGCGGGTTTGAGACGGGCGCAAAAGTCGAGATTGAATGGGTGGACACCGAGACGCTCAACGCCAAGAACGTAGACAGCGTTCTCAAAGACGTTGACGGCATTCTGATTCCCGGCGGATTCGGCGTGCGCGGGATCGAGGGCAAGGTGGCGGCATGCCGCTATGCCCGCGAGCACAATATCCCGTATCTTGGCATTTGCCTCGGAATGCAGGTTGCTGTCATTGAATATGCGCGCAACGTTTTGGGTATGCCCGACGCCAACTCTTCCGAGTTCTTCCCCGAGGGCAAGCATTCGGTCATTGACCTGATGCCCGACCAGTACGGGGTTAAAATGGGCGGAACCATGCGTTTGGGTGCATATCCTTGCGTGGTTTTGGGCAATAAAATGAAGGAAGCGTACAAGAGCGATCTCATTTATGAGCGTCATCGTCACCGCTTCGAGTTCAACAACGACTATCGTGAGCAGTTTGAAGGAAACGGTATGAAGATTGCGGGTACATCTCCCGATGGGACGCTCTGCGAAGCGGTGGAGATTCCTGCGAACGACTTCTTTGTCGGCGTGCAGTTCCATCCGGAGTTCAAGTCGCGTCCCAACAACGCGCATCCGCTGTTCCGCGAATTTATCCGCCATGCGGTCAAGTATTCGGAAGGTAAGAATAAGAAATGAAGATCAACGGGAACTTCTTAAAACTCAAGGACAGTTATCTGTTTGCGACTGTCGGCAAAAAGACGACGGAATACAAAAAGGCGCATCCCGATAAGGAAGTCATCCGTCTCTCGATCGGAGACGTCACCCGTCCGCTTGCACCCGTCGTCATTGAGGCGATGCATAAGGCGGTTGATGACATGTCCGGTGCGGAGACATTCAAAGGGTACGGACCCGATCAATACGTGTATGCCTATGACGTCCTGCTTGATTCCATTCGCGCAAGCTATGCCCGCAAGGGCGTGACGCTGGGTGCGGACGAGATCTTTGTCTCGGATGGCGCCAAGTCGGATTGCGGAAACATCCTTGATATTTTCTCGGTGGATAACACCGTGCTTGTTCCCGATCCCGTCTACCCTGTATATCTGGATACCAATATTATGGCGGGCAGGAAGATTCTCTTTGCGGACGCAACCGCGGAAAACGGATTTCTTCCCATGCCCGACGAGAACGTCAAAGCGGACATTATCTATCTGTGTTCCCCCAACAATCCGACGGGCGCGGCATATACGCGCGAACAGCTCAAAGTTTGGGTGGATTACGCGAGGAAGAACGATGCCGTCATTCTCTATGACGCGGCATATGAATACTTTGTCACGGACAAAGCCTGTGCGCGCAGCATTTACGAAGTAGAGGGTGCCAAGGAATGCGCCATCGAGCTGTGTTCCTATTCCAAGACGGCGGGCTTTACGGGCGTTCGGTGCGGCTATACCGTTGTCCCGAGCGCATTGGTGCGGGAAGGGGCTTCCCTCAACAGACTGTGGGCGCGCAGACAGTCCACCAAGTTCAACGGCGTCTCCTATATTACGCAGATGGGCGCGGCGGCCGTATTTACCGAGGAGGGTGAACGGCAGATCCGTGAAAACATCGATTATTATCGCAGCAATGCGAAGATCATCTCCGATTGCCTCGATGAGCTCGGAATCTGGTACACGGGCGGAAAGAATTCGCCCTATATCTGGATGAAATGTCCGAACGGCATGACAAGCTGGGAATTTTTTGATTATCTTCTCGAAAACGCGCAAGTGGTCGGAACACCGGGAAGCGGTTTCGGAAAGAACGGAGAGGGGTTCTTCCGCCTGACGGCGTTCGGAACGCACGAGAATACGAAAAAGGCTTGCGAGCGCATCCGCGCCCTGCTTGCACGCTGAGGCGGGAACATCGATCAGAGGGAAAATGATGATTACGGAAAAAGGCAGAGAGGCGGGCGTACTGTGTCATATTTCTTCTCTTCCGGGGAAATATGGAATCGGTTCGTTCGGGAAAGAGGCCTATCGGTTTGCAAAACTGCTCAAAAAGTGCGGTGTGAAGATCTGGCAGGTTCTTCCGCTCGTACAGACGGGCTACGGTGATTCTCCGTACAGTTCGGTATCCTGTTCGTCGGGAAACCCTTATTTTATCGATCTGGAACAGCTTGCGCAGGACGGGCTTCTTACCAAAGAGGAGCTTTTGGCAGCACAGCATGAACCCGGCGCTGTTCATGACGGCAAAGCGGGTATACGGCGAGAATTTCCTTTATTGGGACGATTCTCTCAAATATCGCGACCCGGATGCCCTTGAAAAACTGCGCACGGATTTTCATGAAGAGTATCTTTACTGGAATTTCCTGCAATACACGTTCCGCAAGCAGTGGAATGCGCTAAAATCGTACTGTAATTCTCTCGGGATCCGCATTGTCGGCGATATGCCGCTGTATGTAGCGGCAGACAGTGCCGATGTATGGGCGCACCCGGAATTGTTCAAACTGGACAGAGAGCTGCGTCCGACCAAGGTTGCAGGGGTTCCGCCCGATTACTTTTCGGAGACGGGACAACTTTGGGGCAATCCCATTTACGATTGGGAAGCGCACGAAAAAGAGAACTATGCCTGGTGGACAAAGCGCCTTGAGGACGCACTTGTCACATACGATATAGTCAGAATCGATCATTTCCGCGGGATCGATCGCTATTATGAGATCCCTGCCTTTGCAGAGACGGCGGTCAAGGGCGAATGGCAAAAGGGCCCCGGAGAAAAGCTCTTTTCCAATATCAAAGCAGAAGGACGCATTATTGCGGAAGATCTCGGAATTATCGATGAGGGCGTCACCGCTCTGCGGGATAAACTCGGCTTCCCCGGAATGAAAGTGCTTCTTTTTGCCTTTGACGGCAATGAAAACAACGACTTTCTGCCCAAGAATATCGGGGAAAACTCGGTATGCTATACGGGGACGCACGATAACGACACAGTTGCGGGTTATGTCGGAACACTTGCGACGGAGGAATTTTTATTGTTCCGTTCGCGCGTAGCGCAGGTGTTGCAGGAAGAGGGCATTTATGTCCGCCTCGGCGAAAAACCTCAGGAGTTTTCTCAGGCATTCTGCCGACTTGCACTTGCAAGCAAGGCACGGCTTGCCGTATTGCCCATGCAAGACATCCTCGGACTTGGCAATGAGGCGCGCATGAATTATCCTGGCATGAGCGAAGGCAACTGGCAGTTCCGCATGCAGAAATTGCCGTCGGGAAGCGCTATGAGAAAACTGCGTCATTGGATTAAAACGAATCGAAGGTAGAAAATGGCTGAAACACAGGCGACAGAAAAGAAAGAGAAAAAAGGATTTTTTAAGGAATTTAAAGAATTTATTACGCGCGGAAACGTCCTTGATCTGGCAGTCGGTATTATTATCGGCGGTGCGTTCACTGCGATCGTCAATGCACTGTGCAATAATATTCTCAAGCCCATTATCAATTGGATTATTGCGGTGATGATCGGCGCAGATTCGCTCAATGAGATGTATACCTTCCTGAAGACGGCATACATGACAGATGAATCGGGCGCGCAGGTGATCGATCTTGCCAATTCTATCTATATTGACTGGGGCACCTGCATCAATGCGGTCATCAATTTCCTTCTTACGGCGCTTGTGCTTTTCCTTATCATTAAAGCAGTGATGCGTGTAAGCAAGATGCGCGCCGAAGCAAGAAAAGCGATCGAAGAGGCGGCGGAAAAGATCAAGTCGGCAAAGACGATTGTTATCTCTGAAAAAGATCAGAAGTCTGACACGGCGGAGAACGACGAAAAGACTGTCGGAAATGACAGCGAAACCCCGCCCGAAACAAAATAAGAAGATGAAGAAAAGCCGTCGGACACAGCCGATGGCTTTTTCATTTGGTATGAGTGCGATCATTGAAAGAAAGGCTTGGAGTAAACTTTGGGAAATATGCGATCATTCAAATGATCTCTGTTTTGATCTGCACCTTTTGGGGAGGCTCGGAAATGGTGTTCTTTTGGATTTCGTAGAGGACAAAGATTGTTTTGCTTTCGGAAGTTGAGGCGGCTCCGCAGTCATAGGCGAGAGATACGTGCCATATGCCCCACAGGGAGTAAACGTGAGAATAGACGATCGTTCCGTCTGTTGCGGGAGCAGAAAACTGGCATGCAAGCATTGACTTTTCTGCAAAATATTCGTCATTGTAGTCCTGAGGGAATGTCTCAGTGGTCGGGTGCTCTTGCAGGAATGTCTGCCATTTTTCAAAACTGCCCAGATAGGTTGCAGAAGGCGTTTCGGATTGTGCGGAAGAAGATTCTGCAATCATCTGGCGCCAGACATTGATTTCTTTTACGTTTTGCAAAATCACAGAACGATAGTCATCATTGTCCAGATAGACCGAAATGCGTCTGCCGTCACGGTAATGGAATGTAACGCCGCCGACATTGATATCATGTGCGGCGGTGTCATAACCGCTGAAAGCATCCGTCACCATCACGGTATAGACGCCGTTATAGCATCCGTAGAAATCATTGATGAAGACATCTTCATAATCTGCCTGCGGAACAGGGGAGCTGTCGGTGCGGATGGCGTAAGCCGCCGTTTCTCGGATTTCCCGCGCAATGGTTTCGTCGAGGAGCTCAGCTTGCTCGGAGGGAGCGTTTTCGTTGTCGCTTTGAGTCCATTGATTTTGGATTTCAGCAATGCTCATGAGATGTTCCCGCGTGAGATATCCGAGATCGTAGGCGACTTCAAGCGAACAGAATATGCCGTAAGGGGCATTTATTTGAAACTCAATATCGGCGAACTGTTGTCTGAAAGCCTCGTTTTCCTTTTCCAAGGTATCGATTCTGTGCTTTTGCTCTTCAAGTTGCTTTTGAAGCTCTTCAATTTTTGCCTGATTGTCATGCGGCAAACCTGAAACATTGTTCTCACATGCGGCCATCGGCGCAAGAGAACAGAAAAGAAGCATGAGGCACAGCCCAGTACTGATGAATTTTTTCATATGCATTCCCTCCGATGACTTTATTATATGATTAGGCATAATATTTGTCAAGATGGTTACAGCGAGCAGGCCGATGAAAAAGATATTATTGACTTATGGAATGGGACAGGGGAATACATGGACAAAAATATTTTTTCATTTCTGAGACGGAAAAATGGAGAAAGCGTATAAAAAGAAGTTGCATTTTTGGCGAAATTGTTGTAAAATAACTTTTGTTCCGTGCAGAGATGTCTGAGTGGTTTAAGGAGCACGATTGGAAATCGTGTGACGGGGGTGACTCGTCCGGAGGTTCGAATCCTCTTCTCTGCGCCACACAAAGCCACCCTTTAGGGGTGGTTTTTTTGTGGTGCAGAGAAGAGGCAGGAAGAAACGACGCAGGTTCGCGCGAGGCGCAAAGCGCTGAAGCTTTGCCGATGGGCCCCCTTTGTGGTTTCGGCAAAATCCTCGAATATGATAGGTATTATGCTGAGTCTGCCACACAAAGCCACCCTTTAGGGGTGGTTTTTTCGTTCTGTAGAAACGTATAACCAAGCTTTCAAAATAATTTTTATTTCAGAGCGACCATTAATTTAATAATAACTGAAATATTTGAAAAAAAATTAAAAAATATTCTGCCAAGGTCTTGCCGAAATAAAAAGTATGTGTTATAATACAAATATATTATTTATGGGGGGAGTATCTATGAAGAAGAGAGGGATAGCTGTTGCCATAACGGGAGTTGTGGGAGCGGTAATGTTGCTCAGCGGATGTTTTACGCCCGAAACGCCCGACGTGGAGGCGCCTACGTTTTCGGATGCGGCGGCAACGCTTAAACTAAGCGGATCCATTGATAAGGAATCAGAGGCAAACCAAATTTCATCCGATCTTTTCGGGTTGTTTTTGGAGGACATCAATTTCGCGTCTTTTGCGCTGGACGACAATCTGCTTATCAACAGTTCGTTTGAGAACCGCCAGTCGCTTACGGGCGGAAAACTGTATGGCTGGAGTGCAACAGGAGCGACGATTTCGTCGGTGAAGACGGAGGGAGTGCTTTCGGGGAATTCTGAATTCCGAAACGAAGACGGAAGCTATGTTGATGAGGATCACCTTTCGCTTAGTCTTACGCAGAAGGGGGCTACGCTTACCAATAGCGGACATTCTGCGGTTGGGATGGCTGTTGAGGAGGGAGTAAAGTATACCTTTTCGGCATTTATCAAGGATTATACGGGCAAAATCACGCTTTCGGTCACGGACGGAAAAACTGTCTATGCAACGGGTGAAGTCAACCCGAGCGGTGCGGGGTGGGTGAAGTATCAGACGACACTTACGGCGACAGGGACTGCGGATAAAAATCTGTATTTTGAGATGGAGTTTGACTCGACCGGTTCTGCGCAGCTGGATAACGTGATGCTGGAGACGCAGGATAGGAACGAGGCGACGGGAATCAAGAGTTACCTTTATCAGGCGATTGCCGATCTTTCCCCCAAATTCTTCCGTTTCCCGGGCGGTTGCATCATTGAAGGCCGTGCGGGAACGAGGGACGAATATTATGACTGGAAGAACTCCATCGGAGCAGTTGCCGCAGAAGACGGGGATCAGCTTCCTGCGTTTACATATACTTTGAATGTGGACGGTACGGCGAGTGAAGTGACGTCTTACGGGGAGCAGGCGACGCGCACATATAATACCGACATATGGGCGGGAGAATCGTATTATCAGATGGAGTACGGTATCGGATATTACGAATACTTCATGCTTTGTGAGCAGCTCGGAGCTAAAGCCATCCCGATTGTCAACTGCGGACTCAGCTGTATGACACAGGACGGCGGCGGCAAAGCTCTCAAGGGTCGTCACGGGAACGGAATTGACGATTTCATTCAGGACGCATTCGATCTGGTTGCGTTTGCCAAGGGGGATCCGAATTCCTCGGATGAGAATGAAGCGTACTGGGCACAGGTGCGCGTCAACATGGGACACCCCGAACCCTTTGCCATGGATTACATCGGCATCGGAAACGAACAGTGGGGCAACTACTACAAGAACTACTATGAAAAGTTTGTTGTTGCCTTTGCGGAGAAGGCGCAGGAAAACGATCTGTATGGGAGTGTCCGTCTGATCGTCGGGAACTGTACGATGTTCGAGCACTGCGAAGACCCCGATCTCAACCGTTCGGGAGCAGCGCAGTTGGCGGGTGAAAGTTTTGTCGCCAATCTGAACGGAAACAATACCATTGATATGTACCGCCTTGCAGATTACGGTGTAGTCGATCAGCATTATTACGTCAATTATACCGATCTGTTCTATAATCACGATCTCTACGATTCCTATGCGCGTCCTGCAGACGATCCCTTCGGGTATTATGATGTATTTGTAGGGGAGTACGCTGCCAACAGCAATATCGTGCGTTCGTCGAGCGAGAGTGTCGTCAACGGTACGACGACTTTCTCGGGAGGAGATGTGAGCAACTGGCGGAATGCGCTCTCCGAAGCAGCGATGATGACGGGTTTTGAGCGTAACGGTGATATCGTGAAACTTGCCGCATACGCGCCTATGTTTGCAAATCTGAACGGTGCGCGCCAGTGGTGGGTCGACATGATGTATTATACCAATACCGATCTTGTCCTTTCGCCGAGCTATTATGTCCAGCAGCTCTTTATGCAAAACAGCGGTGATTATAAAGTTGCCTCTGAGCTGACATATGCATCGGGCAGTCCGCTTACGGTGACGTTCACGGGCTCTGGAAGCGCAAAGCGTACGGTCAACCAACTCTATTATGTGACGAGTGCGGACGAGGAGACGGGGGACATTCTTATCAAGATTGTCAACGCGGGCGAAACGGCCGTCAGGCTCAATGTGGAGCTCGGCAGTCTGAACGGAGTGAAGCTTGCCGAGATCGCCGAGGTGCGGGAAGTGACTGGTCTTGCATACGAGGATATCAACGAACTCGACAGGAAGAACGTTTCGGCGCGCGATAGCTATACGATCGGCGCATTTACGAACGGCAATTCTTTTGGGTATGAAGTAAAGGCGTTGAGTGTCACGGCAATCCGTGTGCGCACGCGCTGAATCTTTGCCAAGGCATAAAGCATAAATCTTTATGCAAACTATATGGGGGGAGCCCCGCGCACGCATCAGCGTGCGCGGGGCTTGGCATTTTTGCGTTTTTTTTCGGCAAGATGGCTGCTCTCCCGTACAAATGCGCGGCAACGCGGAAAATGGGCGGGGAGCGGAATAAAACGAAGGGGATGATGTTTTAATTGCGACATAAAAAGGTCGCTTCAGAGCATGGCAAATGCCTGGCGCTGATGAGGGAGGAGGGAAAAAGAGGGGAAAGAGGAGAAACGGGTGAAAAAATTTTTTTCGCAGGCGGAATCCCCTGAGAATGATTGACGAAGCGCAAGGATTGGTGTATAATGTCTTTTGTGATTTGCGGCGTGAGGAACGGGGGGATGGACAGCGCCGCGAAGCGTGCTGCGGTAAAATAATGCGCGGTCAAGTCCGCGTAAAAAGATACAACAGGAGAAGGCATGATCACACACGGTAACGAAATCAAGCTGTTTGCAGGGAATTCCAACAGACCCCTCGCTGAGGCGATCGCAGCCAAGCTGAACACGGCTTTGGGCGCGATCGAAGTGGGCAAGTTCTCGGACGGAGAGACGAGCGTGCACATCGCGGAGACGGTGCGCGGACGCGACCTCTTTATTATTCAGTCCACTTCGACCCCTGTCAACGACAATCTTATGGAACTGCTCATCATGATCGACGCGGCAAAGCGTGCTTCGGCGGGGCGTGTCACGGCAGTTATGCCCTATTTCGGGTATGCACGTCAGGACAGAAAGGCGCGTTCGCGTGATCCGATCACGGCAAAGCTTGTTGCGGATCTGTTGACTTCGGCGGGCGCGGACCGCGTGCTTACGATGGACCTTCACGCTGCGCAGATTCAGGGATTTTTCAATATTCCCGTGGATAACCTTCTCGGCGGACCCACGCTCTACAACTATTTTGCAGAGCATATGGATGAAAACTTCATTGTTGTCTCGCCCGATGTCGGAAGTGTGAACCGTGCACGTAAAGTTGCGGAGCGGCTTGGCTGCCCGATGGCGATCATCGATAAGCGCCGTCCCCGTGCGAACGTGATGGAAGTTATGAACATCATCGGTAACGTAGAGGGCAAGAAGTGCCTTCTTGTGGACGACATGATCGATACGGGCGGAACCATTGTGCAGGGCGCGCAGGCGCTTGTCGATGCAGGCGCGACGAACATTTACGCCTGCTGCACGCACGCGGTGCTCTCGGGCCCCGCGATCGAGCGGATTGAGAAATCTCCCATTGAGGAGCTCGTCGTGCTCGATACCATCTATCTGCCTGAGGAAAAACGACTGCCTAAGATGAAGATCCTCACGACGGCGGACATCTTTGCCGCGGCAATCGAGAATGTCTACCTCGACAAGCCGATGAGCAAGATCTACGACTGAACTTTTTCCGCCGCGCACGGTGTGCGCGGCGGTCTTTTTCAAAAGACGCACAAACTGCGCAAAACATCCGATGCGCAGAAGAAAATCGTGCGGAATTGCTGAATACAAAAAACAGAGAGTGCGCAGGAACAAGGGAAGGGAGTAAGAATGTATCTGATAGTCGGACTGGGAAATCCCGAAGAAAAATACGCAAAGACCTTTCATAATATGGGGTTTCTTGCCGCGGCGGATGCTGCGGAGCTTTTGGGTGTCAAATTCAAGAAGAAGGAATGCGAAGCGAGCATTGCGGAGTGTTTCATAGGCGGCGAGAAGGTGATCATCGCGCGTCCGCTCACGTATATGAACGCATCGGGCAGGGCAGTCAAACAGCTCATGGCGCGTTATAAGGTATCTGCGCAGGAACTTGTCGTCATCTATGACGACTATGACCTTCCCAAGGGACATGTCCGCATTCGCCCGTCGGGGAGTGCGGGGACGCACAACGGCATGCGCTCGGTGATCGCCGAGACGGGGATAACGGATTTTGCGCGCATCCGCATCGGCATCCGTGATGAGGCGGTCAATATTCCCATCATCAACTATGTTTTGGCGGACGTAAAAAAAGAGGACTACGATCTGTTTGCCTCGGCATGCCGCAAGGCGGCGGAAGCGGCGGTTGCGCTTGCCCGCGGAGAGCGGATCGATCTCGTGATGGGCAGGTATAACGGATGAGCATGCGCGGATTTTTCTCGTTTGAGACGCTGAACGGCGATTATCCGCTGTTAGGAGCGGCTGTCGGGAACGGAATCCCGACGGCGGTGTCGGGCGTTTCGGACGCACAGAAATATCTGATAGCCTCGCTGTTTGCGGGGCGCATTGTCTATTTGACGGCGGATGCACTCACGGCGCAGCGGGCGGCGGATGCTATCCGTACATTGTCGGGCAAGACTGTTGCATTGCTTGCCGCCAAGGACGAAGTGCTTACCTATCGCAAAGCGGGCTCTAAGGAGTCGCTCTATAAACGTCTTGCCGCACTTACGGCCTGGCAGTCGGGGGCGGAGGTGCTCGTTGCGGATATTGAGGCGGCGGCACAGCTCATCCCCGTGCGGCTTCCCGTGTTTGTACTTGAGACGGGGAAGGAGTGCGAGATGCGCGCGCTCGTGGAGGCCCTCGTGAATGCCGGCTATGTGCGGGAGTATTCCCCTGAGAGCAGGGGGACTTTTGCCGTCCGCGGCGACGTGCTGGATATTTTCCCCGTCAACGCAGAACATCCCGTTCGCATCGACTTTTTCGGCGACGAGGTGGAGAGCATCAAGCCGTACGACGAAGTGACGGGCGAGCGCTATGAAAAGCTCGCTCACATCGGCATCTGCGCGGCGACGGACGTCGTCTTTTCGGATGGGGAGCGGGAGCAGGTTCTCTCTCATTTGCATTCGGAGTGCAAAAAGGCGAAGACGTCCGAGGCATATTCGCGGATGCAGGCGATCACGGAGGACATTGAGGCGGGGAACGTCACCGACTTTATCCTGCCGCTTTTGAAGAATACTTCCGATTTATTTTCCTCGCTTTCGCGGGATACGCTGCTCGTATTCGATGAATGCAAGCTCATCCATGACAAACTCGAGGGGATGTACAAGGAGCACTTTGCGCGTTTTTCGGAACTTCAGAAGGGCGGCGAAGTCATGAGCTTTTCGGCGGCGCAATATGCGGGCGCCGAACGGATGCAGTCCTTTTCCGATTTCCGTACGGTTGCCCTGCAGACGTTTGCGGGCAATACCTATTTCTTTCAGCCGCTCAGACTCTTCAACTTCACTTCGACGCCCGTGAGACGGTATCTGGGCTCGCTTCCCGATCTTATGACCGATCTGAAGGCGTGGAAGCGTACGGGATACCGCGTCATGCTCTGGTGCGGCACGCCCGAGCGCGCACAGAAGATGCGCGACGCGCTCTCGGAAGAGTATCTTCCCGTGCGCCCGCTTCCCGCGCGGCTCTCCGATTTTTCGGATATCGCCGTTCTTGACGAGCCGCTCGAGAAGGGATTTATCCTGCACGAGAATAAACTTGCCGTTATCGGTTCAGCCGATCTGTTCCCGAAGGCGGCGGGTGCGCGGCGTATAAAGCGCAAGCGCGGCGATCTCTTTTTTGCGCCCGAGATCGGCGACTATGCGGTACACGAGACGTACGGCGTCGGCAAAGTGACGGGCGTGGAGCGCATTGAAACCACGGACGGGACAAAGGAGTATGTCTCTCTTGTCTATAAGGGCGGCGATATGCTGCACGTTCCCGTCGAGTCGATGGACGTCCTGTCCAAGTACATGGGCGGGGACGATCCTGTGCTCTCCAAGATCGGCGGGGGCGAATTTGAACGCGTCAAGGCGCGGGTGCGGGCGTCGCTGAAAAAACTTGCCTTTGATCTGAAGGCGCTCTATGCCGAGCGTCAGGAAAAGCGCGGCTATGTCTTTCCCGATTATCAGGAGGAGATGGACGAATTCATTGCCGCGTTTCCCTATGAGGACACGCCCGATCAGGCGGCGTCCACCGAGGAAATCCTGTCCGATATGCGTTCGGATAAAGTCATGGACCGCCTTCTGTGCGGAGACGTGGGATTCGGCAAGACGGAAGTTGCTCTGCGCGCGGCATACCTATGCGTGCTTGCGGGCAGACAGGCGGTGCTGATGTGCCCGTCCACCGTGCTCTCCGAACAACATTTTACGACGGCAACCGCGCGCATGAAGGATTTCGGCGTGCGCATTGCCTGTCTCAACCGTTTTCGTTCGGACAAAGAGACGGCGGAGATTCTTGCAGGAGTGGAAAAGGGGACGATCGATCTTGTCATCGGGACTCATCGCCTGCTCTCTTCCGATGTAAAATTCCGCGATCTCGGATTGCTCATCCTTGATGAGGAACAGCGGTTCGGCGTCGAGCATAAAGAGAAGATCAAGAACTACAAGCGGGACGTGGACTGCCTTACTATGACGGCGACGCCCATTCCGCGCACGCTCCATCTCTCGCTTTCGGGGATCCGCGATATTTCGACCATTCAGACGCCGCCGCACGCAAGACTGCCCGTCCAGACGTATGTCGCCGAGGAGACCGAGACGCTCGTGCGGGACGCAGTTTTGCGCGAGATCGCCCGCGGAGGTCAGGTGTTCTTGCTCTACAACCACGTGGAGAGCATCTATCAGTATGCAAAGAGACTCTCCGAGTTCGTGCCCGAGGCACGCATCTGCGTGGCGCACGGCAGAATGGACAAGGCGACGCTGGAAAAGAACGTCTTCGGGTTTTATCGCGGGCAGTACGATGTGCTCGTCACGACGACCATCATCGAGAACGGAATCGATCTTCCCAATGCCAATACGCTCGTGGTCATCGATGCCGACAGGCTGGGCATTTCCCAGCTCTATCAGCTTCGCGGCAGAGTGGGCAGAGGCAGCCGCCTGGCACACGCCTACTTTACTTACAAGCCCGAGCGCGTCATGACGTCGGCGGCCGCCGAGCGCCTCAAAGCCATCATGCAGTTTACGGAACTCGGCTCGGGATTCAAGATCGCCATGCGCGATCTCGAGATCCGCGGTGCGGGGAACGTTCTCGGAGCCGAACAGCACGGACATATGGATAAAGTCGGCTATGAACTGTACGCCAAGATCCTCAAAGAGGAGCTCACGGGCGAGAAACAGGACAGCGTGGAGCTGGACATCAAAGCGACGGCGTTTATCCCCGAGCAGTATGTCGAGTCGGGCGCAGGGCGCATGGACTGCTACAAGCAGATCGCCGACATCCGCACGCTGGACGACTACAAGCGCGTCTGCCGTTCGATGGAGGAGACGTACGGCCCGCTTCCGCCCGAGACGCTCAATCTGCTCGTCATTGCGGTACTCAAGAGCTATGCGGCGCCTTTCGGGGTCAGGAAGATCAGCGTAAACCGCAAGGGCGGCGCGCTGGAATTTTCCTCGCTTTCCGCCCTTGGCGACAAGGGGCTTGGCGCCGCCATGCAAAAATACGGGGAAGTCGTCGGGATGGATATGACCAGCGCTCCCGTCGTCACCTTCCGTCCGCAGGCTGACGGCGGAAAGACGATGATCCTCATGACAAAATTTTTGAAGTTTGCGCGAAGTTTTGCATGATTTTCACTGCGAAATCATTGCGAAATTCAGATAAATACGGTATAATAGACAGGTATAGTCGAGAAGAACGGGATTTTCCCGTGAAATTGTTTCGGAGTAAAAGATGAAGAAAACGACAAAAGTTGCGGCAGCGGTCCTTGCCACGGCCTTGAGTGCAAGCGCTCTCGCAGGTTGCGGGCTTGTCACGACCAACGTCAACAAGGATTACGCGCAGGTCATCGCAGAGGTCAACATCACAAACAGCGAGAATTTCGCAGACAGCCAGTACGCGGGTTATGCGGACGTCATTGAGACTGCGGAGATCACGAAGCGCGACATGGTCGCATATTTTGTGTCTACGGGATATTCCCTGATGCAGAGCTACGGCTGGACGTATCATGATACGTTCCAGATGATCAGCGAAACGCTTGTCAACCGTCAGATCTACACCCAGTATGCGATGCTCTATCTGCTCGATGATGAGACGGAGAACTTCACGGCGGAGGGATACCGTGCTACGGTGGATGGCGCTGCGGAGGGTGAAGAGTCGCTTGCCGCGCTCGCATATTTCCTCACGGAGGAAGAGCAGGCTAAGGCGCTCTACGATACGCGTGTGTTGTTCAACAACTCGCTCGATTCGCAGGAGACCACTTACATCAAAACAGAGGACGATGCGTCGGACAGCTCCGAGACGGCGCGCACGACACCCACGGGTGCCAA
>ERZ1643251.2514-NODE-2514-length-18558-cov-18.989569_pt1 | contig 18558 bp, 19 predicted proteins | sample MGYA00579261_ERZ1643251 | MGnify/ENA primary metagenome ERZ1643251 (study PRJEB29033, sample SAMEA4952267) | chicken gut metagenome | biome: Broiler Chicken; feature: Gastrointestinal Tract; material: Caecum | place: Ireland | collected 2018 | study: Broiler...
GGAGAAATATCTAATCGTGAGATTAGATGCAGTCAAATTTATTTGACTTTTGTTCAATTAGAAAGGGATAATATATGAAAGAAAAAATAATGATTGATTTAAAAAATGCTATGAAAAATCAAAATAAAGATTTATTAAATGTTATAAGAATGGTAAAAGGAGCTATTCAATTAGAAGAAATTAATAAAAAAAGAGATTTAACAGATGAAGAAGTTATAGCTGTGATTTCAAAGCAAATTAAAACAAGAAAAGAAACTATTAGTGATTTAGAAAAAAGTGGTAGAACTGACTTAATCAAACAAACAGAAAAAGAAATGAGTATTTTAGAAAAATATATGCCTGAAATGATGAGTGAAGAAGAAATTATTAAAGTTATTGATGAAGTGTTTAATGAAGTAAATCCTACTGGTGTTGCTGATACAGGAAAAGTTATGGGCAAAATTTCGCCTTTACTTAAAGGAAAAGCTGATATGTCATTAGTTAACAAATTAGTAAAAGAAAAGTTAAACAATTTATAAAAATTGTAATAAAATGTTACAATTTTTTCTTTTTTTATAAAAAAATGATATAATGTAATAGGTGATAAGGATGTATGACAATAAAAAAATATTCATTTTAGGAATGGCAAGATCTGGTTATGAGGCAGCTAAATTTTTAGTTAAGCATAATTGTGATATTGTAATAACTGATATGAAAGAACAAGATGATAATAAAGTTAAAGAGTTAAAACAATTAGGAATTAATTTAATAATAACTGATAAACCAGAAGATTTGTTAGATGATAGTTTTAACTATGTTGTAAAAAATCCTGGTATTAAAATAGATCATCCAGTTTGTTTAAAAGCTAATTATATGAATATTCCAATTATTAATGAATTAGAGGTTGCTTATCATTATTTACCTAATAATGTTAAAATAGTTGGTATTACTGGAAGTAATGGAAAAACTACAACTACAACATTAACTTATAATATTTTAAAAGAAGCAGGACTATCTGTTCATTTAGGTGGGAATATAGGTTATCCAATGTGTTCATTACTAGATAGTGTTAAAGAAAATGATATTATAGTTTTAGAAGTTTCTGGACATCAAATGCATGATTTTAAAGATTTTAAAATTGATATTGGCGTTTTAACTAATTTAACTCAAGTTCACTTAGATCATTTTAAAACGTACGAAAATTATATAAAAAATAAAGTTAAAATATTCAATCATCACACTAATAATGATATTGCAATACTAAATGGAAATAATTTAGATGTACTAAATAATACGAAAGATATAAAATCTAAAAAAATATATTTTTCTGCTTATAAAGACTGTGATGCTTGCGTTAAAAATAATGCAATTTACTATAAAGAAGAAATTATTAAATTAGATGAAATTAAATTAAAGGGTAATCATAATTATGAAAATATTATGTGTGCTGTGATTGTAGCTAAACAATTTAATGTATCCAATGAAGTAATAAAAAAAGTACTAACTAATTTTTCTGGTGTTGAACATAGATTAGAATATGTAACAACATTAAACACAAGAGATTTTTATAATGACTCAAAAGCAACAAATGTTGTATCTACTAATATTGCATTAGATTCATTTAATAAACCAACATATTTATTATTAGGCGGATTAGATAGAGGACATTCATTTGATGATTTATTACCACATATGAAAAATGTTAAAGCAGTTGTATGTTATGGGCAGACTAAAGATAGAATATTAGATTTTTGTAACAGAAACAACATTATATGTTATAAAAAAGATAATTTAGAAGAATCTATAAAGAAAGCTTATGAATTATCAATTGATAATAGTGTTATTCTATTAAGTCCTGCTTGTGCATCTTGGGATCAATATGATAAATTCGAAGATAGGGGAAATGAATTTAAAAAAATTGTTAATATGATTAGGTGATTTATGGAAATATTTTATGTAGAATGGCAAAAATATAATAAAGAAAAAACATATAAAATAGGTTATTTAATTTTTGATGATAAATGGTATTTTAGGTATAATATAAATAATATTTATGAAGCAATAGAAAATGGTTTTAGGCCTTTTCCAGATATGCCTGATATAAAAAAAATTTACGAAAATCAAAAGTTGTTTCCTGTTTTTGAAAATAGATATAATAATATAAGTAATATGGAAAATTCATCTGGAGTTTTATTAACTGATAAAATTTTAATTAAACATGAAGGAAAGGGTAGATATGCAAAGAATTGAAGTTTCAACTTTAGAATTTTTATGTATTGAACCAAGAGGAAAAGCTACTGTTGAAAAATTTTGGGTATCTGATAATAATGTCGAAAAGTTAGTAAAAATAAGTGAAAATAATGACCAAGATCTTATGGAATATTTATCAAGTATTATTTTGAAAAAACTAAATATTTCTTGTGTTGAAGTTGAATTAGGTTATGATAGTTTAGCAAGAAAAAATTGTTGTTTAGTTACAAGTTTTTTGACCGATAAAGCTGATGTGTCTTATGATATTTATGATTGTGAAATTATAAGAGATAAAGATGAAGAAAAAGAATTAGATTTGAGTTTTAAACAAGTATTTAATAAATTTTCAAATCTTTATATGGTAACTAATTTTGAATTGCTAAAAAAAGAATATATAAGAATACTTTTTGGTAAATGTTTAACCGATAATATTGATTCAAAATTAGAAAATATTGGATTAATTTTTAATGAAAAGACTAAACAATATAGATTACCTCCATCTTATGATAATGGTTTATCATTTAATAATTTTAAATCTCTTGGTACAAAATATTGTTGCGTTGGAAAGCAATATTTTGAAACAACTAAAATAATCGATTATATATTAACTAACTATTTTGAAATAGTAGAAGATATAATAACTAATCTAAATGATTTAAATAATGAATTAAACTCTATCTTAGAGGGATTTGAAATAATACCAGAAAAGAAAAAGTATATTTTAAATTATATGAAGGATATGGAACAATATATTAATTCAAAGAAGGTTATAAGATGCAAATAAAAAGTAAAGGTATAGTCAATGGGATTATTAATGATAAATATGGAAAAAGAGGTAATATGAATTTATCTATTCCTCTTGAATTTATTAATTATCCTAAAGAAACAAAGTCATTTGCTGTTATAATTGAAGACTTTGATGCAATAAAAGTATGTGGGTATGATTTTGTTCATTGGTTAGTTGCTAATATAACTACTCCATATTTAGAAGAAAATGCTAGTTTAAATGTTCATAACTTTATAGAAGGTAAAAATGATTTTGGTAGAACTAATTATGGTGGAATGGCTCCACCAGATAGGCCTCATTATTATGATATAACAGTTTATGCATTAGATTGTTTACTTGATTTAAAAGATGGGTTTAGTTATAATGAATTAAAATCAAGTATAAAAAATCATATTTTAGATGAAGCTAATATTAAAGGTTTATATAATAATTGAAAGGAATGATATTTATGAAAATTAAAGATATTAAAGCAAGAGAGGTTTTAGATTCAAGAGGTAATCCAACTGTTGAAGTTGATGTTATATTAGAAAATGGTGTATTAGGAAGAGCTATAGTTCCAAGTGGAGCATCAACAGGTAGTCGTGAAGCTCTAGAACTAAGAGATAATGAATCAAGATATATGGGAAAAGGTGTTTTAAAAGCTGTCAATAATGTAAATACAATTATAAGAGAAAAATTAATTAGTATGGAAGCAAGTGACCAAAAATTAATTGATAAAACATTAATTGATCTAGATGGTACAGAAAATAAATCAAAACTAGGAGCTAATGCAACTTTAGGAGTTTCAATGGCTGTTTTAAAGGCTTCAAGTATATCAGAAGGAAAACCATTATATAGATATATTGGTGATGGCACAACATTACCAATTCCTATGATGAATATTTTAAATGGTGGAGCTCATGCAGATAATAATTTAGATTTTCAAGAATTTATGATTATTCCTAGTGCTCCAACATTTAAAGAAAGACTAAGAATAGGTTCAGAAGTTTTTCATACCTTAAAAAAAGTTTTAAAAGAAAAAGGTTATAACACTAACGTAGGAGATGAAGGTGGATTCGCACCTAATTTAAATAGTAATAAAGAAGCATTAGATGTTATTGTAGAAGCAATAAAAAAAGCAAATTATATTCCAGGTGTAGATGTTAATATTGGTCTTGATGTGGCAGCAAGTGAATTTTATGAAGATGGTGTATATAATTTGAAAGGCGAAAATAGAAAATTAAACATCAATGAATTAATTGAATTTTATAAAGAGTTATGTTCTAATTATCCTATCATTTCAATTGAAGATCCAGTAGATGAAGATGATTGGGATGGCTTTGTTGAAATAACTAAACAATTAGGAGATAAAATTCAATTAGTAGGAGATGACTTATTTGTAACTAATAAAAAATATTTACAATATGCTATAGAACATAATGCTGGTAACGCTATTTTGTTAAAAGTAAATCAAATTGGTACGATTACTGAAACTTTAGAGACTATAGAGTTAGCTAAACAAAATGGATATAAAACAATTATTTCGCATAGAAGTGGAGAAACAGAAGATACAACAATTGCTGATTTAGCAGTAGGACTTAATTTAGGACAAATCAAAACTGGTTCATTATCAAGAACAGATAGAATTTGTAAGTATAATCAATTATTAAGAATTGAAGAGGAATTAGAAAAATAATTCCTTTTTTTATATAATTATGATATAATTTTAATTGTAGAAGGTGATTTAAAATGGCTAAGAAAAAAGTAAGAAAAGAAGTTAAAAAAGATAATAATGCAAAAGTTGAAATATATGGTATTTTATTAATATTAGCCGCAATAATAGGTTGCTGTAGATTTGGAATGTTATCTAATATAATAGTTGGATTTTCAGGATTTTTAGTTGGAGTCTTATGGGCTATTTTATTAGTAATTGTTGGAATCATTGGTGGATACATGATAGTTAAAAGAACAAAACCAGACTTATTAACTAGCAAGTTAATTGGATTATATATAATAATTATTGGTGTATTATGTTTATTTCATTTGGGATATATAAAACAATTAATTGTAAATGATACAATTAAGTTTCAGACTGTTATAGAAGAAACTTTTAACAATTTAAATTTTTTTATCGATGGTAGTGAGTCTATTCAAGGCGGCGGAATGATTGGGGCAGTTATAAGTGTTTTAATGGTTAAACTAGTTTCATTAAATGGCGCAAATGTTGTAAGTTTTGCCTTAATAATATGTGGTTTTATTATGTTTACTGGAATAACAATTTATGATATTGTAAAAAAACTAAAAGATGGTGTTAAAAAAACTGTTAAAGAAACAGTTAATTTAGCCCATAAAGTTAAAGATAAGGAACATATTAAAAAAGTTGAAGATGAATATGATAAAGATGGTAAAATTGTTATTTCTAGTATGGAGGAAATAATTCAAACAGAAGATAAAAAAGATGAAAAGCAAGATGATATTGAAACAATTGAATTAGAAGAAATAAAAGAAACAGATTCAAATGTTAATTATAAATTTCCTCCTATTAGTTTACTTACAAAACCAACTAGAAAAAATAATAAGGAAAATCAAGAAGCAATAAAAGATACTGTTGATATACTACAAAATGTATTTCATGATTTTGGAATTGAAGCTAAGGTTGTAGCCATTAATATTGGACCTGCTGTAACACAATATGAATTAGATATTAAAGCTGGAACTAAATTAAGTAGAATAGTAAGTTTAGATAAAGAAATTGCTTTAGCACTAGCTGCTAAAAGTGTTCATATTCAAGCTCCTATTCCTGGTAAAAAAACTGTTGGTGTTGAAATACCAAACAAAGCTGTTACAATGGTAAGTGTAAGAGAAATATTAGAAAGTGTTCCTAAAGGAATGGAAGATTCTAAATTATTAGTAACTTTAGGTAAAGATATTATGGGTAAACCTATTTATTGTGAAATAAATAAGACACCACATTTATTAGTAGCAGGTTCTACTGGATCTGGTAAATCTGTTTGTATTAATAGTATGTTGATATCAATATTGATGAGGGCTAAACCTGATGAAGTTAAATTAGTATTAGTTGATCCTAAAAAAGTTGAATTATCAATGTATAATGGTGTTCCACATTTACTAACACCTGTTGTAACTGATCCTAAAAAAGCTAATATAGTACTTAAAAAAATAGTTACAGAAATGGAACATCGTTATGATTTGTTCGAGCAATCTGGAACTAAAAATATAGCAGGGTACAATGCTTATTTAGAGAAAAAAAATACTAATGGTGATATTAAAAAATTACCATATATTGTAGTAATAATCGACGAATTGGCAGATTTAATGTTAGTAGCTGCAAAAGAAGTTGAAGAGTCTATTATGAGAATAACCCAAATGGCAAGAGCTGCAGGAATTCATTTAATAGTAGCAACTCAAAGACCATCTACAGATGTAATTACTGGTGTTGTAAAAGCTAATATTCCATCTCGTATTTCATTTGCTGTATCTTCAAGTATTGACTCAAGAACAATTTTAGATATGACTGGAGCCGAAAAACTATTGGGTAAAGGTGATATGTTATTTTTACCACAAGGAGAAAATGTTCCAATAAGAGTTCAAGGTACATTTATATCTGATGAAGAAATTAAAGCAGTAGCAGATTATACTATTTCACAACAAAAAGCAAGGTATGATGAATCTTTAACAGTTGCTTCTGAAGATGTCAAAGGAGCTACAACAATGACTGATGATGCAATGGAAGAACCTTTATATAATGAAATTGTTGAATTTGTTGTAACACAAGGAAAAGCAAGTGCTTCATTATTACAAAGAAGATTTAGATTAGGATATAATAGAGCTGCTAGGGCAATTGATTTATTAGAAGAAAGAGGAATAATTGGTCCTTCTAATGGTTCTAAACCTAGAGAAGTTTTAGTTAAATTAGAAAAAAATCAGGAATAAAATCCTGATTTTATATTTTTCTATATAATCCAATAGCTTTACCTAAAATTGTAACATTATCCATAATAAATGGCTCCATAGTATCATTTTCAGGTTGTAATCTAAAATGATCTTTTTCTTTATAAAATGTTTTTAATGTTACTTCATTTTCATCTGTCATTGCCACAACTATTTCACCATTATTAGCGGTGTTTTTTCTTTCAACTATAACGATATCGCCATCTAAAATTCCAGCATTAATCATACTTTCACCACTTACTAATAAAGTAAATACATCTTTATTTTTAGGAATTAAATAAGACGGCAAACTAAAATATTCATCTGGTCTTTCAATAGCTTCAATAGGATTACCAGCTGTAATTTTACCTAACAATGGGACTTCAACAATTAATTCATTTTTAATTTCATATTCATTATTAACTAAAATTTCAATAGTTCTATTTTTACTTTCTTCTTTTCTTATGTAGCCTTTTTTTTCTAAATTATTTAAGTGTACTTGAACTGTTGCAGTACTTGACAAATCCATTTCCTTACATAATTCTCTTACAGTAGGCGAATATCCATGTTTAACTATATATTGTTTTAATTTATCCAATAACTTTTCTTGTTGAGTGGTTAATTTTTCCAAAATTATTCCTCCTTTAACTATCTATTAACATTTTATCATAAACATTTACACATGTCAAACAAAAATTCGTATTTTGTTCAAAAATATATTGACACGAATATTTGTTCGTGATAGAATTAAATCATGAAAGGAATGGTGCTATGGAATTTTATACGATTAAAGATATTCAATTATTAACAGGTGTTAGTAAAAGAAAAGCTCTACTTATTATAAAGAAACTGAATAAAGAGATAAAAGAAAGGTATAAAAATTACGAACCTATAATATTTGAAGACAAAATTGAAAAAATATATTTTATTAAAAGAATGGAGTTTGAATTATGAAAGAAATGTTAAAAAATAAAACAATTGTAGCCTTTATTATTATTATGTTAGGAATAACAATTATTAGTACCCCTAGTACCAATTTTAATGATAATTCTTATTTAGATAGTTCTAATTTGTTGTATTTAAAATAAATTTAGAATTTATCTTTTTTTTTGACTAAAAAATATTATTCAATTATAATATTATAGTGAGGTAATTTGACATGAAAAAAATAATTATTTTAATACTTTTTTTAGTGGGGTGTTCTAATAGTAAATATATAACTCCAGAAAAAGCTTATGACATGATTGACAATGATAATGTTATTTTTCTAGATGTAAGAGAATCGTTTGAATATAATGGAGGACATTTAAAAAATTCTATTAATATACCACTTGATAAATTAGAAAATAACCTTTACCAATTAGATAAAGATAAAACGATTATAGTGTATTGCTTTAGCGGAAATAGAGCACAAATCGCATTAGAAATATTATCAAATAATGGATATAAAAAAATATATACTTTTGGTGGTACTACAAATTGGGAATATGAATTATATACTTTAACTTTACAAAATAAAATAATCGTGCTATAATTACTCAGTTGATTGGGAGTGTTTTTATGGAAAAAATAAGAAATATTGCAATTATAGCCCATGTAGATCATGGTAAAACAACATTAGTAGATAAGTTATTGGAAATGTCAGGAACATTTAGAGAAAATGAAAATACACATTCTATGGATTCTAATGATATTGAAAAAGAAAGAGGAATTACTATTTTAGCTAAAACAACAGCTATAAATTATGATGGATATAGAATAAATATTTTAGATACACCAGGACATGCTGATTTTGGTGGCGAAGTTGAAAGAATTATGAATATGGTTGAAGGTGTTTTATTAGTTGTTGATGCATATGAAGGTACTATGCCACAAACAAGATTTGTTTTAAAGAAAGCTTTAGAAGCAGGTGTAACACCTATTGTAGTAGTAAATAAGATAGATAAACCAACTGCAAGGCCAAAAGAAGTAGTAGATGAAGTATTAGATTTATTTATCGAATTGGGAGCAGATATTGATCAATTAGATTTTCCAGTTATTTATGCTTCAGCTATTAATGGTACTTCTAGTATACATCCAGAAATAGAAACACAAGAAAAAACAATGAAACCAATATTAGAGGCAATTGTTAATTATATTCCAGCACCTAATGTTGATATAGAAGGTGGATTTCAATTTCAACCTGCTTTATTAGATTATAATGATTTTGTTGGTAGAATTGGAATAGGCAGAGTAAAAAGGGGAAAAGTTAAAGTTAATGAATTAGTTTCTTGTGTAAGAAGAGATGGTTCAATAAAACAATTTAGAATTCAAAAAATGTATGGATATTTAGGCTTGAAACAAATTGAAATAACCGAAGCAAAAGCTGGAGAAATAGTAGCAATTGCAGGGTTGCCTGATATTGAAGTTGGTGAAACAGTATGTACTCAAGGAATAGAAGAAGCATTACCACTATTAAAAATCGATGAACCAACTTTGCAAATGACATTTGGTGTTAACACTAGTCCATTTTGTGGTAAGGAAGGAAAAATTTTAACTGCTAGAAAAATTGAAGAAAGATTATATAAAGAAACAGAAAGAGATGTATCTTTAAAAGTTGAACCAAATGATAGTGAATCATTTATTGTGTCAGGTAGAGGAGAATTACATTTATCTATTTTAATTGAAAATATGCGTAGAGAAGGATTTGAACTTCAAGTATCTAAACCACAAGTAATTATAAAAGAAATAGATGGTGAAAAATGTGAACCTTTCGAAGATGTTTTAGTAGAAGTTCCTGAAGATTATGTTGGCCCAGTTATTGAAGCATTAGGTAATCGTGATGGTGAAATGATTAATATGACTAATCATGATAATCAAGTAAGATTAAATTATATTGTTCCATCAAGAGGTTTAATTGGCTTTATGACTGAATTTATGACAATGACAAAAGGATATGGAATAATAAATCACACATTTAAAGAATATCGTAAATTAGCTAGTTCAAAAGTAGGTAAAAGAAAACAAGGTGTTTTAGTTTCAATGGAAAATGGTAAAGCTACGGCTTATGCATTAGGACAATTAGAAGATAGAGGAGTAATGTTTATTGAACCTGGTGCTGAAGTATATGAAGGTATGATAGTTGGTGAAAATAACCATGATAACGATTTAGCTGTAAATGTTGTTAAAGGTAAAAAATTAACTAACACTAGAGCAAGTGGTAGTGATCATACAGTTGTACTAAAAAGACCAAGATTATTAAGTTTAGAAGTTTGTTTAGATTATATTAATAGTGATGAATTAGTCGAGGTAACACCTATAAGTTATAGATTAAGAAAAAAAATATTAAATACTGAATTAAGAAAAAAACAAGATAGTAAAAAAGAAGGCTAATAAGCCTTTTTTATTGAAAGAAAGTTGGACCTTGATTTGATTGATAGCTAGTTTTTTTATTAATTGTACTATTTGTATTATTATTTTGTAATGATACATTCTCATTTGTTTTGCTATCAATGTTTTTAAATTCGTTCATTACTCTAAACATTGTTTTAGCATTATTAACAATTGGGCCTGCTTGTTTAATGATAGGGATAGCTTGATTAACAATATTTAATGTTTTTTGAGTTCCATTTAAAATTGAACTCCATTTTATACTACCTAAAATTGATTTTATCCCACCAACTTTAGGAGCCTGAGATAAGTAATTATAAGGAAAATTATAATATGGATAAAAGTTCATATTTTCCTCCTTTCAAAATATTATATGAATTTTAAAAAAAAGTTTTACTTTTAAAAAAAATATGGTATAATTCTAAATAGAGAATAGATATGGGGAATGCGTGGTGATACAATTTGAAGAAACCATTTTATTTGTTACCATTTATTTTGGTATATAAAATAGTAAGTTTAATTTTAAAATTTATTAAATATGTAAACATTGGTTTTTTTATAACATTTTTTATGTTAATTGATATAATTGTATCAACAATTTTCTTCTTTTTAAAAATGATAAGTTATGGTTTGTTGTTCTTATCATATATATGGTATAGATTTTTAAAATATACTTTTTTTGGCTTTTTTGTAATTTGCCGTTATTTATATATATTTATAAAATATGTTGTTTATGGATTTATTTTCCCATTTGTTTTATTGATTAAAGCTTTTATAAAGTTAGATGATTTAAACAATAAAATGCTTGAAAAACAAAAATTAGAAAAAGAAAAAAGAGAAGCAGCTCGAGAAAGAAATAGACAAATCGATGAAGAAAATAAAAAACGTTTAGCAGATATAAAGAAAAAAGAAAAAGAAGAATTACAAAAGAAAAAAGAGGCTTTAAAAGAAAAACAAAAAACAGATATTTATATTAATGAAAATGTTGTTATAGAAAAGAAAAAGTTTTCTGATTATATTAATGCATTTTTTATAAGTATTGGCAATATTCCTAAGAAAATAAAAAATATTTTTACTAACAACAGGTTTGTTAAAGATAGAGAAAACAAAAAAGATATTAATAGGCAAGCTTTACTTTTAGATTTAGAAGGAAAAGACGCTGAAAAAAGTGAAGAAAAAGTAATGTATAAATATGTTGCTAAAGATCCAGATGGAAAAATAATTAAAGGTTATTTCCCTGCTTATTCTAAAGTTGAAGTTCATTCATTTTTATTAAGTGAAGGAAATGAAGTTTATAGTATAGAAACAAACAAATGGATTCAAAGAATATATGGAAATGGGACAACTACTGGTGTACACAAGATAAAAAATAGAGATTTAATTTTCTTTTGTACTCAATTATCTACATATGTTAAAGCAGGTATACCTTTAGTTGAATCATTAAAAATATTATCTCATCAATTTAAAAATAAAAATTATGTAAGAATTTTTAGAGCAATGATGTATGATTTATCAATGGGGGATAATTTTTCAACTGCTATGGAAAAGCAAGGTGAAGCATTTCCAAGGTTATTCATAAATATGGCAAAAACTTCTGAAATGACTGGTGAATTACCAGAAGTTTTAGATGATATGGCTGATTATTTTACAGAAGTAGATAAAACTAGAAAACAAATGATAACAGCTATGACTTATCCTGCTATAATATTTGTACTTGCTATAGCAGCCGTAGTATTTATAATGGTATATGTTGTACCACAATTTGTTGCAATATATGAAAGTATGGATGAAGCTAAAATACCTGAGATAACAATATTTGTTATGAATGTAAGTGCATTTTTACAAAATTACTATTTGGTATTAATTATAGGTATATTAGGTTTTATATTAGTGTTTGTTTATTTATTTAAAAATGTTAAAGCATTTAAAACTTTTGTTCAATGGTTTTTAATGCATGTTCCAGTAATTGGAAATGTTATAATATATAACGAAGTAACAATGTTTACTAAAACTTTTGCGTCGTTACTTGCTCATAATGTATTTATAACCGATAGTATGGAAATATTAAATAAAATAACTAATAATGAAATATATAAAATGTTAATATTGGATACAATTACTAATTTAGCAAAAGGTGAAAGAATATCTTTAGCTTTTAAAGATCATTGGGCTTTTCCACTTCCTGCATACGAAATGATTAGAACTGGTGAGCGAACAGGACAGTTAGCTGAAATGATGAGTAAAGTATCGGCATATTATCAAGAATTACATAGAAATGCAGTTGCAAGAATAAAAACTTTTGTTGAACCGGCTTTGATTTTGTTTTTAACATTTACTGTTGGTTTTGTTGTATTGTCAATTGTAATTCCAATGTTTGAACAATATAGTAATGTTATGAATATGTAAGGAGTGTTTTCATGAGTTTATTATTTTTTGCTTTAGGAACCATTTTTGGTTCCTTCTATAATGTTGTAGCATATAGGTTACCTAAAGGTGAATCAATTATTTATCCTAGCAGTCATTGCCCTAATTGTAATCATCAATTAAAACCATTAGAATTAATTCCAATTTTATCCTATATATTACAAAAAGGAAAATGTATTAATTGTAAAAGTAAAATATCTATATTTTATCCAATATCAGAAATAATATGCGGACTTTTATTTATGATATGTTATCTATCTTTTGGATTTTCATTAGAATTAATAATTGCATTAACTTTCACGTCAATGTTAATAATAGTTATTCTAAGTGATTATTATTATATGATAATAGAAGATAGCGTCTTAATAGTTTTTAGTTTGTTTTTAATAATAGAAATATACTTTATAAGTGGTTTAAATGTATTGTTAAATTCTTTATTAAGTGCTTTAATATCATTTGTTATAATGTTATTACTTAAATTATTTGGTGATTTTATATTTAAAAAAGAATCAATGGGTGGTGGAGATATAAAATTAATGGCTGTATTTGGATTAGTAATTGGTTGGCAATTATCGATTATATCTATATTTTTATCAGCATTTATAGCACTTCCTGTTGCAATGATTATTTTAAAATCAAATCAAAATCACGAGATACCATATGGTCCTTTTTTAAGTATATCGGCATTAATTTTATATTTTTCACACATAGACATAAATACTATTTTAAATTTTTTAAATCAATTATAAAAAATTATAGGTTAATTCTATAATTTTTTTATTTATTTCAGTTAATAATAATAATATAAATTTTAAAAATTAAAAAATATTTTTAATTTTTAAAATTTATGCTATAATTATTTTGTAATAATGTGACTATAAAATAGGAATCCCACATTATTAGTAGCAGTAAGGAGGTGAAAAATATGGAAAGAAGTTCAAGAGTTATTGCTGTTGTAGCACTTTGTGTGGCTGTAGTAGGTTTGACATTAGGTTTTGCAGCTTTTTCTAATACGTTAACAATTAGTTCAGACGCTAATGTAACTCCAGATGCTAGTACGTTTAACGTAGATTTTTCATCTTCAGATTCATCACTAGCAACAGATCCAATTGTTCCAGTGAAAAATCCATCTAGTTTGGTTGCTGGAGAGGGTACTATTAATAATACATCTAATCCAACTGTTAGTGGATTATCAGCAACATTTAAAGAACCAGGACAAAAAGTAACATATACTTTTTATGCTCGTAATGTTGGTGAATATGTTGCATATTTAAATAGTATTAATTTTAATAATGTAGCTAGTGGCAGTACACCAAAAAAATGTACAGCTGGTGATGGATCAACTGATGCATTAGTTCAAGCAGCATGTGATGATATCACTTTATCAGTTAAAGTAGGAAGTGAATCTGAAACAACAGGATCTTTATCAAGTATTTCAGGTCATTCTTTAGCAAAAAATGCAAGTGAAGAAATCATAGTTGAAATTGAATATAATGCTGGTGGAGATAGAGCTGATGGCGATTTCACAGTAGAATTTGGTGATATCACATTAGTTTATAGTTCAGTAGATTAAAATATTATAAGGAGATAAAATTATGGAAAGAAGTTCAAGAGTTATTGCTGTTGTAGCACTTTGTGTTGCAGTAACAGGTTTAACATTAGGTTTCGCTGCATTTTCTAATTCATTAACAATTAGTTCAAGTGCAAATGTAGCGCCTGATGCAAGTACATTTAATGTTGATTTTTCATCAGTTAATGAAAGTGTTGAAACAGGAGCTATTGTACCAGTTAAATCACCTGATTCAATAGTTGCTACTAATGGTTCTATTGATAATTCAAGTAATCCAACTGTTAGTGGATTATCAGCAACATTTAAAGAACCAGGACAAAAAGTAACATATACTTTTTATGCTCGTAATACTGGGGAATATGCTGCATTTTTAAATAGTATTAGTTTTAATAATGTTTCAAGTGGAGATGCTCCTAAAAAATGTACAGCTGGTGGTGGAACTACAGACGCATTAGTTCAAGCTGCTTGTGATGATATTACATTATCAGTTAAAGTAGGAAGTGAATCTAAAACAACAGGATCTGTACCAACTATCTCAGGACACACTTTGGCAAAAAATAAAAGTGAACAAATCATAGTTGAAATTGAATACAATGCTGGTGGAGATAGAGCTGATGGTGATTTCACAGTAGAATTTGGTGATATTACATTAGTTTATGGATCAGTAGATTAAAATATTATAGGGAGGAAATATGGAAAAAAGTTCAAGAGTTATTGCTGTTGTAGCACTTTGTGTTGCAGTAGTAGGTTTAACATTAGGTTTTGCAGCATTTTCTAATACATTAACAATTGAATCAAGTGCAAATGTAAAACCAGACGCAAGTACATTCAATGTTGATTTTTCATCTTCAGAATCAGCTTTAGAAACAAACCCAGTTACAGCTGTTACAGAACCAGGTGAATTAACAACTGGACCTGCAACTATTAGTAATGTTGGTTCACCAACAATTTCAGGTTTATCAGTAGAATTTACAGAACCTGGACAAAAAGCAACTTATACTTTTTATGCTAGAAATGAAGGAGAATTTACTGCATTCTTAAAAAGTATTAATTATGCTAATGCAGCAGGTGGTTCAGCACCAAGAAAATGTACTGCAACAGGAGAAGCTAGTGAGGATTTGGTTTTAGCTGCTTGTGAAGATATTACTTTATCAGTAAAAGTAGGAAGTGAATCTGCAGTTACTGGAACAAATGCTTCTATTACTGGCCATACATTAAATAAAGATGCTTCAGAAAAAATCGTAGTAGAAATTGAATATGCAGCTGACGGTACTAGAGCAGATGGTGAATTTTCAGTAGAATTTGGAGATGTTTCATTAACTTATAGTTCAGTTGACTAATAGTTATGATATTAAATTATATTAGGGGTTTATATTACCTTTAATATATTTTAACAAGATTATTGAGGAGGAAAGATGAAAAAGGGTTATAAAAAATTATTAATTTTTCAGTTAATTTTATTAGTTATTTTTATCTTCAATAGTTTTGTATCAAGTATATTAACAAAATATAATCAAATAATATTTTTAATAATCATACTTATATTTTTTAAATTTTTATTTGGATTTGAAAAAGATAGACATAGGTATATAAAAGATTTAATATTGGAAACAATTATATTTTTATTAACATATTTTATAATATTTTATTTATCTGGAATAATAATAGGATTTGCTAAAACAACTAATTACTATACTTTAAGTGGATTTATTGATTTTATTATTCCGCTTGTGTTATCAATTATATTGAAAGAATATTTAAGATATATGATGCTTACAAAATCAGAATATTGTAAATTATTAAATGTAACTACTGTAATTTTATTTATAATATTTGATGTAAGTAATGCCATATTTTATAATTCTTTTTCAAACAATTATGATTCATTTATGTTTATATCTTTAACACTATTACCAGCAATTGGAAACAACATTGTTTGTTCTTATATTAGTAGAAGTTCAGGATATAAACCTGTAATATTATATTTATTATGTATTAATTTATATCAATATTTATTACCAATCATACCAAATCCAAATGAATATTTATTATCGGTCATTAATTTATTAGTTCCTTTCTCATATGGATTTTCTATTTATAGATTTTATAGCAGAGTAAAGGATGAAGATATTTTAAGAGATTACAATAAGAAAAAAATAAATTCCTTAATTCCTGCTTTAATTATTTCTATAATTGCTGTTTATTTTACATCAGGATATTTTAAATATTATATGGTAGCAATAGCAAGTGGAAGTATGACACCTAATATAAATAAAGGTGATGTAGTAATAATTGAAAAAACTAATAATTATGAAGAAATAGAAGTTGGACAGGTTATGGCTTATAAATATAACAATGTTATTGTTGTTCATCGTGTTATAAGAAAAATTAATGATGATGGCAGTTATTATTTTTATACAAAAGGAGATAATAACCTAGATGAAGATAATTATCCAATTAAAGAAGATATGGTTATTGGGGTAGTTGATATTAAAATCCCATACATAGGAATTCCAACAGTATGGCTAAATAATTTATAGGAGTGAATAAAATGAAAAATAGTAAGTTTAAACAAATCAAAGAAAAAATTACAGAAATAATGAGTAACAATTTAAATATTAAATTTATATTATATATTTTAATTTTAATAGTCTCTTTAGTCTTAACATCAATATTTCTTGTTAAAGCATTAAACTTTGAAGAAAAAGTTTTAAATTATAAGGAAAATGGATTTTTAGATTATAGAGTATATTTGAAAGATAATGATTTTTATCCAAATGATTATCTTGATAAAGATATGATATATGTATCTAGTCTAATAGATTATATTGATGTAGACTTTAATTATAATTTTAAAATAGATGAAAACATTGACGCTAATTTTACTTACGATATTGTTGGAAAACTAATGATATTAGATGAAAAGGGAAGTAAGGTATACTTTACTAAAGAATATGATTTATCAGAAAATACTACAAATGAAATATTAAATCAAAATGAATTTAATATTGCTAAAAATATTGAAATTGATTATGATTATTACAATGATATAGCTAACAAATTTAAGATGGATTTTGGTGTAGAGACAATTAGTTATTTAAGAGTATATTTAACTGTTAAAAAAACAAGTAAAAGTGAGTTAATTAAATTAGATAATGTTGATAGTCAAATATACTTAGATATTCCATTATCACAAAAATCAATAAATATGACAATTGATTATAGTAATTTAAATCAATCAAGAAGTTTTATTAAAGAACAAACTACAGCATTAGATAATATTTTATATATAGTTTTAACTGCTTCATTTATATTATTATCTATAGTAATATTATCAAAAATTTTATATTTAATTCCAGTATTATTCCCATCAAAGAAAAATGCTTATGACAAATATGTAAATAAAATATTAAAAGAATATGATAGATTAATTGCTGAAACAAACCACTGCCCTAATTTTTCAGAATATAAATTAATAAATATTCCTGAATTTAAAGAATTAGTTGATGTAAGAGATAATTTGAAAAAACCTATTATGCATTATATTTTAAAAAAACATGAAGAATCATATTTTTATATATTGGATGATGTTAATTTATACTTAGTAAAAATAACAAATAAACAATTAGAAAGAGAAAAAAATGGAAAAAATATTTAATTTTAAAATAACTCCCATTGTTTTAGCAATTTTTGTTATTTTGTTAAGTGTAGGTTATTCAGCTTTTCAAGAAAGTATGAACATAACTGGTTCTGTATTAGATGTTAGAGTTGAAGCTGATATAAGAATTACAGGCATTTCTGTTGACTCTAGTACAGGTAACGCTATTTCAACTTATGAAGAATACAATGTTAAAAATATTTCTATGGGAGTTACATTACCAAGTAGTAATTCAACTGTTATATATAAAATTGAAGTTACTAACTTTGGTAATGTTCCTATGGCCATAGCTAGTATTAATGGACTACCATATAATCTAGAATATGAAATAATAGATTATAATTTAAAAGATAAAATATGTGATAATAATGATAAATGTACATTAGGAGCTAAAAAAGAATTTTATCTAAAGATAAAAAATAAAGCAGATCAATTTAATTCTTCTTATACAACACATTTATTAAATTTAAGTTTTGAGTTTAAGCCATTTTATACTGTAACATATAAAAATATTAATAACGTTCATTATCCAACTAGTGTTTTAGAGGGTGAAGATTTAAATGTTACATTTGATTCTGAGACTACTATAAA
>ERZ1643251.2517-NODE-2517-length-18550-cov-7.140200_pt1 | contig 18550 bp, 23 predicted proteins | sample MGYA00579261_ERZ1643251 | MGnify/ENA primary metagenome ERZ1643251 (study PRJEB29033, sample SAMEA4952267) | chicken gut metagenome | biome: Broiler Chicken; feature: Gastrointestinal Tract; material: Caecum | place: Ireland | collected 2018 | study: Broiler...
ACCATTTGCTGTGGACAAATTATTTTTTACTTGATTTAATTCATCGTTTGTATTGGATAAGTTAGAATTTAAATTTGATATGTCGTCTTGCTGACTAGCTATGTTGTTTTGGTTTTCAACAACTGCGTTATTTAATTCATTAACATTCTCATTGGTTTGACTGATAATTATGTTTACTTCTTCCGAGTTTAATTGTAATTGTGCTATTGTTTCGCCTTGTTCGTTTTGTGTAGACACAACTGCATTGATTTGTTGTTTTTGCTTATTTATCTCTATTTCGGTATTGGATAATTTTTCTTGTAATGTTATATCTTGTTTTGTCTTTATTTCTTGTTTAGTTAGTGCTGGGCTTTCTATAACGCTCTGAAATGTTCCGTCATAAGTAAAATCATGTTTCAAAACATAAGTGTCAAAATATTCTGTTTCACTTGTATGAATCCTTATTTTAGCTCCCAGTTTTAAGAAAGGTTTTCCATAACATGTTATTAGTTTGGCATCAACATAAGTCATATTGTGAACTCTATTCCATATATTATTTATAGCTTGTTGTCTTAATTCGGCATTGTATAAAATGTAATCTTCGCTAATTACTATTGAATTTTCGCCATACAAATCAATACTTTCTTGATCTTTGTTAGTCACGTTTTCGTCATCAATTTGACTGTTTTTTATAATAAGACAATTTATCGGTCCGTATTTTATTTCTCCGCCTTCTAAAGTTGCGTAGTCGTTTAAATAAAATGTATAATCCGGCGTTTCACTTTGACTTAACCAACATAAGTCAATTTTATTAGTATCGTCATCTATTTCAACCCAAGAACAAGCAATTTTAGCGACAGTTTGCAATACCACCCTGTTTTTTTCACCATTTGTAAATGGGTTGGCAAGAACTGGTATTGTACTGTTTATAAATGTTGTTGTCGTTGGAGTTAGTCCTAATTGATTACATACATCAATATAGAAATCTTCTAACGTCACATCATTATTAGAAAAATCAATACTGCACTCATATTTATTATCCAAATTATTAATCAGTTCTGTATATGCCGTTATTTGCGATAAATTTGCCGTTTTTTCGTTAATTGGCTTGTCTACAATATATTTGCCCATATTTATATATTCTGTTGAATTATCGGCATATTTTACGCCAATTTGTGCATATATAGTTTTATCTATTAAATCAGTATTACTATTTCTTGCAGTAAAGTTAGCAGTTAAACTTTTTACATATACAGTTCCAATGATATTTCCATCAACATAACATCCACCACTAATTTTGATTTTTTGTAAATTATCACTATTAGTTATTGGCGATGTAACACCTTCGACAGTAATCTTTCCTAATCTGTTTCCATTAGCACGATTTTTACATTCGTTTATGAAGTTTGTAGTTGCCATATAACACCTACAATTCTATAATCGCTTGTGTAACCGAATTATATAATTCCACAAGTCCATCTGGTGTATTGTAAGGTAACATCGCTTGAACTGTTCTATCTCCGCGATAACAAGATATAGTTTTCCATGTTTTTGTAAATGGATCTAGAAATTGAACTGTTAATGTTGGTGCTTTTATTATTTCTGTGAAAAAATCTACTATTTCATCTTCCGTCAATGGTCTTGTTGCTAAATCAAGTCTATATTTCGTTGATATAACATTTAATATCATGGTGCCATCGGCGTTTGTTGTGTCTCTACCACTGTTTTTAGAAACATCATACCAACCCACTTTTGTTTGATTAGACAAATATTTAGATATATCTATGTTATTTAATTTTACTTTTGAAACTACAAGAACTGGACTTGCTAAAACATATTTATATCCGTTTGAAGTAAATTCCTTTATCACTTTTTCACCGTCTTTCAATTTCCCTTCGAAAGAAAGTGCTACACATTTTTTAATTTATTTGATATAATTTGAATGGATAAGGAGAATGTTTATGAGAAAAATATTATTATTAGTAGTATGTTGTATATGTTTATGTGGGTGTGATGATGAGCAAATCACAATTTGTAATTATTACAATAATGAATTTCCTAATGACAAGCATAAAATAACCATTAAACATATTAATAATGAAATTACTTATTATAAAAACGAATATGAAACCGTTTATGAGACAATCGCAGAAGCAGAGCAGGAAGTAGAAAAACATTTGAAATATTTAACATGTACAGATGATATTTGCTATGCTCCAACAGAAGGAGAAGATGGCTGGAAATATATAGTAACCCGCAATAACAAAACTGTGTTTCTAACGCAAGAAACAAATAATTACGAAAAATCATATATGGATGAAATAAAATATTTAGAAAGTTTAACTAACTATGAATGTGACGAAAAATAGCATTTGACTTTGCAATTTCATTATGTGGGTATTGTAAAAGGAAATACTCCTGTCTGTTTTACTTTTTGCTCTATCCTATCTATCACAGTACCTTCATCAGTATGTACATGCACATCAATTTGATTATTATTTATATTCATTCCGCTATCTTGTATTGCCCTCATATAACCGCGATATGATGCCTCTTCAATCCCAGCTTGGATTTGAAGATTATTAGCAACTGCGGTTTTGCCATTATTAAATTTTCCTAATAATTCATTGTGGTTTGCAAAGAATAAACCGTCTTCTGGAAATCCGCCATTCGCATATGCCCTGATTGGAATTTTTAGTGACGATAACGAAGGGAGCTTAAATCCTAAAATTGAATCTGGAAGGATTTTATCAGCAATATTATATATTTTTTCAATCGCAGTATTCCATCCCTTAAAAATACCAATTCCATTAAAATTCGTGTTAGCACTTAAAATTTCACTTAAAGTTTCGCCGGTTAATTGTAATTTAGGAGCTAATTCTGTTTGTATTTCGTCAGGAAGTTTTGAAAAATTAGAAACAAATTCATCTACACTATTTTCTGCCAAATATTTCCAAGTGTCAATAACTTCACTAGATAACCCCTCAACAGTTTGTGATTGTTCAACCAAAGAATCAATAATTGATTGTTTTTGCGCAAAAGCTTGTTGTTCAATTTCTTCTGTTATCTCTTTTCCATTGTTTTTTAAAATTTCTAGCCTTTGATTACCAATATCTTCATAAAATTGAAGTTGTTCTTCTAATGACAATTTCTCTTTGCCATTAGCAGTAGTTATAGTATTCATTCTTTCTTCGATCAACCTATTTTGCTCCTCTGTATTTTCAGTAAGTACTGCGGTTTGCAAGTCTTCATAAAAGACTATGTCATTTGTATATTCTTCAAAAACTTTTCTATTATTATCTATTGTTATTTGATTATCTTCTAATACCTTGTTATATGTTTCCAAATCATTAGTGATAGCTCTATATGCATTCATTCCCACATATGTTTCTTTTGTTAGTTGAGAGTAATATTTATAGTTTCTAAAAGCATTCGTTCCCATTAGTGACTCTAATTCATTTTTTTTGCTAATTATTTCATTTGCAATTTCATTATTTTTATTATACTCAATTATAGAATCGTTATATTCTTTCCAAGCGTTTGATTGATTTTTAATAGCTTCTATGTAATTTTCTCTTTCTGCTTCTAAATATATCTCTGCTCTTTTACTTTGAATAACTTGTTTGATAGTATCATTCAAATTTTTATAACCATCAATCGTGCCATCTATAATAGAATACTCAGTTCCATAAGCTTGGTTTAACTCATTAAGTATAAAATTAACTCTATCTTCATAACCTTTTTTTACATTTCCATTTGCATCAACTAACAAACCTAATTCATCTAGTAATTTCTCATGGTATTCAGTTTGCGCTAAGCCTGTATTCATAGTTTCTTCAATAGCTTTTTTTGTATCGTGATAAGATTGTAGTCTTTCTTCTGATGCTTTTAATTCATTTTCTGAATATTCAATCATTTTTTCACTTGCTGTTTCATATCCATCAATAGCACTAATAAGAGCTAACAAAGCTCCTGTTGCTCCACCGATTGCAGTACCTAAAGGACCAAATATCGACCCAATATAAGCACCACTAGCTATACTACCAAAACCACTAGCTGCCGCTTGTAACGAATTTCCCATGTTCCATCCTTCATCCGATACACTTTTCATTGCAGATGCCATTCCACTCATACTTGTTGATAAACCTAAAATGCCAATTAAAGATACTTTAAATCTATCTGCCATAGTTAAAGATTTGGACCAATTTGTTATTCCTTCCTTCAATCCTTGTGTTAATGATTTATTATAATAATTAACGTTATCTAACGACTTATATAAGGATTTCATAGGAGATAATAGTTTTTTTGTAACTCCTAATAGTCCTGTTCCCGCACCTAATGCAGTAGTTAATTTTTTTGTACCACCTAATAATTTACTAACCAATGCATACAGTCCTATTCCTACAAGTATTTTACCTTGTGTATTTAAGTTCATAAAGGATTTCCAAATATTACCTAAAGTTTTATTAATTCCCTCGTATTTAAAACTAACTTCGCCAGTTAAGGGATCTATCTCCTTAGTAAAGCCTAACCATTCCATAATGTTATCTCTGATTTGTGTAGCTTTCATTCTTACACTTTCCATACCATTATCATAGCCTTTGATTGCATCGAGCAATCTTTGATCAATTCCATCAATTAAATTCGAACCATTGCCACTTCCAGAATCTTTATTTTCGTTAATATTATTTATTTGATCAAATCCCAACGTTTGCCTTTTCAATTCTTTTGCACTCTCAACTGCACCGTCTATGCTATCTTCTAAATCTACATAAGCATCTTCCTGGCTAGCTATACCAGAATTATAATCGATAAGTTCTATACCGAACATATCTGCAAGTGACTTTGTTACTTCTTTAACTACCATTAAAAATGCATTAAAATAAGGCAATACGTTTGCAAATGTTCCCATAAACAAACTTGAAAGAGCAACTTTCGTTTCTACTAATTGCTGTCTAAAAACTTTTAATTGGTTACTTGGAGATTCTATGGTATTCGCCAAATCTCCCATCGCAACTTTTGCTTGTTTCATTGTGGCAATATATCTCAATATTTCCTTTTCAGCTTGCGTCATTTGTTTTACTGTTCTATCATCAATTCCCAATGATTCAAGAATCGGCTGTAATGTTTGTTGGGTAACATCAATACCGTAACTTCTTAAAGGTTTAGTTTGCCCAGCATATACACCAGCTCTTATAGCCTCAGCTGTATCTTTTTCGGTTTTGTTATACAAAGATGCTAGGTCATAAGATAATTTAGTCATCGTTTCTGACATTATTGCAGAATACGTGTCCGGAATGCCAACTGATTCACCCATAGACTGAAAGATACCTTGCATATAAAAAGTTTGTGTCTTGTTAGTTCCGAAGGCTTCATTAAGTCTATACTGAAATTGTATTGCTTCTTTGCCTAAAGTCGAAAAAGTTTGTACTCCATCTTTTTCAATGTTCTTAAATACTACATTAAACAAATTTAATTGTTCGGTATAATCAACAGCTTCGTTCATCCAATCCAAAAATTGACCTGTGAAACGTTTTATTGCTACATAAGTTCCACTTAATGTTAAACTCTTACTAAGTTTGTTAATACTATTTGTTGCCTTATCTGATCTAGATTTTAATTCATCAATGTCACTTATCGTCTTGTTAACACTCGTGTTTGATTTTTTTTCAATGTTGCCTAATCGGGTATATATGTTTGTTAATACATTTTCTATCCCAGTTAAACTCTTAACCAAACTGTCTACACTGTTTTTCGCTTCTTGTGATTTTGATTTTATTTGCAGTTCTAGTGTTTGTGTACTATCCATTTTGCTCACCACTTTCTTGGATTGTTTCCCTTTCAGTAGTGCTACTTTCTTTATTTTTTAAAATTGATTGTACCTGTGATACTCTTCCCTTTATTTTAGCTACTAAAGCATCGCTCGCTTTTGTTTTGTCTTCAACTTTGTCTTTATATATGTTATATGGTTCTTTCGAGTATTCAACCTTTCGTTTGCCAAAAGCATTACACAATGCCACCGATATTGCTTCATGAAAATAAGCCCCTTGTAGCCAAGCATTATTATTGAACATTTCTTGTTCACGTTTTAATTTGTCAAAATAAGAAAAACGGTATGCCCAGAACAAGTCAGGGTTTCCATCCCAAAACTCTTTCACAGACATACCATATGTAATTGCCATAGGCAACAAATCATAAAACCAATCTGTTAAGTTTTTGTATTGTTTACCTTTTTCTTCATTTTCTACTATATCTCGATTATCTTTAGTTCCTCGTCGTTCTCCGTCGAGCTTGTATCGGATAGGGCATTCATAAAAGCTTGATATTCTTCAATCGCAAACTTAACGATATTTGCAACTTTTTTACCGCTTTTTTCATAAGTATCCATTAATTTTAAAGCTAAATTTGGATTTACATCTTTATGGTTAGCCATAAATAAACTAGCCCATAGCAAATCAAAATAAGTAATTGGCTTTTTGTTAAAGTCTTCAATCGAAAAGCCATTTGCCTCTAACCATTTAATACTATCTCTAGTCATTTGTAATTGATACTCTTTATCATTAATTTTTAATTCTAATTTTCTCATTGTTTTTCCCTACTTTCTTTTAAATTATGCTGTTGCTATTTTTTCAGTTGTTTCTTCTTCTGTTAAATATGCTGGAGCAACACTTGGTACTGTATGTAAAGTACATTCAATGGCACTTCCAACAGAAACTTCATTAATCCATGTTTGTAATGAACCTGAATATTCAACACCTGTTCCATCTGGCAATTTAATCAAAATATCCTTTTCAGTTTTATCACACACTTCGTTTGCTGTTGCAAAATTTTCAGCGGTATAGTTATATGTGAAATCCATATCACCAGTATCTGGTCTATCTGCTATATATACTTTTACTGGGTCACTAGATGTTGTAATTTCTACTGTACCACCTGCTTGTCCAGTAGCTGGCATACCTTTTACTTTTACTAAAGGATCTTGTGAGTATGTAGCAGTTCCTTTATCTTTAACTCTTATTTCAATACCTAAATCAATATATCCATTCATTTTATTCACCTCTCATTGTAATTTCCCTTACAATTTGAAGTGCTACATTTATTTCGGATAGATAACTAATTTATCTAATCCATATTTTGTGTCTAATTTTCCAGTTATCTTTATATTATTTCTATGTATATTACTATCTACATTTGGGGCGTCTAATTCAACTTTTATAGTAACACGATAATTAACTTTAAAGTAATTTACAATAATATCAGTTATTTCATTACAGATAGTTCTTTTAGATACTTTTTTATTATTAATTGTTTTATCTTCTGCATAAACATCTATTTCAATTCCAAATGTATAAGTTTCTTCACCATAACTTAAATTATTGTACTGATTAGTTACTGGCAATAGTTTAGTTGGAACAATCGGGAAAACTTTACTTTCTTGTGGCATTGTTTTGGTAACAGTCGGGTTATATATTGAATTTTGTTCTACATATTCTTTTATTTGTGGATAAATAATAGTTTCAAATAAATTTTCTACTATCAATATAAATCACCTGCCGTCTTTCGTAATTCAACTTCTACAATATTTCCTATTTCATCTTTAATATCGTTAAAGGCATCAAAGAACATATGCCTACTCGGCAAACCTCTTGTCCAACCGTAAGTTCCGTCATCTTTAGGATATATCCATCCTTTTTCGCCGTGTTCGTTAACATCATATTTCCAACTTTTAAATGCTGGGTTGGGATTTGGATGAGGTTTGTTCGCTCCTACAATACCACTACCCATCTCATTTAAAATTAAGACTATATCAGTAGTCCAAACTCTTCCAACTTTAGTGTTTTCATTGTAATCCCATTTTACTTCATTTGCATGATTATAAATACCGTTAGCATAGCAATATTCTAAAACTTTCTTATACATTGCTTCTGTTGCATATCTGACGGCATTATCTATGCCCTTTTCATAAAAATCAGCAAATCTATTTAGAAGATTTTTTGCTTCTTCTAGGCTTTTCTTCGACAATTCCATTGTCAATACTGTTTTCATCTAGTACCTCGTCTTTTGGTTCGACTACTTCATTAATATTTTTTTCATCACAAGTAACTTCTTCTTTAACAAGTTTATGTCCAGCTTTGATAAGATTATTTTTAGTCGTTTCATCGAAAACGATTATTCCGTTTGTAAATTTATACATAGTACACCTACTTTCCGGTAAGTTTTTCAAAATATATAATTATAACTGAATTACCATCTCTAGGTGGCAATAATCTATAATTTGCGTTATCTCCATTTTGCATTTCGCCAACTGGTGTCACACCATCAAGATATGCAACATCAAATTCTTTAAACATACCTTGATATGAAACAGGGATAACTGCTTTTTTCATTATTTTGGCATTTTCACCAAATTCAGCAATCTCGGCATCAGTACTAACTGGTTGATAATTAAATCTATAAGGTGTTTCATTAGGTTTATCATAAATTGTAATTTCATTGCCTTCTTCGTCTAAATCAACACGAATCTTACTCGCAATATAAACATCTTTAACCCAATCACTTGGATTAGCATTAATTTTCGTTATCATCTTGGAACACCTGCTTTTGGTGGTGTTAATTCGCTTAATAATTCACTAGATATTAATCCAGTTAAATAAGTTACTGTTAATCCATTCTCACTATATGATTGAACATTAGTCGTACCCATTTTCTTATATAATTCAATCGCACACCTTGTTAGCCAATTCGCTAGTCTTTTGTTTGTTTTGTCTAATTCTTTCTGACTAAAATCATAAGGAAAAAGTGCATTTAGAGCAACAACCTCTGCGTCGTCTAGCTTATCCTTAAAATAATCATCTTTTGATTCGTCGGTAACATTACCTAAAATTTCTAGTCGCATTTTTTTTAGTTGTTCTTCTTGACTCATAAATACACTTCCTTACATTAAAAGAATTTTATTAAGCTGATACTTCTTTTGTATTTACAGGAGCATCAGTTGAGTTTGTTACATTAACATCAATAGTTGGTGTTGGTTTAGTAAATGTTGTTGTTAATCCAGTAATCTTAGCATGATACCATTCTGGTCCGTGATCTAATCCAATTTGACCAAAAATTTGATATTTTTCCCCTGCACCAGTTTTTGCTAATGGTTCTAAGAAGAAATTTCCTTTGCCTGGTACTGGTTGTTCTACTGGTCCAATTACATCAAAATTTAATAATAATGCTGTTCCAGATGGTAAAAATTCACCTAAAGCAATATGAACTGTTCCTAATGGTAAGATAATATCCCATACTTGAACACCATAAGCACTCATATATGGTTCTCCCATTTTCATACCCCATTTAATAGCATCGGCTTGTAATTGATTTAAACCAACTGTATTAGTCCATAAATATAAGTTGCTAATATCACCCTGTGCATCATAGATTTCTTGTTGTGCATCGTTTACTAACCAAATATCTAATGGTTTTGTTCCGGCAGTAACAACATTAGTTGTAATAGCTTCAACTATGCCTCTAGTTTTATTGATGGTTGCATCTGTTGTAGCTTTATTATATGTTCCTTGAATAAATGTTTTTTCAATACTTCTTTTGATTTTATCCATTTTTTGTGCTACTTGGAAAGATAACTCATCTTGTGGATTTGCTACTTGTCCAGCAATATTAACACCACTTAATGTAGCCATATTAGATTGTTTTGCGTAAGAAATAGCAACAGATTCCATAAATATTTGTGTAACATTACTATTTTGTGCTCTTGTTACAAATGTTGCGTCTGGTGCTGTTAATGATGCGGTTTCACTAATAGCTGGAATAGCACCTTCCTCACTTGTATAATATTGTCCACATACAAATTCTACTGAATTTGTGTATTTTGTTTTTCCACTAATCATATTTAAAAATGGAGTTTTTGTATTTGCTTTGTTATATAATATTCCTGAATAATTAGGAACACTAAATGATTGTACAGTTTCTGTACCTGTCATATTTAATCACCTCGTTTTTTTCTATTTCCCTATTTTTTAAACGAAGTGCCACACATAATTAAACCTTTTTCTTTTTTTGTTCTTCGAAAATTGCATTTGTAATTTGAACTTGTGCAATCGTATCATTCTTCTTAACAGCTTCATCAAGTTGTGATTTTAATTCGGCAATTCTGTCTACATTTGGAGTTGCTTGCGTACCACCAACTGGTTTTGGTGTGTCGTTAAGCAAATTAGTTATTGTTTCTTTTTCGGCGTTTTCTTTTGTTTTATTTAGTAACGAAATAAAGTTATTAGCCAATTTAATAGACTTATCATAATCTTCACTAACAATATTTTGTAAAGTTTCTTTAATCTCTACATCTTCATCAGTAATCTTTATTCCATTATCTAAAAATAATCCTTTTACTGCTAATTCACTTTTAGTAATTGCATTTGCCTTTTTATCAGCTTCAATTTTATTTAATTCTGCGACTCTCTTTTCGTCATCTGTCATTTTTGTTTTTTTGAAATCTTCAAATTCATTTGATAATTGTTCTTTTTCGTTCTCCAAATTTGTTACTCTTTTTGCATATTCATCAACTCTTGCTTTTGGAACAAAATTTTTAGTTTCATCTAATAAAGCCGTTAACTTTGCTTCATTATCTAATTCTGTATTATTCCAAATTTCTGTTATTTTTTCTTTCATATATTCCTTTCCCACTCGCCAAGTTTAGGCACATTGTATGGTGCAAATTTGAGTGTCGTACGATTTATGCTCTGTACGATGAGCAAATTTATATACAACTGATAAACAGTTATAAACTATGGTCTAGCATAATGGATTCGAACCACTGATTTCTGCATCCCAAATGCAGTGCCTTACCAAACTAGGCTAATGCTAGATGGAGCGGTATATCAGAATTGAACTGATACCGATAGTTTGGAAGACTATCGTTCTACCATTAAACTAATACCACATGGCAAATCGACTAGGACTTGAACCTAGACAAACAGTTTTGGAGACTGTTATGCTACCATTACATCATCGAAATATTATGGTGCCGATTGACTGAATCGAACAATCATATATGCTTTACAAGAGCATTGTTCTACCATTAAACTAAATCGGCATTAACCAAAGGCTTCGAAAGTTTCTTTGGCTTGGACTTACATATAAGGCTTTATAGATGTTGTACTTCCATCAAAGTTTCTTATATTGCCTTTTTGACTGCTAAGAGTCTAAGTTTGTTTCATCGTTGTTTGTCTTGTTAGAAAAACTGTTACCATTATTTTCCTCATCATTACTTTTGTTTTCTTGTAATTGTTTGCTGGCTTGTCCTACAAATAATTTAATCCAATTTTCTATACCACCATAAAATTCCATCGATTTGTTAAACGTTTCATTTGGATCGCTATATAATCCACTTGTTGTCATCGCAACATCTGGTGATACACCACTTTGAATTTGATTCATCATTCCTTGTGATTTTACCAAGAAGTTATCTGATTTGTTTCTAGTAAATTTTTGGTCTATATCTTTCAATGTTAAACTTTTTATTTCACTATTTGGAGCAAGTCGACATATTCTTAATATCATTTTAAGTTCTGGTTTAGAACATCTCTTAAATTCCATTTCATCGCCATCAGCTCTTGAATCAGCCATAGTCCAACCTTCACCTAAATATCTAGCTTGTCCAGTATCGCCACCACTAGCTTTATCACTATTTTTAGGTATTCCAACAATATTTAAAGCTGTGTTAAACATTCTATCGTGAATTACTTTTGTATTAGCATGATCTATATTATTTGATAGTAATTTTAAGTCAGCCTGTTTCCCAGGTTCTGGAGAATATATTTTAACTGCACCTAATTTAACCACTTCGTCCAAATCTTCTTTGTCTATATCTTGATTTACAAATACTAACAAACTTTGGACATATTGCTCTAATCCGTCAATTTCATCCGAAGTTACCCTATTAATGGCATTTAAAATATCCATAACTACTTCAATTATTCCAAGTCGTGATTTATTTAAGTAATATTCGAAAATCGGTATTTCATGAAGTACATGCCATTTTATGAATTTAACTTCAAATCCAGTATAAGTACTATTACCACCTAACTCATAATAAGCATTATTAGTATAAACGCTTCCTTTAATAGCATAATCTTTAACACCTCGCGTATATGTACACCCAAATAACTTTCTATGTGGCAATCTACTTGAATAAACACAAAAAGTTGTTTTACTATCAAGATTTTCAATCATAAACGGACTGTCTTCATTTATTTCCGGTAACACCAAACGATGTCCTATCCCTGCTATATATAAATTTTCTGCAAGTTCCGTATCTTTTGAATACTTGTCTTCGGCAATCATATAGCTATTTAAAGCCCCAACTTCTTTATTAGCGACATCACCACGTTGCACATATTGAATCGGTTTACCAAAAACAAAACTTTTCTTAAATTCAACTAAATAATAAGCATTGTTCTCAACAACTTTGTTATTAATTGTCGGTCTTACTTCCTTTACTTTATTTAAAATTGGTTGAATCCCCTTGTAATAATTTTCTAAATATTGAATTTCATAAGCATTTTGTAAATGTAAACTAAACACATCGCAAAGTATTTGTTGAATTGTGTTTTCATTCATATCTTCCGGTTCATAATCGGCGTAAATAATTTTCCTTCCGAATAACCTTGTATCTTCTTGTTGAATAGCCGTCATCGGTTGTTCTGTCGGTCTTTGTATGTTTGTATTTTCTTCGACTGTTTCATTTACTATCACTTCATTTTCCATGATTCACCACCTTTATATTCGGGTTTCCCCAAAATATAAAATTAGGGAACACAACAATAATTTAATTACGGTTATGCTCCCGTGTAGCACTAAAGGACCAATTAAGGGAAAAACTGGGTCCTTCGGTTATGTTTATACCTTATTTATAGAAAAAACGCTATGTCTAAAGTATAAAATCTCATCAAATAATGAGATTTTTGCATTAAAACGTTCTTTTAAACGGTTTGGCCTTAGGTAATATTGATTTACCCATAATAATTTCACTAGCCATCATTGAAATAGAATCGGGTGCATCATCATGTTTGTTTGGATAATCAAAAGAATACATATTCAGATTGTACATAAATCTACCATAATCACTATTAGGCGTATAAGTTAATTTATCTTTGAATTTAATTCGACTTCTTACGATTCCTCTATTGTCTTTAATCCTTTGCTCTTTTGGTTGAGTATTATATTTAGTTCTTATTTCACACATATAATATCCCTTTTGATGTAATTTTTCTTCTATTAATTTAGGCAATGAAGTATCTGTATTGTTTTCTATAACAAGCAATATAACATTGTTCGCAATTATTTTGTCTACAATGTCATCATATAAATCTGTCATTGGTTTTTGTTGAAATAAACAATCAACTAAATAATAAAAATCATCGTAGCCGTGTCTACATATTGGCATAGATACATTGTCTTTTCCTTTTCTTGCTGGGTCCAATGTTGCAACCGCTCCTTTATTGCACGCAATATTTCCATACTCATCCTGTGGTAATTCTTCAAAATGCAACAATAAAGTATCATCAAATTCTCGCCCAGTTGGTGCGATTGGATTTTGTTGATATACGCAACTGAATAAAAACGGATCTGTACTTTCTTTTAGCTTTATTGCTTCTTCTTGTGAATATAAAAATGGACATGTAGTATGATTGTCTTCATCTAACAATGGTACTCTTATAACAATAGTAGAATGGTCCTCACTTTCCATAACAAACTTGTTATCTGTCGGCATTAATCTTGAATACGAATCTCTTTCTTCAATTATTTTATTCAAAATATCAGTATTACTCCATTGTGTACCTACAAAGATGTAGGTTATTGGATCATCAGTTTTTCTATTAATCCAATCGGTTTTCCATTTGTTCCACATATCATCATGTATTTTTATTGCATTGACTTCTTCTGCACCTTTTAACATGTCATCAAGTATAATTGCAAATGATGCTCTTTCTCCAGTTACTGAACCACCTCTACTTCTTGCTATGTGATTAGATTTGGCCACATAAGAATTTTTAATAGTCCAATCTGACTCTTTTTCAGTACTAAAAGGTTTGCCATTATATAGTTTAAACAATGGAAATATTTCAGCAAATTCTGGACTAGACAACCAGCCTTTTATTGTTCTACTAGCTCCTAAAACCAACTCATCAGAGTAAGATAATCTTATAATCGAGTTATTGATGTTTAATCCAAATGCCCACGCACTAAACATAGTAGTTAAATATGTTTTTGCACTACTTGGTGGATATGAGGCAATAATGTATTCTAATTTCGGATCATATGCGCATCTATTTAAAGCATCAACTAATGGTTTTAAATATTCTCTACGATTGGCTAATACTTTTTTAGGCATATTCCATTCCATATAGTCAACAAACGATTCAAAATCTCGTCTAGCACAAAAACAATACACTCTTTTATAATAATCAAAAAAGAGAGCCATATTTTCTATTTTGCTCCCTTCTACTAATTTTTCTAATATAGGAATTAGTTTATATTTTGCTACTTTAACACTTCCTAATTCGTCTTTTTTATACATTTCTTCGAGTATAGCTAATATACTATCGCACCATGTAAGTTTATCAATTTCTTTTATTTTCGGTGAACGAAGAACTGATAAAATATCATTAAAAGTACTATCTAAAGTTGTTGGTTGTTGTTTTATGGTAATTTTATCACCAATTTTATAATTCATTCTATCACTCTCTCTTTTAATTTTCCCTTTAAGAGAGTGCTACACTATTTTTTTTATTTATTTTCGTCATTAGTTATTTCGTCATTCGTGTCAAGACTATCATAATATTCTTTTTCTTCTTTTTTAGTTGCTTTTACAACAAAACCTTTTTCTATTCTTTCTTTGGCAATTTCATCATCACACTCGAACACATCACCATAATGCCTCTTAACTTGATCCTCTATGTTTTCATTAGTTGTTTTATCTCTAAAATAATCATAATCTTTGTTTTTAAATATTGCTTTTACTATCATTTTTCATTCCTTCTTTCTTTATATTTTCACTATTTATAAATATTTCGTAGCATTCTTCACTACAAAATTCATGCCAATAATCACCAATTTTTTTAATAACCCAGTTATCATCTTTTAATTGATTATTTATATCACTATAATCAGTTGAATCTATAATTGATTCAAATCCACACTCATCACATTGGCATTCACAATTTTCAAATGTATAATCTACATATTTTGCCATACTATTACTCCTTTGGAAATGTTAATATAATTGGAATGTTTGCCTTACAGCATGACTTTATATATTCATCTAATCCTGCTTTTACTTCAAATGCTCTGTCATTCGTTTTATATTTTGCAACAATAATATTATTATCTGTGACAATCACATTTTCCAATTCTTTATCTTCAAAATAATCTTTATCAACACCTAATTTATTAGTAATCATTTCCACTAATTTTGGTTTAGGTTGTTCTTGATTATCAATTATTCTTTTAATGTTATCTCTATAACTATTTCCAACTAAATTGATTAATTCATCAACAGTAACATTTTTTTCTTTTAATAATTCAGACAATTCATCACCAATTACTAATTTAGGTTGTCTTTGACCTATCCCTATATATTTACAAAAACCTGTAAATTTTTCATCTTGACTTATAATTAAAATATTGTTCATTTTATCCCTACTTTCTATTAAATATACCTTTTAATACTAAAAATAATAAAGTACAAACTAATCCATGCCAAAAAGTCCATACATAATTAATTTTAAATACCCATATTACTAAGCTACCCAATCCCCAAAATATTAAACTTGATGTTCCAATACCTATTAACAATGCTAATAACACTATTAATGCAATTAAAATGCTTTTCACTTGATTTCACCCACCTTTTTTATCAATTCTTTTAATTCGTTTTTCCCTTCTTTGCTATTTGGCGGTGCTACCATTTTAACCAATGTACCTTGTGGTAATTCTAATGCTCTTTCTACTTTAACTAACCATTTTGGTCGCATATCATGATTGCCATTGAGATAGTTAGTTATATTTTGTCTCGTTGTTCTAGAATCACCTAGTTTTTCTTCTATTTTATTTATTTCTTCACATAATTTAATGTTTGTCCAATTTTTCTTTTTCAAAATTAATTTAATATAATCACTAACATTAATCATAAATACCTCATTTTATTTTTTTTAAAATGACAATACTTCTAGCACGACTAGGAGTTGTTTTTATATATCCTTTTTCTTCTAGTACCATTAATTTTTCAAATACTGGACGAGTATCACATTTTAACATATTCGCTAATTCTCTTAAGGTAGGTGAATAGTTATTTTTATTTATGAAAAATTCAATCGCCTCTAAAACTTGTTTTTGCTTTATACTTAGTTTTCTCATTATCTTATTCAACCTCATTGAGCAACCACATGAGACATTCTATTTCAGTTCGCTGTTTAATTTCAGGGTTTTTCTTTAAATATTCAAGTCTATTTCTAATATCATCTTCATTCTTCATATTTTGATATTTTTTCCAAAACTCGAATAATTTCTTATGTTGATTAACTAAATTCCACATATCATATAAATTATCATTAATTTTATTTTTATCCATATTACACCAACCTTTTTTAATTTATTCTTTCTGTTTTGTTTCTTATGTCCGACATACAAAATTCATTATATGTCTTTATATCTATTCGCTTTCCTCGCATACATAGCCACGGATTCAACATAAAATATGTAGTTTTGTTTTCTTTAATTTTATGTAAAATGTCATCAGCAATCATTCCTTGTACTTGCCTTCTTACTGTTGAATTACTAACACCACAAAGTTCAGACATATTTTTTATAGTTATTATCTTACCATTGTCAAATTGCAAAATGTTATCCATATATCCTATATGACATACTAAAGTTTGTAATATTGAATACTTTCTACAATATTCATAAATTTTAGGGTTGATTTTTATAAATGAATACTTTATTTCTTTTGCATTTTTTAAATAGTCTTTAGCGCTTTTTCTGAATACTCTATCACCTTGCGATAATTTGACATATTGTTCACCCGGCTCTAATTCGTCAATAACAATAAGATCACTGTTAATTATGTATCTTTTTTCTTCAATATTTATCACCTCTTTATTCTGTATAATACATTTTTCTTAATGTAATTATATCTTTTTGTAATATTTCTTCATCTTGTTGTTTTAACCATGCGTAAAAATAATTTGCTTCTGCATTATATAAGCTTGAAAATTTAATGTTATGATTTTTTGCAACTTTTTCTTTTATACTCCTCATAAACTTCCAAAAGTTATAATATGGGAATTTTAATTTAGTCATTATATTTTCACATTCTATAACAACACCTTCAATATCTTTTTTACTCATATCATCTTCGTTTGTATTTTCTAAATACCATTTGTGGAAATCTCTGATATCATTAAATACTTTATATATTGTTTTATAAGGGCAATTAATTAATTTAGCTAATTCTAATACTTTTTCATATGGTTCTCTTTTAAATTCAAAATCATTATGAATAATATCTAATAATATTATTTTTGATTTGTCATATTCGATTATATGTGGATCATTCTCTATATCAATAACTTCAAATGTCAATGATACATCATTTGCTTTTAAATATTCTTCTAATGCTTTTTTGTCTATATTGCTATTTTCGTAAATGTTTATAAACCAATTAACATAGTCACCTTTATTAGTAGACTTACTTGCCATAAATAATTGTCCATTTACCAAAGACATAATTCCTAAATAACCATTTTCTTTCTTATAACAAGTCACTTTTTTATTTTTAAATTTTACTAATAAATGTTCTAATTCTGTTTCTTTTCTTTCATTTATGTTGAAAAATTTTTCATAGCCACGAGCTACAACTTTATTTTTCGGCACATCTACAAATAATCCTCTTGCTTTGCAAGTTAGTGCATTCCAATTTTTGTTATAGAAAGCATTTCGCGTAAAATTAAATGAGCTAATATTGTCTTCTAAAACATTCTCTTTGATATCTTTAGACATTCTTAATTGTTCTACCATAGGTATATCAATTATCTTAGCTCGACACTCGTTAAATTCATCAACTTCCTCAAGTTCACCAAAATAATCATTTTTTATTTTAAACATAGATGGATTTTTTCCTTTTTCTAATACTAATATTTTTAAAAATCCGCCAAATTCAACTTTTCCCTCAAGATTAACTGAACGTTCATTTCCATCTGTTTCAAAAGTATTTCTATGTCCGTGGACTTGTATAATATTTTTATCTCTTTCATTTTCTAAAAATATTTCATCTATTTGTACATTATAATCGCCAACACCATGTATAAATTGTTCAGTAGCTACTAATTGTAATTCATCTGGAACATAACTTACCCCTCCATGAGATACTAAATATATCTTCCCGTCATAATCAAAATATGCAATTTGCCCAATTCTTCTATAAAAACTTCTTAATTCACCTTTATCAATATCAATAATCTCAAGCATAGTTTTGTTTAAAAATGTTTTACTTTTGATATTTTCACATTCA
>ERZ1643251.2518-NODE-2518-length-18546-cov-4.481099_pt1 | contig 18546 bp, 14 predicted proteins | sample MGYA00579261_ERZ1643251 | MGnify/ENA primary metagenome ERZ1643251 (study PRJEB29033, sample SAMEA4952267) | chicken gut metagenome | biome: Broiler Chicken; feature: Gastrointestinal Tract; material: Caecum | place: Ireland | collected 2018 | study: Broiler...
TCATGAACAGCGCCGTCAAGCAGGCGCAGAAGGAGGGGGCGAGCGTGCAGGATATCTCCGCGGGTCTGTCCTCTTCCATAGTCAAAAATGCAATATACAAGGTAATCCGCGCAGCTTCCGCCGACGAGCTGGGCGACAACATAGTCGTTCAGGGCGGCACCTTCTTAAACGATGCCGTTCTGCGCTCGTTTGAAATGGAAACGGGCAAAAATGTCATCCGCCCCGGCATCGCCGGTCTCATGGGTGCGTTCGGCGCGGCGCTCTATGCCAAGGAAAATATCTCGGGCGCAAGCACTACGATGGGAGAGGAGGAGCTCAAAGATTTTTCGTATAAGTCGCTCTCCACCAACTGCCGCGCATGCACCTCCAACTGTAACATCAACATAATAACCTTCGGTGACGGCAGAAAGTTCGTTTCCGGCAACAAGTGCGAACGCGGCGCAGGATTAAAGCCCGCCGCTGACGATCTTGATATATACTCATATAAGCAGGGGCGCTTAATTGAGTGTATCCGCGGCGAAAACAAGGATAGCCGCAAGGCGCGCGTAGGGCTTCCCTTGCAGCTGGGTATGTATGAACAGCTCCCCCTGTGGGCGGGATTTTTTGAAAGTCTGGGCTTTGAAGTAGTTCTGTCCGAAAAATCTTCGCGCAAACTCTACTTCAAGGGGCAGCACACGGTCGCGTCCGACACGGCGTGTTACCCCGCAAAGCTCATTCACGGTCATATAGAGAGTCTGCTCGATATGGGCGTCGACTTCATATTCATGCCCTGCGAAAGCTATAACCTCGATGAGCACGACTCTGCCAACCATTACAACTGCCCCATAGTCGCATACTATCCCGAACTTTTAAAGGCTAACAACGAGCGCCTCAACGACGGCAATTTCATAATGCCCTACCTCGATTTAAACGAGGAGGAAAACACTGTCAAAAAGCTTTACGCCCTGTTCAAAAAGTACGGCATTACAAAAAAGCAGGTGCGTGCCGCCTTGGGCGAAGGTTTCGCCCGCCTCGAAAGCTACTACGCCGACATCAGGGCGAAGGGCGACGAAATTCTTCAAAAGGCGACCGACGCGGGCAAGCAGATTGTCATTCTCGCGGGCAGACCTTACCACCTCGACAACGAGATCAACCACGGCATAAACAAGCTTTTAACTTCGCTCGGCATGGCAGTTCTGTCCGAGGACAGCGTGTTCGAAAAGGGCAATTATGTAAAGGTCAACGTCCTCAATCAGTGGACGTACCACGCCCGCCTTTACCGCGCCGCCGAATTTGCCACGCGGCACGAAAACGTCAATCTCGTTCAACTCGTGTCCTTCGGGTGCGGCATAGACGCAATAACAACCGACCAGTTGCGCGCCATTTTGGAAAAGGGCGGCAAGCTGTACACGCAGATTAAAATAGACGAAATCAACAACCTCGGTGTGGTAAAAATCCGTCTGCGCAGCATGCTCGCCGCGATTGAGGAGGGCAAGCGCAAAAAGGAGAAAAATGCAGGATAAAATAACCGTAGATTATACCGACAACTATCCCCGCTGGAAGGACGAATATAAGGATACATACAAAATCCTCGTCCCAGACATGCTGCCCTGGCACTTCGCCATAATTGAACAGCTGTTGAAGATGGAGGGGTACGACGTTGAAATATTAAAGAACGACACCCGCGCCGTGATAGACGAGGGCTTGAAGCACGTTCACAACGACACGTGCTATCCCTGCCTGTGCGTCGTCGGTCAGTATATCGACGCCTTGAAGAGCGGCAAGTACGACGTAAACCATACCGCCGTATTAATTTCGCAGTCGGGCGGCGGGTGCAGGGCTTCCAACTACATCCCCCTCATCCGCAAGGCGTTGAAGGCAGAATTCCCCAACGTCCCCGTAATTTCACTCAACTTTTCGGGTCTCGAAAAGGATTCATCCTTCAAAATAGGCTTAAAACTGCTGTTAAAGCTGGCTTTCGCCATCTTCTACGGCGACAGCATTATGTGGTGCTACAACCAGACCCGCCCCTACGAGCAAAAGGCGGGCGAAGCCGACAAGGCGCGCGCCAAGGCTATGGATATTGTAATTTCCTCATATAAAGAGGGCAATTACTATAAATATAAAAAGATTAATGCCGCCATTATCGCCGCGTTCGCGGCGGTTAAGAGGGAGGATGTCAAAAAGGTAAAGGTGGGCATCGTCGGCGAAATATATGTAAAGTATGCTTACCTCGGCAACAACCATCTTGAAGAGTTTCTGCTCTCCGAGGACTGCGAACCCGTAGTCCCTGCTCTCATGGATTTCGTGTTGTACTGCATAGTCAACAACATCAACGATTCCGATCTCTATGGTAAAAAGGGCATTTTTTACACTGCAAACCGCATACTGTACAAAGTGCTGTACCGCATGCAGAAAAATATCATTAAACAGTTCAAAAAGGAGGGCACTTTCGAGTCCATTCACGACTTCGAGCATTTAAGAAAGTGCGCCGACAAGGTCATAAACCAAGGCGTAAAAATGGGCGAAGGCTGGCTCATTCCCGCCGAAATGGCTGCCCTCGCCGAAACGGGCACCGAAAATATCGTCTGCGCCCAGCCCTTCGGGTGCCTTCCCAATCACATAGCGGGCAAGGGAACGATACGTACCCTCAAAAATATGTACGAGAACGAAAATATCGTCGCCGTCGACTACGATCCCTCGGCAACCAAAGTCAACCAGGAAAACCGCATCAAACTCATGCTTTCAACCGCCCGCGAGAATATGAAAAAATAACATGAGTTTGTATGGATATCGCCATGTATGAGGTAGGGGAGGGATTCTGAATATACTAAACGATTTTTAAGACAGAAAAATTTAAGCCGCCTGCAAGTTGCTTGCAGGCGGCTAAAATTTAATCATAATTTATTTTATGGTCGTGGGACGCTTTATGCTCTTTATCATAGCAAAAATCATATATGCTATGCCCAAGAGAGAAAATACTATTACAAATATCAGTTCGCGTGAAAATGCGTTGCGGAACTCTTCGTTGGCCTTCATTTCAAGATTAAAGAAGTCAAGGTAATTACCTGTCAGTCCGAGGTCGTTGTATGCAAGACCGACAGAAACAATTACAGTACCTAAATATGCGGCTACGATGCATACAATCGAAACTACGCTGACTATTGCAATCATGCCCCAGTTTTGTTTGCCGCCGAACTTTTTATACAGGAACCAGCCTAAAAATACAGCTACAAACGCCGAAATAGATGAGATGAAACCCGCCGCATATATGCCTATGCACAATGCAGCGCCCACAAGCCCGCCAATAAGCGCTCCGCCGAAGCCTTTAAGGTAGTTGTTGGGAGCATTGACAAAGTCGGCGTTCTCTGTTTCTATGAGTTTGTTTATGTCTCCTATGCAATCGACATCGGCGGTAATGGTTGCACCGTCAATAACATATTCCTTATGTTCCGAAAGGCTGAGCTCTTTACCGCATACCGGGCAATATTCTTCGCCGAGCGCGCCTGCATTTTTTAGGGTTTCCACTGTAAAGTCGATTACCTGCATAAGCCTGCCCGCAAGTTTGCCGATGGTAAAATCGTTGAGTCCCAGCAAAAATCCATATGCTGTAAACGAAGGCTTTGCGTACTTGATTGCCGCAGAGCGGAACTCATCAAGTACTTTGCTTTTTGCTTCGTCTGTGGTGTGGCACGAAACGTGCACCCTCACGGGCGAAACATTGTCGAGCGCGACATAGGTCACGTTCATTTCATAGCCTTTGTACTTTGCGTACGCGGCGGCGCCTTTCATTGTAAATCCCGCCTGCAAAAGAACGGCTTCAAGTTTTTTGTTCATTTCACATTCTCTCTTTATGTTTATTTGCCGCAATATTTTTGTTAAATAGTTGCAACACATATATTATAACTCACATATTATCATATGTCAATATTACAATAAATAATTATAAAAATTTTTTGCATTATCAATTTGCGTGGCGCTGAAACAAACTTTTATGAGTGCAGTTTTTTCGTCTCTTTATCGTTTGCAAATAAAAAAGGCGTGCGTGCGCACATTTATACGCATGCATGCCTTGTCTATCGTCTTTTAACTTAAAATCATTACCTGATTGTATGTCGGCGAGTATAAAATAGTTACCTCTTTATCGGCAAGCCTATAAAACCAGTATGAAAACTTTTGGCTTATAACGGTAATTTTTTGCCCGTCATACCTGAATTTTACAGCTAATTTTATGGGAGGGTTGCCTTTGTAAGGTTTTAAGGTCACGTTGATGGGCGTAACCTGACGCTCGGTCAGATGTTCGTCCGCAAGCCACAAATTTATTTCCTTATAAATCTGCTCTCTCCTGAATGCAAGGAAAAATGCGATGATAAGGATAAATGTTGCAACTGTTCCGATAGTAATTCCCGCAGTAGAAAGAGCTTCGGGCTGCGCAGAGCACGAACTCGACGCCGCAAATGCGATGCCCGCAACAAGTAGCGCTACCCCGCATATTGCCACCGCCCGCAGTATTTTAGGATTGCCCACCCTGCCGTGTTTGAATGTGTAGGCTATATATCTTTTTTCCATTGCCTGTCTTTTTTAAGCGGTTTAATATTTGTGCGCTGATTAAAAGATGTTTATTCAGCGGAGATTTTTTAAAGTTTTACAGCGGACATTCGCAGGCGGACATAATCGGAGTACCATTTTCCGCCGCGCAAAAGCTTGAGTTTAAGCGCTTCGGCGGCGTCGCGGCGTATATCTTTGCAGAGTCTGTCGTCCAATCCGGCAAATGGCTTGCGTATAAACATGGCGATCCACTCTTCCAGTCCGTTTTCTCCTTCGAGCAGAGTAGGGCGGGGGAACAGCCGCGCATATGTCACGGCAAAGCCCGTTCCCTCTAAAAGGGATGAGTACTGCCCGATTGTGGGGAAGTAGAACGGCATTTTATATTCCAGCCCGCGCGCGGCAAATTGCCTTTCAAGTTCGTCGTGTATCAGCTGATTATTCTTGAATCCGCCCATTTCAAACACGAATTGCCCGCCTTTTTTAAGACAGTCGCGCACGCACAGCATCATGTCGGGTTGTCTGTCCTCGTCTATCCAGTGCAGAACGGCGTTGGAGAACACCGCGTCGAACTGCCTGTCAAGGGTAAAATCGGTTGCGTCGCCCTCGATAAACTCTATGCCGGGGCAAGTCTTTTTTGCGAGCGCAAGCTGGTTGCGCGACATGTCCATTCCGATAACATTGTGACCGAGTCCTGCAAGCACTTTTGTGAGCGTGCCGTTTCCGCAGCCGAGGTCGAGCACGCTGAGGTGTTCGCCGTGCAGAAGTTTAATAACGTCCCGCCCGTAGTCGGGCACGAACGAAAATTTAGCCGCGTAAGAATCGGCGTCCCAGTCGCAGACCGCTATCAATGGCTGAACCTTCCCGTATTAACGTTTTCAATAGAACGCTTTGCCGCTTTGACGACGTTCTGTTTTGTAAAGCCGAAGTATTCAAAAAGTTCCTTTGCGGGACCGGACACGCCGAATGTCTTCATCGCGATGACTTCACCGTAGTCGCGGCTGTAACGGTACCAGCTGTAATGCGAAGCCGCCTCTACGCAGACCCTCGCCATGACGTCCCTGTCGATTACGCTGTCGCGGTATTCTTCGCTCTGTTGTTCAAATTTTTCGATGCTTACCATCGAAATTACCTTAGCCTTGATCTCTTCTTCGGCTAACGCCTCTTTTGCCTGCATACAAATTTCAACTTCGGAACCGCTCGCGATGAGCAGAACATCGGGCTTTCCTTCGCAGTCGGCAAGCACGTAAGCGCCCTTTTCCGCGCCTTCGTATCCGTGCTCGTAGGCGGGCAGATTCTGCCTCGTTTCAACGATGACGGTGGGGCAGCTGTCGGTAAACGCCGCCTTGAATGCCGCATAGGTTTCAGTGCCGTCGCAGGGGCGGAATACGTTGATGTTGGGAATGGAGCGCAGGGATATAAGCTGCTCCATCGGCTGGTGAGTGGGGCCGTCCTCGCCAACGCCTATCGAGTCGTGCGTCATAACGTAGAGGACGGGTATATTCATGAGCGCCGTCATTCTTATGCCGGCTTTCATGTAGTCGGTGAAGGAGAAGAAGGTCGAACATACGGCTTTAAGTCCGCCGTGCAACTGTATGCCGTTGCATATGGCAGCCATGGCGTGTTCGCGTATGCCGAAGTGAATGTTGCAGCCCTCTCTGTGTTCGGGCGAGAAGTATTCCGAACCCTTTATTTCGGTCTTGGTGGAGGGGGCGAGGTCGGCGGAACCGCTCATTATATTGGGCATGGATTTTGCAATCTCGTTCAAAATCTTGCCGCCGCACGAACGGGTGGCTTCGGGCTTGTCGAAAGCAGGAAGTTTGCTCTTTATCTCTGTCCAGTCGGGCTGAATGCCGCTCATAAAGCGCTTGTATTCGGCTGCAAGTTCGGGGTAAGCCTGTTCGTAGCGCGCAAATAGGTCGTTCCATTCGTCCTCTTTTTTGGCGCGCTCGTTTGCAATGGCAAGGCAGTGTTCTTTTACGTCCTCGGGTACCTCAAAGGGAGGAAGATCCCAGCCGAGGTTCTTCTTCGTTGCCTGCAAGTTCTCCTCGCCTATGGGCGCGCCGTGGCAGTCTGCAGACCCTGCAAGGGGTGAGCCGTAGCCTATTACCGACCTGCATATAATTACAGTGGGCTTGTTCTTTTCAGCCTTTGCGCGGGTGAGCGCGTCGTTGAGCGTGTAAAGGTTATTGGCGTTGCGCACGCGCAATACCTGCCAGCCCTGTGCGAGGAATCTGGTAGCAACGTTTTCGTCGAAGGTGTTCTTCATGTTGCCTTCGATGGTCGTATCGTTGCAGTCGTAAAGGAGAATAAGCTTGCCCAGCTTCTGCGTTCCCGCAAACGAGCATGCTTCGTATCCTATGCCCTCTTCAAGGCAACCGTCGCCCGTGAGTACGTAGGTGTAGTGGTCTACAATGGGGAAATCGGGTCTGTTGAACAGCGCGGCGAGGTGCGCTTCGGCAACGGCAAATCCAACGGCATTGCCGAGCCCCTGACCGAGGGGGCCGGTCGAAGTTTCAACGCCCGCAGTCTTGCCGTATTCGGGGTGACCGGGCGTGCGCGAGCCGAGCTGGCGGAAATTGATAATGTCCTCTTTGGTAACATCGTAGCCGAAGAGGTGCAAAAGCGAATATAAAAGCATCGAACCGTGCCCGGCAGAAAGGACAAATCTGTCCCTGTTGTGCCATTGGGGGTTGCGGCAGCTGAAACTGAGGTGTTCGGCAAACAGCTCGTAGCCGATGGGCGCCGCGCCCATGCAAATGCCGGGGTGTCCCGATTTGGCCCTCTGAATGGCTTCCGCCGAAAGGATTCTGATAGTGTCTACGCTTTTCTGCTCAACTGACATTTTTTTATTCTCCTTAATTATTTCGCGCTCAAACCGTACTTAATTGGGTTCAGGCGTTTCGTATAAATTTTTCAAGATTGCCTGCGTCGATAAACGCATAATCTTTAATTACGTTGTAAAGTCTTGCGGCGATAATCTTGTTGCCGCCCTTTGTATTGCTTTCAAAATTTATGGGCATTACGGGGTCGTGAACGCTCATACGTATCAAAAACCATCCGTCGCCTTCGCCCTCTTTAAAGCTGACTTTAACGCCTTCGTAGTTGTCTTTTGCAACGTCAAGTCCCGCCGCGCGCGCCTTCTTTTTTATATCCTCTATAAGTTGTGCTCCCTCGGCGCGGAAGTCGTTTGTTAAGGAATTAAAGGTAATCCTTACTTCGTCTTCTTCTGCGGGATGTTCAAGATCTTTTATAAGGTCGCCCAGCTTTTCGCCTTTCTTAGTTTGTTGGGCAAGGCAAATAAGTATTCTCGTCACAAGGTACGCGCCGTCGTCCAAAAAATAATTGTCGGCAAACGCGGCGTGCCCGCTCGTTTCTATGGCAATGGGGCAGTATTCGCCCTCGGCGTTGCGCCTTACGGCTTCGTCAATGACGTTTTTATATCCCCTTTTAAATCTCAGGTGCTTGCCGCCCAGTTTTTCGATAAATTTGGTAAGTCCGTCGCTCGTCACGCTGTCGGTGACAATAGTTCCGCCCTTCTCGCCAAGCACCATGGCGGCGGTGAGAGCTATAAGGTCGTTGCGGTTTATTTCGTGACCGTCGCAGTCTACCGCGCCAGCTCTGTCTACATCGGTATCAAAAATTACGCCCAGGTCGGCGTGCTCTTTAAGCACGGCGTCTTTAAGGCAGTCGATAGCCTTTTTGTCCTCGGGGTTGGGAATGTGGTTGGGGAACGTCCCGTCGGGTTCAAGGTTTATGCTGCCCTCGGTGTCTGCGCCGAGAGGCTTCAAAACGAGGTCGCAAAAGAACCCGCCCGCGCCGTTTCCGGCGTCGACGATAATTTTTTTGCCTTTGAGCGGCTGCTGTTCGCCGCAGGCTTCGCGCACCTTTTCAACGAGCGACGCGCAGTAATAGGGGAGGTATGAAAAACACTTAACTTCGCCCAGTTTTTGCGCGGCGGCAAAGTCGCCTTCTGCGGCGATGTGTAAAATTTCGTCTATGTCCTCGCCGGAAAGCCCGCCTTCAGGTGTAAAAAATTTAAGCCCGTTTCTGTCGGAGGGCAGATGCGAAGCTGTAATCATTATGGATGCATCGCATGGTATTTTGCCTTTGAGCAACATGAACATGGAGGGGGTGGAGCACAGCCCGCAGTTGAGCGCGTCGACTCCCTCGTCGGTCACGGCGTTTAAAACCTGTTTTAAAATTCTGTCCGTGGATATGCGCACGTCGTGACCGACGGCTATAAGCGCGGGTTTTTTGCCGCACTTTTTTTCATGCCACGCGCTGAATGCGCGCACTATGGCATAAATAACCTCGTCGGTCAGCGTTACCGGCGAAGTGATTTCGCTGGCAATGCCCCTCACGTCGCTTCCGCTTTTAAGTTTTTTAAGGTCTGAGTAGTTCATACAATTTAATTATACAATATTTGCGCCCCATTGACAACTATATGAGCGGCTTTTGCATTAATTTTGCAACATCAAACTTTACAAAAAAGAGCTTTAATTATTTTGTATTTGCCGTGCGTTATGTTATAATAGTTCAGAAATAATTTGTACGGAGAGATTTATGTCCAAAAACGACAACCGCAATTTTGTTGAACAAATTGCCGACATCGAAACAGATTTTCCCAGATGGTATACCGATGTGGTCATTAAAACCCAGCTCGTAGACTACGGTCCCGTCAAGGGCACAATGGTAATACGTCCCTACGGTTATGCTATATGGGAGAATATTCAGAAAGAACTTGACAAGCGCTTTAAAGCCACGGGTCATCAGAATGCTTACTTTCCCCTGCTCATTCCCATGTCCTTTTTCACTAAGGAGGCAGAGCATGTAGAGGGCTTCGCGCCTGAAGTAGCGGTGGTGACGCACGCAGGCGGTGAAGAGCTGACAGAACCTCTCGCGATCCGTCCCACGTCCGAAACTATTTTCGGCAATATGTATTCAAAATGGATACAGTCCTATCGCGATTTGCCCGTGCTCATTAACCAGTGGGCAAACGTTATGCGCTGGGAAAAGACCACGCGCCCCTTTCTTCGTACCTCTGAATTTTTATGGCAGGAGGGTCACACCGCCCACGCCACCGAAGACGAGGCAATGGAAGAAACGATGAAAATGTTGGATGTATATAGGGAATTTGCCGAAAACTGCCTCTCTATCCCCGTAATCACGGGCAGAAAGACCGAAAAGGAGAAATTTGCGGGCGCAGTCGCCACCTTCGGCATGGAAGCCATGATGAAGGACGGCAAGTCCTTGCAGGCGGGCACTTCTCATTTTCTCGGACAGAATTTCGCAAAAGCTTTTAATATAAAGTTTCTTGATAAAGACGGCGCTCAGAAGTATGTGTACACTTCAAGCTGGGGCGTATCTACCCGCCTGATCGGCGCGCTCATAATGGCTCACGGCGACGCACGCGGTCTTGTGTTGCCCCCTGCGGTTGCGCCCTACCAGGCTGTAATTGTTCCCATCGCCGCAAAAAAGGGCGGCGTCATGGAAGCCTGCACAGATCTTAAAGCAAAGCTTGAAGAAGCGGGAGTAAGGGTGTTGCTCGACGACACCGACAATTCTCCCGGCTGGAAATTTAACGAGTGGGAGATGCGCGGCGTTCCCGTCCGCATCGAAGTCGGGCCCCGCGACCTTGAAGAGGGCAAAATCGTGCTCTTCCGCAGGGATACCTGCACAAAGGACTTCTATCCCCTTGCAAATGCCGTGCAGGAGGTAGAAACCCTGCTCGGCACCATTCAGAAGGACATGCTCGAAGCCGCAAGGGTGCGCCGCGACAGCCGCATAATCGATGCCGATGACATGGATGGCATTCTCAACGGCGTGGAAACGGGCAACTTTGTAAAGGCGGGCTGGTGCGGCTGCCGCGAATGCGAAGATAAAATCAAGGAACGAACCGCCGCCACGGCAAGGGTATTTGCTCCCGAAAACACGCATGAAAAGTGTGCCGTCTGCGGAAAAAAAGCGCTCCACACGGTATTCTTTGCCCGTGCATATTAATTTTAAACCTTTTAAATAAATATTTGTCAGATTGATGCAGGCGTGTGCGCCGCGGTTAAATTGCGGCGCACACGCCTTTTTGTACATATTAAAAATATTTTTGTTGATTAATCAACTCATTTAATTGACAAATAAAAAAATAAAGCGTATAATCGCACGAGGTTGATTAATCAACATATTTGTGTTCGTCTGTACGACGGCGCAAATTCAGACTAAGCAATAATTTTTTAAGGAGTTTTTATGGAACAAACCAAACCCAAAAAGCGCATATGGCTGCGCGTGCTTGCAATAATTCTCGCAGTCATAATAGTAATTGCCGCCGCGCTCGGCATCACCGTGTGGTGTGTGTGGGGCAACGAAATTTCCACCGTCGCCAGCTTTACTCACCTGCGCGCCCGCAACGACGAAAATAAAGAGGGCTCCGTTTACAGCATGAACGTAAAGGGAGGGTTCTATTTCGACGAATACCTCGCCTCCGGCGGCGCGTCGAGCGACACCGAGCTCATTAACTTCATCACCGACAATATAACCAAGGGGCTCATCGACATGACGATAGAGGAAACCGACATCGGCTGCTCATCTTTCATTGCGCAGACCCCTTCGGGCGACATTCTCTTTGGCAGAAATTACGACTTCGACAAAACCAACGTCTGTCTTACGTTCTGCGATCCCGGCGAGGGCAGACATAAGTCTTTCTCTACGGTAGACCTGAACTACGTCGGTATGGACATTGGCAGCGACGTCGAAAGTCTGATGGACAAAATAACCTGCCTTGCCGCTCCTTATGCACCTCTCGACGGCATAAACGATGCTGGCGTCAGCTGCGGAATATTTATGTCCTACCAGGGCGAACAGACGGTTGCAACCAACCAACAGGATGCCGCTAAGGACAATATAACTTCCACGACCATGCTGCGCATGATTTTAGACTATGCCGATAATGTGGACGAAGCGGTAGAGCTCGTGTAGAAGTACAATCTTCACGACTCTGCAAACACCTCTTTCCACTATATGATAGCCGACGCAACCGGCAAGAGCGCCATTTTGGAATGGGTCCCCGCCGATGGCGTGACCGACGGCGAGGACAACGACGGCTCGGCGCGCACTCTGAATGTCATCTACAATGACGACCCCATGTACGACGAAGTGCGTTCGTCCGACGCTTTCAAATACCAAACCATAACCAACTTCATAATTACCCCCGGCTATTATGATGATGCGGAGGCAGAGGGACCCGGCTACGACCGCTATACCTACATAAATTCCCGGCTCGCAGAGGTGGACGGCGTCGTCGCCGACGAACAGGCGGCAATGGATATTTTGCAGGCAGTAGGCAGAAGAACGTGGAACGGCGGTGGCGGCGTGACCGTGCACAGCGCGGTATATAACCTCACTCAAAAGACGGTTTACTGGGTCGCCAACGAAAACTTCGGCGATGCAACGGCAACATGGCATTATTCGCTTGTAACGGGCGAGCTTACGCAGGGACTTTGAAGATTGTGTGTATAAAGCGCGTGGCACAGGCAATATCCTGAGCCACGCGCAAAACATTGTTTAGTTGAATTGACAACTCGGTCGACATTGGTTTAAAATAGTATCGTTAAGTCAAAAAATAACAGGAAATTCGGTTCATGAATATACTTAAAAAAATTTATTGCCGCGCTTTTCAGTCGGCATTCTATCTTGCGCTGCCCTTTCTGCCCTACCGCCAGCCCAAGCTGCTCGGCGGCAGCGGCGAGGCGGCTCAGCTTTTAAAGCAAGAGGGCAAAAAAAAGGCGCTCATCGTCACCGACCCAACGGTCTATAAACTCGGTCTGTGCAACGATCTAATCTCGGCTCTCGCACAGGAAGGCGCGGGCAGCGCCGTCTATTCGGGCACCGTCGCAAATCCCACCGTCGCCAACGTAAAGGAGGCGGTAGAGCTGTATAAAAAGGAGGGGTGCGACTGTATAATCGCCGTCGGCGGCGGTTCCGCTATGGACTGCGCCAAGGCGGCGGGGGCAATGATAATAAAGCCTGAAAAGTCTATACATAAAATGCGCGGTATACTTAAAGTTTTCGGCAAACTTCCCCTGTTTATAGCTGTTCCCACCACGGCGGGCACGGGCAGCGAAACTACCATTGCCGCCGTCATCACCGACGACAACACGCGCGACAAGTTTACGATAATTTCTTTCTGCCTTGCGCCTCACTATGCAATACTCGATCCCGCAATGACAGTCGGGCTTCCGCCCGCGATAACGGCGACTACGGGCATGGACGCCCTCACCCACGCCGTCGAAGCTTACATAGGCAGGTCTACCACGCGCATGACCCGCCGCCTTGCCGTCGAGGCGGTCAGCATAATCCGCACAGACCTTTATAAGGCGTACACCGACGGCTCCGACCGCGAGGCGCGCCGCAACATGCAGTACGCGGCTTATTGCGCGGGGCTGGCGTTTACAATTTCTTACGTCGGCTACGTGCATGCCGTCGCGCATTCGCTCGGCGGAAAATACAACACCCCCCACGGTCTGGCAAACGCCGTCATTCTGCCCTATGTATTAAAAGGCTACGGCAAATCGGCGCGCAGAAAGCTGGCGAAGCTCGCGCGCCAAAGCGGAGTTTCGTCCCCCTCGGCGGACGATGAAAACGCCGCCGCGCAGTTCATAACTTTTGTTGAAGACTTAAATGCAAAAATGGGTATACCCACAAAATTACACGTCGAAGAATCGGACATTCCCGAGCTCGCCATCCATGCCGACAAGGAGGCAAACCCGCTCTATCCCGTGCCTAAACTCATGAGCGCAAGGGAGCTTGAAAGCATTTATCACGATATAAAGGAGTAACGCAATGCAACAGTTGTTAGAAAAACAGAGGGCGTATTTTCTTACGGGCGCAACACTCCCCGTCAGCGGCAGGGTTCAAGCTTTAAAGTGCCTTCGTTCGGTAATATATGCCAATCAAAACGCAATTTATGAGGCGCTCAAATCCGACCTCGGCAAGAGCGATACCGAAAGTTATATGTGCGAAGTGGGCATGACTTTGTCTGAAATCAACTTCATGATAAAGCACATAAAAAGATACGCAAAGGACAAGCGTGTAAAAACCCCGACGGCGCAGTACATCGCAAAAAGCTACGTAAAGAGCTCACCCTACGGCTGTGTGCTCGTTATGAGCCCGTGGAATTACCCTTTTATGCTGTCGCTTGAACCGCTCGTCGATGCAGTCGCGGCGGGAAACACGGTAATATTAAAGCCCTCGGCTTATTCTCCCGCGACGAGCGAACTGCTTGCTCGCATTGTAAAAGAGGCATTCCCGCCCGAGCTCGCAACCACCGTCCTCGGCGGAAGGGCAGAAAATTCTGCCCTGCTCGACATGCCCTTCGACAAAATTTTCTTCACTGGTTCGGTTGCCGTCGGTAAAGAGGTCATGCGTCACGCCTCCGAAAGGCTCATACCGGTCACGTTGGAGTTGGGCGGCAAGAGCCCCTGCATAGTCGACAAATCTGCAAACATTCCCATCGCGGCAAAACGCATCGTGTTCGGCAAATTTTTAAACTGCGGACAGACCTGCGTCGCCCCCGACTATGTCTATGTCCATTCGTCTGTTAAGGATAAGCTTTTGTCTTGCATAAAGGATGAAATTAAAAAACAGTACGGTGAGAATCCTCTGGATAACCCCGATTATGGCAAGATAATTTCGCCAAAGCACTTCAAAAGGGCGGCAGGGCTCATCGATAAATCAAAAGTTTACTGCGGGGGAGAAATAAGGGAGGACGAGCTGCGCATCGCCCCCACGGTAATGACGGATGTTAACCGCACCGATGCCGTCATGTGTGAAGAAATTTTCGGCCCTGTCCTGCCTGTAATGACTTACGAAAACATCTCTGATGTCATATCCGACGTAAACGCCCACCCGCATCCGCTTGCGCTGTATATATTTGCCGATAAACAAACCGCACGGCTCGTGACTACGCGCTGTCAGTTTGGCGGCGGCTGTATTAACGACACCATAATTCATCTCGCAACGTCCGCCATGGGCTTCGGTGGCGTAGGAGAAAGCGGCATGGGCGCATACCACGGCAAAGCCGGCTTCGATTGCTTCACGCATAAAAAGTCGATAGTAGACAAAGCCGACTGGTTCGACATGCCCGTCCGCTATCAGCCTTATACGAAATTCAAATCAAAACTCGTAAACTTTTTCATGAAATAAATGCGAAATTCCGACCTTCCGTGCAGGAGGTCGGAATTTTTTTGTGTTTTGGTATTATTATGTTGCGGTGATTAATAATATCAGTTGCTATTTTTTTTGCGCGGTGCTAAACTGTAATATATATGCTCACCTACAACCTCGATGCAAAAAACAAATACTATTCGCTCTACTGCCGCATCCGCGACGATATCCTGTGCGGCAATTTGCAGGGGGGGCAAAAACTGCCCTCAAAACGCGCGCTTGCGTCAAATCTCAGCGTAAGCGTCATAACCGTGCAAACGGCTTACGACCAACTGCTCGCCGAAGGATATATTTACTCCAAGGAGCGCAGTGGCTACTTCGTCGCCGACGTAACCGCCCGCCCCGCCGTCGCCCCGCCGCAGAGTGCCGAGGCGGAGGAGGGCGAAAAGACCTTTGCCTTCAACCTCGTCTCGGGCGCGCCCCCCGCCGAACTTTTTCCATTCTCTGTGTGGGCGCGGCTCATGCGCTCGGTTCTTTCGGAGGAGGGCGAACATCTCCTCTCGCGCGTGCCCTGCCGCGGCGACCTGTCGCTCCGCCGCGAAATTTCGGCATATCTCTACCGCATGCGCGGCGTCCATGCTGACCCTGGCAACATAGTCGTCGGCGCGGGCGCCGAATATCTCTACGGCATCATAGTCCAGCTCCTCGGCCGCGACAAGCTCTTCGCCGTCGAAAACCCCGGCTACGGAAAAATATATTCAACATATAATCTATACGGCGCGCGCTGCGCATTTATTCCCGTCGGTCAGGACGGCGCCGACATCGCCGCCGCGGAGCGTTCGTCGGCACATATCCTGCATCTTTCGCCCTCACACCAGTTCCCCACGGGCGCGGTAATGCCCGCTTCGGCGCGCGCCCGCCTGATAAGCTGGGCGCGGGATACGGGCGCGTACATTGTCGAGGACGATTACGACAGCGAATTCCGCCTATCGGGCAAGCCCCTGCAATCCATGCTCGAACTTTGCCCCGACAGGGTGATATACATAAACACCTTTTCAAAGTCGCTCGCACCGTCTATGCGCATGGGATACATGATTCTGCCGCCCGCGCTTCTGTCGCGTTTTCTCGACATATTTTCAAAGAGCGCAAACGTAGTGCCGCTCTTTGAACAAAAGACCCTCGCCGCCATGATAGGGGAAGGGCACTTCGAACGGCATATAAACCGCCTCAAAAATTACTACCGCGCCGTGCGGCAGGAAGTGCTCGCGGCCATAGGTTCGCTGCCGTTCCCGTCGCGCATCGGCGACACGGGTTCGGGTCTGCACCTGACGGTAAAATTTCCCTCCGCCCCGTCGGATGAATACATAAAGCAGACCGCCGCGCAACGGGGGATAAATATCCGCTGTTTGAGCGACTATCTCGCCGTCACTGCGGACGGGTACGAAAAGACCGCCGTCATCAATTACGGCGGGTTAAAAAAAGGCACGGCGGCAAAAATAGCCGCGCTCTTCGACGATTGAGCCAAAAATATTGCAAATTCCAAGGATAATGGAGTAATTCTGTGCCTGCCGTCTTGTATTCCATGTCGCAAAAGCATAGAATTAAAGAAAAAAATAAGCGAGGTATTCTATGATGAAACAACCCATAGGCGAATTTTTAGCTACTCTCCGCCGCGCCAACGGCTTCACCCAGCAGGAGGTGGCAGACAGGCTGGGCATATCCAACCGCACGCTGTCCGCGTGGGAGAGGGGTACCGCCATGCCCGACATACTTCTCCTGCCCGCCCTCGCCGATCTTTACGGCGTAACGGTCGATGAAATTCTGCGCGGCGAACGCAGCTCTGCCGAAAAACCCGCAATCGCGCAGCAGTCCGCGCAAAAAATTTATAAAAGCAAGGCGGCTCGCTTTTCAATGTGGGCTTTTATTCTTTCGGGAACGGCGCTTGTGGGACTTGTACTTTTTTATGCCGGTTATTACACCGATTGGAATTATTTGACGTACGGCAATATCGAACAGTTCGAGTGGTGGCTCATTTTGCTCTATCTCGGCGCGATATTGTGCGCTGTATGTCTTATTGTACTCTTCGCACTGTGGAAGTATAACGACAACATGCTCGACGAAGATGACGCTGCACCTTACCGCGTCGCCATGAAAAAATGCGTCGCGGTCGGTTTTATCGTGACGGGGATTGTCTCGCTCGGTTTTTCCGTATACCCGGTATTAAGGTTTTCGGTTACCCCGAGCGGATACGGTTTCGTAATATCAATTATTTCCCTGGTGATAACCGTCGGTCTGCTTGCTTTCGGCATTTCGCTCATGCGTGCCGTCAAAAAGCAAAAAACAGTCAGCGATTAAATATAAAAGCTTTGCCAAAGTAAAGTTTTGTAAAAGTTTTTTGTTTTGCGCGCCCGCGCTCCGCGCGGGCGCGCAAAACGCTGCAACGATAAATTAGTTGACCACAAATATGCCTCGCTTGCTTGTCTTTTGTAAACCTTTATTCTTTAACCATATATGGCTCGCAGTTCATAGAGGACGAAGCTGCAATGGTTGCAAAGGTCAAGGCTTACAAAGCGGGCAGCGCGTTAACAGTAAAGCGTGTTATTTATTCAAAAGCTCGTCCGAAAGGCTTAAAATGCGCTTTGCGTACTTAGCCTTGCGCCTTTTAAGAATGGCTTTATAAATAAAATAGTTTGCGCTCACGGCGGCGATGCCCACGAGCCCGACTATTATGCCTACGGGCATGACCCAGCCTGCGCCCGTGCCTATAACGCCCATGGCAAGGCACATTCCCGCGCCAAGCACAAGGCTGCCCGCGCAGCCGAATGAGTATGCAAAAATTTCTGCGGGGCGGCGCACTTTTGCGTCGAGCACGGTCAGCTCTTCAAATTTGCTCTGTTGTTCTGTCTTGGGCGCGTAGCTCTCGGCAATGTCTTTTATTGTGTTAATTTGCGTTGTGTTGTTCATATCTGGTCTCCTTTAATATGAGGTGTATCCCTCGTTTGATTGTGCTTACAGTATAAGGTACTCATATTAAACTTTTTTAAACGCGCGGTAAATGTATTGTAAATTAATTGTTAATTATTTGTAAACTGCAATAGCGGAGCGGCGCGGGGTTGTGCCCGCGCCGCTCCGCTATTGCAGTGCTCTCATTCGTCGCCCTTTAAAAGCTCGTCTGAAAGCTTTATAATCTCCGCCCCATATTTTTTCTTGCCGCGCTTTGTCAGCGCCGAGTGCAGCGGCAGGGTGAGAGCCAGAAATGCAATTCCGCCTGCGCCCGCAACAATTCCCCACAGCAGGTGATTCCACTCTATCGAAAGGGTCATCCCCAGCCCGAACAAAAGGGCGCCGCATATTCCCGTCGTCAATGCCGCAATGGTTGCGGGGCGCTTTGCCCTTTTGTTGAGTTCTTTAAGTCTGTCCGTCTTTTGCTGTCTTTCGCTAGCGGGGGCGTACTGCGCCCGTATGCGCTCTATCTCTTCGCGCTCGTTTTTGTCTGCGCGATATTCGTATTTATAGTCAGCCATTTGTTTTTGCTCCGTCAATGTTTATTTTTACGGTAAAGGTAGTGCCTTCGCCCAGTCTGCTTTCAACTTTTATCTCGCCGCCCAATATGTCGACGACCTTCTTGACCATGGCGAGTCCCAGCCCGTTTCCCTCGGATGAGTGGGATGTGTCGCCCTGCCAGAACTTGTCAAAAATTTTTTTGCCCGCGTCGGCGGGAATGCCGCACCCGTCGTCGGTTATTGTGAATGCCGCCTCGCCGCCCTGTCGTTTGAGCGAAATGTTTATATGCTCGCCCTCGCCGCAAAATTTAACGGCGTTGGAAATAAGATTGCTCCAAACGGTCGAAAGATATTCGGGGTA
>ERZ1643251.2520-NODE-2520-length-18538-cov-8.268733_pt1 | contig 18538 bp, 21 predicted proteins | sample MGYA00579261_ERZ1643251 | MGnify/ENA primary metagenome ERZ1643251 (study PRJEB29033, sample SAMEA4952267) | chicken gut metagenome | biome: Broiler Chicken; feature: Gastrointestinal Tract; material: Caecum | place: Ireland | collected 2018 | study: Broiler...
GTGTTGATCACGTAGGGATTGTGGAGAGTGTGGTAGACGGAACTGTCTATACAGTAGAAGGGAACAGCGGAGATAAAGTGGCCAGACGGAGTTATTCGATAGGATATGGGCAGATCGTGGGATATGGAGTGCCGGCATATTAAAGAGTGCGATGCAGGAGATTGGAGCCAGTGACGGACAGAAATATTGGAGCTGGTATGGATTTGGATCCTATCAGGAGTGGTGCGCCTGCTTTGTAAGCTGGTGAGGAGAACAGGCCGGGCTCATTGACAGCGGGGCAATGCCGAGATTTTCCTTGTGTTCTGATGGAATGTCCTGGTTTCAGAGCCAGGGGAAATGGCAGGCTGCAGGAACAACACCAGCGGCTGGCTCCCTGATTTTCTTTGACTGGGGCAGCGATGGAATACCTGATCATGTGGGAATCGTAGAGAAATGTGAAAATGGAATTATTTATACGATTGAAGGAAATACAAGTACGAGAGTTGCGGCTTTATTCCTGCATACTGCCGAAAATGAAAAGGAGCATGCAAAGCTGTGGCTCAAAGCGCTTGGGGAAATTGGCGATACCGCTGAAAATCTTCTCCATGCCGCCGAGGGAGAAAATGCGGAGTGGACGGATATGTATGACCGCATGGCTAAGGAAGCGGATGAAGAAGGATTCCATGATCTTGCAGAACAGTTCCGCGGCGTAGCTGCGATTGAAAAGACACATGAGGAGCGGTACAGGGCACTGCTGAACAACGTAGAGACAAAGACTGTATTTGAAAAAAGCGGTGTAACGATATGGGAATGCCGCAACTGCGGCCACATTGTTGTGGGTACAAAAGCTCCGGACGTCTGCCCTGTCTGTAAGCATCCTCAGGCTTATTTTGAAGTGCGGAAAGAAAATTATTAAGCAGTGAGATTACATTTGACACCTCTATATTTTATTCCCGCAAGCAGCGAGCAAGGAGGGCATATCTGACTATGTCTTTTTGCCGATTGCGGCGGGCGTTAAATACCCCGATGCCTGCATCGGGGTATTTAATTGAAAGAAGCCAATGTTCAATTGCACATTTAGAGGAGGTAAGGTATACGAAGGTGTTTACAAAAATTCTATATGGAATTGCACTGTTAAATCAGCAGAGCCAGCAGTGTGTATGCTACCCCATGTTTCCGATGTACTTGAGTCTAAAACTAAATTTCAGGGAATGTTGGATTGCCGGGATTCCCGATATGTAACATCTTTCTTTATCAATTGATAGATGACTGTAGCGACAGGCACACCTAACAACATTCCAAGTACTCCGCCGATTCCTCCTCCTGCACTGATAGCAACCAGAACCCACAGACCAGGGAGACCGATTTTCCGGCCTACGACCCGTGGATAAATGACATTTCCTTCAAATTGTTGAAGAATGATCAAGAAAACCAGAAATATAAATGCCTTCTGCGGGGAAATAAATAATAAAAGAAGAACGCCGATCCCGCCTCCGATGTATGCTCCTAAAATTGGAACTAGAGCTGTACATGCGATGATGACACTGATAAGTGCTGCATAATCTAAATGTAAGACAGTCATTCCCAAAAAACATAAGGTTCCGAGAATCAAGGCTTCTTTACACTGACCGGTAATATAGTCCTCAAATACCTGAACTACGGTATGCAGGAGAGAACGGACCGGTGTTTGAACTTTATGAGGAACATACACTCTGAATATACGTTTTGCCTGGGTCATCAGCCGATCTTTTCCGCCTATAATATAGATGGAAATAGCGATACTGATAAAAAAAGTGGCAAATCCGGATATAAAATTGGAGGTGACTTCAATAATCTGAGGTAGCAGATTTTTTATGGTATCTGATACAGTAGAAAAGAATTCAGCGGCCTTATTTAACAGATCCGAAAAATCAACGGGTTTGAGACCAAGAAAATCCATGATCCGATTAACTCCTGACTGAGCTTCGATTAGATAAAAATCTGCATTTTCGGTAAAGGTAAGAACATTATCGAACAATTCAGGTATAATAATAGACAATAGCAGAATCACAATACCAAAAAAAAGTATATAAATCGTAATAATTGCCAGGAATTTGGATGCTGTTTCTTTTATTTTCAGTTTCTGGCAATAAATTTTATTGAACAGCTCGAAAGGTCTATTGAAAATAAATGCAATTGCAATACCAATGAACAGCGGCAAAAACAGACGAAGCAGATTTTTTATCCATTTTAAAACCGTTTCAAAATGAATGACTAGAAGTATAAGTCCTATTACATAAGCAATGATCAGGAGATACAGTTTTATCTTTTCTTTGCTGAGTTTTGTCTCCATGTCTGCCGGCACTTCCTTTCTTCGTGTTGGAAAATAATATATTTCTATTTTATCAGGATCAGTTGCCCGCCTCACCGGACAAAAGATGATCTCTGTCTAAAAAAGTAACAATTCATTATGATATGTTACTTTTTTAGACAGAAATGGAAAATTGGCCGTTTTCTTATTAAATTATTTAAGTAACATATGTGAGGAGAAACGAGAAACGGTAGTTCTGAACAAAAAAAGAAGAAAAACGAAAGAGAGGAATGAAAGGTGAAAAAAAGATTATTTACTTCAGAAGCAGTAACGGAAGGGCATCCAGATAAAATATGTGATCAGATTGCAGATGCGATATTGGATGCGCTAATAGAACAGGATCCTATGAGCCGAGTAGCATGTGAAGTGTGCGTAACAACCGATTTTGTACTCGTAATGGGAGAGATTACATCAAAAGCAAGTATAGATTATGAGAAGATTGTAAGAAACACAATACGTGGTATAGGATACACAAACCGGGAATACGGATTTGATGCGGATGCATGCAAGGTGGTTCTGAAAATTGATAAGCAGTCGATGGATATAGCGACTGGTGTTAATAATGCTCTGGAGGCAAGAGAAAATATCGGCACAGGACAGGAGCTGAATATGACCGGGGCAGGAGACCAGGGAATGATGTTTGGATATGCTTCGAATGAAACAGAGGAATTTATGCCATGTTCAGCGGAACTTGCTCAAAATCTTGCCAGAAAACTGGCTGAAGTTCGCAAAAACGGTACACTTCCGTATTTGAGACCGGATGGAAAGACACAGGTGACAGTTGAATATGATGAAATAAACCGTCCGATCCGGGTAGACACAGTCGTGCTTTCAACTCAGCATAACCCGGATGTTACCCATGAACAGATCCGTCAGGACATAAAGAAGTATGTGTTTGATACTGTTTTACCACGGAATATGGTCGATAATAACACAAAATTTTATGTGAATCCTACAGGACGCTTTGTTATCGGCGGCCCTTACGGAGACAGCGGTCTTACCGGTCGCAAGATTATTGTGGACACTTATGGAGGCGCTGCCCGCCATGGAGGAGGTTCTTTTTCGGGAAAAGACTGTACGAAAGTGGATCGGTCTGCCGCATATGCTGCCAGATATATCGCAAAAAATATTGTTGCTTCGGGAATTGCCGAGAGATGCGAGATACAGCTTTCCTATGCCATTGGAGTTGCACAGCCGGTTTCAATCTCAGTGGATATGTTTTATACAGGAAAGCTTTCTGAAGAGAGAGTGATAGAAATCATTAAGGAGATTTTTGACCTCTCACCTGACGGAATTATCCGGATGTTGAATCTCAGAAGACCAATATATAAGCAGACGGCAGCCTATGGACATTTTGGCCGGCCTGATCTTGATTTGCCATGGGAACAGACAGATCGTGCTGATTTATTAAGAAGATATTTTTAAGATACAGAATAAAACAAAAAAATATAAAATAATGTAATGGATATCGGATCCAAAGTCGACAGGATACCGATATCCATTTTTTGAAAATATAAATCTTTTATACTATAGATTTTAATGATGAAGAAAGAGGCGATAATATTGAAAATCAAAATATCCGAAACAGTTCCAGAAAAATTTCGGAAAGAGGTGGCACCAATTCTCTCAAATGAGGAGTTCATTAACTTGGGAAGATACGATCACCACAAAAGTAACCGGTTGATACATAGTATAAATGTTTCGTATCTATCTTGGCGTATAGCAAAAAAACTTCGGTGTGATGAAACAGTTGCGGCAAGGGCAGGTTTATTGCATGATTTTTGCCCGTATGATTTTTCGGAAAAGACTCCGACAGGGGAACATCAAGCCTTCTATCACCCTAAAGCGGCTATTAAAAACAGTACTCGTAATTTTCCCATAAACGACAAATAAACATCGATCATTCGATCTCATATATTTCCATTAGGTCCGATCCCTAAACATAAGGAAGCGTGGATTGTCACGTTTGTGGATAAAATTTGCGCAGTTGTAGAGTACTGTCACTTAGCTATCGGTCTATCCAAAAATAACCGAATAGAAATTAATAATTAGATGTGTCGTAAAAAGTGAAATAGATTAACATGTATTTTCTACTCCATCAATTTTACCAAATCATATAAAGTGTCCCAAAAAGTAACAGATTGCTATAAATTGTCCATTTTTTTGACATAGCCCCTTTTTTGTCCGATGAAATCATAACAAAAGAATTATATGATTTAGCCAGGCATTAAAAAGAGGCTGTTATTATTTTATACAAATACGAAAGAGAGGTTTATAATTATGGCAAATCTGGCAGAAAGAACAAAAATTGCAGCAATGTCTGCAGCCCTGACAAAGGCATGGCAGTATTTAGAGAAAGATCCCGAAAATAACATTCCGAAGCTGATGGACATGGTAGATAAGGTTGCTCCGGAAGGATGGTATGAATCTCAGAGAAAAGCATTTCGTAAAGCAATCGCAGACAAGACCAACTGGTATGAATTGATGATCAAGGTCTGGGATCTGAATGAAGGAGTACGAAATGCTTTCTTTAAAAACTTTATTGTGAATGCCAGTTTGTCCGGAAGTGCCCGGCAGGAAGCGATAAAGGAACGGGAAGGCTGCAATATTCCGTGGGCGATTCTTCTTGACCCTACATCAGCATGTAATATGCACTGCACAGGCTGCTGGGCAGCAGAATATGGGAATCGGCTGAACCTTACTCTTGATGAACTGGATTCTATCGTAACACAGGGTAAAGAGCTGGGAACATTTATGTACATTTTTACCGGAGGAGAACCTCTGGTCAGAAAAAAAGATATTATTGCTCTGTGTGAGAAACATTCTGATTGTGAATTCTTAAGTTTTACTAACGGAACGCTGATTGATGAAGAATTTTGCCAGGAAATGCTCCGGGTGAAGAACTTTGTTCCCGCAATCAGCCTGGAGGGTTTTGAAAGCGCAAATGACGGAAGACGTGGGGAAGGAGCATATAAAAAAGTCGATCAGGCTATGAAACTGTTGAAGAAACATAAACTGCCCTTTGGAATTTCTACATGTTACACAAGTCAGAATTACAAAGATATCAGCAGTGAAGAATTCTTTGACATGATCATTGAAGCCGGCGCACTGTTCGTATGGTTCTTCCATTATATGCCCGTGGGAAATGGTGCGGCGCCTCAGCTTCTTCCTTCACCTGAGCAGAGGGAACTGGTATATCACAAAATCAGGGAATATAGAAGTACGAAACCGATCTTCTCAATGGATTTCCAGAATGACGCAGAATATGTGGGAGGATGTATTGCCGGAGGACGGCGCTATTTACATATCAATGCCAAGGGAGATGTGGAACCTTGTGTATTTATCCATTATTCCAATGCAAATATCAGAGAGATGTCTCTTCTGGACGCACTGAAAAGTCCGCTTTTTATGTCTTACCATAATGGACAGCCTTTTAATGACAATATGCTCCGTCCGTGTCCGATGCTGGAGAATCCGGAAAAACTGCGAAAAATGGTAAAAGAGTCCGGTGCAAAGTCCACAGACTATGAATCACCGGAGAATGTAGATGCACTTTGTGACAGATGTGAACCTTACGCAGAAAATTGGAAAGGAATGGCGGAGAAGCTTTGGAACAAAGAATGAATTATCAGTTGATCACGGATGCTACTGCGGATATACCGGCGGAGCTTCAGCTACGGATTCCCGAACTAAAGATTATTCCTATGGAAATCGTGCTGGATGGAAAAGCAAGAGCATACGGACCGGATGGAGATCTGTCTGTCAGTGAATTCTATAAACTGCTGCGCAGCGGACAGTATGGAAGTACATCCCAGATCACACCGGCAGTTTATCGGGAAACATTTGAACAGTATTTAGAGCAGGGGAAGGATATATTATATCTCTGTTTCAGTTCGGGAATGTCCGCCACATGGCAGAATGCCTGTATGTGTGCGGAAGAACTGAAAGAAGAATATCCGGATCGGGAGATTCGGTGTGTAGATACTTTATGCGCTTGTGCCGGGGAAGGTTTTTTAGTCTATGAAGCTGCAAAAAAGTGGCTGGGCGGGGAGAGCCTTGATGAAGTAGCAAAATGGACGAAAAAATACAGGTTAAACGTATGCCACTGGTTTACTGTAGACACCCTGAAATATTTGGAAAAAGGTGGAAGAATCAGTAAGGCAGCCGCTGCAATGGGAACTGCTCTTCAAATAAAACCATTGCTTCGGGTTGATGAGTCAGGAAAACTGATCATAGCAGGGAAACCAAGAGGACGACGTCAGCCAATGGAAGCGAAGATTAAGGAAATGGGAAAAAGCTGGCTTCCGGAAATAGGAAGGACTGTGTTTATCGCACATGGAGACGCTTTCGAGGAGGCCTGCAGAATGAAGCAGGAAATTCAAAAAAAATTTCCTTTATCTGAGTGCTATATTGTGCCGGTAAGTCCTGTAATAGGAATTCATACCGGCCCCGGGATGCAGGCGATTATATTCTGGGGGAAGAACAGGCAGTCTTATATGGAATATATGAAAAAAGAATAACGAAGAAATAATCAAGGATCTATCATATCCTGTTTACTTTCTGTAAAAAACTTACTAAATTTCTGATTATCTTTTCATAAGCTGGTAAATGTCGGTATAGCCTGTATTTTAGGGCTTTATCGGCATTTTCCTTTGGGAAGATACTCTGCATAAGCTGGCATTTACCAGCATGAAAATGCAACCAAAAGTAGTAAATGAGTAGTACAATCACCGATTTAAGAAGCAAGAGCCAGTCTTTCAAGTTCTGCTTTTGCTGAATTGAAAGTACCGTGTGCGTAGTACCCTAATGTCATGGTGATGTTTGAATGTCCCATGATGTATTGCAGGGTGTTCGGGTTCATTCCTTTGTTTGCCATGTTCGTGCAGTAGGTATGTCTGAATGAGTGCGGTGTGATGTTTGGTAGCTGGTCTTTATGTGTCTTGTTATATTTCTTCACAAGCCCACGCAACATACTTACATAATTACAAGCCACTTTAGGGAAGCCCTTTTGGTTTAGGAACAGGAAATTACTATAACCATTGATAACGATGGAATCTATCATTTTATTGAAACTCTTCCAAAAGGAATTGACACGGTATTGGATGATAGTATTGCTTTTTCCGCAGGGCAGAAACAGTTGCTGACTATTGCTCGTGCTATGGTACAGGACAATCCTATGTTGATTTTAGACGAAGCTACCTCTTCGGTTGATACTCGTACCGAACTAATTACCCAAAGGGCCATGGATCAATTAACCGAACATCGTACCAGTTTTGTCATTGCCCATCGGCTGTCTACTATAAAGAATGCAGATTTAATTCTGGTGATGAAAGATGGAGATATCATTGAACAGGGGAACCACGAATCGCTACTGGCACAGGGTGGGTTTTACGCAGATTTGTATAACAGCCAATTTGAAAAAGCATCCTGACAATTTAATTTACAGAGCCAAAAGGAACTGTCACCATATGGGGCAGTTCCCTTGATTATAAAAAGCGTCTGATTGGTATGGTAACTATCCGCAGGAGACTGTAAATAATCTTCTTTCCAAGTGTAAGTTCTTTTGCTTGATAATTAGTTCCGTAAACGTAATCCCCCTTTTCCTGTACCTTACTGTAGGTCTTATCTTTTGCAGCTTCCTGACGAATGAGGGTATTTAAATCGTCAGAATCTACGGCAAGCATCAGCTCCGTGTCCTGATAAGTGCTTCTCATATCCAGATTATAGGAGCCAATGATACTCATTCTCTCATCAAGCAAGACAGCTTTTGTATGACATGAATTCTTTCCCATAAATTCATAGACTTTTACCCCCGTCGACCAGATTTTTTCTTTCTGATTCAGATAATCTGTACAGCCCCAGGGATTTGCTCCGCTAGCAACATCATTGGTTATAATTTCCACGGAAATATCCTTATCAGTAAGCTGTGATAAATCGTCATACATTTCCTGACTGCAGATGATATAGGGAGTATAGATGGTAACTTCCTTTGCCCCAGTCATAAGTTGATGAAGAGAGTACCACATCCAGGGCTCTTTATTTGCTGTCCGAATAGGATTGGTCAAAAGGGAAATTTTATTTGTCTCCATGGTAAGAGAATGCCAGTCCCAGTTTTTCGTGATCTTAGGGTATTTTTCTAATAAAGCAGTGTGATGTTTATGGAGTTTTTCCAGACAGATGTTTACCTTTTCTGTGACTTTTCGGCAGGTGAATTCTTTGCTGTCCTCAAGTGCCCAAATCTGTTCAAAATACTTCAGAAGCTGGTTGAGTGAAGAGTCGGGTGAATCCGATGCCTCCCAGACATACAGATCCCGGTCGATATTCTGGGAAGAAGAATAATTTCCAAGAAATAAATTGGTAGTATTCCTTCCACCGAGAAGATACATGCTCCGGTCTATGATCAGATATTTATCATGGAGGCGTGCCTGTATATCCCAGGGCTTGAACAAATTGAGCGGATTGTAGATGCGTATCCTGATATTTTCGTGGGAGACACAGGCCTGAAACAAGGGATTGTTTTGCAGATCAAGGAATCCGCTGGTACCGTCCACGATGATCCGGACAGAGACACCTCGATCAGCAGCATTCAGAAGAGCAGATAAAATATCTGTGCCTGCCTGATCCGTATTAAAATCAAAAGTCGACATAATAATGCTGCTATTTGCTTCTTCAATCATACGCAGTCTGTATAATAGAGCTTCCTCATTATCATCTATGTATGCGATACGTTCTGTGCCTGTCAGATCTGAGTAAAAAGTTTGCTGTGAAAAAGATTTACAAAAAGATTCAGAAACTTTTTTATGTGGGATATATGGTATCGTAAGTGAGCCAACATATAGTATTAATAAGAAAAAGATAATGCGTTTCATGGGAAGCTTTTTCAAAATAGAGAAAGAAGTTTTTTTCATGCCTGCTCCTTTGTAACTATTGTTTTTGAGAGGGTTAGGGTAATTATAATGAAGTATTTATAAGGTATCATTGGACAAAAAAGGCCGGGATGTTACATTTTTCCCCAATTTTATGAAGATGTCTTTTTTTGGGACAATTAGGCGAAATTGTCCAATGATTAACGGTCAGCATCCGTTGTTTTTTTGCAAAAATATGATATACTTAATTTCAATTATGTTGTTCGACAGGAGATGGTGGAATGGCTGATACCAATATCACCAAAAGGGCGCTGGCTGCTGCACTTAAAGAGTTGATGGAACATAAAGCATTTGAGAAAATTAGTGTCAGTGATATATGTGAAGCGTGTAATATGAACCGCAAAAGTTTTTATTATCATTTTAAAGATAAGTACGATCTGGTGAATTGGATCTTCTATTCAGAGTTTATGCCTGTAATTCAATGCAAAGAGTATGAGACAGCATGGGGGCTTCTGGATGACTTGTGCCGTTATTTTTATAAGAACAGGAGTTTTTATCGGAGAACATTTGCTATAGAAGGTCAGAATTCTTTCTCTGAGTATTTTCGTGATATAGCTGCCTCTCTCATCCGTGATGATCTGAAGAACATATTTGGCGAAGATAAAGAAATTGAATTTTATGTGGATTTTTATGCGGATGCTTATTGTATCGCAGTAAAACGCTGGCTTCAAAAGAAAGATTGTGTAAGTGCGGATGAATTTGCATCATTAATAAAAAAATGTCTTGTAGAAGTTGCAGAGAGCATTCTGAAACAGCGTGTGAAAGAAGAAAACTAAACAAAAAAGAAAAGTGAATTCAGATGATTTCTTTTATAAGAAAAAACAAAGTCTGTCGGTTATGCCTGATGGAAAGAGGACATAACGGGCAGACTTTTATTCATGTAAATGGAAGGTCACCAGAGTGTATTTTCAATTTTTCAATTAAGAATATGATTTCAGAATTTCCTCCAGAGAATGAGAGTTAATATTGTACCGGGGATCATGCAGTATTTCTTTATGAGTACGAAGATCTCCATTAAAATCAAAGCCTGCGAGACATTCTCCTTCAGAGATGATATGGTCGATCATCAGAGAATCCTGTTTAATATCCATACAGATTACAGGATATTTCTGTAATTCCCGGATATCAGTGACATATTGATAAACGGTCTGCTGTGTTTCAGAAGAACAAGTGGTAGATGAAAGCAGCAGAGCAAAATTAGGCTGAAAAGGAAGGATGGATTTAATCCAGTCGTTGTTGATAATATATTCGGTATCTCTTTCATCATACAGATAATGAACGCTGTACAATATCCTGGCATCATGAAGTTCGTGACATGCATCGGGCATCTCTGAGTCTGACCGGATAGAAATCATGACGTTTTTGACAGACTGCATCTTTTCTAAAAAGGGGATTTTTATCTGTTTTCCTTTAAGAAAAATAATAAATGCACAGTCAGGTTCATTCTTGACCAGAGAAAGAATTTTTTCAGGGTTTTCTCTGAAAAAAAGCAAATAAGTGTATATACCCAATGCCTTCCCCTGCCGCAGGATGGATGGATAAAAATCCGGATCAGCCGTCAGTTTTTCTTCATTGACTGCAAGATTCAGTGCCCATGGAATATTATAATGGCGCTCAGCTTCAGTCTGTCGTATCAGTTTTGCCCCCTTTGTACAGCTATTATACCCGAGATTAATACTGAAACGGACGAGATTGTCCTCGTCTACATTCATTGCAGTATTCTTAATCAGAGTATAATATGCACTGTTTTGATTCTTCAGCATGGTCTGTGCATGCATGAACAACCGTTTCTGAAACCTTCCGGTAGATAACTGCAAGCCGAGATCTACAAGATTTCTGGCTTCACGTTCCGGCGACTTTTTTAGATTTTTTACAGTCCGTCGAACAGCAGTTTCTACAAGGATTTTTGTGATATCTTTTCCCATAAGTTACAGCCTTTCTTCCTGATCAGGAACTATATTTAGCAGGTACTTCTAGGATATCTCATAAAAAAAAAGAAAGAAAAGGGACAAAAAGATGTTTATGTCCAAAAAAGTAACAAATTTATAATATGTCGAAATTTTACTCATTCCCCTGAAACTGTCTAATGATAAAACTAGAATATAACGGTAGCATAGAGTCTGTACCAGAAGTGTAACAGATCAAGCTGTTTTATTTCTGAAAGCAGAATTGCTGAAAAAGGTATGCAAAGAGTATAACCTTACTGTAATGGAAGCGGATGTAATCAGCTTTTTACAGAATAATCCGGGGAAGGATACGGCAACGGATATTGTTGAATTAAGAAGGCTCTCAAAAGGTGCTGTATCAAAGGCGGTTGAGGGATTGATACAAAAATCACTGCTGGAGCGTATACCGGATATGGAAGACAGGCGGAGGATTCATTTAAAGTTAAAAACTGAAGCGAAACCTGTAATAACAATGATTAATGAAGTAAGAGAAGACTTTTATTCTGTTGTTTTCAGAGGAATTACAGAGGAAGAATTGGAAATTCAAGCACGAATATTAAGACAAATGTTTGACAATACGAAAATTGCTATGGAAGAAGGGATAAATAATGGGACAGACAGATAAAGAAACAATGTCAGATAAACTAGAACCTGTGGAAGGAAGAAAGGACAATAAAGATTTTCTGAGAACAGAACCTCTTGGGAAATTGCTGGTTAAACTGGCCCTTCCTACAGTGGCGGCGCAGCTTATCAATATGTTATATAACATTGTAGACAGGATTTACATCGGGCATATCCCGGAGATCGGTGCAACGGCTCTGACAGGTGTAGGAGTTTGTATGCCCCTGATTTTGATTGTGTCTGCGTTTGCTGCTTTGGTGGGTTATGGAGGCGCACCCAGAGCGTCCATTTTTATGGGGAAACAAGATAAAGAATCAGCAGAAAAAATTCTGGGAAACTGTTTTACACTCCAGATTTTAATTTCTGTTATTCTGACTGTGATCCTGCTGATATGGAACCGGGATCTTCTTATGGCTTTCGGAGCCAGTGAAAATACCATTGAATACGGTGTCAGCTATATGAATATCTATGCGCTGGGGACAATTTTTGTGGAGGTTACTCTTGGGATGAATGCATTCATTACCGCCCAAGGGTTTGCAAAGACAGGAATGCTTTCTGTTCTGATCGGAGCGATTGCAAATATTATTCTGGATCCGATCTTTATCTTCGGATTGGATATGGATGTACGGGGAGCAGCACTTGCTACAATTATTTCTCAGGCTCTCTCCTGTATCTGGGTAGTATACTTCCTGTGTGGAAAGAAAACTTACCTGAAAATAAAGAAGAAGAATCTGGGACTGGCGCCAAAGGTTATCATGCCTTGCCTTGCTTTAGGTGTGGCTACATTTATCATGCAGGCCAGCGAGAGTGTAATCTCAGTCTGTTTTAACAGTTCCCTTCAGAAATATGGGGGAGATATTGCGGTAGGTGCTATGACTATCCTGACAAGCGTTATGCAGTTCGCCATGCTTCCCCTTCAGGGGCTTGGGCAGGGAGCGCAGCCGATCATCAGCTATAATTACGGAGCAGGGGATGCCGGAAGAGTTCGGGCCGCATTTAAGCTGCTCTTGAAAGTAAGTCTGGGATATTCTGTGATTTTGTGGGGGCTGGTCATGCTGTTTCCGGGAGGATTTGCAGCCATGTTTACATCAGATCCGCAGTTGATGGAATATACCAGGACAGCCCTTCGCATCTATATGGCGGCTGTGTTCCTGATGGGAATCCAGATGGCATGCCAGATGACATTCAATGCTCTTGGAAAAGCAACAGAATCCATTGTAGTTGCTGTTATGAGAAAATTTATTCTTCTGATTCCGCTTATTTACATTATGCCGTTGATCTTAAAGAATAATCAGACTCTGAGCGTTTATATGGCGGAACCTATTGCTGATACCATAGCAGTTGCCTTTACTGCGTTTTTGTTTGCGGTTCAGTTTAAGAAGATTATAAGAACAATCGAAAAAAAATAGGAGAAGAGTTATGGTTAATAACGAACTGAGGGATTTATATCTGCAGGAACTAGATTCTGACTGGGAGGAAGAAACGCTGGAGTTCAGGAAGCTGATTTCCTATTATGAATGTGCAGTAATGGAAATCGAAACAAAACTTAAGGTTCTCGATAAAGAATTCTCTCTTGAATACGATAAAAATCCAATTGCGGCTATCCAGTCAAGGGTCAAATCTAATAGCGGAATTATGCGTAAACTGAAAAAGAGAGGGCTTCCGACGACACTGGAATCCATAGAAAATAATGTATGGGACGTGGCCGGATTGCGTGTGATATGCTCTTTCCCGGAAGATGTGTATCTGGTGAAAAACTGTATTTTGAAACAGGACGATATCCGTCTGATCCAGGAAAAAGATTATATTAAGAATCCAAAACCAAGCGGGTATCGGAGTCTGCATTTAATTGTGGAAGTCCCGATTTTTCTGCAGAATGAAAAGAAGTGGGTAAAAGCGGAGATTCAGATCCGAACGCTGGCGATGGATTTCTGGGCCAGTCTGGAACATAAGCTGAGATATAAAAAGAATCTGGAGCCATTTATAGCGGAAGAAATTGCAGGAAGTCTGCAGAGCGCAGCAGATACCTGCTGTACTTTGGATCGGGATATGGAACGGATACGCACGAAGATCAGAGAAGCGCTTTCCATAAAAGGAAATGACGATAGGATGTGAGAAGATGGCTGAGAGAAGTTTTGTAGGAAAAAGTAAAAAGAAAATCAAACAATTTATTTTCAGCAGAATGTTTATTATCATTCTTCTATTGATTCTTCAAATCGTTTTTTTTGCCGTTTTATGGAAAACGATGCGGAAATACTTTTTCTACTCATACAGCCTGACAATCCTGCTGACATTTTTAGCCTATGTTGTCATTGTAAACCGTAAAGGAAATCCAGGCTATAAACTGGCCTGGTTTCTTCCAATTATCCTTCTGCCGGTCTTTGGTATCCTGCTCTATTTGTTTTTTGAATATCAGCCAGCTCCCAGCATCATCAATAAAAAGCAGACAGAGTGCAGAAACAAAATGTCGGTCTATATGGAGCAGGATCAGGAAATCTATAAACGATTAAAAAAGATCAGTCCGGAGATTGCAAATCTTTCATCCTACTTGTACAGAAATATGCAGTTCCCGGTTTATCAGAATACAGATATCAAGTATTATACCTGTGGAGAAGAGTTCTTTTTTCCTTTTCTGAAAGCATTGGAAAAAGCAGAATCCTTTATTTTTATGGAATATTTTGCTTTTTCTGAAGGAAAAATGTGGAATGCAGTTCTGGACATCTTAAAGAGAAAAGCCGTTCAGGGGGTTGAGGTACGCTTTTTATATGATGGAACAAATTCTTTTAATAATCCGTATAATTATGCGGATGTATTAAGAAAATACGGAATTCGCTGCCGGGTATTCAACCAGATCCGTCCCATTTTGACTACGTTGCAGAATAATCGTGATCATCGGAAGATTACTGTTATTGACGGGCGGACGGCTTTCACAGGCGGGATAAATCTGGAAGACGCATATATTAACGCAGAGGTTCGGTACGGGTACTGGAAAGATACTGTCATAAAGGTGGAAGGGGACGCAGTGCGAAGTTTTGTCGGGATGTTCCTTCAGTCATGGGGCTTATATGATAAGTCACAGGACAGGGACTATTTTAGATTCTTCTCAAGATCTGCACCAAAGATATTGACGGAAAAAAATGTCCGGAAAAGAGAGTGCGGATTTGTAATCCCATATTGTGACAGTCCTCTCGACGAAGACAGTACCGGTGAATCTGTTTACATAGATATTTTATATACTGCAAAAACATATGTACATATTATGACACCATACCTGATCCTGGATCATGAAATGATCACGGCGCTTACATATGCCGCAAAAAGAGGAATTGATGTAAAGATTATCATGCCAGGGATTCCAGATAAACCATATGCTTTTGCTGTTGCAAAAACGTTCTATATGGAACTGCTACAGGCTGGAGTGAAAATCTATCAATTTGTCCCGGGCTTTGTCCATGCAAAAAGTTTTGTGAGTGATGATGAAAAAGCGGTAGTCGGCACGATTAACCTGGATTACCGCAGCTTATATCTGCATTTTGAAGATGCTGTTTTCTTCTGTGGGATGGATGCCGTAAAAGATGTAGAAGATGATTTCAAGCAGACTCTTTTACAGTGCAGAGAGGTTACAGAAGATACCTGCAGAAATGAAAAAATATGGAATAAAATCTATGGGAGAATGCTGAGACTGATCGCACCGTTAATGTAGCCAATTTTCGATGCCAAGATATAAGACAGGAGGTAACAGTTATAATAAAATATATTATTATTGAGATACCAGAGGAGAATAAAAGGGATCAAGACATAAATTATTACTATGGGAAAATGATGCAGGAAGAACATCGTGAGGATTCTCCCGATTTGAGAAATCAAAAACTACATATAAATATTGTCAAACGGGAGGTTGACATTGAAGGAGAAAAGATATATCTAACAACTTTAGAATTTAATCTGCTTGTTTATCTGACCAGACATCCAAACCGTGTTCTCACATATCAACAAATATATGAAGCAGTATGGGAGGAACCATATTTCTGTCAAAAAGGGAACATTATGACTCATATCAGCCACTTGAGAAAGAAAATAGAGACAAAAGCAAAAGGAATTTGCCGTATCGAAAATATGCGTGGGGTAGGTTACAGAATGATAATCCAAAATCTATAAAATTAAAAAAAGGTTTTGCCAGATATAATAAATGATTACTATGAATAAGACAAATACTGAATTATACTATAGGTGAGAATAAATGAAAACAATAAAAGTAAAGATGACGTTTAAAAAGTTGTTATCGATAGGAGTTTTATGCGTTTTATGTATAATTTTAGTTCCTGTTTATCTTTTCCTAATGCTGCTTAATCTATTAGAGCCAATTATATGCAAATTAGACAACAATAAAAAATGTTTTTTAAAATTAACCCATAAAAGAAAAATATTAGCCGAAATTTTTTGAAATTATCGGCTAATATTTTTTTACTCTACCCAAAAGATAATCCGTACTGACTCCGAAGTATTCAGCTAGAGCAAGAAGCTCATAATCTGGAACAAACCGTTGACCTTTCTCAATACGAAGAATCATTAAAGCTGAAAAATCAGTACCTCTCAGCGAAAGTTTGCCCGCAAGTGCCTCTTGAGATAGACCTGCTTTTTCTCTTAGTTCTTTTAATTTTGGTCCGATAATATTTTTAGAATCCCCATTCCAGTAGATTTTCATATATGCCTCACATAACTTCTAAAGATGAAAGATATATGATTGATTGTACTGAAATACCGTGATAATATACTTCTAAAGATGAAGGATAGAAAAATTTTGTTTGTCACTGGTCAAATTGGCGATAATTAACAACAGATACTGTAGTCATAATCTTTCATGAAGGGAGCGGTGAAACATGGATGAAGAATTATTGGAAAAGACAAAGCAGTTTTTGTATCAGCTTCATTATGAGGACACAGGACGGGAGTCTCATTATGAGTCACGGGCTTATATATCTGCACTACAGGAAAAAGAGGGACAAAGTACTGAATTTAATACAGTTATTGAGCAACTGCCGAGAAAAGACAGACAGGCAGTAAAAAAATATCTGCAGGCATCGGATCAATGTGCGTATGAAGAGGTACAGCAGGCATACGTTCAGGGAATCGTTGACTGTATGCAGATCGTATGCGGTCTGGGAATGATGAAAAGTTCCCGGTTTGTAAATGAATTTCTGAATCATCTGAAGTGTTAATCATACTTAAACAGAAACGGGCAGGCCTGACATCAAAAGTATATGGGCCTGCCTTTTCTGTATCTGATATCAATTTAAATCCATTTCTTTAGAAATCTCAAGTAAAACTCAAGCATAACTCAAGAATCAACGTTTAGACTGGTCTTTAGGTGTACCCGGACGATGGCGGATCAGAGTCTTTGCGTTTTCTAGAAGAATCTGCAGCTCTGGTTCCGTGCATTCGTTTAAGGCCTGGATGATCTGATGATAAGTATTTGTCTGAACGCTTTCTTTGTCTTCTACAAATCTGTCGACTGAGAGTGAGAGATAAGAGACGATGCGAAGAAACAGTCCAAGGCTTGGATAGTTGATTCCCCGTTCAATATTTCCATAATATGTTGCGTTACAGCCAATGATCTCGGAAAAGCGTTCCTGCGTCAGTTCTTTTTCTTCACGGCCTTTCCGGATAAACATACCTACTTGTTCTTTTGTATATTCCATCTTGTGTAATCACCTCCATGCAATCCAGTGTATTACACAAGATTTTGTATGTGAAAAAGGCATTACACTGTAATTTTTGTGGTGTATTACACTGTATTCGCCTCGCCTGAATCAGGAGGGATTTTTTGCCGCTATTCCATATGGGAAAGAGGGGGCGGGAGAGTGATCAGTTAAAAAAATCGCAGGAATTGCTCAGGTAGCCTGTACTCTGAAATGTGGTGTAAGACACTACTTTTCTGGCAATGTATTATATTTCAACAGGAAAAGTGAAACAGCTTTACAGAAATTAAACTGTAAGGCTGTTTTTTTAATGCTTTTTTGTGAAATAAGAGCACCGCCCTTCGATCTGAACTTTCAAAAAAATTTCAGATCGGAGGAAAGAAAATGAAGGGCAACCACCCAAAAAGAAGAAAGGATAAATATAATCCTTATAGTATATTTGAAACAGATGGAAAATATTACATAGAGTTTGCAGATGGACAGAGAAAAAAACATTGCATGGAAATCAGCAGAGAACTATATGAGGCGTTTGACAGGTTTGAATTGGATGATCTGAAACATCTCAATATCGTTGACCGGCATATCGAACAGTCAGAGATCTATGATATTACTTTGCACAGACGTTCCGGGCAGGCGGGAGAATCTGCAGAGAATGAGGCGATCCGGAAGATTGCGTTGGAAGAACTTTATACTGCCATATCCATGCTGCCGGCAATTCAGAAACGCCGGTTAGTCCTTTACTATTTTGTTGGTCTGACCTATGAGCAGATTGCAGAGATAGAAGGCTGTTCTTTTCAGGCCATAGCAAAGTCTGTGACAACAGCAGAGAAAAAACTGAAAAAACTTTTAGAATAGCGGGTAGAAAAATCGCTTGAGACTGAGGAAACAGGTGGAAGAGATAATCTTTCGCCTGTTTTTTCTTAGGGGGGAAGAGCGGGCAGGAACCTTGAAAAGTTCATACCCATTCATCAAGTACGTTCCTGTTGTTATCGTGATGAGCGTAAGCCACGTTAGCGG
>ERZ1643251.2527-NODE-2527-length-18494-cov-6.189110_pt1 | contig 18494 bp, 18 predicted proteins | sample MGYA00579261_ERZ1643251 | MGnify/ENA primary metagenome ERZ1643251 (study PRJEB29033, sample SAMEA4952267) | chicken gut metagenome | biome: Broiler Chicken; feature: Gastrointestinal Tract; material: Caecum | place: Ireland | collected 2018 | study: Broiler...
TGCGAAATGCCACGGTTTACGGCCCCGTATCAAATAACCGCTATAGCCTTTATCTTGCGGGCGGGGCAAAACTGACGGTAGAAAATAGTCAGTTTATTGCAGATGACATGAATGTGTCATATATGTATCTCGCGACGGCAAACGACCTTGTTATCCTCAATTCTGCGACATTTGACGACGAAGCTCTTCCCCTTTTGGGTTCAGCCAGCAGAGGACAGGTGCAAGACAACAGACAATAAAGTATATATGCAGAGGAAAAGGCGCGCGGAATATTTCCGCGCGCCTTTGCGTATGCTTTCCCCCGCACGGAACAATGATTGACAACTTCTTCCTCTTTATGGTATAATCGTAGAGATTTATTGCGAGGTGTTTATGTTCAGAGCAGACGATTACAGAATGCGCGCAAAGGCGCTGTCCGATACGCTGCAGGAGACCAAAGAGGCGCTCGACATCGACGAGCTGCGCCGGAAACTTTCCGCCCTCAAAGCCGAGCAGGAAAAGCCGGAAGTGTGGGGCAATCTCGAACTTTCCACAAAGCTGGGCAGAGAGATCTCTTCCGTAGAGGGCAAGGTCGCCTCCTACGACAAGGGCAAAAAGGCGCTCGAAGAGGTGAACGAGGTCATCGACCTCATTGAAGAGACGGGAGAAGAGGAGCTCGTCCCCGAGCTCGACACCCTCCTGCAAACCGCCGAAAGCGACCTCGAAGAGATGCGCATCCGCTCCCTCCTGCGCGGCAAATACGATAACTACAACGCCCTTCTCACCCTGCATTCGGGCGCGGGCGGCACCGAAAGCTGCGACTGGGTGTCCATGCTCTACCGCATGTATACCCGCTACGCCGAGCGCAGCGGCTTCAGAGTGACCGAACTCGACCGTCTCGACGGCGACGAGGCGGGCATCAAAAGCGTCGATTTCAAGATAGAAGGGGAAAACGCCTACGGCTATCTGAAAGCGGAAAAGGGGGTGCACCGCCTGGTGCGCATCTCTCCCTTCGACGCGAACAAGCGCCGCCACACCTCCTTCGCCTCCCTCGAGGTCATGCCCGAGATCGAGGACGACGGCGACGTGGAGATCCGCCCCGAAGATCTGAAAGTCACCACCTTCCGCTCCTCCGGCGCGGGCGGGCAGCATATCAATAAGACGGAATCGGCAATCCGCATCCAGCATATCCCGACGGGCATCGTCGTATCCTGCCAGAACGAGCGCTCGCAGATTCAGAACCGCGAAATGGCGATGAAGATGCTGCGCTCCAAGCTCATCGAACTCAAAGAGAGCGAGCGCCTCGCCAACGAGCAGAACTTAAAGGGCGAGATCAAAAAGATCGAGTGGGGCAGCCAGATACGTTCTTACGTTTTCTGCCCCTACACCCTCGTGAAGGATCACCGCACCGGCTGCGAAACGGGCAACATTCAGGCGGTGATGGACGGCGACATTCAGCCCTTCATCATCGACTATCTCAAAAAGAGCTGACGGCGCAGAGCCGCGGCGCGCGGAATGCGCAAAGCGTTTATGAAAAAATATTACAAGAACTATCGCAGAAAGCCGAACACGATCTTCTTTGCGGTGCTCGGCGGCGTCTTTATCGTCATCGGCGTGCTCGCCTTCTTTTTCGTGAATGAGGGCAATTCCCTCTGGCTGGGGCTTTGCTGCGGCGCGGGCGTTCTGCTCGCCGCCTTGCCGCAGTTCGTCCTGTACGAGCGCTTTTATTTAAGCGGCACGACCCTGCATTACAAGCGCGGCGGCATACCGCACAAGGCGGACATAAAGGACGCCTGCGCCGTCATCTGCGTGTACGACGAGTACCGCCGCGGCAAGGGCTTCGTCCCCGCCGCCTTTCAGAGCAAAGAGGGCGCCGTTCCCGTGCCCGCGCTGCTGTTTTTCACCGGGGTATCGGAGGAAGAGCTCGACCTGTGCGACCGCCGCACGATGGCGAAGATCACCTTCCGCAAGCAGCTCATATCCGATATGCTGCTTGATTTCGGCTTTCTCGAAGAGCTGTGGGGCAGCGGCTTTGCGGGGAAGGTATATATCTTTGAAGACATCGCCGCGATCTACAAGCCCGCCTTTGACGAAATTTTCAAGGGCAGCGACCGCGTCGCCGTGTTCGACCGCATCCCGCTGCGCGCAAAGCGGGCGATGCAGAAAAAGTGAGCGCGGGGACATATGCCCCGCGCCGCAAACGGATCAGAAAACAGGCAGAGAGGGGCGGCGGCGCATATGCGCCGCCGCACAAGTGTAAGGAGGTGCAGTTTATGGGGTATGCAGAGCGCTTTGCGTCGCTGCCGCTGAAAGAAGAGCCGCTCATCCTCGGCATCGAAAGCTCGTGCGACGAAACGTGCGCGGCGGTCATCCGCGGCCGCCGCCTGCTCTCCGACGCCGTCCTGTCCTCCGCGGCGGAGCAGGCAAAGTACGGCGGCGTCGTTCCCGAAATCGCCTCCCGCGCCCATACCGACGCCATCGGCACGGCGGTGGAGCGCGCCCTCGCCGAGGCGGGCGTTGCCGCCCGCGAACTCGACGCCGTCGCCGTCACCTACGGCGCGGGGCTGGTCGGCGCGCTGCTCGTGGGGCTTACCTTTGCCAAGACCTTTGCCTATACGCTGGGCATCCCGCTCATCGCCGTCAACCACATCCGCGGTCACATGGCGGCGGCATACCTTGCCGAGCCTTCCCTCGCCCCTCCCTTCATCACCCTGCTCGCGAGCGGCGGGCATACCGCCGTTCTGTATACGCAGAGCTATACGGAATTTGAGATCATGGGCTCCACGCGCGACGACGCCGCCGGCGAAGCCTTCGACAAGGCCGCGCGCGTGCTCGGCCTGCCGTACCCCGGCGGCCCGAACATCGAAAAGCTCGCGCGGGAGGGCAGCCCGAACATTTCCTTTCCCAAAATGTTTAAGGGGAACGGCTGCGACTTTTCGTACAGCGGCCTGAAAACCGCCCTCATCAACTACTGCCACAACAAAGAGCAGAAGGGAGAGCCGTTCAGCCGTGCAGACGTCGCCGCCTCCTTCCAGTGCGCCGCCTGCGACGTGCTCGCCGAGCGCGCCGTCGCCGCCGCAAAGCAGAAGGGCTGCTCCGTCATCGCCGCGGGGGGCGGGGTCGCCGCCAACGGCTACCTGCGCGAAAAGCTGCAAACGCTGTGCGATAAAGCCGGCATCCGCGCCATTCTGCCCGAAAAGCGGTTCTGCACCGACAACGCCGCCATGATCGCCGCCGAGGGGCTCACGCAGTATTTCGCCCGCAACTTTTCCGACCTCTCCGTCAACGCCTGCGCGCACATCCCGCTGGGCAGGAAGGGGAAGCAGTAAAACAGGATCGGGTATAACCGCGCAGAAATCTGTCCATAACCGTCTCCGAATCTATCGGAGGCGGTTTTTTATGTTCTTCAAAAAGTGCGTGTTTCCCTTTCTGGCGGTGGTAGTATGCGCGGCGGCGCTCTTCCTTCCGCAGTTTCTCGGCGAAGAGCCGCTCTTTGCGGGCGCGGAAAGCTATCTCTTCTATACGGGCAGCGCAAGTTCGCAGGCGTATATCGTCCCCGCAGACGCGGAAAACGCCGCCGCCGTCCGCCGCTCCCTTTTCGGGCGCACGGGCGAGAGCGCCGTCTATGCCCGCGCGGAAGACGCCCTCGCGCAGGCGGAGGCGTACGGCGCGCGCCTCCTGTTTTGCGAAAGGGCGGGAGACGTCACCGACTGTTATTATTATTCCCCCCGTCTCGGCGGATGCGTATATATCGGCGGGTATGCGGTCAATCTGCACGTCGCCCTGCGCGGGGAGGGCGGCTGCGTCGGCTCGCCCCTCATCTTCGGCGGATATTGAGCGCGCCGCAAAATTTCCGGAAAAATTTTTTCCGCGGCAGGTATAAATTCCGCGGAACGGTCAAAAATCACACCATCAAAAAATTCGGAGGACTGCCATGAACGACATGAAAGAAGAAAGAAACGAGGAGGAAACTCCCGTCAAAGTCAGAAGAAAAAATCTCTATTATATCCTGCTCTCCGCCTGCGCGCTCGTACTCGCCGCGGCGATCGTGCTGATCGTCGTGTTCGCGACGCGCGGCAGCGAACCCTCCCTCGAAGACCCCGGCACCGTCGAAGAGCCGGACGGCGGCAATGAGGAGCCGGAAGACCCGGATGACGGGCCTGACGGGCCGGACGAACCGGGCAGCACGGAAGTCATCTTTTCCATGCCCGTCTCGGGCGCAACCCTCGGCACCGCGTACACCTTCTGGTACAACTCCACGCTCAACCGCTACAACCTGCATACGGGCGTCGATTTCAAGGCGGACGCGGGCACGCAGGTAACGGCGGCGTATGCCGGCACCGTCGAAAGCATCACCGATACGCTGCTTGAAGGCGGCAAGGTGGTCATCGACCACGGCAACGGCCTGAAAACGGAGTACGCCTCCATCGACGTCTCCGCGAGCCTGCGCGAGGGGGATACCGTCGAACGCGGCGACGCGATCGGCACCGTCTCCGCCGCGGCGGACGCGATGGGCAACGAGTACGACGAGGGCGCGCACCTGCATTTCGAGGTCACGCAGAGCGGCGAAAGCATCGACCCCGTCACCTATCTCGACCTTTCCGAAAAGTAATGCGAAAAGCACGCCCCGCGGCATTTTGCCGCGGGGCGTTATACAACGCCGGGATGACCGATGAACAGATCCGGGAAGTACAGGCCGCCAAGCCCGTCCTGTCCGATTTTTAGATAGCGGCAGGGGAATCAATTTGGCTGATCAAACTTGACAGCGCCGCATCTGTGTGATAGAATAAAAGAAAAAAGGGAGGGGTCGCCGTGTTCTGTAAATATTGCGGCGCGCCGCTGGCGGACGGCGCGGTTTTCTGTGCGCATTGCGGAAGCCTGCGGCAAAATACATATGTTCCGCCGCGTACGCGCGCGCAAAGTTCGCCGTATATGCCCGCCGCGGCATATGCGCTGCCGCGCACGTTGCCGCCCGCCGTCCCGGCAAAAGAGCAGACGAACGTATTCGGCGTCATCGGGCTCCTCTGTTCCCTGTTCGCCGCGCTGCCCCTCTGTTTCGCGGCAGGGCTGCTGCCCTGCTGCCTCTGCTTCGCGGCGCTCGGCGCCGTTGAAGCGTACTTTTATCTCTGGCTGCTGATCCTCATCTATCTGGGCGCCATTATGTTCGTCGTTTTCCTGTTCTTCGCGCCCGCGTTCGGCATTGTCGGCATCGTCGTCTCGGCGATCGGGCTGGGCGTGCGCCGCAGCTACCGCCGCAGCGGCACGGCGGCCGCCGGGCTTGTGCTCGGCATCCTCTTTACCGCCTTATCGCTCGCCGCCCTCGTTTTGCTCGTCGCAAACGGATACGCGGCATGATCTGTCCGAACAAGAAAAAGAGGGGCGCCCGTACGCGGAGCCTTATCGCTGCCATAGCCTGCCGCAGGCATAACAAATCGCGGATATAAGAAACAGCGCCCCCGCGGCTCATTGCCGCGGGGGCGCTGTTTTGGCATACGGAGCCGTGTCTGCCGTCCTCCCCGCGCTTTCTTTAACGGGGTCAGGCGTGTTTGAGGCAGTTCGTTCCCGCTTCGCGGAGCAGCACCGCCGCTGCCGCGGGGTCGGATACGTCGGCAGCGGTGCCGCTTTCCTCCTCCGCGTTTTTGGCGAGGAACCACCCGTCCTGCACGGTGAAATACACGTTCTGCAGCTTCGGGCAGAAGGAGAAGGCGTAGCGCCCGATGAGCGGCGTGCCTCCGATGCTCGCTTCCGTGAGGGAAGAGCAGTTGGCAAAGGCGTAATCGCCGACCTCTTTCACGCTCGCAGGCAGGGCCGCCGCGTTGAGGTAATTGCAGTTATAGAAGGCCCGTTCGCCGATGATCTCCACGCCTTCGGGGATGACGATCTCCGCCATCGACGTGATTCCCGCAAAGGCATAGGCGCCGATCTCTTTCACCGAAGAGGGGATAACGCTGTTCTTGCAGCCGAGCACGAGAACGTCCTCCGCGAGCAGGCAGTTCCCTTCCGCCGTGTAGACGGGGTTGCCCGCCGCCACGGTGACGGAGGCGATCTGCGGGCAGCCGGAAAACGCCTGTTGTCCTGTCTTTGTCAGGGTCGCGGGCAGATCGAGCGCGGCAAGGAAAGAGCATTGGGCAAAGGCAGATTCTCCGATCTCTTCCACGCTCCCGAAGTCGATGCTCCTGAGCGCCGTGCCGTAAAAGGCGCGGCGCCCCGCCTTTTTCGTTCCGCCGAGGTCGAGCGTCGCGTTATAGGCGAACGCCTTTTCAAAGGCGCTCTCCCCGATCTCTTCCATCGTCGAGGGGAGCTTTGCGCTGCGCAGCCCGTTCGCGCCGTAAAAGGCATAGGGGGCGACCCTCGTCACTCCTTCGGGCACGGAGAGATCTCTGATCGCGGAAGCGCCGCTGTACAGCGTCGTTTTACCGTAGAAGAGGGGAGTGGAAGCCTCGTTTCCGATTTCCAGCTCGCACCACGCGGCGATGTCTTTGATGGTCACCCGCGTGATGTTGTCGCGGCCCTTGCAGGCGTCCGCCCCGATGGCTTTGAGACTGGCGGGGAAGGTGATCTGCGTGAATTTGCCGCGGCCCGCCGTGCATTCGAGGGCGTTGTCCGCAATGCAGACGGTGCCGTCTTTTACGATGAATCCGGGCGCGTTATAGTCGGGGCTGACTTCTATGAGGTGATTGCCGATATAGACCGCGCCGCCCGTTCCCATGCCGTTGAGGTACGCGGTATGGTAGAAGGCGTTGTCGCCGATATGGCGCAGGCTGTCGGGCAGGTCGATCTCCTGCAAAGAAGAACAAAGCCCGAAGGCATAGTATCGGATATCGGTCAGCGTGTCGGGGAACTCGATGTCCGTCAGCGCCGAACAGCCGAAAAAGGCGTTGTCGCCGATGACGGTCACCGCCCCCGCAAAGCGCACCTTTTCCAGCCCCGTACACTGTTCGAAAAGCCTTTCGGGGATGCTCGTGATCGCCGCGGGCAGCGTCACCTCCTTTATCGCGGCGCAGCCGTAAAAGGCCTGCGCGCCGACGGAGGCGAGAGAGGCGGGCAGCGCGGGGTCGGGCAGGGTGAGCGACGCGCAATCGCGGAAGGCGGAGCCTCCGATGCTTTCCAGTGCCTGCCCGATAGTCACGCTCCCGAGCGAAGAACAGCCGTTGAAGGCGGAACCCCCGATGTACGTCGTGCCTTCGGGCAGCGTCACGCTTTTCAGGTTTCCGCATCCGTAGAAGGCATAGTCGCTGACCGTGATCTCTCCGGTGACCGTCACGTTTTCGAGAGAGGCGGGAACGGCGCTGCCGTTTTCCGTATAGTTTGCCGCGCCGAAGAGATAACCGAACTCCGTGGCTGTCTCTCCGGGGTCTGCGTTGTCCTTTTCTCCGACGAAGGGTATGACGAGGTTTTTCAGCCCCGTGCAGCCCGCGAGGACGGCATATCCTGCATAAGTCACCGTCTCCGGCACGGAAACGGCGGTAAAGCCGATGCAATTTTCCAGCGCGCGGTCATCGAGCCGCGTAACGGGCAGCCCGTTCACATGGCGCGCGATCTTCACTTCGCCCTCCGTCACCGTGCCCGCGCCCGTCAGCGCGTAAGACTTGCCGTCTTTTTCGAGGGTGTATTCCAGCCCCTCGGTCGCGCCGTAAGATTTCCCGCAATGGATGCACATGTCGTCCGTGTTGTAGACGTGCGCGTCGGGAACTGCCGCCAGCACGACGTCCGCCGCCGCCAATTCGTGCAGCCCTTCCGCGTCGGAATAGTACTTGCCGCAGTGCGCGCAGTACCAGCAGGCGATGTTCCCGTCCTCCGCGCAGGTGGGCGCCTTGTAGGGCAGCTGCTGCGGTGCGTGCACGGCAGGTTTTTCCGGCTCTTCGTCCTGCCCGGGTTCTGTGTTATCCTCTTCTTCTCCGGGCTCTTCGCCCTGCCCGGGTTCCGTGTTGTCCTCCTCTCCGCCGGGCAGCGGCTGCTCCTGTTCCGTGCCGCCGTTTTCTCCTCCCTGTTCCGCGCCGGGCGCGCACGCCGCGCAGGAGAGCGCGAGCACGGCCGCCAGCAGCAGGGCGGCGGCAGACGCAAAAAATTTCTTCTTCATAACGATCTCCTCTTATTTTTATGTAGTTTTATTATATCACGCGCGCGGAAAAAACGCAACCGCGCGGAGGGGCCGCCCGCCGCAAAAATAAAAAAAAAGCCCCCGCGGCTCATTGCCGCGGGGGCGCTCCTTTTCCGCGTCAGCGGATGGAATTGCTGTAATTGTAAATTTTTTCGAGCAGTCCGTCGGAGATCACGTTGCGGTATCTTCCCATGAACACGAAGATCTTGGTGAAGAATTCGCGGTTGTCGCCGCCGATGCGGTAGGCGGGCAGGCGCTTGTTCTCTCCGTAGATGCGGGAGATGAACAGGCGGTCGAACTCGTCCTTTTCGGCGGGGGTCAGGCTGCTGAAAAACGCGTCGGGGATAAAGCCGGCATTGCCGTAATAGGTCTGCCCCTCCGCGGGAGCGGCGGGCTGCTGCGCATAGTAGGGGGGAACGTTGTTGTAGCCGTTCTGTCCCGCGCCGTAGCTCTGCCCGTAGTAAGGCTGCTGCGCTTCTTTGCGGCGCTGCTCTTCCTTTTCGGCGTAGTCCGCATATTCGCGGTTGAAGGTGCCGTCGTACTTCGCCTGCTCGAAGTCGAAGGGCTTTTCCTCCTCCTTCTCCTCGGCGGGAATGTCGCGGATGGCGTCGCCGTAATTGTCCTGTGCGGGCTGCGGCTCTTCCTCCGCCGCGTTGCGCGCGATGTCCTCGATGGAGATCTGCGCGGCGTCCTCGAACGCCCTGTTCGCCGCCTGTGCCTCCTGCGCCGCCGCGTCGGAAACGGGCGCCGCTTCGGGTACGGGCGCTGCCTGCGCCGCCGCGGCCTCTGCCGCCGCCGGCGCTTCCAGGCCGCGGAACACCATCTGGTTGTCCGCGCCTACGGTAAAGGGCGCTTCCTGCGCCTTTTTCTTCTTCTGCGCGTGCAGTACGCAGGCGACGATGACGGAAACCGCCAGCTGCACCAGCGCCAGCCCCGCAAAGCCGAGCGTGCCGATCTGCCCCGTCAGGTCAGAGAAGGAACCCTGCACGCCCGAGAACACGAGGCCCGCGGCGGCAAGCACGAAGATGACGGCGGAACGCACGATGTCGAGCACCGAAGAGCGGGGGAAGGCGAGCAGGATGATCGCCAGCGCGAGGTTTGCGAGCGTCGCCCAGGCGAGGATATAGAACACATACGAAGAGATGGTGTTCGCGATGCCCGTGCCGAAGTCGATGCGCTCGAACAGCGCCCGCAGGGGAAGCCCGTTCACGAACTCGAATTTCGGGTTCGAGAACACGAAAAATCCGCCCGCAATGACGGCAAACGCGATCTTCGCGCCGCCCTTTCCTTTATAGGCGGCGCCGCTCAATACGAGCATGCCGACGAGACCGAGCACCATCGAGAGGCAGGTGGAGTTGAGCGCGAGATAGGTATCCGCGTCATAGAAGATGTCCGACGCCGTGATCAGCCCCGCGCCCGCGTCGATGAGCGTATAGGCATAGAAGGCGGTCACGCCGACGGCGACGAGCGTCTTGATGAAGTTGAGCGCCGCCGCGCCCTTTTCGTTGCAGAAAAACGCCGCAACGGTGCTGATGAGCAGCACGGCGTACATTCCCGTAACGGCATAGAGCGAATATTCCGTCATGGCAGTTCCGAAGAGCTCTCCCTTGAAGAGGTCGAGGAGCTGACTGAACAGACTGTTTTCCGAGAGCGCCGCTTCCGGCACGAAGAGCAGCACCACAAATCCCGCAAAGAGGATGAGCGAGATCACGAGCTGGGCTATCTTTCCGCCGTTTTTCTTTTCGGGCACTGCTGTTTGCTGATTCGTCATAAAAGTTTACCCCTGATTTTTTTGTCTGCGGAGCGGCTCGCTCCGCCGCGGCAGAAGGTGCCGCGCGGCAGGTGATACGATACAATATCACACTATAATTTTACTATATAACGGGGCAAGTGTCAAGTGTTGAAACGAAAACTCCGCCCCTCGCGCGCAATTTTTCCCGCGGCCGCGCCCGCCGTGCGGCGGCGCGCCCCTTTTCTCCGTAAGGATGTGTAAAAGCGCTGAAAATTTTGCGTCGCCGCGGACTGCATGAAAAAATCATTGATATTTGCCCGCTTTTGCGCTATAATGGTACGGAAGTACGGCGCTTTTTTGCGCAAAACAGGGGAAAGATATGTATTCCGAACTCAAAAAGATCGTCCGCTCCGTGTACGACAACATGGGCATCGAAGTCTGTCTGTTCACCGAGGCCGGCAAACCGCTCTCGCACCCGCAGGAAAAACCCGCCCCCGCCGATTTCGAGGGCATTTTGCAAGACGAGGCGGCAAACCGTACCTATTTCCGCATCCTCTTCCGCGCGGAGCACTTCATCTGCGCCGTCGAAGGCGCGGGTAAGGTGCAGCACAACTACGCCTTCCTGCTCTCCGACATGATCGAAAACGCCGCCGGCAAGGCGCTCAACCTCCCGAAGGGCGAGTTCGTCAAGCGCATCCTGCTCGGCGAGTGCAGCCATGCCGACATCGAAAAATACCGCGCGAAGTATGAGGTGCCCGAGCTTCCCTGTTTCGCCCTCGCGCTCTCGGCGGAGGGCAAGGCGAGCGACGCCATCGCCCTTCTCTCGCAGTATGCCGACAACGAGGCAGACTGCGCCGTATCCGTATCGGGCAAAGACCTCGCGTTCATCAAGTTCGCCGACCCCGATTCCGATTACCAGTCCGCCACCGATTTCGCCTCCTTCATCGCGCGCTCGCTCTACGAAGAGCTGGGCATCCGCAGCCATATCGGCGTGGGCGGCTGTTTCCGCCGTTTTGAAGACATCGCCGTCTCCTACCGTCAGGCGAGCGCGGCGCTGCGCATGAGCGCCATGTTCAACGCGCGCGGCACCGTCCACAGCTACCGCGAGTGCCTGCTCATCAAGATGCTCGAAGACATCCCCGAGTCCAAGCTCTCCGAATACCTCTCCATCCTTCTGGAAGGGGACGCGAAGGAGATCCTCAAAGACGAAGACATGGTCGGCACGGCGGAAGAATTTCTCGAAAACAGCCTCAACGTCAGTGAAACGGCGCGCAACCTGTATATGCACCGCAACACGCTCATGTACCGCCTCGACAAGATCGAGCGCGTGATGGGGCTGAACCTGCGCAAATTCTCCGACGCCGTCACCTTCCGCGTCATCACCATACTCAACAAACTTGTCTGACAAAAGGAGCAGAATTTCTATGGACGTATACGAAAAGTCGTTGGAACTGCACGCGAAGCTGCGCGGCAAATACGAGGTGCGCTCCCTCGTGGAAGTAAAGGACAGGGAAGCTCTTTCCCTCGCGTACACCCCCGGCGTGGCGCAGCCCTGCCGCGAGATCGCGAAGGATCCTTCCGCCGCCTATACCTATACCCGCAAATGGAACACCGTCGCCGTCGTGTCCGACGGCAGCGCCGTGCTCGGGCTGGGCAACATCGGCGGGCTTGCGGGCCTGCCCGTCATGGAGGGCAAGGCGATCCTGTTCCGCGAGTTCGCGGGCATCGACGCCGTTCCCGTCGTGCTCTCGGGGCAGGACGAAGACGACATCGTAAAGGCGGTCGAGATGATCGCCCCCACCTACGGCGGCATCAATCTCGAAGACATCTGCGCCCCCAAGTGCTTTTCCGTCGAAAAAAAGCTCAAAGAAAAGCTGGACATCCCCGTCTTTCACGACGACCAGCACGGCACCGCCATCGTGGTGGCTGCGGCGCTGATGAACGCGCTCAAACTCGCGGGCAAAACGCTCGGGGAGGCAAACATCGTCATCTGCGGCGCGGGCAGCGCGGGCATCGCCATCTGCAAGCTCCTTCTCGGCTGCGGCGCCGAACATATCGTCATGGCAGACCGCGGCGGGCTTGTCTGCGAAGGGGAGAGCTGGCTCACCCCGGCGCAGGCGGAGATCGCCGCGCGCACCAACCGCAAAAAGCTGCGCGGCGCCCTCGCGGACGCCGTAAAGGGTGCCGACGTGTTCATCGGCGTCTCCGCTCCCCGCCAGCTCACCAAAGAGATGGTGCAGAGCATGGCGGAAAAGAGCATCGTGTTCGCGATGGCAAACCCCGAACCGGAGATCTACCCGCAGGACGCGCTCGACGCCGGCGCTTTCGTCGTGGGTACTGGCCGCAGCGACTTCCCCAATCAGATCAACAACGTCCTCGCCTTCCCGGGCGTTTTCCGCGGCGCGCTCGACGTGCGCGCGAAGGACATCAGCGAGGGCATGAAGATCGCCGCCGCCCGCGCGCTCGCGCAGCTCGCGGAAGGGGAGCTCTCCCGCGAGTACATCATTCCCTCCGCGTTCGACGCGCGCGTCGCCCCCGCGGTGGCGCAGGCGGTCGCCGAACAGGCAAAGCGCGAGGGGCTTTCCCGCGTCTGATTGTTTAGAAAAGGCAAAAAGGGGGTAAAATAACGATGACGTATGCACAGATGCTCGCCCTCGCGCGCTCCCTGCTCCGCCCGAAGCAGTACAGCGAATACTTTTCGGCGGGGTATGTGGCGGCGGTGCTCGAGGGCGCAAACGGCAGATATTACACGGGCGTGAACATAGACCTTGCGTGCGGGCTCGGCTTCTGCGCCGAACGCAGCGCGGCGTCTGCGATGATCACCGACGGCGAGGTGCGCGTGCGCCGCATCGTTTGCGTAGACAGCGACGGCTCCCTGATGACGCCCTGCGGCAGCTGCCGCGAATTTTTATTCCAGCTCTCTCCCGAAAACGCGCGCGCGGAATTTCTCGTCGGCGAAGACCCTCCGCGCACGGTGCCGCTTTCGCAGTTTCTCCCTTACCCGTGGCAGGCGGGCAGGGAACAAAAGGACGACCGATGAACGCAAAACTCAAAAAATTTCTCATAGCGGCAGCCGCCGTACTGGCGGCTGCCCTGCTCTTTCTTGCAGGCTATTTCACCTATTACCTGACCATGGGCGGCGGGCTCCGCTCCCTGCTCTGGGTCAAAGACATGGTGCAGGACGAATATTACGAAGAGGTGAGCGACGACGAGTTCTGGCAGGCAGCCATCGACGGCGTGATGGATTCCCTCGACGTCTATTCCGCCTACTACACCGCCGACGAGTACGACGCCGTCATAGATTCCGACCGGGGCATCCGTTCGGGCATCGGCGCCTCCTTTTTCAGCGGCACGAACAAGGTATACCGCATCGCGCTCAACTCCCCGCTCTTTTTCGCGGCGGAAGGCAAAGCGGAGGCGGGCATGTACCTGACCGGCGTGGGGGAGAGCGAAAGTTCCCTCACCCTCACCGACACCTACGCGAAGGTCAGCGCCGCGCTCTCCTCCGCAAGCGGAAAAGTCGTGCTGCGCTTCTCCTCCGTATCCGCGTCCGATACCGAAAACTGCGTATACGTTACCGTCGAACCCGCCGTCTATACCGAGAGCCACGTCCTGTACGCGTCGGGCGGAAAGGCGTACGCTTACCTGCTTGCGGGCGAAGAGTACGTCTGGACGGACGTCTCCGCCTATGTGGCGGTCGACGAAAAGGTGCCGGAAGGCGCGGCGTATATACAGCTCACGCAGTTCGAGGGGAACGCCGGCAACGAGTTCGCCCGGGCGGCGCTGCAGTACAAAGAGGACGGCGCAGATACGCTGCTGTTCGACCTGCGCAACAACGGCGGCGGCAGGCTGTCCGTCATGCAGCAGATCGCCCGGTACCTCTGCAAAGACGCCTCCGCGGGCAGCACCGTGCTCGAAGCGCGTTACCGCAGCGGCAAAAAGGAGCTGTACACCATCGACGCCTCCCTCTACGAAACATATTTCGCGGGAAGCAGGATATACGCGGCGGGCAACGGCAACACCGCCTCCGCCTCCGAGGCGCTGCTCGGCGCGATGATCAGCTACGGCACGCTCGGTTACGGGGATATCTTCGTCACGCAGACGGCGGGCGAAGATTCCGCGCGCACCTACGGCAAGGGCATCATGCAGACCACCTTCCGCAACGGCGCCACGGGCGAGGCGATCAAGCTGACCACCGCGGAGATCTATTGGCCGAACGGCGTATCCATCCACGGCAAGGGCATCACCGCGGCAGACGGCGCCGCGGCGGTGCAGGCAGTCAGCTACGGCGAATACGGCGATCCGGAACTTTCCGACATCTTCTCCCGCATCGCCTGAACGTCTATTCCCCGCCGAAGTACGCGGCGAGCCTTCCCGTCACCTCTTCCCCCGCAAAACGCACGGGCGCAAGCCCTTCCCCGAAAGCCCCGCCGTGTGCGGGGCTTTCCTGCTGCCGTCCGCCGTCCTTCCCCGCGCCGAAGAGGGGAGAGAGTGCGCCCGCCCCGCTTCCCCCCGCAAGCGCGGCGATGATGGGGCGCAGGTTGTCGGCGTCCTGCAAAAGGGGCACCAGCGTGCGCAGCGCGCCGAGCGCGTCCAGCACCTTCCTGCCCCGCTCGTCCCGCCGCAGCGCGTCCTCGAGCAGCTTTTCTCCCTCTTCGCGCAGCGATTCCCGCCCCTCGAGGGCGAGCAGGAGCAGGGCGACGATCCATTCCATAAAAGACCTCCTTTCCGGGCAAAAAGCCTTCCGCCCGCATATATATGATGCAGAAGTATTTTTTTCGGGAGGGAACCATGAAAGACTTCGATTCCTTCGCAAAAGAGAACAAGGTGCCGGAAAACGGCATCCCCGACGACGTGGCAGACGCGGCGAAGAAGATGGCGCGCGCCTTCGAGGGCAAGGGAGAAGGAGAACTTCTCCGCGCCATCTATAAAGAGGCGGAGAGCGGCAGGCGCGCGGGCACGCTCACCGACGCCGAGCTGGATAACTTTTACGCCGCCGTCGCGCCCATGCTCGAAGGCGCAAAACGCAAAAAGCTGGAAGCCGTCATACAGAAGCTGAAAAAGATCAGATGACCGCGTCCCCGCAAGCCCCGTAAGAGGGGTGAGCGCCGCGGCGCCCGCAAACGGGCGCCGCGGCATTTTTTATGCCTCCGTTATTTCCCGCACCGCGCGCGCAAAGGCGAGCACCTCTTCCTCCGTATCGTATCCGGAAAGGCTCGCCCGCACCAGCCCGCGCTTTTGTGTGCCGAGGGCGCGGTGCATGAGCGGCGCGCAATGCAGCCCGCCGCGCACGGCGATGCCGTACCCGTCCGAAAGTTCCTGCGCCAGCAGCTCCGAACTCATCTTCGCGCTTTCGAAGGCGAAGATGCCGCAGCGGTTGGGCAGGGAATAAGCGGAGATGCCGGGTATTTTCGCCAGCTCTGCGGCGAGCAGGGCGGTCAGCTGCGTCAGCTTTTCCCCGATGCCCGCAAGCCGCGGCGTCAGGTACAGCACCCCTTCGGCGAGCGAGGCGGCGGCAGGGCAGGAGAGGGTGCCCGCTTCCAGCCTGTCGGGGTAAAAGGCGGGCATATCGGGGTCTGCGCTCGCGCTCCCCGAACCGCCGTACAGCAGCGGCGGAGGAGAAAACCGCGCCGAAAGCAGCAGCGCGCCGCTGCCCTGAATGCCGCACATGCCCTTGTGTCCCGCCACGCACAGTGCGTCTATGCCGCTCTTTTTCATGTCGACGGGGATATGCCCGCACGCCTGCGCCCCGTCGCAGACGGTGAGAACGTGCGCGGGCAGCGCCGCACGCACGGCGGCGGGGTCGATCTCCGTCCCCGTCACGTTGGAGGCGAGGGTAAAGGCGGCGGCAGCGGTATTTTCGCGGCAGGCGGCGGCAAACGCTTCGGGCAAAATCCGCCCCTGCGCAAGGGGCAGCACGGTCAGCTCGATTTCCCCGGCGCGTTCGAGTGCGAACAGGGGGCGCAGAACGGAGTTGTGCTCTGCCGCCGTGGTGACGATATGCGGCTTTTTGTGCCGGGAGGCGCGCGCCGCGCCGAAGAGGGCGATATTCAGCGCCTCCGTGCAGTTTTTGGTCAGGATGACCCGTTCCGCGTCCTCCGCGCCGAAAAACCGGCACAGCAGGCGGCGGCAGCGGTAAATGTTCTCCGCCGCGGCAAGGGCGGGCGCGTGCCCGCTCCGTCCGGGATTCGCGCATATGCCCGCAAGGCAGGCAGCCACCGCCCGCACCACGCAGTCCGGCTTCCTCCCGCCCGTCGCCGCGTTGTCGAAGTAGATCATGAGAACCTCCTTTCCCGCACCCCGCGCGCGGAAAAATTCATATACTGTACTAATATATGCCGCGCCCGCCGTATCTTGCGCGTTTTCTGCGCAGAAGCCGCGCGGCGCGGGCAGCAAAGGAGGAATGTATATGGATGCCATACTCGCGGTGTTCCGCTCCCGCCCGCAGGCGTACGCCTGCGTCGAAAAACTCAAAAGGTACGGCGTGAACGCGTCGGCGGTCTCCACCCCCACGGAGGCGAACGTCGGCTGCGGCATATCCGCCCGTTTTCCCGCGGCGGAGTTTGCCCGCGCGCGCAGCGTCGTCGCGGCGGGCGGCTGGCCCTCGTTCGCGGGGTACTTCCGCGTCGTCGTGCGCGGCGGCAGCAGCTTCGTCGTGCGTGCATAGCGCAAAATGGCGCATAATGCCGTAAAATCTCTTGTATCGGCGGGCGATTTGTGGTAAAATAACGGCATGAACGAAGAGAGCCGCCTCCGCGCGCTGAAAATTTTATCCGAAACGTATGCGGGCGCCCGCCCCGCGCTGCACTACAACACCGCCTTCGAGCTCCTCGTGGCGGTCATCCTCTCCGCGCAGTGCACCGACGAGCGCGTCAACAAAGTCACCGCGGAGCTTTTCAAGCAGCACAACACGCCCGAAACCATGCTCGCGCTTTCGCAGGAGCAGCTGGAAGGCTACATCTTTTCCTGCGGGCTGTACCGCAGCAAGGCGGCGCACATCCTCTCCGCCTCCAAAGACATCGTCGAAAAGTTCGGCGGAAAGGTGCCCGGGGGCTTTGCCGAGCTGAAATCTCTCGCCGGCGTCGGGCAGAAGACGGCGAACGTCGTCTCCTCCGTCTGGTTCGACAAAGACGCCATCGCCGTAGACACCCATGTATTCCGCGTGTCCAACCGTTTAGGGCTCGCCCGCGCGAACACTCCTCTCAAAACGGAAGAGCAGCTCAAAGAGGCGATCCCGCAGGAAGACTGGTCGAAGGCGCATCACTGGCTCATCTGGCACGGGCGGCGCGTCTGCCACGCGCAGAAGCCGGACTGCCCGCATTGCCCGCTCTCCGCGGTGTGCGATTTTTTCGTGGCGCAAAAGGACAAGCAAGGTACATAAAATGCGGCAAACGCTGCACGCAAAAGGAGGAATGCAATGGCATCCCTGTTCACCGATAAAGTAAAGATAATCGTCAAGGCGGGCGACGGCGGCGACGGCATGAACTCTTTCAAGAGCTTCAAGGGCTTCGCCAACGGCGGGCCGGACGGCGGAGACGGCGGCAAGGGCGGCGACGTGTACGTCGTCGGGGATAAAGACAAAAACGACCTCACCGACTACCGCTTCGGCGCAAAATTCGCCGCGGGCGACGGCGAACGCGGCGGCACCAACAACCGCTACGGCAAGGGCGGGGAAGACGTCGTCTTTTCCGTCCCCCTCGGCACGCTCGTGCGCGACGCCGAAACGGGCAGGATATTGTGCGACGTATACACCGACGGAGAAAAAAAGCTGCTCGCGCGCGGCGGCAACGGCGGCAAGGGCAACGTGCGCTTCACCACGGCGCGCCGCCATGCGCCGCATTTCGCGCAGAAGGGGCAGAAGACGCAGCCGCACACCCTTATTCTGGAACTGAAAGTCATTGCAGACGTAGGGCTCATCGGCTTTCCCAACGTGGGCAAAAGCACGCTGCTCTCCAAAATCTCGGCGGCAAAACCCAAGATCGCCAACTACCACTTCACCACCCTCTCTCCCAACCTCGGCGTGGTAAAGTATTACGACAAGTCCTTTATCGCCGCGGATATCCCGGGGCTGATCGAGGGCGCCGCGGAGGGCGCGGGGCTGGGGCATGATTTTCTGCGCCACATCGAACGTACCCGCATGCTCGTGCACGTCGTCGATATTTCGGGCACGGAAGGGCGCGATCCGTACGAAGATTTCAAAAAGATCAACGCCGAACTCAAAGAATACAGCGAAAAGCTCGCCTCTCTCCCGCAGATCGTCGCGCTCAACAAGTGCGACGTGTACGGCGCGGAAGAGAACGTAAAGGCATTCCGCAAAAAGTGCCGCAAATATAAGTGTTATCCGATCACGGCGGTCACGGGGGAAGGCACGCGGCAGCTCATCGAGGCAATCTTCGATATCCTCAAAGACCTCCCCGAACCCGAGCCCATCCCCGCAGACGAGTTTGAGTACGATACCCCCGACGTCGGCGAGTTTTTCATCGAAAAGGACGAAGAAGAGGAGGTCTGGTACGTCACGGGCGGGCTGGTGGATATGCTCGAGCGCAACGTCGTGCTGTCCGATCCCGATTCGATGGCATATTTCCAGAAGGTATTGAAGGATAAGGGCGTGATAAAGTCGCTGCGCGATGCGGGCGTCGCCGAGGGCGACACCGTCGTCGTCGGCGGGGTGGAGTTTGAGTT
>ERZ1643251.2528-NODE-2528-length-18490-cov-5.408625_pt1 | contig 18490 bp, 15 predicted proteins | sample MGYA00579261_ERZ1643251 | MGnify/ENA primary metagenome ERZ1643251 (study PRJEB29033, sample SAMEA4952267) | chicken gut metagenome | biome: Broiler Chicken; feature: Gastrointestinal Tract; material: Caecum | place: Ireland | collected 2018 | study: Broiler...
CAGAGCTTGTCAAATCCCTCATCCTCCACATACACAACCGGGCAGATCCCGGAAATGCCGAAAACCCTCCTCAAACGTCCTGTCACTTGGTCAAAATCAAATTCCGTCTGAGCTTCCACAAAAATACGGCCCTGGGTTTTATGCACCGAAAATTCACCCTCGCACTTTTTCAGCGCATACTTAATCTGCTGAATCAATGCGTCCTCAAACAAAAAACGATTTTTCCCCTTGATACCGATTTCGGCATACTTTATCAAAAAAGCTGTAAACATGGCAACCTCTTTCTTTTCATGGGAAACAGCCCTCAAATTTCCCCGCGGGATCATGTTCCCTCACTATCTATATCTGCGCAGCATGGGAATTTTATCATATAATGCTTGTAATGTATAGTCTATTTCTTGCTGTGTAGTAAAAACAGAAAAGCTGAACCGGATGGTGGACTCCAGCCAGGGCTTCTGGACCCCAATCGCCTTTAATGTGGCTGAAGGCTGAGGCTTACGGGCAGCGCATGCACTTCCGGCAGACACATAAATCTCTTTTTCCTCCAGAGCGTGAAGCAGAACCTCGCTTCTTACTCCTTCAAAGGAAACGCTTACAATATGAGGTGCGTTTTTCTCCCCCATTGGATCATCGGGCAACAGGCCGTTAATTCTGACTCCGTCGATTTTTCTGATTCCCCGTATAAAATGCTCCCTGCACCGGGAAAGCCTGTTCATATCATCGTCAAAATGACTGTACAGCATTTCAGCAGCCTTTGCAATTCCCGCTGCCCCAGGTACATTTTCAGTTCCAGACCGCAGATTGAGCTGCTGCCCTCCTCCATGGATAATAGGCCTTATTTTCACCTTGTCTCTTACATAAAGCACCCCCACGCCCTTTGGCCCGTGTATCTTATGGCCGCTGACAGAAAGCAGATCCACATTCATTTTCTTGGGGTGAATCCTGGCTTTGCCAAATCCCTGAACCGCATCTACATGAAAAAGTATTTCAGGATTCATTCGTTTTATCATCGCTCCCGCCTCTTCTATGGGCTGCAGAGAACCTATCTCATTATTGGTGTGCATAATAGACACCAGAATGGTTTCAGGACGGATGGCCCGGTGAAGATCCTCCAAGTGAATACGACCATAGCCATCCACAGGAAGATAAGTCACCTGATAGCCCTGATCCTGCAGATACTTCATGGTCTGCAGAACGGCCGGATGCTCTATCTGTGTGGTAATCAAATGGCTGCCCCTCCTGTTATTTGACAGTGCGCAGCCAATCAATGCCAGGTTATCCGATTCCGTTCCTCCCGAGGTAAACAGAATCTCTTTTTCCTCCACCTTCAGGATCCTTGCCAAAACTTCCTTTGCATGGCGCACATATTGCTCTGCACGGACTCCTTTCATATGCAGGCTGGAAGGATTACCGTAATCTTCGCACATAATTTTTGTCATCAATTCCGCCACCTCCGGAAAGGCACGGGTAGTGGCGGAATTGTCCAAATACACTTCCATCTATGATCTCCTCTTATCTTTTTTATGGTATCTTATTCTTATTATATGCAACGGCAAAGCCCCCTGCCAATATCCTCTACTCGCAAAGATACGTAATCCATGACATAACTGCAATTCCCGCGGTTTCAGTACGAAGTATTCTTCTTCCAAGCGTAATGGGCGTAATGCCGTTTTCCGAGGCAAGCTGCACTTCCTTCTCCTCAAAGCCTCCCTCCGGCCCGATAAAAACGGCGACGCTCTGTCCCGGCATCAGTCCTTCCAGCAGCTCTCTTGTACGCTCCATTCCCTCTGCAAGCTCGTAGGGTATGATTTTTAAGTCCATGGAAGAGGCCAGCCGTACCGCCTGCCGGAAGCTTATCACCTCTCCCACCCTGGGTATGATCCCCCTCCGACTCTGCTTCGCCGCAGCTTCAGCGATTTTCTGCCAGCGTAAAACCCGGGCGCCTGCTTTTTTTTCGTCAAGCCTTACCACACAGCGTCCGGAGACCACCGGAATAATTTCATGCACTCCCAGCTCCACCGCTTTCTGAACGATAAGCTCCATTTTATCTCCCTTGGGAAGTCCCTGAAACAAAAATACCTTTACAGGAAGCTCCACACCCTCTTGCTTCACAAAACGCAGTTCGCACAATACCCGATCCTCAGAAAGTTCCAGAATTCCACAGCGGTATTCTTTTTGATCCCGCCCGTCGCTCACAGAAATCTCCTCCCCAGGCTTCATGCGCAGCACATTTTTGATATGATTTACATCTTTTCCCCTGATTACCACACGCCTGCATTCGAGATCAATCTGTTGAGGCTCTACAAAAAACTGATACATGTCCGTCTCCATTACACTCCAAAAAAACTGCCGGTTCAGATTCCGCCTTTCCTTTATGGGCGCCTGGCGGTGATGCAGACCCATTCTCCCTGGCGGTTTATCTCCAGCACTTCAAATCCCGCTGTCTTAACAGTCTCCAGCACCGCCCCCTCCTTGTCGTCTATAATGCCCGAAGTAATATAAATGCCTCCCCTTTTTAACCGCTGCAGGACGACAGGGGTCAGAGGGATCAATACATCCGCCAGAATATTCGCCGCCACAATATCATATTTCTCATATCCCACAGCGTCCTGTACCGCCTCGTCCGTGATAAGATTGCCAATGATCCTGTCGAAACGCCCGGGATCGATTCCATTTGCATGGCAGTTCTGCTCCGCCGCTTCCTCGGCGCAGGGATCCAGATCCGTTCCTACGGCATGCTCCGCCCCGAACATCAAAGAAAGTATTGCCAGAATGCCGCTGCCTGTTCCTACATCCAGCATCTGTGCTCCTTTGGTCACATATCTGCGAAGCTGTCTGATGCAGAGCTGAGTGGTTTCATGCATTCCTGTTCCGAAAGCAGTACCCGGGTCAATATGCAGAACCATTTTGTCTCCATCCTCTTCCTTTACCTCTTCCCAGGAAGGAATTACTAAAATATCGTCAATATAAAACTGGTGAAAATACTGCTTCCAGTTGTTGATCCAATCTATGTCCTCCGTTTCATCCACAGATACAGCGCCTTCTCCCACATCCACAAACTGCCGAAGCTCTTCCAGCTCCCTCTTTATTTTCCTTAGAACCGTTTCCGCATCCGTACTCTCTCCCTGAACCTCCAAAGTGCCATCCTCTTTTTTCTCTGCAAAAAAATTCAGATAAGCAATTCCATCGTCGGCAGGCCCATCCGGCAGTATATCCACAAACATCTGCTCTTTCTCCAAAGAGGTCAACGGAGTATTATCTTCTATCTGCGCCCCCTCCAGTCCAATATCGTAAAGAGAGCTGATAATCATGTCCTCAGCTTCCGTAGTCGTTTTAATGCGAAATTTCATCCATTTCATATATTAGGAGCCCTCCTGGATTTTCTACCGTTTTCCGGTCTATGAAAGATTGTAAACCGGCCTGTTTTCACTGTCAAGGTATAAGCGGAGCCTGCTTTCGCAAATACCCAATATAAGAAAAAGCAGCGGCGTACTGACTGTCTGTTGGAAGCTTACCAGAGAATAAATGCCGTACATAACCAGGACAAAGATCCCCAGAGGCATCTGACGGTAACGAAAAACTGCAAAAATAAAAATACTCAGATAAGCCATCGTTCCCAAAATCCCCAGATTGACCAGATGATTCAGCCATTCGTTGTGGGCATTGGCAAACACCGCTTCAGCCCAGTGTCCAATGGGATTTATAATCTCATGAGCAGGCAGGATCCCATATATATATTCCGCAAAGCAGTCCGGCCCTGCTCCTATAAACTTCTGTCTTCCATCCGCACGAAGAAAGCCCTCCCATGCAAGCCTCCAAAGCCCTCCTCTTCCAGTTCCCCAATCGTCGCCCCTATCCATTCCCACCAGGTAAAAGCCCGCCCCGGTCAGCGCTCCCAGAGCCGCCAGCCCGAGAAAAATCTTTATGAATATATTCCTCCATTTTCGCTCCGCCTTTTTCATAAACAGCCAAAGCAAAAGCAGTATAAGCCCAACAAGCCACCAGCCCCTCCAGCAGATCATTTCATATGTATTTCCATCCGCAGGGATGGTTTTTTCGCTGCCCCTTACGGCAACCAAAGCCGCCATTACAGGGATCAACAAACACGTTCCAGCTCCCAGCAGGATTCCCCGCCCGAACATCTCCGGTTTTTTTCTCCCCATAAACAGCGCAAGTCCCATGCCGACTGCAGCAAGCGCCACTCCCCCGTCGCTTCCCTGAAAGATCAGCAGCAAAAGCCCTGCTGCAGATACTATATATAAAAGAACTGACTTTACACCTTTTTTTCCGTACAAAAAGCCTGTCAGAGGAAAAGCCAGCGAAACACTGAAATAACCGCAGAGCCAGTTAATATTTCCTACGGTTGACAGCATATGGCCGTACTCCCAATCCCCCGCTCCATAGGGCTCCAAAAGTCCAAAGGGGTCTATCTCCAGCCGGTTCAGCAGTCCTGTCAAAGCCACTGCAAAAAGTGCCGCCTCCCCCAGATAGACCGGAAACGCCGCGCCGTCGTAGTTTCTTGATACAAAAAAATATATCCAAACAAACAAAAGCTGAGAGAGAGCACCCATATACCAATCCCTGTATCCGGCCCAGGCGGTCTGTCTATAAGCGCTGAACAAGAACGAAATTAAAACCGCGATGCCATACGCAGCCATGCAAAAATCCACCGGGGAATACCGGCGCTTTTGTCCCGCCGCCCCGCTTTTTTTCCATGTATTCCCAACCAGCACCAGCGCTCCCACCGCTGCCCACATAGCAAGGCACACCAGTGAAATATTCCGGAACAAAAGATATTTTGTGTCCCCTAAATGGTAATAGGTCCCCCCCGTATACAGAGGCAGCACCGCAAGCAATGCGGCAATAAACAAATTACAAAGATTTTTCAGAAATTCTCTTCCGTTTTCCTCCATAACTCCCTCATAAAGTGATATACCCTTTTCTTCTGTAATTGCCGCATGATGCCCTGAGAAGGCTATCGGGCTGTTTTCTTTTACAGATCATCAAAAAACAGTAGCCCACGAGTCCTAAATAAAGTATTGTTTAATCAACAAAATCAACAATCTCATACACACAGGATCCTCATCACTACTGCTATTGATAAAATCATACCATGTTTCCGCCCTCTGTACAAGCGGTTTTATGTCCATATTAAATGAAAGAGGGCGTCCCTCAAGTCGTTTCATGACTTTTAGGCCGCCCTCTTCTTACCCATAACAGTATATAGTTTAAAAGCATAGCTTCTGCTATTTATTACAACATCTTTCGTTGTGCGGCATCTGCAAGTCTATTTCCAGAATTTTCTTCTCTTGCCGTCCTTGTTCTCATTGTTTGGCTGCTGTCCCGAAAGGTTTTTAGCTGCATTGAGAGAATCTCCGGTAACCGCGTCAAACTGCTTTAACAGCTCCTTCGCCTCATGATTCAGCTTGTCGGGCACCTGAACCACCAGCGTTACATAGTGGTCGCCCCGCACATCCTTATTTCTCCAGGAAGGAACGCCCTTTCCTCTCAGCCGTACTTTCGTATCGGTCTGAGTGCCGGGTTTTACATCATAGATAACCTTTCCATCCACCGTATCGATCAAAATCTCGCCGCCCAGAGCAGCTACCGCAAAGGACACAGGTACCGTGGAATAAATATTGAATTCCTGACGCTGAAAAATCGGGTGGCGTCCTACGATAACCTCAACCAGCACATCTCCCCTTGGCCCTCCGTTTATACCCGGCTCACCCAGCCCGGGCATACGGGTAGACTGACCGTTGTCAATTCCTGCGGGAATATCTACGGAATACCTCTTCTTCATGGGAATATAACCGGTGCCCTGGCAGTCGGGGCATTTCTCCTTAATTACCTTACCGGTGCCCTGACAGTCGGGGCAGGTCTGCACATTTCGGACCATCCCAAAAAAGGACTGCTGGGTAAACACCTTCTGACCCTTGCCTCCGCATTTGGAACAGGTCTCCGGGCTGGTACCCGGCTTTGCGCCGCTTCCGTTACAGGTCTTACAGGTTTCCTTTACCGTTAGGTCTATTTCTTTCTTGCAGCCAAACACCGCCTCCTCAAAGGTAATGCGGACGCTGGTACGCAGATTTGCACCTTTCATGGGGCCGCTGCTGCGAGTTCTCGAAGAGCGTCCTCCACCGAAGAAATCTCCAAATATATCGCTGAATATATCACTAAAGTCAGTGCCGCTGAAGTCAAAGCCGCTGGCTCCGCCTGCGCCTCCGTCAAATGCGGCGTGACCAAATTGGTCATACTGACGTCTTTTCTCTGGATCACTCAAAACTGCATATGCTTCCGAGGCCTCCTTAAACTTCCTTTCCGCCTCTTTGTCTCCGGGATTCATGTCAGGATGATATTTTTTTGCAAGAACACGATATGCCTTTTTAATCGCCGCTTCGTCTGCGTTTTTATCTACGCCGAGCACCTCGTAATAATCTCGCTTCTGTTCTGCCATAATCACACCTCATACCAAAATGCGGTATGCACAGAGCATGGGACGCTCCTAAGACCGCCATGCCCTGTGCTCGCTAATTTCAAAACACACTTTAATTAATTTAACACACTTTATTATGATAATCAAGTCCCTGTACAGCGCCACCATACCCCGGTCAAAAGCGCTGTATCTAATGTCCTCATTGCCCGGAGCAATCAAAGCAATTCTGCTTTATACCTCACGATAGTCTCCGTCAATTACATCATCCTCGGGGGCGGACGCCTGCCCCGCCGCACCGTCTGCATTCTGGCCCTGGCCTGCTGCGCCGCTCTGGGCCTGCTGCATATTCTCATACATTTTCGTAAAGAGTGACTGTGCGCTGTTGGTCAGCTTTTCTTTTGCAGCCTTCAGCTCATCCACATCGCTGTCGCTCATTTCCTGGTCCTTCGTTCTCTCCAGAATAGCCTTAACAGCTTCCAGATCGGCCTGAACCTGAGTTTTATCGCTGTCGCTTATTTTGTCTCCCACCTCATTCAGCGCCTTCTCAGTCTGGAATACGAAGGAATCCGCTTCATTTCTTGCCTCAACGGCTTCTTTTCTCTTCTTATCCTGAGCCTCATATTCAGCCGCTTCCTTAACCGCCTTTTCAATATCCGCATCGGACATATTGGAGCCTGCCGTAATCGTAATATGCTGCTCTTTGCCGGTACCCAGATCCTTAGCGGATACATTTACGATACCGTTGGCGTCAATGTCAAAGGTAACCTCGATCTGTGGAATTCCTCTGGGCGCGGGCGGTATTCCATCCAGCCGGAATTGTCCCAGAGACTTATTGTCTCTCGCAAACTGCCGTTCACCCTGTACCACATTAATATCCACTGCGGTCTGATTGTCTGCCGCGGTAGAAAAGATCTGACTCTTTTTGGTAGGAATTGTGGTATTTCTCTCAATCAGTCTGGTTGCCACCCCGCCCATGGTCTCGATGGACAGAGACAGAGGGGTAACATCCAAAAGCAGTATATCGCCTGCGCCAGCGTCTCCTGCCAGCTTTCCGCCCTGAATGGATGCTCCGACAGCCACGCACTCGTCGGGATTCAGGGATTTGCTGGGCTCCTTACCGGTCAGCTGTCTTACCTTATCCTGCACCGCGGGAATACGTGTGGAACCGCCCACCAGAAGAACCTGACCCAGATCCGCATTTGTAAGCCCCGCATCCTTCATTGCGTTCTGAACAGGCACAGCCGTCTTATCTACCAAATCCCTGGTCAGCTCATCAAACTGCGCGCGGCTCAGATTCATGTCAAAATGTTTGGGGCCCTCTGAAGTTGCCGTAATGAAAGGCAGGTTGATATTGGTTGTCATAGCGCTGGAAAGCTCCTTCTTAGCCTTTTCAGCTGCTTCCTTCAGCCTCTGCATCGCCATTTTGTCACCGGAAAGATCCACGCCCTCCGCCTTCTTAAACTCGGAAATCATCCACTGGATAACCTTATTGTCAAAATCATCTCCGCCCAGATGGGTATCCCCGTTGGTGGCAAGAACCTCTATAACGCCGTCCCCGATTTCAATAATGGAAACATCAAATGTACCGCCGCCCAGGTCATAAACCATGATTTTCTGTTCCTTTTCATTATCCAGGCCGTAAGCCAAAGCCGCCGCCGTAGGCTCGTTGATGATACGCTTAACATCCAGTCCCGCAATCTTGCCCGCATCCTTGGTTGCCTGTCTCTGCGCGTCATTGAAATATGCGGGGACGGTGATAACCGCCTCCGTAACCTTCTCGCCCAGATAACTTTCCGCATCGGCCTTCAGCTTCTGAAGAATCATAGCGGAGATCTGCTGAGGAGAATATTTTTTGCCATCAATTGTACGGCCTCTGTCGGTGCCCATGTCTCTTTTAATGGATGAAATAGTCTTTTCCGCATTGGTAACAGCCTGACGCTTTGCAGGCTCGCCTACCAGCCTTTCTCCGGTTTTTGTAAATGCAACTACGGAGGGTGTTGTTCTTGCTCCCTCTGCATTTGCGATAACGGTGGGCTTTCCGCCCTCCATAACAGCCACGCAGCTGTTTGTTGTTCCCAAGTCAATACCAATGATCTTGCTCATAATTAAGCCCTCCTGCTATTTAAATATTATTATCATTCTACAACTGCTACCATACTATGTCTCACTACCGTATCGCGATAGGTATAGCCCTTCTGAAGCTCCTGCGCAATCACACCGGAGTCATATTCTTCACTCTCTACCTGCATTACCGCGTTGTGCAAGTTTGGATCAAATTCACATCCCACAGCTTCAATAGGCTTTACACCCAGACCGTCAAGCTCTTTAAGAAGCTGCTTATACACACGGTTCATTCCATCAACAAAGGGATCCTCCAGCTTCTCCTGGGATACGCTAGCCAAACCTCTCTCAAAATTATCGACCACCGGAAGAATTTTTTCAATTACGCTTTTGGCTCCTGTCTCAAACATAGCCTGCTTTTCCCGGTCCGTCCTTTTGCGGAAATTTTCGAATTCTGCCATCTGACGTTTTACCCGGTCTTCAAGCTGATCTATCTTTTCCTTATAGGAATCGGCCTTTTTATCCATCTTGGCCTGCTTCTTGGCTGCCTTTTTCTCCGCCCAGGTCATTCCACTCTCGCTTGAGCCTGACGAAGCAGTTTCTTCCTCCCGTGCGTCTTCCTCGTTTTCCTTCTCAGCGCAGTCCCTCTCGTCCTCTGCCGTTTCCTGTGCTGCGGAATCAGCACAGTCCTCGGTGCCCTCCTGCGAAGCCTTTATTTCTTCGCTTCCTTCCTTCAGCTTTTCCTTTTCCTGCTCTGCCATGCTTACCTTATCCTTTCCTAATCTTTATATAGATCGTCCAGCTGACTCTGCAGCGTCCTCAGCGTTCTGATAACCTTGTCATAATCCATCCGCTTAGGACCTATAATGCCTATGGTTCCCCTCATGCCTTCCCCCAATTCATAGGTTGCAGTTACTACGCTGCAGTCCTTCATGCTCTGAACCGGCGTTTCATTGCCTATATATACCTGAATTCCGGTGCTGTTTTCATCAGCCAGAGTATCCATGATCAAATCACCCAACTGCTGCTTTTCCTCAAAAGTATTAATCAGCTCACTGGCCTTTTCCTGATCGGCCAGCTCGGGATAACGGAAAATATTATTGGTTCCGCTGGTGTAAATTTCCAGATCCTCGTCCGCCTTGATTGCCTCCGCCACGGCGTCGATTACGCCGCTTACAAGGGCGCTGTGAATGCCTGCCTGCTGCTTCATGGCAGATATCATTCCCAGATTGATTTCGTCTATGGATAACCCATTCAAATGAGTATTCAGCAAAATATTCAATTTCAGAAGCGTCTCGTCATTCAGCTCCTGATCTATGGAAAAAATGTCATTTTTAATTACATTCCCTTCCACTACAATCACGGCCAGAATATGGGAGGCATCCACCCGGGAGAGCTGAACAAATTTCACCTTGTTGCGCTGGGTCTGAGGCGCGGAAATCATTGTGGCGTACTGGGTGTTCTGAGCCAGAACTCTTGCCACCTGCTTCAGCAGGTTTTCCATTTTGTCCTGCCTTTCCACCAACATCTCCTTCATGTCCACAACTTGCCGTTCCTTTTCCTCCATCATACTATCTACATAAAAACGGTATCCCTTGTCGGAAGGAATTCTTCCCGCAGAGGTGTGGGGCTGGAAAATATATCCCATCTCCTCCAAATCTGCCATTTCGTTACGAATGGTTGCTGAGCTCAGGTTCAGATCGGTGTACTTTGAAATTGTTCTGCTGCCGACCGGTTCTCCCGTCTCAAGATAATTGCGGATCACGGCCTGCAGAATTTTGGTTTTTCTTTCATCCAACTGCATACCTACACCCCTTATCCGCTTCAGCGGATATTAATCTTTGAATTATTAGCACTCAACAAAGAAGAGTGCTAACATCTTCTTACCCTAAAATAGCACTAAGACCCTGCGTTGTCAACATCTTTTCAAGAAATTATTTATAAAATAAATCTAAAGCATTCAAAAAAGCACCGTCATTGCTCCATAAAAACATGCGGTGCTTTTCTTTCTTTATTATTATCAATTATTATCAGATCGTCTTAAATATAAAAGCTTCCGGTTTGCTCGCCGTTCATAACATAGTATACCATACTTTCCTCAGGCTTTACATAAAGCTCTATGCTCGTAAGATCACCGGCCTTCTGCTTTAGGTCGTATCTCCAGACATCCTTCGCAATCTTCAACAGCTCCTCCTGGGAATAAGACTTGCCTTCAAACTGTACATGTACCTGGCTTTTAAGCTCTGCCTTTTTCGTCGCTGCCTTTTTTACGGCGTCCTTTTTGGCCGTTGCCTTTACGGTGTTCTTTACTGCCGGAGCTTTCTTTGCTTCCGTCCTTTTTACGGGCTCTTTTTTGGCAGAAGCCTTTTTAGAGGGCTCGGTCTTAGCCGCCTCTGCGCTTACTGCTGCACTTTCAGATTCTGTCTTAACCGGAGTTGTCGGAGCTAATGTTTTTTTCACTTCTGTCTGTGCCGCCGCCTTCGCTGCGGCAGATACTGTTTTCTTGGTTACAGCCATAGTGATTCTCCCTTCTTTCACATTTAGACAATTGTTTTCAGACTCCTCGCAAGCCTCTTAAACTTATCCCAAGTTCAATTTTTCTTGCAGTAATAAGTTTATTACTTTCACGAAAAATTGTCAACCTTTGAAAATCAAAATGTACAGAGCCATCAGCTCTGCGCTGCTTTTGTCAGTATTTGTCGACGAGTTTTTCTTTACAAAATTCTGATAACGCAATATCATGTAAGTGTAAAGGGGAATGTTATAAATCAGCGGGCAGAGAAATCTGCCCGTCTCGTTTTTTTAGAAACCGGAAGCGCTCAGTCCAAAGTAAATAAGCACCACAGCCCCCAGTATAATCCGGTACCAGCCGAACACCTTGAAGTCATGCTTTTTGATATATCCCATTAAAAATTTCAGCACTGCCAGAGAGACCAAAAAAGCTGACGCCATACCTGCAATCAGCAGCGCAAGCTCCAGAGCGGTAAAGGATAAGCCAAACTTCATCACCTTTAAAAGGCTGGCCCCAAACATGACCGGTATGGCCAGGAAGAAGGTATACTCCGCCGCCACTGTCCTGGATACGCCGATCAACAGCGCTCCCACAATGGTAGCCCCAGAGCGGGAGGTTCCCGGAAATACCGCGGCTATCAGCTGAAATACGCCGATCATAAGCGCCGTCTGGTAAGTAATATCCCTCAGCGCCGTCACTTTAGGCTTTCTGCTTTTATTCCAGTTTTCAACGAAAATAAAAGCAATCCCAAAAAAAATCAAAGCCAGGGCCACACAAAAATAATTATAGAACAAAGCGTTGAATACATCGTCAAACAGCAATCCGATTACAGCGGCCGGCACACAGGAAACCAGTATTTTAAACCACAATGTCATAATATCCATCTTGATAAAGGCTGCAGTCCCGCTCCTGCCCTTTCTCTCTTTTTTCGTCAGGGCAAAGGGCCAAATTTGCTTCCAGAACAAAACCACCACCGCAAGGATCGCTCCCAGCTGTATCACCACATCAAACATATCAAAAAAATTTCCATCCACATTCTGAAAAGGCATCAGCTCTTCCAGCAAAATCAGATGTCCGGTGCTGCTGATGGGCAGCCATTCCGTAATTCCCTCTACAATCCCGTAGATAATTGCCTTAATAATATCCAACATTTCAGTTCTCCTTATGATTCAGGTATTGTATGAGTTCCTCATAGCAGGCCTCAGCGTCCTCATAGCCCTCCCGGTAAAGGGCAAGAAGCTTTTCCTTGTCCTTCTCAATCCTTCCCACATCGCTCTTTCTTTGAGGGCGGATCACAAAAGCCTGACCGTTTTCTCTCTGCCTTTCAATATATGCAAGAGTTTCGTTATAATTGATATGCCTTCTGGACATTAATTCATATACCTTTGGATATTTCAGATAGCGCAGCTTAATCAGCTCTAAATGGCTGGAGGGCTTTCTTACAAATCCCACTTCCTTCGTCATAATCACCACATTCCTGGTATTGCCATCCATAATGGATTTCTGCAAGGGTATGGAGTCGGCCAGCCCTCCATCCAAATAATAGCTTCCGCCTATTTTCACATTTCTGGAAACCAGGGGAAGAGAAGCGGACGCCCGGATCATATCAATATCCTGTTTCATGTCCCGGACACGCAGATATTCCGCCCTGCCCGTCTCAATATTGGTCACCACGCTGAATGCTTTTCCCTGATATGAGTCGAATGCTTCATAGTCATAGGGATCCAGATAATCCGGTATCAGATGGTAACATGTTTCCACATGAAACAAATCTCCTGTTGTAAGAAGACTTTCCACACTGCAGTACTTTTTGGTATCCAGATAATCTACGCTCACATTAATGGCCCGGCCTCTCTGCTTTGACAAAAAGCTGCACATGCTGCAAGCTCCTGCGGATACTCCATATACACTGGAAAACTCCAGACCCTTATCCAGAAAAAAATCAAGAACGCCGGAAGTGTAAACTCCTTTCATTCCACCGCCTTCCAGCACCAATCCCGCCTGATACATAAAAGCAGACCTCCCTTTCATCATAAACTGTTCCCTCATCGGGCATGCCCGTATTCCTCCTGCACAAATCTGCACAGCGCCGGAAGAGACCTTTTTATTTTTTCCGTATCCATACAGTACGCCATACGGAAATATCCCGGAACCCCAAAAGTATCGCCGGGCACCAGGATCAGATCATATTTCAGCGCCTTTTGGCAAAACAGCTTTGCATCTTCCTCCAGCGCTTTGGGAAAAATGTAAAAGGTTCCGTCAGGCTTTACACAGGAAAAACCCAAGGCCCCAAGGGCATTGTACAAAAGCTTCATGTTGGTTTCATATACCTTTAAGTCCGCCGTCTTATCCAGCACCTTCGCAACTGCAAGCTGGATGATGGAGGGAGGACAGTTATGTCCGATGCCTCTGGAGATCTGTCCGCACATATTCACCATAGTCTCCGCCTCCCTGCAGCCGGGATTCACCGCCACATAGCCGATTCGCTCCCCTGGAAGAGACAGTGATTTTGAGAAGGAATAGCACATTATGGTATTGTCATAGAACCAGGAAACACAGGGGGCATCCACACCCTCAAATACAATCTCCCGGTACGGTTCATCCGATATTAAATAAATTTCATGATGGTATTCTTCCGACTTATCCCTCAAAAGCTCAGCGAGCTTTTTGAGCGTGGCCGTGGAATACGCTATTCCCGAAGGGTTATTAGGCGTATTGATCAAAACCGCCGTAACCCGGGGAGAAAGCAGCTCTTCCAGCGCCTCAAAATTTATCTGAAAGCTTTCCGTGTCTGCAGGAACCACTTTCAGCCGCGCGCCCATCAAATCCACATAAGGGCGATATTCCGGAAAAAAGGGGGCAAAGGCCACAATCTCGTCTCCAGGCTCCGCCACCAGCCGGAAGGCATGCGCCAGCGCCCCCGCGGCGCCCGAAGCCATAAAAATATGCTCTGTGCGGTAGGGAATGCCGAAACGTCGCTCTAAAGAGGCCGCAACAGCCTCCCTTACCTGGGTAATTCCAAGGCTTGGACTGTACCCGTGAAGAAAAGCGGGCTCTTCCGAAACCAGCATGTGGATCATTTCTTCCGTAAATTCCCTGGGCACAGGCACGGAAGGATTCCCCAGGCTAAAGTCAAACACATTTTCATATCCGATTTCCCGTCCTCTGGCTCCGGCAAATTCCGACAGCTGACGGATCACCGATTTTTCGGAAAGCATTTCCTTATATTTCTGAACCAACATTGATTACTCCTTTTCCGCATGTCTCACTTATGCAAATTCCATTTTAGCACTCTTCCCCTGCCCACACAAGAGCGCACTTTACGGCCTTTTTCCAGCCTCTGAGAAGCCGCTCTCTCTCTTCCTCTGCCATGTTACAGTAAAAGGATGCTCCCATCTGCCAGTTCTCCCTGATTTGATCTCTGCTTTCCCAGTACCCCACGGAAAGCCCTGCCAGATATGCGGCGCCCAGAGCGGTGGTCTCAATGCAGCATGGCCTCTGAACCTGAAGATTCAGTATATCCGCCTGAAACTGCATGAGAAAGTCATTGGCGCTTGCTCCTCCATCCACCTTAAGGCTCTTCAGGCAAATGCCGCTGTCCTTTTCCATGGCCTTAAGCACATCTGCCGTCTGATATGCGATGGCTTCCAGCGCCGCCCGGATAAAATGTTCCTTAGTACAGGCTCTTGTGATGCCTACTACAGTCCCCCTGGCATACTGGTTCCAATAGGGCGCTCCCATTCCTGCAAAAGCAGGAACAATATAAACTCCCGACGTATCCCGAACCTGCTGCGCATATTCCTGAGACTGAGGAGCCGTTTTGATCATACGCATACTGTCCCTGAGCCACTGAACCGCCGCGCCGGCCACAAACACGCTGCCCTCCAGCGCATATTCCACAGCCGTCCCGCTGCCCGCGGCAATGGTGGTCAAAAGCCCTGAGCGGGAATCAATGGCCCGGCTGCCTGTATTCATGAGCATAAAGCATCCTGTTCCGTATGTATTTTTTACCTCTCCCTGCTCAAAGCAGCATTGCCCAAACAGCGCGGCCTGCTGATCCCCTGCCGCTCCCGCAATGGGGATACTTGCTCCCAAAACAGAAGCGTCCGTGTGGCCGTACAAGCAGCCGGAAGGCCGAACCTCTGGCAGCATTGAATCGGGAATCCTGAAGTAATCCAATATTTCCCTGTCCCAGCAAAGCCTGTGGATGTCAAAAAGCATGGTTCTGGAGGCGTTGGTATAGTCGGTTGCATGAGTCTCCCCCCGGGTAAGATTCCAGATCAGCCAGGTATCCACTGTGCCGAAGAGCAGCTCCCCCCGCCGGGCCCTTTCCTCCGTCCCCGGAATATTTTTCAGAATCCAGGCAATTTTGGAAGCGCTGAAATAAGCGTCGGGAATCAAACCTGTTCTCTCTCTTATCACCTTGTCAAAGCCATCCTTTTTCAGACCTTCTATCATATCAGAGGTTCGCCTGCACTGCCAGACAATGGCATTATATACAGGTTCCCCTGTATTTTTATCCCAAAGAATTGTTGTCTCCCTCTGGTTTGTGATGCCTATACCGCTGATCTGTTCCGCAGACGCCCCCAGCTTTGCCATGGACTCCGCAGCTACCGAAAGCTGGGAGGACCATATTTCCATAGGATTGTGCTCCACCCAGCCCGGCCGGGGATAAATCTGGGTAAACTCCTTTTGAGACATGGAACATATATTGCCCCCTTTGTCAAATAAAATACAACGGGAGCTGGTTGTTCCCTGATCCAATGCCATAATATATTTTTCCATAAGCAATCCATACCTCCCTGCCCGCTTTGGCGGGCATCTGTTCAATATTCTTCGCCTCTACAGCCCTTTGCTTCGGGTAGCCACCACGCAGACTCCCGTACCCGCAGCATTCTCAAGCACTACGTCCCCCGCCTCCACAGGTAGACTTACGGCAACCTTCGCAAGCTCATTCATACACTCCGTAATCTTATCCTTTGGAATGTCGGAAGCCGTTTTCACCGGCAGAACCTCATTCTCCCTTCCTGCAATCCTTACTGTGGTGGTCACGGTTCTAACAGGACAAAGCATTTCCCTTTTTCCATATTCCTGCCCTCTGGGACAACGGTTTCCCGTAACCCGTGCTTCCCCCCTGAAATTTACAGCAGCCGTGAGCTCACAGCCCATTGGGCAGCAGATACAGGTAATCCTCCTGACCGTTTCCCGTTCTCTTCCTTTTCCAGCCTCATTCTCCAAAATTATACCTCCCCGCCTGCTTTGGCAGGCATCGATCCATGGCGTTCCCGCACAAAATCCGCTGCAAAGCGCCCGGCCTTCTGTGCCTCAGCGGATACATGATCCACCAACTCATGCACATGGAGCACATTACCACAGGCGAACACACCGGGCACGCTGCATTCCAGCCTGTCATTCACTACGGGGCCGCCGGTTTTGGAATTCATTTGCACAGACAGCTTTTCAGAAAGCTCATTTTCCGGTATCAGTCCGCAGGACAAAAGCAATGTGTCGCAGGGCACTTCCCTCTGAGAACCGGATATGAAATTTCCCTGTTCATCCACTCTGGTCAACGTCACTCCTTCCACTCTGTCTCTGCCATGAATTTCAGAAATCGTAGTACTCAGATACAGAGGAATTCCAAAGTCCTCCAGGCACTGCACAATATTGCGCTTTAGCCCGCCGCTGTATGGACGCAGCTCCGCCACGCATTTCACCCTGGCTCCTTCCAGTGTCATCCTTCTGGCCATAATCAGGCCGATATCTCCCGAGCCCAATATTACAATCTCCCGGCCGGGAAGCCGTCCTTCTATATTGACATAATACTGAGCCGTTCCCGCGCTGTAAATCCCCGCCGGACGGTATCCGGGAATCTTCAGGGCGCCCCTTGGTCTTTCCCTGCATCCCATGGCCAGAATCACACTGTCCGCCGTAATTTCCAGAATGCCCTGGGCTTTGTTCATGGCTGTAACAATTTTGCGTCCATCTGGAAGCAGCTCTATGTCTGTGACCATAGTCTGAAGCAGATAAGGAATCCCCTGGGCCTCCACCATGTCAATATATCTCTGTGCATATTCTGGCCCCGTCAGCTCCTCCTTGAATATATGTAGCCCAAAGCCATTGTGTATGCACTGGTTCAGTATCCCTCCAAGCTCTCTGTCCCTTTCCAGGATCAAAACCTTTCTGCATCCTTTCTCCCATGCCGAAAGAGCAGCCGCAAGCCCCGCAGGTCCTCCCCCCAACAATAACCGCTTCTTCCACCCGTCCATTCATTCCGGCTCTCCTTTCCTTTGAAAGTCCTGCGCCAAGCTGTCCTTTGTGCGGCCCTGCAAGATCTCGCTGCCCGGCTGTGCCTTCCTGATCATCATAGGATCCGCTCCCAGCTCCCGGGTGAGAATCTCCAGCACTCTGGGGGAGCAGAAGCCCGCCTGACATCTTCCCATGCCTGCCCTGGTACGTCTTTTGATGCCGTCCAGGGTAACGGCTCCCAAAGGTCTGTGTATGGCGTTTACAATTTCTCCTTCCGTCACCATCTCGCATCTGCAGATCACATTGGCATAAGAAGGCTCCGAAGCGATAAGCCTCTTTCGTTCCTCCTGATCCGCTTTCGCTATATTGGGAATTCCTCGTCTGTATGGCTGGAAATCCTGCTTTGCAGGAACAGGATATTTCTTATTCACCATTTCGGCCACATATTCTCCAATAGCAGGCGCGCAGGTAAGGCCTGGGGATTCAATTCCCGCCACATCAAAAAATCCCTCTGCGTCATCGGCCTCATCAATCAGGAAATCTCCTTCTCTTCCTTCCCCTGTCAGATGTGCCCGCAATCCCGCAAAGGAGGTGATAAGCAGTCCGGGGTCCACTCCCTTCACGCTGGCCCTTCCCTGATCCAGCACCTGTTCCAGCCCGCAAGCAGTGGTATTTACCCCCTCTTTGTCCGAAATATCCTCCGCATTGGGACCGATCATAAGGTTTCCATGTACGGTGGGAGTGACCAAAACTCCCTTTCCCATTTTTGACGGCAGCTGAAACACAGTGGAACGCACCATATTTCCTGCTTTTTTGTCAAGCAGACAGTATTCTCCTCTTCTGGGAACAATGGAAATCCTGCGGGAGCTGACCATATTGTGAATGCGGTCCGCATATACTCCCGCCGCATTGATTACCACCGGAGACAGAAAGACTTCCTTTCCCGCATAAATCCGGTAAAGCCCTTCTCCCCTCTTTCTACCCTTCTCTTGTTTTATCCCACGATCCTCTTTCTGCACCGCAATTTCCGTTACCTCGTGAGACAAATAAAAATCTACGCCATTTACAGCCGCATTCTCCGCCAGAGCAATATTCAGTCCGAAGGGACATACAATTCCTCCCGAGGGAGCATACAGGGCTCCTGCAATCTCAGGAGAAATATTGGGCTCCATCTCCCACACCTCATCCGGCCGTAAAATTTTCAGATCATCCACGCCGTTCTTTTTTCCCCGGTC
>ERZ1643251.2529-NODE-2529-length-18469-cov-92.678831_pt1 | contig 18469 bp, 34 predicted proteins | sample MGYA00579261_ERZ1643251 | MGnify/ENA primary metagenome ERZ1643251 (study PRJEB29033, sample SAMEA4952267) | chicken gut metagenome | biome: Broiler Chicken; feature: Gastrointestinal Tract; material: Caecum | place: Ireland | collected 2018 | study: Broiler...
ATCCAAACGCCAGAATCACGATAGACAATATCCTGATTGGTGATGTTACGGATTATCGTCTGACGCGGACAAGAGACCTGATGGACAATCCGACCGGAACACGGCAGGAAAAAATTAAGGTGATTTCTGTAAAAAAGACAAATTACCGTGAGTCGCAGGATGGACTCAAGGAGCTGATTACCGAAAAGGTAATGCTGACAGAGGAAATGGAGCATACGGTTTACTTCAACATTGCCTCATACGGTTTTAAAGCGTCCGTTAAAGATAATAGCAGTATTGGTGTTCAGATAGTAGATTCAAGTAATTATTTTGTTACAGTCAAGTTCTCAAACGCAACTTCTGGAACTGAAATTGAACTTGTAATTGAGGGATATGAATATGTGGCAGATGAATCCTATTACCGAGTTACGCATAATCCGAATGGTCAGGAAATCGAATGGAGCAATCCTCTGATAAGCACAGATGAACAGGCAAGAGACTTGGAAGAGTGGATTGCAACCTATTATTTGGGAGATGTAGACTATGATATTTCATGGCGTGGAGACCCGAGAGTAGAGGCAAACGACCTGTTTTATCTTGAACTGAAAAACCGCGAAGATGCTCTGATTCGGTCTTATCAAAACGAACTGAGTTTTAATGGGTCGTGGTCAGGAAGCATGAAAGCGAGAAAGGTGGTCATGTCATGGCGATAACAGTGGAATGGATTGAACCGAAAACAGATTGGAGTACAAGTGATAGGTTCAACATTGGTGACTACAACCGGATAAAAAATAATCTGACATATCTGCACGAATACGCAAGTGAGCTTTACGTACCGTTTGAAACTGAGGATATGGGAGAGGATGCAACTTATCCGATATTCTGGGATGTTGACAAATTCAATGCTTTTGAGCGTAATTTTGAAGAAATTAACAGACAAATTTACACACAGGATTTTGGCGCATCTCAGACGTTTTATCCGAATGGTGTTTTCATACAAGCGGACGAGCTAAACCGTATTGAAAGCGCAATACTGTCAATGAAAGACATTCTTGACAGGCAGAAAGCGGGAGTCAGAAGATTGCCGTTCCGGCTTGGACAATATAGATCAATCAGAATTTAAGGAGGATTCAACTATGGCAGTAGCGGAAAATGTAACAATTATAGACGGTCAGACATATAATCCGGGCGATACATTGCCTGATTTCGGAAGTATTGTATGCGTATCATCTGAAGGAAATAAGAGAAATTATGAAGGACTGCTTTCTGATGTTTCAAAACTTCCGACATACGTGGATAGTGGGAGTTCGGCGCTTCTGTATGACGGAACCGGAAATACGGAAGTGTATCATTTTATCAATGGACAGTGGTATAAGTTGTAGGAGGTAAAATTATGGGAATGACTGGCGAAGAGGCATACGCAATATTAAAACGACAAATTCAGCCTGGCGGAGGTGGAGCCGGAACTACCAACTACAACGACCTGAAAAACAAGCCCAAAATCAACGGTGTGGAGATATCAGGAGATAAAACATCAGCAGACTATAAGATATCCGCAGAGACCACCCAGGTAGACCACGGCACCTCAGACACAACCTTCACTCTCCCGCCCAACCAGTACCATACATGGGGAGAGGTGGCAAGCCTAACCATCACGCTCGGCGCAGGAACATCCGGTCAGGCTAATGGCTACTGGTTCAGCTTTGATTCTGGGGACACCGCCACAACTCTTTCTCTGCCGGAAACGGTTAAGACAGACATTGTAGTAGAACCGAACATGCACTATGAATGTTCAATAGTGGATAACTACATGTCGTTCGAGGAATGGGAGGTATCGGCATGAATATTTTAGAAGCACGCCGGAGAACGCTAGGCAAAGGCGTGTACAAGAAAACCGTGGAAGGCAATCCAGCCATTGCGCAGGGCAGTCTGGCTAGAATGCATCCGGGGATTACCATGCAAGGCTGGACGGAGCAGGACGGCACGGAGGGGAAGAATCTGTTTGATAAAAGCGAAATAGTGTTATCCGGCACTACTATAACATATATGCCAGTTAATGTCGGAGATGGTGAATATACACTCAGCACAAACTATATAGCGCCTGGTCGAAATGACGTATTTTTCCTTCCAGGAAATGTAAATACAGGGGCATCAAGTTCGAGCAATGGAGTTCAACATGGAACAAGTAGAACAGTAACGTCTGAAAATGGGTATGTTACAGTGGCGTTGAGACTTAGCTCGGACGGCACTACTAGCCCACTTGATTATCAGATTATGCTCAACGAAGGTCCAACCGCTCTCCAATACGAGCCTTACACCGGAGGACAGCCTGCGCCAAACCCGGACTATCCGCAGGAGATTGTGAGTGCAGGGAATATGAATGAAGAGACACAGAAGTATGAATATCAGGTGAAACTAACGGGGAAGAATTTGTGGAATGCAGAAGAAGCCGCCGAAACAAGCAAATGGGTAGCAAGTGCGTCTCAAAGTGGATATTCTGATTTTGCGATTGAAGTAAAACCGGGAGAAAAAGTAACATTTTCATTTCCTGAAAAGCTACCATTAGGAAAAGGGTTTTATGCCGGAATAGTAACATCTGAAAATGGAAGTATTATTCGATGGTTATATCATGATTCAGCAGAACATCTTATTGTACAGCAAGCAACAGTTACCGCAATTACTGACAAAATATGGATCCGTTGTAATAAGGGATCTATTTTAAATTTTGTATCAGGTAATCCATATTTTCAGGTTGAGTATGGGGAAGAAAGAACCGATTTTCAGCCCTACAAAGAGCAAACCGTCCTTCTCACCTCCGACCGCCCATTAACCAAGTGGGACAGGTTGGAAAAGTGGGATGGAGTGTGGGGATGGGTGCATAAGAGTGCGGAGGTTGTGTTAGATGGCACAGAAAACTATACGGCAGGCGGAGAAGACTATGTGAGTGATTTTTCAAGTAATTGTTACACTGTTATTTCCAATATGGTCAGTGATGGTCGTACTAATGCGTTTATGAATAGATTGAGTAATATTGATTATTCATGGGCTCAGAGAGATGCGATTGGTTTTTCGAAAAACCTTAAGCGGTTACATGTTCGTATAAGTAATTCAGACTTGGGAACGACTGGCGAAAGCTCAGCGTCCGAAATTACAGATGCTATGAAAGCTTATATGGCACAACAGTATGAAGATGGAAACCCATTTATAGCCTTATACGAAACCGCCGAAGAAACCTTCGTCCCCCTATCAGAATCCGAGCAGGAAGCCATGAACGCCTTGCACACGTTCCGTCCGACTACGGTACTGAGTAATGACTGCGACTGCAATATGACGCTGACGTATAAGACAAAGAAAAGTTTGTAGGTGGCTACATAATGCTAGGAAAAATCATAGACGGGAAACTGACTTACCCGCTGCATAGAATTGTGCTTGACGGGATGCAGATATTTAACCCGACAGAAACACAGCTCATATCTGCTGGATATAAGCCAATCATAGAAACGGACATGCCGGATGATGCGCCGGAAGGACAACACTACGAAGCGCAGTACACGGACGGAGAGACGCAAATCACACAGAACTGGGTTTTGGTAGAAGATGTGGAAGAGGAAAAACCTGTTACATTAGAACAAAGGGTAACACAATTGGAACAAAATATAGCGGGTGTTATACAAATTGCAACAATGTGATATTAGGAGGTAATGCATATGAACAGTGAAGCATATGAGGTAATGAAAACAGAGATTCAGAAAGGATCATACACTGAACTTGAAGCGAAAAATATTTTGACTCAGATATATGCAAAAAAGATGTTATCAAATGAAGAGTATAATGAGTTAATGGATAGTGCAACAGAATTGAGTGCAAATACAGAAGATGGAGAGTGGAGAAATTCATTCAAGGCATTGGAAGAGCGTGTTAAGAAAAATGAAGAGGATATCAAACTTATCCGTCAGAAATTATCAGAGGAAGGAACAGAAGTTCCAGAACCTGATACCGGAGCAACAGGAACAGAGTTTGATCCGATTACAGCATATGCAGGTATGTTATATATGCCTAATCTGTATTATAAAGATCCTGTTGATAATCAGATTTACAAAGCAAGGGATACACTGCCGGAAGAAGGACAGCGGTTAGACCTTACTCCGAAAGATGCGGTAAATGTTTACTTTGATTTTGTAAGAGTATCATAAAATAATTATCCTAAAACAATAGGAAAGAAGGACTGATTAATTGATGCAAGAAATATTATTAGACACATATACAATAGCACTTCCTATTGTTTTAGGGTATATTGTATGGTTGTTAAAACGAACAAATAAAAAGTGTATTCAGAATACCAATTTCAGTCCGGAAGAACATTCGCAGGCATGGGAAGACGCATAAGGAGGGAAACAATGGCAAAGCAAGTTTTACCAACAAACTTTAAAGACGATATTTTATCATCGTCAATGGGCGGAAAAAGAAAATATCGCATAATAGATAATGGTGACGGCACTTATTCACTTGAAGATGTTACTGACTACACGCAGACCGGTTCTGATTTCGGAGCCGGTCAAATTAATGCCACGAATAAGGCTGTGAATGAGTCTTGCGATAAAGCGGATGTGATTGATGGTCTTGACGATCTTATTGCCAATCAGGCAGGCAATAAGATTGCGGGAGCAAAATCGATTAATGAATTATATAAAAAGTATTTATTTGAAAAAAAATACGAACAATCAAGCTTCCCCATGCAAAGCTTTTATTCTGTAGAAGACTATGACCTTCGTAAGAGTGGAAATCGAGTGGATTTCAATGTATCTCTGTCGCTACAAAGCGGGGCTCAATTTGACCCAAATACAAAATATGAAATATCTCCATCGACATTGCCGCAAGAATTAAGACCGACAAAAACATTTTTTTTGTCGGCATACGGATGTGACGCAAACTGGGGAAATCCAATTTCCGTTTCAGCGTATGTTGAACCAGTAGGAAAGATATGGTATTGCTCGTCAATACGTAAAACATATTTTAAGATTCATGGGCATTGGTTTGTTGATTGACCAACATGAAAATATCATATAATAACAAAAAAACAAAGGAGATTTATTAATGGCCTACTTAAAATTTATAAATTCTTCAAAAATATATAAATGCACAGTAATTCCACAAGACAATACTGTAACCTTGAAATTTGACTCAGACATGGAAGTATCAAACGCCGGATTCGACCTCTATCTTGATGAAAAATGCCAGACAGATATCGGAGCCGGATTCTATCATGATTTTACAACAATCTACCGAAATGACGATACGACCGCTGAATATAACGGTTATCAGCTTTCAAAAGACGGGAGCGTGTATAAAGAACCTGAACCGCCGGAACCGACAGAACCGTATGTTCCAACGCTTGAAGAAGTGCAAGAGCAGAAAGTCTCTGAAATGAACGCAATTCAACAGCAGGTTGTTGCGAACGGATGTGAAGTTCAGCTTTCAGACGGGACAAAAGAGCGGTTCACGCTTACAACAAACGACCAGTTGAGCCTTAACTCTTTGAGCGTAAAGGCTTTAGAGGGAATGTCAATTATCCCGTGGCATCCGGCAGATGAAAGCGTGCATTGTAAATTCTATTCAGAAGCGGATATGAAAACCATTACTGATACATGTATGAACTGGGTTGCATATCATGTAACTTACTTCCGAGACCTCAGGATTTACATTAGATCTCTTACGGACAAAGAAACTATCAAAGCAATTCAGTACGGTGATGATATTCCGTTCGAGTACCAGTCCGAAGTATTACAGTCCATGCTTGCAGAAAGGATGATTGTGTGAAGTATTTCTTGAAGTACCTTGTCTTGCTGTTAATAGGCGGCTCGATATACTGCATGATTGAAGTTCTGGCACGCGGATTTAGTCACTGGACGATGTTTTTGGTCGGTGGTATATGTTTTATCCTTGTTGGAATAATCAATGAAATAACGCCAAAAATGCCGTTGATATGGCAAATGCTTTTAAGCGCAGTAATTATTACAGCCGTGGAGTTTATTTCTGGTTGCATCCTGAATATCTGGCTCGGATTATCCATTTGGGATTACACGGACGAAATCGGAAATATTTTCGGTCAGATTTGCCCCAAACATACAGTGTATTGGTTTCTGTTATCTGCGGCAGCCATATTCCTTGATGACTTTATACGTTATAAGTTTTTTGGTGAAGAAAAGCCACATTATAAGATTGTGTAGGAGGGATTCGCCCTCTTACACCTTCTGTAAAATAAATTTCATTTTTCCGTTTGTGAGATTGAATCTTTTCATTTCTTTTTCCAGAAGTTCGATATCATTAATATCGAATATGTCTGCATAAGAAATATGGGCATTCTCACAAATTTTAATAAATGTAGAAAAATTAATATCATTCACATTACCGTTTACAATATTACACATTCCATGATAAGAAACGTGGCACATGGCTGATAATTGAGCAATACTCCAATGATTCTCGTTCATTTTATGTATAAGCTCATTGCTCAGCTTTGACAAATATCTTTTCATAATTACTCCCCATAATATGTACACCGAATGATAATAATTCCTTGAATATGACAATGAAATGAACATCACCCGTTATACAATAAAACCGTCCTCAAAAAAGAGGGCACTTCAAGTTCTGGTGTGGGGGATGTTTCATTTTGTTGCGTCTCCCACAAATAAGATTTTATCGAATTTTCCAGAAATATACAGTCGAAACTTGTCGAGAGTTTAAATTTGTGGAGGAATTATGGGAAAGAGTCAGGAAATTAAGCCACTGAGACCGAAAGAGTATTATCGGGAAAGAATTGTGAAGATTGTTTCGGAGATTCAGAGGGAAGATGTTTTGCAGTACGTATATATTATCGTGACAGATATTAAAGGAGAAGAAAATGGATAGAGAAGATAAAAGGAGAAATAAAAAGAACTGCAAAGATGCACAGTTAAGTGTAAAATTGCAGTGTTGGTATTTCAGGAACGAAACAGAGATAAAAACCATTGTATTATCTGCCATAACAAGCATATTGACCCACTTGATAATAATATGCTTATTAATATTGTTAGCACTTGCACTTGGAGCGGACGTTTCAAATTTGATTTGATTTCATTTTCTTTATTGTCAGATAAATCTTCAAGAAATGATTTCCCATTAGACTTAAGAACAACAAATTCTTGAGGAACATATTCACCTTTAATAAAAATTCTTTCTTTTGATTTGTCTGCTTTTTCGTACTTTAAATAATCTTTGGCTTCTAATGATAAGATAACGTTGATAAAATCCGAATATGAAATATCGTATTTTGCCCATATTAAAAACAAATTTACTTTTTCATATCTGGTTTCTTCTTTTTGTTGATCCCGGTATTTTGATGCAATATCAGACATTATTTTGTTTCTTAATTTCTTTTTAACGCCGTCCAAAATATTACACCTCGCTCAGCAGATTTATCAATTCAATAACGTGTTTTTTCTTCTTGTCAGACAGCTCAAAGTATTTCTCCAATGCCTGAGTTAGTCCGTCATCATTTCTTATCTTTGCGACAAGATGTGCGGATTCAGCAGAGTATTTATCAAATTCCGGCTCTTTTCCCGTTGTTAAGTAATCAAGCGATACCCCGAAATAATCAGCAATCTTTTGAAGTTTATCCTGCTTTGGCGTGCTACGCCCCATTTTCCAGTCTGTTAGGGTAGAAGTGGATATACCCGTTGCTTTTGATACGTCATAAGGTTTTACCCCGTCTCTTGATAGCAATTCTTGAAATATTTCATACATAATTCTTCTCCTAAGAATAAATCTCGGATTTGCGGAAATATGTATTGACTTTCTCGGATAACCGTAGTATTATAATTACATGAGTTACGGAAAACCGAGAAAATGGACATAATTCGAGCCCGGATTTCATTCTTTTTTCGTAAAAAATAAGTTTGTGGTGATTCTTATTATAACGGTTTTCCGTAATTTATGCAATACATATTTTACGGAAAGGAGAGATTGATTTGAAAAACAGAAAGTATGAGTCTTACTTGAAGTTTGAAGAATTGATGAATCAGAAGTCAATGAACATTCCAAAAGTATCAGAAGAACTTAATATTCCAATGACCTCTTTGTACGACTGGAAAAATGGCAACAGCAAGCCGAAACTCGAAAAACTTTTGAAGATTGCAGGGCTTTTTGGTGTTGATGTTTCAGTTTTTGCAGATGGGGAATAGAAAGGAGCAACCATGAACGAATTAGTACATATCGGGAAATCAGACATTTCCGTAAAAGAGTACAACGGACAGAGAGTTGTGACTTTCAAAGATATCGACACGGTGCATCAGAGGGCAGACGGAACGGCGAGAAAGCGGTTTGCGGATAATAGGGAACGATTTATTGAGGGAGAAGATTTCTTTGTTGTGACACCTCAAAACCTTGAAAATGCGCGGATGTCCGAAAAACGGACATCTGGGATTGAAGAAGTGAATCCAAGAGGGACGGTATTTTTGACAGAGCAAGGCTACCTCATGTTGGTAAAGTCATTCACTGATGATTTGGCATGGGACGTACAGCGTAAACTTGTTTCTTCATATTTTAAAGTGAAAGAGTTAGCAAGCGAAGAACTCTCGCCGCAGATGCAGTTGATTATGCAAATGGTAAACAACATGGCCAAGAAAGAACTTGCCGATAAAGAACGTGACCGACAGATAGCACTTGCACAGGAGACAGCAGAAAAGGCAGTCGAGACAACCGAGCGGATGAAAGACGAGATTATCTCTCCGTTTGACAACTGGCGTGACGATATCAACAAGAAAGTACGGCAGATATCCATAGCATCAGGCATACCATATCAGGGATTATTCACAACTATGTACTCTGACCTTGAACATATTGGAAGATGCGACTTGTCAACAAGGCAGAGAAACAAGCGCGACCGTATGGAACGTGCCGGATGCACAAAGACGGACATTCAGAAAGAAACAACGAAAATCGCCGTGATTGAGGGTGATGCCAGACTCAAACAGATTTTTGAGGACATTGTTCGGAAGTACGGCATGAAGTATTTAGCGTAGGAGATATTAATTTGAGTAGTGAAGATGTAATAAAAGTAATAGACACCATATGCGAAAAGATTGGAATTGCATTTGATTCGGCAAAAGACTTCGTTCCCAGTCTTGCAAAATACGAGATTGTATCTAATGCCTTTTACAGCATTATGTCGGCGGTGATTATTGTAATATCGATAATCGCAATTAAAAAGGCGTTTGAAAGTGCAGAGAATGAAATAAAAAAAGAAATCGAAGACGGTGTTAGTTGTTGGAATAGGCATGATGATGTTTGGGATTTTTGGAGAACAATTCTTTCAGCTATCATAGGTGGGCTATTGATAGTTATTTGTGTATTTGTATTCGTTATTAGTGTACATGGCGTTTTAACTTGGATAGTTTCACCTGATGTAAGTGCGATAAATTATGTAATGGACATGGTTCAGTAGAAAGGAGCAGATAAAAATGTACATACCTGAATTTTGGTGCGGAGTGATCGCAACCGTGTTAGCGATAACCGGATGTTCTCTTATCAGTGATGCGGTATCAAGACTCGGAGACAGAAAGAGGAAAAAGGATGAAGCAACCAAAAAGACTGACTCGTAGTCAGAAAGAGTGTTTGTCTGCGCATTACCTGAACGCTGATAACTGGATGCTTGTAGAAGAAACAGACTTCTATTTGAAAATCATCAACAAGCAGACGGGGAAAGTCAGGAACGTGGACAAGTTCAAAAGACCGAAGAAAGGAGTAAGAAGAAATGCAGGAAGTAACATTGCCGAAGCAGGAAATTGACGTGCTGAGGTTTGAGCACACGGCGATAGTTCCAGTTACAGAAGCAAAGCCGAAGAGAAAGAAAAAGCCCGGAATGAAGTTTGAGCACAAAGTGATTATCGGTCAGTGGTTCGTGATCGGCGTTCTGGCTGTGATGAACTACATATTGCAGGTCGGACCGATTTGAAAGGAGTGATTGTTATGTCAGCTATCTATTACAAAACACACATGGAAGAAATGCCAAAGAACTGCGCCGAGTGCGAATCGAGAATGTACTGCCATTTGCCCCGGGACATTGGAACGACTGAGGGCAAACCGGAGTACAGCAAGAAACGCCACAAAAACTGTCCGCTTGTTGAGGACAAGAACCCGATCAAGATTATGAACGAGGACGAGTTTACGGCGTATCTGGCAGAAATCAAGCATGAACTTGAATACATGGAGCCGGGAGACGGAAAACGGATTGCCCTGATCGGAACAGTAGACGCTGGCAGAAATTTCAACCCAGAGTTAGCTTTTAAAGCATCTCAGCTTTATGAAATATTTGATCTCGGGTTCGCACCCGAAGAATAAGAACGCCCATAAATGAGTCGGCAAACTCGGGCGTTCTGGCATAAAACCGATTTTATTATAACACAATGAAAGGAAAATTATGAAATATGAAGATTAAGCTCTTGAAAATGCATATCCAGAATTTCAAAGGATGCAAGGACAGAGAGATTACTTTTGGTGACAGAACAAGCATCAAAGGTGCAAACGCCACGGGCAAGACCACGGTATTTGATGCGTTTACATGGCTGTTGTTTGGAAAGGATTCTCTCGGAAATGCGAAGTTTGATATCCGTCCTCTGGATGCTGACGGTAACATGATAAACAATCTGGAAATCAGTGTGGAAGCAACAATCCGCATGGATGATGAAGAGTATATCCTGAAAAAGACCCAGAAACAGGTGTGGAGAAAGAAACGTGGCACTGACACGACAGAGTTCCAGGGAAATGTCAATGAGTTCGAGATCAACGGATATCCGAAGTCGGAAAAGGAATTTAAAGCCTTTATCGCCGGAATTATTGACGAGAATATTTTTAATCTGGTGACGAATCCGAACGCTTTCAACGCTCTGCCATGGAAAGAGCAGAGAGAAATCCTTATGAAGTTTGTCGAAGTTATGTCTGATGCGGAGATTGCTCTTACATACGGGGACAAGTACAGTCTGCTGATCCCGGAACTGAAAATCGCAAGCACAGACGACATCTTGAAGAAATATACAAAGGCGAAGAATACGCTGAATAAGCAAATGACAGAGATTCCGGCGAGAATTGATGAATTGTCAAAGCAGATGGTCTCTGTTGATGTCGGCGCTCTTGAAGTTGAGAAAGCGGCAAAACAGGCAGAATTAAAGCGTGTGGAAGATTCTCTTTCCGGCGGAAACAGCACGAGACAGAAAATCAATGACCTTAACGGACAGATCATGGACGAAAAGCTGAGAATCAGCGGTATTCAGAATGATGCGAACTCTGAACTTGATGAAAAGCGCAGGAAAGCAAGACAGGCGGTCAATGATGCAGACGACAAGGTTACAAAAACCGAAAGAGAGATTCTGGATGCTGAGTATCTGAAATCAGACTACATTAAAGCGAGAGACCGTGCTGAAGCAGACAAAACACGTTATGCGGAAGAATGGAAAGAGTGGAAGAAAAAGACGTTTCCTGAGTTTGTTCCGCTTGATGATTATGTCGAACCGTTGCCACTTACAGACAAGGATTTGACTTGTCCGACCTGCGGACAGGCGTTGCCGGAAGATGTGCGTAAACAGCGCATCGCAGATCATGAAAAGATATGCGCAAAAGCGAAATCTGATTATGAAGATAGGTGCGAAGAACACCGCATGGATTACGATACGAAAAAGATTATGTTTTCAGAACAGCGGAAAAAGGCTATGGACGAGATTACTGTCAAAGGTCAGAAGGCAGCTGATAATGTTCGGGCGTATCAGAAACAGATTGATGAGCAGGAAAAGGAAATTTCAGATTTGAAATTACGTCTTGAATGTGAAAAGGCTGACCTGTCGAAAGCGAAGAAAGATCTTGAAGCTATTCCGGCTTGTGCTGATATTTCGGGCAATGCTGATTACATAAGGGCACAGGAAGCCATTCGGAGCCTTGAAACTCAGATTGAAGAACTGAGGAAAGAAACGCCTGACAATACCGAGGCGGAAGCGAGAAGAGACGCTATCCGTAATGAAATATCTGACATTGAAGCACAGATCAAGGCTGCGGACAACACGAAAGTCAAAGAACGTATCGCAGAACTGGAAGCAGAGCAGAAGTCGATTGGTCAGAGAATTGCAGAACAGGAGCAGATGATTGACCTGACAGAGAGCTTTATCCGGGCGAAGATGAACATGATTTCCGAGAAAATCAATGAAAAATTCAAGGTTGTTCGTTTCTCTTTGTTCGATATTCAAATCAATGGCGGTTTGAAAGAAACCTGTGAGTGTACCGTGAACGGTGTTCCGTACTCTTCGCTGAACAACGGACACCGGATTATCGCAGGACTTGATATTATCCGTTCACTGTCAGAATTGTACGGCGTGAGCGCACCTGTCTTTATTGATAATAGCGAGGCAATTAGCACGGGAAACTTCCCGGATATGGACACGCAGATTATTCACCTTATCGTGACAGATGATAAGGAACTGACCGTAGAAAGCGAGGATTAACAGATGATTAAGGTTGATAGGGGAAGTGTAGAAATCTCAGGAAATGGATTACAGATAATGGCTGAATTTTCAACGCTTGTATATGCGTTGTTAAAAATGGAAATAGACTCAGGAATACCGGAAGAGATTGCAAAAAAGATGATCCGGCAGGATTTTGAGACCGGTTTAAAATCCGAAAAAGAAATCAAAAAAGAATCAGATAAAATCAAGAACGAAATGCACATGAGCGCGCCGGAAATACCAAAAGCAATTGATGATTTACTCGATTTGATTTTCGGAGGTAAATCTAATGATAATAATTAAAGCAAGATACCTCAAAAATAATGAGGTGATCGGCAGGGAATACGCTTTTTGCACTGACATTCTTGTGAAACCTGGAGACACCGTGGAAGTCGGAAAGGCACAGGCAGTTGTCACAAAGACTAACGTTCCCGAGGAAGATATACTTCCGTTTCGTGATAAGTTGAAAAAGATTGATAGAAAGGTGGAGGACGAATAAATGGCAGAAGAAAAGAAAGAGGTAGCTCAGAAACAGGAATTTACCACAGCTCTGAGCAACTGGACAAATACAATCACAGGGCTTGTTACTCGTGACTTTGAACAGTGCGGCGTTGAGTTTGATGAATATTCAAAGAGATGCGCCATGTCTGCTATGAGCAGTATTTTTCAGCTTGTTCAGAACACGGATAAGGCTGAAATGAGCGACTTGAACACGTCAAACCTGAGAGAGATTGTCGAACAGTGCGCAAGCCTTAAATTAAATGCCAATGCTGTGCCGAGAGAAGTTTACTTCCAGTTGCGCAGTAAGCAGATTAACGGTGAATGGAAAAAAGTCGTTGAAATGGGAATTGAGGGAGACGGAAATGATGCTCTTCTCCGGCAGTTTGGAAATGAGGTGGCAAAAGTACATCCCTGTTGGATTGTCAAAGAGGGGGACGAGTTCACTCGACCGAAGCGTGTCGGAATGGAGATTACACCGCCGTCATGGGAGCAGAAAGGACTTTCAGAAAAAGTCGTAGCTGTTGTATATCCCGTTCAACTTACGAATGGTTCAATCGAATACCTGATTGCCGAACGTGAAAGCGTGAAAACAAACCTGATCGCTCACATCCGCAACAATATGATGAATGAGACATTCGGGGTTTGTAAAGACAGATATAAGGCTACGCCCGACCAGAAACAGAAAATCAAAGAAATGAAAAATCAGATTTTGAGTGATGTTCGGTCATGCGAGACTCTGGATGATATGCTGAAATGCCCGTCCGCACAGCCTTACATTTCCGCTGCATGGCTTGATACGCCGGAGCAGATGATTACCAGAAAGCTCCGCAACAATGCAATCAAGAAATTCCCAAAAGACATGAACAGCATGGCGAATCATTCGCTTTTGCAACTTGACGAGGGATACAAAGCATCACGGGAAGAAATCACAGATAACGAAAACTCAGAACCGTTTGAGGTTAACGAGGGCGAAGTTGTTGATTCTGAGGCGGTGGAAGTTGAGCCGGATTTTGTAAAGGAGAGTGAGTGATTATGCTTACAAAATCTAATATCATTGGAATAATCAATGAGCATCAAAAAGAAATTGATGAACTCGAATCTGAACTTAAACTGATACATACTCCCGGCGCAAGGCGAGCTGTAAATGATAGGCTGTCTTTTCTGCGCGATAATATGTATCGGTACAAATTACAAGCAAAAGCATGGGAGATTAAATTATGACGATTGTAAAAATAACTATTATAGCGTGGGTTATTACGCTTGTTGTTAGGTTTTTTGTATCAGCGAATATATCAAAAAGTGATTTGATGCATTATTCGCTTACCGGAAAATTAAAAACTACACCTGGTCGAGTGATTTTGGGACTTCTCGCTATTGTATCAATCGGATTGACTGTCGCAAGTATTATCTGGTTTTTGTTTTTCTCGGGGGTGATTTAATGCGGATTATATCACAGAACGGAATGGACTTTCCATATGAACATGTCGTCGTAATTCTGGATGGATGTGCCGTGATTTGCAGACCTGTCTCAGATATGAGCGGAAGATATTATACTCTTGGAACATATAAAACAGAAAATAGGGCAAAGTCGGTATTTCAAAGCATACACCGTGATTATGAAAACTTACCGCACATGGAGGACGGACAAAATTTTTATAATACACCTTGTTTTATAATGCCGGAGGTATGACATGAAACTCAAAGTAATAAACTCCGGTTCTTCCGGCAACGGATATGCTCTTATTTCAGAGGTGGGAGAAATCCTGCTTCTGGAATGCGGAGTAAAAGGAATCGAGATGAAACGAGCGATAGATTTTCAGGTCAGGAATGTGGTTGGATGCTTGTCGAGTCATGTCCATTCTGACCATATCGGGCGCATCAAGGACTATTTGAACTCTGGTATTAAAGTCTATACAAGTGATGAAGTGGCAAGCGACATCCTGACCGTGACCGGAGAGAAAACCGTTCCATTACCACGGATGCAGAAGAAGAAACTCGGAAGCTTTACAGTGATACCGTTTTCCGTTCCGCACAATGGTACAGAGTGTGACGGATGGTTGATAACTCACGAAAAATTAGGTCGCTTGCTATTCATTACGGATGCAGAGTATTGCCCGTATGACTTCTCAAAAATGGGAATCACTCACGCAATGGTCGAGTGCAATTACTCTGAGGACTACATAGAGAATGATGCTGAAAACCTGTCGCATGTTCTTAGAGGACATATGGAACTGCAAACGTGTAAACGGCTCATACAGACGATTGAAAGCCCTGAACTAAGAAGTGTAGGATTGATACATTTAAGCGGTCAGAACAGCGATTCAGAACGTTTCAGGCAGGTAATAAAAGAAATCGTTGACTGTGATGTGAATGTATGGGTGGCAGAGAAAGGATTTGAGACTGAGTTGAGTCTTGAACCGTTTTGAAAGGATGATGTTATGAAGAAATATAATACGGAATTTATAAAAAAGTATATCACAGAACACAAAGACGAAATCGAAAGCGTTGAATGCGGAATGAGAGAAGATTGGTTCTGGACTGCTGAAACGGTTTATAAAAACGGAGATTTCTGCAAAAGATTCGATTGGAACAAAAAGCATATTTCAGTAGCTTATATTGATGGCTCCACATGGGCAACTCCGGTTATGAATGTTAATTTCAAAGACGGAAGAGAAGAGGTTGTACCGTGTTATGAAGATGATGGCGAATCCGAATCAGAAGAGCGAATTGCAAATCAAAAAATGTTCGCTGCAATGACGTTCGGAATGGACTACAAATTATAAAGGAGATGATGACTTATCAATAAATCAGTATTAGTCGGACGGCTCACAAGAGACCCCGAAGTTAGATATTCACAGGGCGATAAACCTACGGCAGTAGCGAATTACACACTGGCTGTCGAAAGAAAATTCAAGAAAGACGGAGAACCGACAGCGGATTTCATTCCGTGTGTTGCTTTCGGGAGACTGGCAGAGTTCGCAGAAAAGTATTTCCGTCAGGGATTGCGCGTTTCCATTTCCGGTCGTATTCAGACTGGCAGTTATACGAACAAAGACGGCGTGAAAGTTTACACAACGCAGGTAATAATCGAGGAACAGGAGTTTGCGGAAAGCAGAGCGGAGCAGAAACAGAATCAGAATATTCAGGCAGGTCCGTCTCCATATGGTCCGGCACCGGATTCGGACAGATTCTTAAATATCCCGGATGGAATTGATGATGAAGTTCCGTTTGCATAGGAGGTGTTCGGGTTGAATCAACGACAGAATATCGCAAGAGCAAAGGCAATCGAACGAGAAAACAAGAAGCGCCTGCTTGAAGTCAATCCTGATCTGGATGAGGACAGCGGAATCTACTTTCTGACAAGAATTGACGAGAACGGTATCAAGTACGCCTATGTGGGACAGGCAAAACACATATTGAGGAGACTTGCACAGCACCTTGTCGGTTTTCAGCATATTGACCTTTCAATAAGAAAACATGGGTTTTATACGCATGGAAATCCATACGGTTATAAAATCGGTTTTTTGAAATTTTCAGAAAGTGAACTTGACCAGAAAGAACAGCAATACATCAGAGCGTATGCGAATTACGGTTATCAGCTCCGAAACAAGACAGCAGGTGGTCAATGCGAGGGAAAGACACAGATTGATGAATACAGACCGCAGAAAGGCTACCGAGATGGAATCAAGCAGGGGAAGAAAAGCCTTGCCCGTGAGTTATCGCACATCATTGACACACACTTGACCGTAGAACTCAGACCGGAAAAGGCGAATAACAAAGTGTCGCAGAAAGCATTTGAGAAGTTCAAGGGCTTGTTAAATGAAAGGAGTTATGATGAATGAGCGAAGTAAGATTTTTTTCTGCTTATGTTATTACCGATCCAGATCATTCGTTCAAATTTGAAATTGAAGAACTTGAAATAAAACGGGTCTTTCCTGATGGAACGATTGAACTTAAAAACCCATACTTTTATTGCAAGAATGATAGTACATATTACTTTGGTGGCTTATCAGGGCATAGGATAAATGAAGAGTGCAAGTTAAGATATGGAACAGTTTTGTATTCGACAAATGAGATGGATTGTAAAGATTTTATTTCAAGAAAAATGCGTGAAATGGATGAACTTTGGAGAAAAATTTATAAACGCATGAGAGAATCAAAGGTAGAGGTTAAATATTTGGGTGATAATGAATGAAATACGAGTGCGTAACGAATGGATTCAAAACAAGAGGATGCAAAGTCGATAATCCAGAATCAGAAAAATGGATGACAGTTTTTAATGGAGATATTCTTGACTGTGACGGAGATTATATTGTAAAAGGAGGAGTTCATTTGTGTCATAAAGACAGCATACTCGGAAAATATCATTTTCGTCGTCAAAAATAATAGTGAACTTTCAGGAAATACCAGAACTTGAAGTAACGAATCTATGGAGGAAAGATGAATGGTAGCAACTACATAAAAATCAACCGCAGTATACTTGACTGGGAGTGGTATCAAGACAATAACACGAAAGTCCTGTTCCTGCACATGATGTTAAAGGCGAACTGGAAAAAAGCGAAGTTCAAAGGCGTAGACATTGACCGTGGCTCGTTCGCATCTTCATACCAGAGTCTTTCCTCTGAAACAGGGCTTTCGGTACAAAACATCAGGACGAGCATTAGAAAGCTAAAATCAACAGGGGAAATAACAGTCACTAAGTACAGCAAATTCACTGTATTTACTGTGAATAACTACTGTGAATACCAGAAGTCTAACAAGGTATCTAACGATGAACTAACAGGCAATCAACAGGCAACTAACAGTCAAGTAACAACAATAGAAGAAGATAAGAAAGAAAGAAGTAAAGAAATATATAGTAAGCGCTCTAAAGGAAAGGTCAAAGACCACAACAACTTTGAGCGCAGGAACTATGATTTCGATAAGTTAGAAAGTGATTTAATGGAGGGACAGTTTGATGAATGAAGTAATTAAATCGTATAAAGGATTCAATAAAGACATGACTTGCCGCGGAAAGCAGTATGAAGAGGGGAAGGAGTATGAAGAAAAACGCGCAGAAGCGTGTGATTACGGGATGCACGCCTGCGAGTATCCGCTTGATTGTTTCGAATATTACAGCCCGAATGAGTCTGTATATCACGTTGTTGAACAGAGCGGAGAAATATCTCGGAGAAATGACGATTCTGGAATTGCATCGACGAAAATGAAGATCGGCGCAGAGATCAGTATCGCTGGACTTGTCAAAGCTGCTATCGAATACACCAGGGAGCGTATACAGGAAGATAAAGAAGCTGACGAGGACTGCGGAGCATCGTCAGCGACAGGAGACTACGGAGCATCGTCAGCGACAGGATACTGCGGAGCATCGTCAGCGACAGGAGACTACGGAGCATCGTCAGCGACAGGAGACTGCGGAGCATCGTCAGCGACAGGAGACTACGGAGCATCGTCAGCGACAGGAT
>ERZ1643251.2535-NODE-2535-length-18452-cov-4.892211_pt1 | contig 18452 bp, 16 predicted proteins | sample MGYA00579261_ERZ1643251 | MGnify/ENA primary metagenome ERZ1643251 (study PRJEB29033, sample SAMEA4952267) | chicken gut metagenome | biome: Broiler Chicken; feature: Gastrointestinal Tract; material: Caecum | place: Ireland | collected 2018 | study: Broiler...
ACGCTCCATTCTTCCGGCAGACGCATAGAAAGAAAAAGCGGGTCCTTTTCTGTCCCTTTCCGATTCGTCCGCCCGGGGAAAATCCGCCCTTCCGGGCGCCGGAAACGGATCATTTCTTCTCGTTTCCGGCGTTCGTCGCAACCCTGCCCCCGTCATTACACTCTCCCGGACGCCGCGCACGAAGTTCCGGAAGAAAACCGGAGCTCTTTTCCGAAAATACCGCGACGGCTGCCGAAAAGTTCAGAGCGCGTATTCTTTCCCGCGCGAAAACACGCGCAAAATATTTATATCTTTATCGAAGATGACAAAATCCGCATCGTATCCCGCCGCCAGCCTTCCCTTTCTGAGCCCCAGGGAGCAGGCGGACGTTTCGCTCATGGCGCGCACCGCTTCCGCGAGAGGTACGCCCGCCGAAACGCAGGTGCGCACGAGGACGTCCGCCGTGGCGACGCTGCCTGCAAAACCGCTGCGATCGGCAAGTTTTGCCACGCCGTCCTCCACGACGTAGGGAACGCCGTTGAGAACCCCCTCCTTCTTCCCGCTTCCGGCGACGGAGAGGGAATCGCTCACCAGAACGACCGTGCCCGGTTTTTTCAGGCGGAAGACGAGTTCGATGAGTTCGGGCGGAAGATGCCTGCCGTCCGCGATGAGTTCGACGTACATATCGTCGAAACAGTAAGCCGATTCGATGACGCCGAGCCGGCGGAATCCCCCTTCGCGCGTGATCGTGGACGTACAGGAATAAAGATGCGTGACCGAGCGCAGCCCCGCGGCATATGCCCTTTTCATGTCTTCGAACACCGCGGCGGTATGCCCCGCCGAAGCGAGTATTCCGCGCCCGGAGAGAAAACGGCAGAAAGCGCCGTCCCTGTCCCGTTCGGGCGCATAGCTCCATTTTTTTACGAAACCGCCGAACTTATCCGCTATAAATTCGTAATCCTCCCGGACGGGATCGGTCAGGTATTCGGGATTCTGCGCCCCCGCCATGGAAGGGGCGAAATAGGGCCCCTCGATGTGCGCGCCCGCGATACAGCCGCAAAGCGCGTCGCTTTTCGCCGCCTCGCGGAGATTTTCCAGCGCCCGCACCGTCCGGGCGCGATCGCTCGCGAGCGTGGTGGGAAGAAGGGTCGTCGCGCCGTGCGAAAAATGATAATTCGCCGCCCGCACCGCCTCTTCCGCAGAGCAGAAGGTGTAATCCGCCCCCGCGCCGCCGTGCGTATGCGTATCGACAAATCCCGCCGAGAGATAATTTTCCCCCGCGTCGATCTCCGCCTCGAAGGGAAGTTCTTCCTCCGTGACCGCGGAGATGACTCCGTTTTCGTAATAGACGTACCCCGGGAAGATCCTCCCGCCGTCTGTAATATGCCGACAGGCAATGCGTTTCATTTCCGACTCCTTTCTTCCGGCGCGCTCAGGCGAGCGGGCGGAAGGTCACTTTGATCTCGTGGCGCCTCTTCGAAAGCGCAATATCGTTAAAGTGCGCGACGCCGTCCTCCTCCCCCATTTCGCAGAAACGGGTATCGTCGAAGAGGACGTTTTCCGCGCGGGATACTTTCCCCGCGATCGGCTCCGCCGTCGCCGCCACGTACTTTTTCCCGCCGGCGACGTAGCGGAAATGCAGGGGATAGAGCGCCCCTTCTCCGCAAACGGAAAACACGATGTATTCCGGGACTTCGTCCTTTGCGGCAAACCGATACGAATAGCACCCGCCCGTTTCAAAGAGCGCCACCGTCGGTTTTGTCACGCCGTCGAACAAAATCGTCTCCTCTTCGCCGGCGTATCTGATCCGGATCTGCGTCTTTACCGTCGGATAGGGATCGTACAGCATCATTTCCGCGTACAGGACGCCCCGCCTGCCTTTTTCGGCGATTTTTTCTTTCAGAGCGGCGAGTCCGTCCGCGTAATTTTTATATTTCGCCGCATACCTGCCCCGGCAGCTTTTGATTCCGGAACGGTATTTTTTCCAAAGTCCGTCCGCGTTCTTTTTAATTTCCGCAAAGCCCGCGCCGATCTCCTCCGCTTCGCCGAGCAGACGGCTTACATCCCGCCTTCCCGTTTCATAGCTGTCGAAGAGGGAAATACCCAGCCGCTGTGTGCGGAGATTGAGCCAGATTTCCGAAACGTAATCGTATATGTCCGTCAGGACGTCTTTGGCGCGTCCCCGGGCTTTGGCGGCAAGCGCCTGCAGGCGGGGCAGGGCATAGCCGAGCGCGTCCCGATACATGAGTTTAAGCATGTAATCGCATTCGCACACGTCGGCGACGTTCAGGCGATACCCGCACTCGACGACGTTGATCGAAAGCACGAGCCGCGCCGCCTCCTCCGAGCCCAAAACGGCGGCGTACACCGCGCGTTTTTCCGCTTCGCTCCCGATCTTCCCGTTCCAGAGCGCGCCCGCATAGGCGATGTTCGGATAGGCGCCCTGATAGAAGGAATCCGAACGCCGCCAGGTCGTCATGACCGCCCCCAGCGGATGATATTTTTCCGCGTAGGCGGTGAATGTATCCGTATTGTACGCCGAAGACGCGCGATGCGCGTACGTGCAGAAAAGATAGCGGAATCCCAGCTCGTCGTACAGCCGGAACCAATCCTTTTTGATGCGGTTGGTCCAATGCCCCTGCGGCTCGTCGCCGACAAATACGTAATTCCAGTTGCACAAAACGATGTCCCGCGGCAGGCGCGCCACGATGTCGGCGTATTCGAAAAAGTCGTCCCACATCATCATCGTCCTGCCGAGACTTTTGCAAAGCTCGTAGGTGTGCATGACGTGTTCGTAAAAGAGTTCCGCCTTTCCGCGCTGCGCCGCGGCTTTCCGACAGCGGTCGCAGACGGCGAGATCGAACGGCTCGTCCAGCCCCATATGCACATACCGGCTGTGAAAGAGAGAACAGACGTCGGAGATGTATTTGTCCGTAAATTCCCGCAAGCGCGGATTGGTCACACAGCCGCAGGAGCCCCGCTTGAAGGGGTCGAATCCCCTGCCCTGCGTCCCGACGTCCTGGATTTCCGACAGATCTTCGAGCTGCGGATAGAGGAAAAACTTTTCGAGATGCCCGAGATTTTCCAGCGCGGGAATCACGTCCAGTCCCAGCCCTTCCGCATAGGAGACGATCTCCGAAATTTCCTCCGGGGAATAGGTCTCTTCCGGATCGAAAAAAGAGGTATCCGGCGTGCGCACGGCGTTTTCGAGATAGAGTATGAGGGCGTTATACCCGTTTTCCGCCGCGAAATCGGCATAGGATTTGACAAAATCCACCCGCTCTTTCTGCCGCGCCAGATCGATTTGCAGACATCTGAGTTCCAGCTTCATATTTTTCTCCCTTCCGCGCCGGGTTTATCGGTCTTTACACAAGGCGCAGATGTACTTCGCGTATCTCGGCTTCTTCCGCCGCTTCTATCACGAACCGGACGTGTTCCGTCTTTCTTTCCTCTATCGTCAGAATCCCCTTTGCCGATCCTTCGCCGGGTTTCAGCAGGAGGGCGGCGCTGCGCCCCGCGGGTTTCAGCTGCGGGTCGATGCGGTTCGCCTCTCCCGTAAGGTATTCGAGGTAAACGCATACCTGCCCCTTTGATTTCCCGCAAATTTCCGCTTCGAAAGCATAGCCGGAATACTGCGCCGCGATAAACTGGCTCGCCCTGCCGCCGCCGTTCAGGCGCAGAGCGCCCTCACAAATTTCCCCGTTTTCCGTCTCCCAGGAACAGATCTCGCGCCCCTTGAAATTCGTCGTCGCGGCGGGGCGGAGAAAATGCGCATTTGCGAGATATTCGGTCTCGGGCAGGGGGGAATCGCCGAGATCGCATCCCGTAAAGGTCAGTTTGCTCTCCTTTTCCGCGCTGCCCGGCCCGACGGGGTCGTCGTATTCGGAAATGCGCACCCAATCCACGTACATATATGCCCGCTCGAACTGCGGGTCGCCCAGCCAGGCGATCGCGTCCTGAAACAGCGACGCCACCCAGAAGGTGGCGGTGAAGTGCGGCACCGCCTCTTCGATGCGGAGCACCTCCTTCCCGTCCTGATACCAAACGACGGCTTCGTCCCCGTGCGCCTTGTCCGTCCGCCATTCGAACGCCAGCGTATGCCATTTTCCGTCGTTGAGCGGAACGGGACTTTCGATCACCTCCGAGCGGGCAGTCTTGCGTTCGCCGTCCAGATAATTCTGATAGGTCGTACCGCTCCAACGGCGGTAATCCCCGCCGTGCGGCAGTTCGATATCGATCTCGCTGTACCGCCTCTTTTCCAACGTCGGCGCCCAGTTGTTGTAATACGTCCACATGGCGCTGCACTGCCCGACGCGCGGCACGACCTTCACCCGCGTTTCATATAGTCCGGGGCCGAAAAGCCGCTTGGTGACGATGCCGCCCCCCTGCCGCTTCTGCCCCTCTTCGGCGGCAAAATCCCCGTTCGAACAGATGACCACGATGCCGCCCGTCCCGCCCGCCGCCGCGACGACGTCGGGGCGGGTCGTATACAGGCAGTTTTTCTCCGAATAGCCGTTATTGTTCTGGCTCGCCCACTTTTCGTCCAGCGCCCGCCATACCTCCGTGCGGATGCCCGACGAAAAATCGTCGAAAAACACCTGCCTGACGACGGGAGGACGGTTCCACTCCCTTTTTCTCTCCATGGCCTTTTTCCCTTACTGTGCCTTCATCAGTTCTTCCGCGCTCTCTTTGTCCGTAAACATCACCGCGTGCGGATGGCGGCGCAAAATGGTGGCGGGCACCTTTTCGCTGACCGCGTCGTGCATGGTGTGGAACACCGCGTCCGCCTTGTTCGCCGTGGGCACCACGCAGAACATATATTTTGCCGACACGAGCGTGGGCACCGTCAGCGTGACGGCGTATTTCGGGACTTCGTCCAGCGTGTCGAACGTCTTGTCGTTCACCTGCTGGCGGCGGCACTTTTCGTCGAGATCGACGAGCTTGATCGCCTTTTTGTCCCGGAAATCCGCCACGTGCGGATCGTTGAAGGCGATGTGCCCGTTTTCGCCGATGCCGAGACACACGATGTCGATGGGATGTTCTTTCAGCAGTTTTTCATACCGCTCGCAGAGCGTCCCGACGTCGCCGGCGCTGCCGATATAGTACACGGCTTTCATCCTGACGCGATCGAACAGGGCGGCGTTCAGGTAGTGCGCAAACGTCTTTTCGTCGCCGTCGCCCAGCCCGACGTATTCGTCCATATGGAAAGCCGTGACTTTCGACCAGTCCACGTCCTCTTCCACGAGATGGCGCAGGACGTCGTTCTGCGAAGGCGCCGCCGCAAATACCATGTTTATCTCGTCCTGGCGGGCAAGAAGTTCCCGCATGGTCGCGGCGATCTGATCGGCGGCGGCTTTGCCCATGGAATCCCTGTCCGAAAAAACTTTGCAAGTGAGGTTGTCTTTTACATATTCCTTTATCAACATCTCTTTATGGGACCTCCCGTCTCGAAACTAAAACCCCGAAGCCGGCGCCTCGGTTGGATCGATTGCATTATATCACGAATACCCGCACATTCCTTTCAAAATATTGTCCAAAAACTTAAAATTATTGACATTGCCTTGACAGCGGGCAATTCGGGTGGTATACTATGTAAAAACAAAAAAGAACGGGTAAAAGAGCGGAATGGGTAATATAGAGATCATGTCCTCCAGCCTGAAAGACGTGGAGGTCCTGCACAAGACGGGCAATTACGGCGAACGCTTTTTCATGCACGTACACAATCATTACGAGATTTATCTGAGCCTGAGCGACGGCAATAAATTTTTCGTGGGACATAAAATCTATGAGGTAAACAAATACGACGTCTTTCTCTTCAACAACGCGGACGTCCATCGGATCAGCACTTCTTCCCCCGACGATTACGAACGGTACGTCGTCAATTTCTATCCCAAAATATTTCCCAAATCGGACGCCGAAATGAACGATCTTCTAAGCTGTTTTGACAAGGCGCGCCCCAACCGCAACCATAAAATTTCCCTGCCCGAAGGAAAAAGAGAAGAATTTCTTTCCGTTCTCAGAAACATGCTCGCCGCGCCCGCAGACGCGCCCCACCGCGCCCTGCGCCTGAAAACCTATCTCATACAGCTCCTCCTCATCGTCGGCGACACGCAGAAATTCTCCGTGCGCGAACAAGATTCTACCCCCTCCCCGCGAGAAGACCGCCGCATAAACGAGATCATGGACTATATCCGGAACAACTGCAATTATCCCATTTCGCTGGATATGCTCAGCGAAAAATTCTATCTCAATAAATATTATCTCTGCCGGATGTTCAAGGCAAAGACGGGATTCGGCATCAGCGACTATATCGAATCCTGCCGCCTGTCCAACGCCATCCCCCTCCTGCGCGAAGGGGTACCCGTATCCACGGTCGCCCTGAAAACGGGATTCGGAAGCGACACCTATTTTATCTCCACCTTCAAAAAAAATCTGGGCACCTCCCCGAAGCAATATATCAAAAAAATCTGACATAAAAAACCGGCATTTTTTCAAATGCCGCGCGAGGAAAAATATGAACAGCCTGAAAGAACTGTGTAAAGAAATCCAAATGCCCGAAGAGGCCGCCGAACGCATGCTCGCCGCCGAAATCCCCTTTTCCCAAAGCGAGACGGACCGGCTTATCCAAATGCTCACGGACGAAAGGAGCTACGCGGAAGCCGCCGGGAAAGCGGCGGAAGCGGAGGGATTCGCGGGGCTGAAAATCTTTCTGCTCGCCGCGCTGAAAACGCGGGAGATCTATGCGGAAAAGGGCATTCCGGAAGAAATTTTCGCCGCGACGATGAAATGCTTTTCCCGCTTTGTCCGCGAACACAAAGAATACGGCGGCGGATACGGTTTCGACCGCGGGCATTGGGTGGGCAGGCAGCTTTCCCTCCTCCTCTTCCGGCTGGGGGAGCTGGAATACGAACGGCTGGATTACGAAGGCAGACCCGCCCTCTTTCTGCACATCCCTTCCGACGCCGACCTTTCGCCCGATAAGCTCGACGCCTCTTTCGCGCAGGCGAAAGCATTTTTCGCGCGCCATTTCCCCGCTTATGCGGAGGCGAAAATATACTGCTGTTCCTGGCTTCTTGCGCCCGCCCTGGAAAAACTGCTGCCGCCCGCGTCCAAAATCCTGCGCTTTCAGAAGCGTTTCCGGATTATAAAGACGGACGAAGAGGCGAGCGACTTCACCTTCTGGGTATTCAGGACGAAGGGCAAAAATCCGCAGGATTTCCCGGAAAACACAACGCTGCAAAAAAACATGAAGGCCTATCTGCTTTGCGGGGGCAAAGTGGGCGAAGCGCTCGGCGTGGCGGAATAGAATTCCTTTCCGCCCCGCCCTTTGATTTACGACAGATAAAAGAGGCGCCCGTTCGAAAGAACGGGCGCCTCTCTTTCCTTTGCGCTTTTTGCGCAATCGGAACAATAAAATTTCAAGCCGCCTTTTCGATATAGGGCGCGATGACGCGGTTGGCGGGCGCCCGCCCTTTCACGGTGCACCAGCCCTCATCGTCCCATTCCAGGCGGGACATCGCCAGATACCTGCCCTTGCCTTCCCCGTTGTCGTTGACCCAGACGTGATAGACGATATAATAATTTCCGAGGTCGTCGATGAGGATGGAATTGTGCCCGGGACCGACGAAATTGCCGCTGCCCGCAAGGATGGTGTCCCCCACGTTCCCGGCGCCGGCGAGTTCCCTGCCCCGCGAATCGACATAGGGCCCGAGCGGGTTCTGCGAGCGTCCGACGCGTACATGGTAGGTACTTCTCAGCCCTTCGCAGCAGGTGCCGCTCGATCCGAAATAGTAATACCAGCCGTCTTTATAGATGACGTACGACCCTTCGAAGGTGGAGCCGTCCCAAGGGCCGGGCTTGCCCGAAACGAGAACTTTGTTCTCCTTCGCGTAATCCAGCCCGTTTTTAAGCCCCAGCCCGTCTTCCGTCAGCTCGATGCCGTAACAGCCGCGGAAACTGCCCCAGATCATGTAGACGTTTCCGTCCTGCCCGACGAACACGCAGGGATCGATGGAATTGTCCACGCCGATCTCCTGAGAGGTGAACAGCTTCCCGTGGTCCGTCCAGGGGCCTTCGGGGTGGTCGGCGCTCGCGACGCCGATGCCGGGATTGGGATCGTCCCAGACGGACAGCGAGTAATAGAGCAGCAGCTTATCGCCGATCTGCACGATGTCGGGCGCCCAGAATCCGGCGCCGGAGGTACCCCAATCCGGCGAGATGCCGACGGTGCCCAAACTTTCCCAGGTGATGCCGCCGTCGTCCGAGCGCGAGATCTGTCCGCCCGTCGAATAGATGTAGAGCTTGTCCTCCCAGCGGAGGATGTGCGGATCCGCCATATCCCGTTCGACGACGGGATTGTCGATATAGACGGGATCGGGTTCTTCTTCGACGGAAGACGCCGAATCGGAAGCGCCCCCGGACGACGACGCGCCGCCCGCCGAACACCCCGCCAAAGCGAATACCGCGGCAAACAATACGCAGAAAATCCGCGCGAGAAACTTCTTTTTCATAATGTCTCCTTTCCCCGAATCGGAAGGATTTACGGCAGCCGTATGCGCCCCTTGTCGAAAACGATGGGACAAAAGCACATGCGCCTGTTCTGATCGGGGTGTTCGGGATGGGTATGGACGTGGAACACGCAGTAATCCGTCCCGTCTGCGGCGGTCACGACACAGTTGTGGCCGGGGCCGCTGATCTCCCCTTCCGAATACAGCAGGGGATTGTCCTCCGACTTCTTATAGGGGCCGAGCGGACGCTCCGAAACGGCGTAGCCCGTCGAATAGGTGGGCGAAGCGAAATAGCCCGACGAATACATGAGATAGTAAATCCCGTCCCGTTTGACGATGAAAGGACCTTCGTTCCAGCGGGTATCCCCCGTCACCGTCTCCCACGGGCAGTCGGGCCCGGAGATATGCACCGGCTCGCCCACCGTGCGGGTGAGGGAATCGTCCAGGCGGACGGCGTAGATATGGCTTTCCCGCCTGCCGTCCACGACGTACTGCGAACAATCGCGGGAATAGAAGAGGTAGCTGTCCTTTCCGTCCCGCAAGACATGCCCGTCGATCGCCGCATAGCCGAAGTCGAACATCGGCCCGTCCGTCACGTCGACGAAGGGTCCCTCCGGCCTGTCGGAGACGGCGACGCCGATGAGCAGCGTATCGTCCCCCTTGCGGCGGGCGGAATAGTGCATGATATACTTCCCTTCGTGAAAGACGACTTCGGGCGCCCAGAAATCGGTGTATCCGAAGCTGCGCTCTCCCCTGGTATATGCCATACGGGGTTCCGACCAATGGACGAGATCGTCGGAAGTGCGGCAGTCGAAGCCGTCCTTGAAAGAGGTGGCATAGAGATAATAGGTGCCGCCGACGCGCAGAACGAAGGGATCGCCGATGTTCGTGACGTCGGTTACGGTGATATGCGTTATATCCATAAAACTGAAAATTTTCTCCGTGTCTCATACCCGGGCATACGCGCCGCGCAAAAGGAGGGCATGCTCCGGAGCCGGAAACCATTCCGAAAACCCCGGCCTCCCCTCCCCGCGGGCACATATGCCCCGGTAAGGATATTGCGCCGTCAGGACTTGGAGCCGCTGTTGGCGACGCTCTCGATGACTTTGTTTTGCAGGAACAGATAGACGATCAGCGTGGGGAGCATGGAGACGACGGCGCCCGCCATGGTCATCCCGTACTGAATGTTGTTGTCGCCGAGCAGCTTGGCGATGCCGAGCGGCAGCGTGAGGTTTTCCGTCGAGACGCCCGCCATGGCGATGGAGGGCCAGAGGTAATCGTTCCAGCTGCCGATGAAGGTCATCATGGCGGCGACCATAAACGCCGACTTGCACAGGGGCACTTCGATCTGCAAAAAGATGCGGAACATCCCCGCCCCTTCCAGCTGCGCCGCCTCCACGAGTTCCTTGGGCACGGACATGAAGTACTGACGGATGAGCATCATGTACAGCACGCCTCCGAGCCCCGGCAGGATGAGCGCCAGCGGATTGCCGTTCAGCTCCATCGACGTGATGAGCTTATAGAGGGGCACGAGATTGATGACGTTGGGCACCATCGCCGTGGCGAGCAGCAGCCCGAACACGACGTTTCTCCCCTTCCATTCCGCCACGCCGAAGGCAAACCCCGCAAGCGCCGCGATGACGATATAGAGGAGGGTATGCACGCCGGAGATGACGACGCTGTTGAGCATCCACCGGAACACCGGCGCGTCCTCGTTGGAGAACAGCTGGATATAGTTGTTAAAGGAAAACTCCCTGGGGATGATCGACATGACGTCGGTCAGGGCGTTTTTCTTGAACGACGTGCCGAATGCCCACAGGAGGGGCAGGACGCAGAGGATGCTGATGATCGTCAGCAGGATGAACGCCACGACCTTGCGGCGGCGTTCGCCGATGTTGAGTTTTGTCTTTACCTTGGCTGCCATATCAGTCTCTGCTCCTCCTGCGCACGATCGCCGCCTGCGCCAGACTGATGACGATCATGATGACGCCGAGCATCAGCGCCATCGCCGCCGCCACGTAAGGCCGGTCGAACAGGTTGTCTATGATGACCATCAGAAGCACCTGCGTACTTCGTTCGGGGCCGCCCGAAGTGAGCAGCGCGGGCTGTCCGTAGACGTTGAAGGAGGCGAGCAGGGTCATGATGAGCACGACGAAGATCTGCCCCACCATCAGCGGCAGCGTGACGGAGAAAACCGTCCGGATATAGGACGCCCCGTCGATGGCAGCCGCTTCATAGACCGCCTTGTCGATGTTTTTCAGTCCCGCGCCCAGGATGACGATATTGGTACCCATCGTCCACCAGATCGTGACGACGAGCAGGGATATCCACGCCCATGGCTGGGAGCCGAGAAAGTTGATCTGGCTCAGATTCATCGCTTTGAGCATGCCGTTTATAAAGCCCGTTTCCACTTCCAGCACCCGTTTCCACATGAGGATGACGGAGGAAATGGAGAACACGGTGGGCATGAACAGCAGCGCGCGGAAGAATTTATACCCCGCGGGCTTGATGTCGAGCAAAATGGCGATGAAGAGCGGAATGACGATGAGCAGCGGCACGGAGAACACGACGAAGATGAGGGTGTTTTTCAACCCGCGGAAGAAATCGTCGCGATAGGTGAAGTCGGGATTGGTGAGGATGTTCTTATAATTCTGAAACCAGACGAACTCCCCTCTCCGGTTGTGAAAGCTCTCCGAAATGCCGCTGAAAAACGGATAGATGAAGAACAGCGTAAAGACGATGAGAAAGGGAACCGCGAACAGGAAACCGGAAAACTGCCGTTTGAACACCACCAGCTTCCCGAGAGCGGGCTTTTCGGACGTATCCGTGTGTTGTATTTTCATAAGCCTACCCCCGACGCCGTTCCGGCGTTAACCGTTCATTTCCGTGTTGACCGCTCTCCTCGCTTCCGCTTCCGCGTCGCTCATGAGTTTGGCGATGTCGGAGGTGGCGCTGGTCATGATGGTCGTCACATACTGGAACACCGTCTCGTATCCCGATTCGAAATAGGTCGCGGACGCCGCGGTGCGGAACACGCTGGGATCGCCGAAGTCGTTGACGTAAGGCGCGTTCTTGAACTCGTCCGTCTCGCGGGCGGCGTTGTAGGCGGGAATCTGCCCTGCCTGCGACCATTCCGCGGAATTTTCGCCCATCCACTTAATGAAGGTGACCATCGCTTCCTTCTTGCGCTGGCTGATGTTGCGGCGCTGCGCGGCGACGGTAAAGACGTGGGAGCGGGCAAATACCTGCCGGCTGTTTCCGCCCGTCTTGTCGGTGAGCAGCCCCGAAAGGCTCATGACGCCGAGATTGTCGCCCAGCGCCTCTTCGAGCGCGAGCAGCGACCAGCAGCCCTGGATGTGGAAGGCGGCTTTGCCCGTCGTGAACAGGTTGAGATCGGCGTCCGTCTGCAGATTTTCGGGCGAGACCTTGTATTTATAGATGATGTCGCGCAGATTTTCCGCGGCTTCGGCGCCCTCCGCCGAGTTGAACATGGGCATGCTCGTCTCCGTGTCGATCTCCGTGCCGCCCGCCTGATAGAGCGCGGTGGTGTAGGTGAATTCGGTCGGCCAGAGGGTGGAGACGGGAAGTCCCCAGACGCCGCTGCTCTGATCGGTCAGTTCCTGCGCCAGCGTCATGAGCTCGGTGAAGTTGGCGGGAAGCTCGTTGTCCCCCACGATCGCCTTGTTGTAATAGAGGACGATGGGATGGACGTCGAGCGGGAAGCCGTAATAGGAATCCTCCCCCGCGATGAGGGTGGACATGACGTTCGCCTGATAGTCGTCGGGATCGATCGTCTCCTTCGTGAAGAAGGTGCTGTCGATGGGGACGATATAGTCGTACTCCGCATAATTTCTGACGAGCTGGCTGTGGATGATCGCCATATCCGGCCCGTTGTTGGGGATGTTGTTTTTGAGGTTCTGGTAATGCGTCTCGCGCACGTTGGACTGGTGGTCGATGTGGATCTGCCCTTCATACGCCTGGTTGAAACGGGTGATCATGCGGTTGAACACGGTGAGATCGGCGCCCGTGATCGGCGTCCAGAGGGAAAGGGAGACCGTACCGGTCGCGCCCGATCCGTCTTCGCTGTCGGCGTCGCCTCCGCCGCCGCATGCCGCGATGCCGAGCGTCATGGCGCCCGCCATCACGACGGAAAACAAGCCTTTCAGAAATTTCTTTTTCATAATGACCTCTTTGATGTTATTTTTTTGCGCCGGCAGCCCGCCGGCAAGCGTCGTCGCACCCCTGCCCCTCGGGAAGGAGGCGTCCCGTCAGTTTATGACGGGCATCGGCAGGCCGCTTCTGCCCGCGACATAGCCTTCGGTATGCGGGAAATCCCCGCTCCAATCCAGCCTGTCGACGAGGAGGGAACGGCGGTTGGTATTGCCGTACGTCTCGTACTCCTGCGTGTCATAGCCGTGGTAGAGGATATACCAGTTCCCCGCGTCGTCCTGAATGACGGCGTTGTGTCCCACGCCCACGAAATCGTCGCCCGCCTCCACGACGAGCGCCCCGCGGTTTTCTCCCCGCATGTCCCTGCCCTGGTCGTCCAGATAGGGCCCGAGCGGATTTTCCGAGCGTCCGACGCGTACATGGTAGGTCGAATCCTGCCCTTCGCAGCAGGAACCGCTGGAGACGAACATATAATAGTAGCCGTCTTTATAGACGATATACGGCGCTTCGTACGTCGCGAGATTGAACGCCTGCGAAGTGTCCAGCCCCGCCACGAGCGTCTTGTTCTCCCGCGCGTAATCCAGCCCCCCTTCGAGTCCGAGGCCGTCGTCCGTGAGCTGTACGCCGTACAGGCCGCGGAAGCTGCCCCAGATCATATAGACGTTGCCGTCCTGCGCGCGGAACACGGCGGGATCGATGGAATTGTTGACCCCGATCTCCGTCGAAGTGAACAGCTTGCCGTGATCCGTCCAGGGCCCGAGCGGATGAGACGCCGTGGCGACGCCGATGCCGGGATCGGGATCCCCCCACACGGACAGGGCGTAATACATCACGAAGGTGTCGCCGATCTGCACGACGTCGGGCGCCCATACGTTGGCGCCCATCGTTCCCCAGGAGGGTTTTTGCAGACCGGGAAACGCGGCGTTTTTGAAATACCAGTGCACGAGATCGTCCGATTCGAGAATGGGCACGATCTGCTTGTTGGAAATGTTTTCCAGCGGATCGTCGCTCGGCTTCCATTCGCCGTAATCCTCCGTCGCATAGGCGTAATATTTTCCTTCGTATCCGATGACGCAGGGATCGGCAAAGACGGGCGCATAGACGGGGTTGGAATACTCCGTCTGCGCCTGCGTCGAATCCGAGCTTTGGGGAGCCGATGGCTCCCCGCAGCCCGCCAGCCCTGCCGTCAGCATACACGCCGCCAATAGGAATGCCGGAAATTTTTTCATGTTTCTCCTTCGATCGCTTACGCTTCGGCTTCGCCGCCCGAAACTTCGACGATCTCGAACTGATAGATCGTGAACGTGGAGCCGGTAATGCCGCTGCCGCCGAGCAGAAGCCCTACGCGCGAGCCGCTCGTGTCCACCGTGGGGGTAAATTCGTATTCGAACGTCTGCACTTCCGACGTGAAGCGGAAGGAACTCGACGCGCTCCACTCGCCGTTGTTGGGATTGATTTCGAAGGAAATGTCCCTCTCGACCGTGGAGGACGCCTTGATGACGAGTTTATACGTCACGCCCGCCTTGAAGGACTTGCCGTCCTGACGGAGCTGAATCCGCCAGCCCGCGTCGGTGTCATTGGCAAACGTGGTGGTCACATAGGTGCCGTTGTCGTCCTCGCCCGCCGTAAAGGTCGTGCCTTCGCTGCCCCACTGCCGCATGCCCTGCGCAAATTCGGGGTTGATCATCTGCCAGGCTTCATACTGCGTCTGATCGGGATCGAGTTCGATTTCCGCGGAGTCGATCCAGATATAGCTGTCGTTCGCGTTGCTGCCGCCGCCGCCCACGAGGAAGCGGAAGCCGTTCGCCGTGTTGGGAGCGGAGAAGTAGATGGTCGTCTCCGTGTACTCCGTCGTCAGGGGCACGGTGTAGGAATAGTTCGTACCCGCGTTGATTTCGAGGGTGATGCTGCGGGCATAGCTCGCCTTCGCGCGGATGGTGATGATATAGTTGGTGTTCGCCGCCATCGTGACGTCCTGACGGAACTGGATGTGCCAGCCGTCCGTGGAAGGATTGACGATGTGGATCTGCGCGGCGCCTTCATTGTCGTCGCCCGCCACCCACGAGAATTCCGCCTGTCCGGGATTCTGCGCGTTCACGTCCTGCACCCAGAAGCTGATGTTCCGGTCAAAGGTGCCGTTGGCGAGGCTGTACTCGTGTTCGCGGCTCAGGTAGACGACGATCGTGCGATAGGCGATCGCCATGGGCCCGTTTTCGTTTTCGACGATATAGGCGAGCGTGAAGTTGTTGCGCTCCATGACGGTGCTCGCCACGCTGCCCACCACTTCGATACGGTCGGTGAGATCGGTGTCCCCGTTCTTCGCCGTCACCCCTTCCAGAGGATTGGCGAGGAAGGCGGCAAGTTCGTCCGTACCCGTGTAGAAGGATTCGTTCTCCACCCCTTCAAAGGTCACTTCGGGGCAGCGCTCGATCTTTTCGATCTTAATGCTGTCGAGGGTCAGGTCATACGAGTCCTTGACGTCGCTCCCTTCGAGAATATAGCCGAAGTAGAGAACCGCTTTCGCGTTGGTGTAGTCCTGATCGGCAGTGTAGTAACTTACATAATCGGCATACTCGCTGCCCGCCGTGAACGCCGTAAGGCCCTGCATCATCGAATAGTTGTTGGCGACGTTTTCAAAGCCGAACGCAAACGACTTCGCCGTATCCGACTTGGCGCGCACCGTGATCTTATACGTCTCCCCTTCCAGCAGGTTGCACTGGGACATATACTGCATCGCAAACCAGGAATTGCCGACGGAAGAGATTTCGAATTTGGGCTTTTCGACGCCGTTTTCCGTCACTTTCGTAAGGGTCGCCGTGCCGCCCGGGGTGTCGAGCGTCCAGTTATAGAAACCGGTGTTGTTGGTGACGGAGAAATCGCCGTTGGCGATGTTGTGCTGCTGTTCGACGGTCACTTCGCGGGATTCGAATTCCGTCGTGCCGCCGTCCTCCGCCATATACCAGACGGTATAGACGCCCGTGATGTTGTAGTTGAAATCCTCATAATCGTCGTATACGCCGAGATCGGTGAGCTCTTCTTCGTGCTCTTCGAGCGTAAGCGCGACGACGCCGGACGTGATGTCCGTACCTGCGGCATTTTTGACGGTGATGCCGTCCAGGGGATCGTATTGGTCGCCCGCCGCCACCGTCACGTCTTCCAGCCCCGTCCAGGTAAATCCGGCAGAAGAACTGTCGCCGCTGTCGGAAGTTCCCGTCTCTCCGCATGCGCTCAGAGTGCCCGCCGCCAGAAACAGGCAGAGCAAAGAAGAACATGCGATCTTAAGATTTTTTCTCATAATTGCCTCCTAAATATAGTTTTTGATTTGTTTGGACTGTTCATTCCCGTTTGAGAATTTTTTTGCGTTTTTGCCTTGCGGACAAAAAACGGCTGCCGCTGAGTTGCATAGAACAAAGTTGCCTTCCTTTTTCGTCATGTCATACATCATCCTCCTTGATTTGATTTATTCTTCGCCCTCATCGGACGGATTTGTCCGGAATGTCCTTTTCGCCCCCCTTTCCTCTCCCTTTCCGAAAAGATGATTTTCATTCCGTTATCGTTAACATATAAAATTTTATCCCTTTATTATCGTTAACGGAATGCGGAAAAAGTAAGCGCAGCAGCTCTGTTTCGCCGCCGTCGACCGCGGGCGCCGGCTTTTGTTTCAGACAAGATTTTGTTTACGTAATATCCCCGATATTACGTAAACAGGGGCGCCCCTGTTTTATTTTGTAATCATTATTTTTCGCCTTTGGGAAGGCGTTCGTCTTACGGGGTGCGATGGTCGTCCAAAAATACGCCGAAGGTCTCCGCAACCCGCTTCCCCCTGCCGTTTTCGATCCGGGAGACGAGCACTTCCACCGCCCTCTCCGCCATCGCCCGCTTGTCCGAGCCGATGGAGACGAGCCGGTTGGAGATGTTGACTTCCTTCTGGATATCGTCGAATCCGATGACCGGCACTCTGTCGTCCAGCCCCGCCCCTTCCAGCAGACACATCACGTCGAAAGCGAGCATATCGCTGAAACAGAAAAAGCAGTCGGGCGCGGACGCGGCGTCCGCAAACAGCGCGGAAAACTGTTCTTTGACCGAACGCAGCCCCTCCACGACGAGCGGTTTCTGCCGCCCCGTCTTCTCCCACTCGGCGCAGAAGCCCGAAAAGCGATCCTGTTCGCAGGAAGTCCCCGAGCCGATACACACGTACACGGAACGCTTGCAGCCGCTCTCTATAAACCGCTTTGCCGCCAGCCTGCCCCCCTCTTCGTCGTCGGTGCGCAGATAATCGATGGCAGGCATGTCCGTCCGCCGCCCGAAAAGCAGCACGGGAACGACGAAACTTTCCACCAGCCCCGCGATCTCGTCGCTCGGTTCCAGAAAGCTCACGATGCCCGCGGCGTTGTGCGAAACGGCAAATTCGTAGGCGGAACGGTCGAGCAGGTGTTCGGTGACGGACAGCATCAGAATGGAATAATTCCGCTCCTTGAAACACGCCTGTAAATAGTCGATCATGATGGAGAAATAGACGTTGACGAGATGGTCGTAGATGATGACGATCAGCCGGCTGTTTCCGCAGCGCAGGGAAGTGGCGGTGTTGTTTTTCACATAGTGGAGTTCTTCGGCGACCTTCAACACCCTTTCCCGGGTCTCCGCCGATACCTCCGGCGCGTTCCGGATGGCGCGGGAAACCGTCTGCGGCGTCACCTGCGCCACCCGCGCGACGTCCCGCACGGTCACTCTCATCTTCTTCATGTTACGGCAAAAACCTCCCGTCTGAAAATATGCGACAAACCTTTTTCAACCTGCTTTCCGCCTGCGGCATCCCGCCGCTTTCGCCCGTTTTCCCCCTTTCTTTTACAAATGTTATCGTTAACGGTATTTTATTTTTTGACCCGACGCCACATTTCCGGCCGGGTCAGACAGACAAATGACACTATTTTCTTTACGCGTATATAATAGCACCCTTTATATTTGCTGTCAACCTGTTTCACCTATTTTTCACAAATTTTTCTTCTAATTGCCATATTTTGCCGATTTTACAGAAAACGAGAAAGGAGGAGGCAACGCCTCCCCTCCCCCTTTCTGCCGCGGCAAAAGCTGCCTTAAATCTGCCCGGCACAGCCGGCGCTCCCTTCTTTCAGACTTTATTCAGGAAGTATTCCCCGCCGTCATCTGAGATCCCGATGACATAGTCCGGCTTGTGCCGCCGGAAAAAATCGGTAAGCTCGCGGATATAGCGGTAAAAGGTTCGCTGGGATATGTCGTGCTCGCGACAGAAGTTCACGCGACGGACATTTTGTCCCTCCAACAGGGCATCGTACAAAAGCAGCATCAATTCGGTTTTCATTTTCCGTCCTCCTCTTCGGCTGGTCGTCCCGTGCCGATCGGAGTCCCTTTCCGCACGAAACTGTCTCTTTATGACAGTTTCATTATAGCATACTTTTTCCGTTTATGACAGGATTTTGACTAAGCGCATTTCGCGGATACCCGCGATTTCGGCTGAATTTCCCGCGTTTTTCGCTTAGTTTTGAAAAATTTTTTTTAAGCCGCCTCCGGCTCGCACACAAAAAGGCGTAAAAATCCCCCTTCCAGGGAATTTTTCTTTATCGGTCTCCAACCTTCTTATCCCTTCCGTCTCGCTCCGCTCGACACCTCCCCTTACATCTCTGTTTCGTTAAATTTTTTCGGAGAAAAAATTTAACGAGCGTCTGCGGAAGAATTTATACAGGACTCCTACCTTCGGCACGCCGTACGGCTGACTGCCGGTTTCTTTCCTCTCTCGCCTGCGGCTCGTTTCACCTTGTT
>ERZ1643251.2536-NODE-2536-length-18451-cov-4.884268_pt1 | contig 18451 bp, 11 predicted proteins | sample MGYA00579261_ERZ1643251 | MGnify/ENA primary metagenome ERZ1643251 (study PRJEB29033, sample SAMEA4952267) | chicken gut metagenome | biome: Broiler Chicken; feature: Gastrointestinal Tract; material: Caecum | place: Ireland | collected 2018 | study: Broiler...
CCGGGCTGTTTCAGCCTTGATCACATTCATCGGCGCGCCTCACCACCGGTCGGTATCGTACTCGTTTTCGATGATATATTCGTTGACGAGCCCTTTCACCTGGCTTTCCAGACCTTTCACGAGGGAATCGAGCTCCCTGTCGCCGTCGATATAAGTAAATGTGGCGTTCAGAAAATACGCGCTGTAATCGGAGCCGAAACAGTTCCAGGAATTGGCGACGCCCCAGCCCACCTTTTCGGGATCTTCGCAGTCTTCCATGTACATGGAAAGAACGGGCTGCAGATATTCGGGCACGGAATCGATGGACTCGGGATTCAGAGGAATGCCGCCGCCCAGATCACCGATCAGCCGGTTATTCTGTTCGGGCGCCGTGAGGAACATGAGCAAATCCGCACAGGCGTCCACACAGGCTTCGCCCTTGTTCATCGCCGTATTCGTGATCCACCAGGAGGTGCCGTAGCCCGCCGAACCGCGGCGTCCGTCGGTGATCTTCTGCAATCCTTCCGTGCCGATCCCCGCGTTCTGAATATCTTCGACCGACAAAGAAGGATAGCCCGTAATGGCATATTCGAAATCGACGGCGGAATTGGCGGAAATCTGACGCAGCGTCCCGCCTACCCCTTCGATAAAGGCGCACTTTCCGTTGACGAATTCCGTGAGGGGCGAATACTGGCTGTACCCTTCGGGGAAGTACTCGCATCTGTCCTTGATGAGTTCCAGATACACCTTGAACTGAGGAGAATCCACGCTCCAGAGTTCTTTCGTATAGGCGCGGCACCACTCTTCGCTGTTGAGCTGTCCGTCCCCGTTCATATCGCAGGTCTCGAAGAGATAGCCGAACAGATTGGATTCGAGGAAGATGTCATACCACCGGTAAGGGGTCAGAAACGTCTTGATACCAAATGAGGGATTTGCGTCCGCATACTCCTGCACGCATTTCTGCGCGTTTTTGAAATCGGTGTACGTTTCCAGCGAAAGGAGATTGCCTTCGCCGTCCGTGTACCCCGCCGCTTTCAGAATATCTTCATTGTAGATGATGCCGATGGGAATGCGCTCGAGATTGACATAATACCGGTCGCCGTCGCTGGTGACCATATATTCGGTGGTATCATAGAGATCCAGCCAGGTGTCGTATTCCGGCGCATAGGGGTTTTTCTGATTGAGATATTGATTGAGCGGCACAAACCAGCCCTTGTTTTTGTCCTCTTCCACGGTAGACCCGTTCATATAGATGATGTCGGGCGCCGTCCCCGCATTGAGAAGGGGGCGCAGAGAACTTGTGGAGCCGCCGTAAGACGTCGTATTGACGATGACGGTATACCCCGGATGTGCCGCTTCCCATTCTTCGCAGAGCACTTCGAGCGTGTTATAGGGAAAAGGATTGGATTCCGTCTTGTCCATGGATACCGTGGAATTGAAATTGCCGATATCCCCGCCGCCGTCGATCACGATGGTATATTCGTCGAATATTTCGTCTCCGCCGCAGCCGCCCAAACCGGAAACCGCCATCAGACAGGCGAAGACCGATGCCGAAATTTTTATGATTTTACTCTTCATGAAATTTGCCTCCAAAATCTTCCGTCAGTGTTTTTTTCTCTTGCCGAAAGCAATCGCCAAAGCCGCCGGGAACGCCGCAAGGGCGCCGATGCCCGCCGCGGATCCGCATCCGCTTCCCTCCCCCGTGCTCTCCGGAGGAGTTGTGCTCTCCGAAGAACTGTCGGAAGAATCACCCGGTTCCGAAGGTTTATCCCCGTCGGGAAGATCGGGAACTTCCGTGAGATCGGCGTCCGAAGCATTGTATCCGTTGATAGTATCTATCGCCGCGCTGAACCCTCCGCGATCCTCACAGAAAGACAGATACCCCATAAAGTCCGTGCCGAGCGTGCTTTTCAGTTCGCTGTTCTTGATGTTTGTGCCGTCGAATTTCTGATCGTTGAAAAAGATATTCGCATAGGTGGAATTTGCGTCGTCTTCCGCCTGAATCCTAATGTTGAACGTATCTCCGAGCTTATAGCTGAATACCATCGAACCGCGCATTGCGGAATAGAAACTCGTATGCGTGGATTTGATGAGATAGACGGTCACGCAAAGGCGGTTTCCGCCCTGCAATTCAAACATGAACACAATGCCGGGATTTTCCTGCATCTTCGCCACTTGTTCGTCGTCGTTGGAATCGGTGCAGACGTAAAATCTGTCCTGATTTTTCGTCAGGGAAAAAGCAAACCAACCCACGCCCGGCTCCCCTTCCGCGATGCGGAGAGACATCGAAAACTGATTTGCCATCACCTTTTTGCCGTAGGAAAGCGCGGATCCCGAACCGTTCGTCGCGGAATACTCGAATTTCTCGCCGTCGTTGTAAACGGCGACCGAATCTCCCTTGTTCCAGCCGTCCAGCTTGCTGTATCCGGCGATCTTTTCCTGCAAATCCACAAGTTTGAGGGAAACTTCCGCGCGCGTGGCTTCGTCGAGCTTTTGAAGATTCACGTAAATCTCGTTGCGGTAATCGGTCAGTTTATTGATATCGGCAATGGAAGAAACGGATTCCGCCTGCTTTTCATAGGCTTCCAGATATGCGAGAACGACGTTTTTCCGGGCGGTTTCCAGCTCGGCGAGCGCCGCGTCGTAAGCCTCCAGAGCCGCGTTGTAGTCCGCTTCGTGTTCGCCGAGTTCCGCGCCCTCCAAAAGGGCAAGATCGGTGTTTTCGATGACCGCGGCAATCTCATCCGCCGCCGCGATCGAATCGTTGCTGTCCGCAGCCTTCGCCGCTTCGGAGAGTTTTCCGATGTCGTACTCCAACAGCTCGATCTTGTCCGCCACGTCGAGCGCGGCTTTCGCATCGGCGATTTTCTGCTCGGCTTCGGCAAGCGTGGGCGTCCAATACGCCACGTCGTTGCTCCTGAGCGCCCCGAAATCGACGGAATCGCCGAGTTCCTCTGCCGCAATGACCGCAGCCGCCGTACTCAGATCTCCGCCCGCCGCTTCCGCATAGGCGTTCAGCGCCTCGACAATCTTCTTCACCGATTCCTCATAGGCGTTGACGTTTCCCTCTTTGAGGGATTTCACCCGGATCACTTCGTTTCCGTCGCTGATACAGCCGAGCGACAGATATATATTGTCCAGCTCTTCGCCGAGTGTCCCCGTAACTTCGTCTATGGGAATCGTATAGTAATCGCCGTCGTTGATCTGCATGGTGAAATCCGATCCCGCCGCGTATTGGACGAATTTGATTTTGAGAATGCCGTCCGCCGCTTCGAACACATAGCCGGAATTCTGCCCGTCCCAGGGAATCGCCGCCGGGGCGGGCGTCATCGCGGGAATCGTGGCGACGTGTGCCTCGTTGGAAACGACGATGCCGTACTGACTGCCGTGTTTCAGAATCTTCACGGCAAACCCGCCGTTTTCGGCGCCCACATACACGCCCGGCTGCACGCCGAAAATCAGGGCGAGCTGAGAGTCCGAAGCGGCGTTGGTCATATCCAGCACGATCTCGAAATCGGTCAGATCGAACGCATAATGAAAAGCATACCGCTGCCCCCAGCCGCCGCCCACGAGAATTTCGTATTCGCCGCGATTGACGCCCATGGAGGGATCCTCTATGAGTTTTGTCCCGAACTTTTCCGCATCGCCCCAGTTGCCGTTTCCCGTTCCGAAAGGCACCCGTTCGTCGAGCGAACCGCCGACGACGGACGGAGTCCATGCCCCTTCTTCCGCCGTTGCGCAGATGTTCACATACGAATTTGCAGCCAAAGCCGCCCCACCGGTCGCCGCGCCGCCGAATATCATCGCCGCCGCGAGGATCGCCGCCGTAAAAGTTTTTCTTTTCATCATCTGACCTCCTTCAGAATTTTAATATTTTTACATTGTCTTTCCAGACAAGTCTTACCGTGACATCGCCGCCGGTCACCCGGATTTCCGGCTCTTCCTCCGGGGATTTCCGCGCCTTGCAATGAAGATGGAACAACCGCCCCCGGAAGGGATAGTTTTCGATTCCGAATTCCTCCGTCAGGTTTACCCTCCATTCGATCTCCCCCTTCTCTCCGTCCGCCGTTATCCCGAATACAAATTCGTATAAATCGGAAATGACAGACAATCCCGTCCAGCCCACGAAATCCGGTTCCGAAGGTTTCGAAAGTTCCGTCTCGTCGGGCGCGGAGACCTCCCACAGCGTTCCCGTTTTGCGGTACATCTCCGCTATGCAGCAGTTATGCCTCTTTGCAAGATCGAATGCGACTTCTCCGTACCCGCGCTTCACCAACCCAGAGAACACCATATAATTGATACACGACCACACGCCGCCCCGCCAATAGGCTCCGTTCCCGTCGTACATCGGACTGTCCGCCGATATCGACGGCACCGGATTCAGGCGGTTGAACTCCCTTTCGTCCAACAAGTGCCTGACCAGCGCATCCGTCACCTCTTTCGGCATTCCTTCTACATGCAATGCCCAGAATGCCCCTACCGACTTGCAGTCGTTGAAACTTCCGTCCGCATTCACGTCGAAAAAGAATTCCCTCTCTTTGTCCCAATGTTTTTCCAAAAGGTAATTCAACAGAAATTCCCTTTCTTTCCGCAGTTCCGACGTCTCCCCTTCCCGTCCCAGAACTTCGCTCATCTTAATCAGCGCATCCGCGTCCAGCAGCATGGAGAGATTTGCGTCCAGCCAGCTCATTCCCGCTTTGTCGAGTCTGCGGCTGTACCCCGCCGGCACTCTCGGCTGATTGTCCATCGTGGAGGAAAGCCCCGTATGCCAATAGCTTCCGTCCGGGTTGCGGCGGTGCCGCCCGATCCACAGATGCAGCCCCATCAGGGGCGCAAACACCTTTTCCAACCGCTTTTTATCTCTGTTTCTGCAATATAAATCCCATTCGGTATATCCCAGCCAATAGGGACCCACGCTTATGGGATCGAACCGGTGAAAGCGGTCTTTCCCGTTGTCCGCACGGATCTCCCGGCAGATAAATCCGTCCAGGTGCTGTTTCGAATAAAAATTGTCCAGCGTACCGCGGAAATCGAACACTTCCTCCGCGTATTTCGTGAACTCCATCATCGCCGACGAATCGCCCATGAACGTACTCATATTGAAGGAAGTTTCTATAAAACTCCGGACAAATCCGTTTTCCTTCGTCGGCTGACCGATATGGCGGAAGGCGAGATCCCACGCAAAATCGTGCGCTTTTATCTCCTCTTCATGCCCCGCCCAATACGGTTTGGGAAGTTTGTCTTTTACGGCTTCGTATTCCGCACACGACGCTTCCGGAGGCTCTTCCAAAAAACAATTTTCTTCGTAATACGGACTTTTCAGATACAGATTGTAATATCCGTCCCCTTCCGAAAGATAAATTTCTTCGTCGGGGCATTCGCACCGGCTATATTTTTCTGACATTTTTCCCCTCTCCCGGCTTTTCGCAGGAAATAGAAACCTTATCCAATACCGCTTCGCAATCGAACGTCCCCGGCACTTCCCAGCCGATGTTCGTGGATCCGATTGCCATATCCCCCCATTTTGCACCTTTCAGCCAGCCTTGCTTTTTGGCGATGTCGAACGCCTTGCGAATCTCCGGAAGAATATCTTTGCGGAAAGCGTACTTTTGTCCGATCTCTATCACTTCGGGCAGATAGTCGCCCCGGTTCATCCCGTAAATCACCTTCTGCGTGCCGTGGTCGAGAAATACCTGCGGGCCTTCGATTTTATTAAAGCGATAATCGTAGAGCGGAAGCCCGAACCAAAGATAATCGGGGCGCCCTTCCACGTCGAAATTCGTATCCCGGCAGTTTTCCACCGTAATAAACCACGACAGCTGCGCGGAATGCAGGCTGGGATTGAATTCTTCGGATTTCATGTGATTGTTGCAGCTCGTAAGGGTAAAAGCGCATTCCATAAACAGGGAGCTGACCTGGTCGAGCATAATCCTCTTTTCCATCGGAATCGCCTGTTCCAGCAAGAGATGAACCCATCCCTCCCCCGATTGTCTCGGCCTTTCCGTATATTCCTGACGGGTATCGACGGCCAGGGAGATTTTCCCGGTTCCCGGATATATCTTCACGGACTTGGCAATGTTGCAAAAATTGATTCCGTCCGGAATGATCTCTTCGTTCATTTCGTCCAGAAACAAATGCCTGGACGTCCATTCGGACAAAGTCCACACATGGTTGCGCTTGGCGCCCTTCCATTTTGCCTCTCCCAGCACCTTCTGCCCGGTCACCGCGGAAGAATAGCCTTTCAGGCCGAACCGATGCCGGAATTTTTCGTCTTCGATAACAGTAGTCATACTGCCTCCTTGCTCCGTTTTGCCTTTTTATTATAACCCCGCCCGTATGCAATGTCAAGATTGATTTTTTGCCAATTTCAGCCATTTTAGGACAAAAAAATATATTTTTTAATAAACTTGTAATTACATGTCGTTCCTTGCAAATAAAAAAAATTTACCCGAAATTCTTGACATTTCGGACAAATCATTATACAATTTGTTTTAAGGAGAAAACGATGAACGAAAAATCCTCTTCCGTCGAAAAATATCTGATGAAGCTGATCGAAGCCAACAAGAGCGCCCCGGGATACAGGCTGCCCAGCGAAAATACCCTTTGCCGGATGTTCGGCGTTTCCCGGCAGGTGGTGCACCCCGTGCTGGAAAAGCTGAAAAACCGCAATCTGATCTACAAGATACAGGGCACGGGGAGTTTTGTTTCCCTCCACGCGGCGGACATCCTGCAAAACCGCGCCCCCGTAAAAGTCAACGTCATCGCCGTCATTCTGCCCGATCTCTCCACGGTGTTCATGCAGACGCTGCTGCAAAATCTGGAAAAACAGGCGTACCTGAATAAATATTCCATTCTCGTATTCAGCAGCGATTTCGACGAGAAAAAAGAGCTGGAATGTATCCGCCGCGCCGTCTCCCTGCACGTAAAAGGCTTTATTATTTATCTTGTAAATAACAATCAATACACGGAATCATTGAATCTCATCAAAGAAAACGCCCTGCCGGCGGTGTTCATCGACGCCAAAATACACGAAAAAAATTACGTCTCCGTCTGTTCGAACAACTTTATCGACATAGAAAACGCGACCAATCAGCTCATCCATCTGGGGCACAAACACATCGGCATCATCTGTTCGGACAAGGACAAAAACAGCATCGTTCTCGACCGGATTTCGGGATACCGATCCTGTCTGAAAAATTTCAACATCCCCTTTCACAAGGCCTATCTCCTCAACCTGACGAGAACCGCCGAAAGCAACAGCTGGTTTGAAGACATCGGCGATTATCTGTCCGAAAACAAAAAACTCACGGCGATCATCGCCCTCAGCTCCTCCCTGGGACTCAAAACGGTGGAAGTCCTGAAAAGCATGAAAAAAAGAATTCCGAACGACATATCCCTCATCGGCTACGAAGACGATTTTTCCAACGTCATCGATCTGATGAGCATCCGGCTGACCGCCGTAAAGCAAAACCTCCCTTCGATCGGCGAAACGGCCATGAGACAGCTGATTACCCTGATTATGGGCTATCCCGTCGAAAACGGCGTCACGCTCATCTCTTCCGAGTACATTATCCGGGATTCGGTAAAAAGCATCTACCGATGACGGTTATATCCTCCGATCGAAAAAATCCGGTCCTCCGTATGCAGGGGGGGGATCGCCCCTGCGGAAAATCTTCGCCGGGCGCGACAAAAGCGGATCCCGCCTTTTTTGCGGAATCCGCTTTTTCCATACTTTCTTCCGATTTTTTGTCCGGATATGCCGGGAGGCGCTTTTTCCGGCGCCTCCCGGAAATTTGCGATTATTCTTCCGCCGCAGCCGTGCAGCCCTCTCTCAGGGACGGATATTCGCCCTCCTCGAAGTTCCAGATGCTGTCGTCCCAGTCCGCAAAGGTATCCGGGTCTTTGAGTTCGGCGTCCGTCTTGGCGACGTCCGTAGCGGGATCGGTCTCGTCGCCGACCCGCGCATAGCCGACAATCGCGTCCACGGAAGTGTCGAGCACGAAGCTGCCGACAATGCTGTTCTTGGAGCCGCTGCCGATCAGCCCCGCCCCGTTCGCAGAAGAGGCGTTGCCCGTACCCTGTCCGATCGCATAGCAGTTTCGGACGGTGGCGCCGCCGAAGATGCCGCCGACGAGCGTTCCCACCCACTGGGTGCTGGTATCCGCGTGCAGACTGACGTCCACGTCCGCCCAGCAGTTTTCAAGGGTGCCGTACATATTCCCCGTAAACGCGCCGCCGCAGCTCGATTTCACGCTGCCGACGAGCCCGAGGTTCTTCACGAGCCCCTCTTCGCCGATGATCCAGATGAATCCGGCGTTCCAGCTCATGGTGACGTTCATGCCGCTGATCGTGTAGCCGTTTCCGTCCAAAGTGCCCTGGAAGGCATTCGTCTGATCGGACGCGGATGCGCCGTCCACCCAGCCGATCGGCGTCCAGGTGCCCGTCAGCTCGATGTCGTTCATCAGGATATACGTGCCGTACAGGTTTTCGCCGATCGCCGCCAGATCTTCCTGATCGTAGACGTACACGACGTTGTCGTTGAGAACGGTGAAGGTCATTTCGTCGCTTCTGCCGCCCAGCGTGACCACCACGGTGAATCTCGCCTTATTCGCGACGTTTCCTTCGATCGTGACCAGACCCGTATCGGAAATCGAAATGCCCCTGACTTCTTCTTTCAGACCGTAAACGACCTGCCCGTCGGCGGGAAGTTTGAAGCATTCGATCTGCACGGAAGTATCGCCCGCCTTATAGTCCAGCTCGGTGTCCGTATTGGTGATGTAAACCGCGTAATTGGTTTCGGGTTCTTCAAATCCGGGATACCGCAGTTCGGGGAAATTCCCTTCGGAGATATACCAGACGCCGTCGTCCCATTCCGCATACGTCGCCGCCGAACGCAGCTCGGCGAGCGATTTCAGATAAGCGCCCTCTTCGTCCGCCACCTTCGCGGCGCCGACGATCGCGTCCACGCCCGTCGCGAGCGCATAGCTGTCGATGAGTCCGCCGATGACGTTGCCGTCGCCGTCGAGTATTTCATAGGGGCCGCTGCCGATAAAGCCGCTGCCGTTCGCCGAAGCGGGATCCTGGCATTTTGCCGTACCGGTATAGATGCAGTTGCGGATGACATATTCGCCGTCCGCCGTGCCGACGATGCCGCCGGAGGGCTGCGTGGCGTGGTTGGAGGTCACGTCCACGTCGACGAAGCAGTTTTCGATCGTCCCCCACAGGGAGCCGGCAAGCGCGCCGCCGATGATGGTCACGACGCCGCTGTCGCCGCCCACGAGCTTGAGGTTCTTCACGACGCCTTCGGAGGCGATACACCAGAAGAAGCCCGCGTTCCAGCCGGTGGACGTCATGTTGAAATTGGAAATGGTATAGCCGTTGCCGTCGAACGTGCCCTTGTAGCCGTCGTCGACATTGTAGGCGCCGATGCCGTTTCCGATGGGCTTGAAGTTCTCCGTCAGAACGATGTCCGCGGTGAGTTTGTAATTGTTATACAGGACGTCCGTCGCCCCCGAAAGGCGCATCAGCTGTTCCGCCGTGGAGATCTCCTTCACCGTCTCGTTGGTCACGGTGACGGTGGCGGAATCGGAGCTGAACGGATTCTCTTTCGCCTGAATGTTGACGGTAAACGTCGCCTGGTTGTTGACTTCGGAAGTGATGGTCACGACGCCCGTTTCGGGATCGACGCTGACGCCCTCCACCTCTTCTTCGAGACTGAACGTGACTTCGGTGCCTGCGGGCTCGGCGGTATACGTCACGGTGAACGTCCGCTCGTCCTCATTCGCGTAATCCACTTCGGTCACGGTCGTCGTATTGGTGATCGTGGAATCGGGATAATCGGGCAGTTCGGGCTCTTCGAAATCCGCATTTTTCAAAAGCGGATAGGTGCCGTTTTTGATAAACCAGATATCGGTATCCCAGCCCTCATACGTCGCGGCGTTCTGCAGCTGCAGCTCGCTGAGGAGTTCGGCATATCCGGGCACTCCCTGCGCCTGCGTCTCGCCGACGACCGCCGCCACCGTGCCCCGCAGCCCGAAGGATTTGGTGAACACCGTTTCGACGTCGTAATTGACCGAACCGATAAGGCCGGAATTGCCGCTCGTGCAGACGACGTTGCCGACGGACAGGCAGTGGATGACCTTGGATCCGTTGGCGCTGTCCCGCGACGCCGCATACAGCGCGCCGCACCACTGCGAAGCGTGCGTCTGCGTGATGTCCACGTCGACGAAAAGATTTTCGATCGTGCCGAACATATAGCCGGAAATCGCGCCGCAGCAGCCGCCCGCGCTCGTCAGAGAGCCGTAAAGGGCGAGGTTGCACACCTTGCCTTCGGGAGCGATGCTCCAGAAGAATCCGGCATTCCAGCCCGCGTTTTCATAATTGAAATTGCGGATGGCATATCCCTTGCCGTCGAAGGTGCCGGCATAGCCGTGGATGACGGAACTGTCGTCGGTGTAACCCATGAACTGATACCAATTCCCCGTCAGGGTGATATCGTTGGTCAGGCAATAGAAGTTGTTGAGATTTGCCGAAGAAGTGGCTGCGTCCACCCAAAGCGCGCGCAGTTCCTCTTCGGTGGAAATGGGACGGTACACTTCGTTTACGATCGTAAACTGCTTTTCGTCCGTCAGCGTGACCCCGTCCACTTCCGCCGTCGCCACGGCGAGGAAGGTCTGCTTGTTGTCGATCATGGGATCGATGGTCACGGTGCCGTCCGCCGCGAGTTCCACCCCTTCCACTTCCTCTTTGAGGGAAATGGTCACGGGCGTCCCCTTGGGGCTGACGTCATAGAGTATCTGATAGGTGGTCGTTCCGTCGGTGATGTCGACGAACAGCGAACCGTTAGTGATCGCCACCCCGGGAACGGGAGGCGGATTGTCTACGATAAAGCTCTTTTCCCCCGTGATCGCCGTATCCGCGGCAGCCGTCACCACGACGGTGAACGAGGATTCGTGTACGGCGTCCTCCGAGATCACGACGCTCTTACCGTCCACGGAAATGCCCGTATACGTCTCTTTGAGGGATACGGTGTAGTTCTGGTCGGCTTCGGCGGGCTGCACTTCGGCGGTGATTTCGTACGTGCCGGGGGTCAGCGCGACGCCGCTCGTCGTGATGGTTATGGACGTGGGCGCGGTTTTATCCGAACCGGACGTCGCGCATCCCGCGATCGCGAAGAGCGCCGCCAGCACCGCGAACAGCAGCACGAGCATGCTTTGTTTCGCCTTGCGTAACAGTTTCATCTTACTTTCTCCTTGTATCATTTTCTTTTATCCGTCATCGGACGGATCCGAGCCTGTTTTCTGCGGGCGCCGTTCCCGGCGTCCTCCCTCAGCCCTTCAAACCGCCCGCGACCATATTCTTCATGATCGTCTTCTGGAAGCAGGAGAAGAACACGATGATGGGCAGCACGGACACGATCATGCAGGCGAACATCAGGGGATATTCGTTCTGATAGCGCATGTCGGTGATGAGCTGATTGATGCCGACGGCGAGCGTCGGATAGCTTTCGAGATAGATTTTCGGCGTATTGAAATCGTTCCAGTAGCTGATCGCGGTGACCACCGCCATCGCCGTCAGCGAAGGCATGGACAGCGGAAGCATGATCTTGAAGAACACGCCGAAATCGTTGGCACCGTCGATGAACGCGGCCTCCGCATAGCTCCAGGAAAGGCTTTTGAACTGCCCGTACAGGATGAGGAAGGCAAATCCCACGCCGCCGACGTAGATGAGCAGAACGCCGGGAATGGTGTTCAGAAGGTGGATCTGATTCATGAACCGGTAGGTGGCGGGCATCGAGCCGACGATGGGCGCGACGTACGCGAAGATGATGACCGCGTACAGAACGCTCCTGCCGGGGAACTTGTATTTTGCCATGATGTACGCCGTGCACGCGGAGACGAAGATCTCGAGCGCGGTGACGACGACGGTCAGGAAAATGGACATGCCGAACATCTGCAGCAGATTGACCTGTTTGGTGCCCGCGCCCGAACCGACGCTGATTTTGAAATTGACGACGGCGTTATAGAAGTTCTCGAACTTCCACTCCGTGGGGAGGGCGAACACGTTTCCGTAAAATTCCGTCTTGGACTTGAAGGCGTTGATCGTCATCCACAAAAAGGGGTAGATCAGGCTGATCGCGTACAGGCAGAAAACGGCAAGGCAGATGCCGAGCGCCGTCTTTTCCCATCTGGAACGATGAATTTTCTCCTTCGCGGACAACCGGGCCGGCCGGTCGGGCGATGTTTTAACGTTTTCCATATGCCCCTCCTCAGTAGTCCACTTCGTTGAAGAATTTCCCGAGCAGCCAGCGCGCAAACAGGATGAAAGGCACGAACACCACCGAGCAGAGAAGCCCGAAGGACGCCACCTGCGGCACTTGCAGCGTGTTGGAATAGTTGGCGAAGATGTACAGATAAATGGTTCCCGTATTATAGGCGCCGCTCGTGGACATCATCAGGAAATAGGGCTGCTGATAAACCGTGAGCACCGAGGACATCCCCACGATGAACGTCGTGGAAAGGGTGGGCCAGATGAGCGGCGTAATGATGGTGAAAAGTTCGCGCGTCATGCCGATCCCTTCCAGCCGGTTGTATTCGATCAGCTCTTCGGGAACCCGGCTCATCGCGCCCGAATAGAGCACGATATTGAATCCCAGCCCCGCCCATACACAGTAGAAATACACCATGAACGGCGTGAGCGTGGAACTCCCCCACCAGTTGGGAGGCGTGATGCCCAGCGCTTCGAGAATGGGATTTACGAATCCGTCCGCGCCGAACGCAAAGCGGAACGCCATGGCAAGGACGGCGACGGGAAGGATGGACGGAAGGTAGAAAATGACGCGGAACACGTTGCCCGCCGGCAGTTTCTTGAACAGAAAATACGAGCAGATCAACGAAAGCGGCAGGGATACGAAACACGTTACGCCGAAATAGCCCAGCGACGTATACAATATGTGCTGCGTCGTCACGTTCGTGCGTATCTGATTGATCCACATCTTGTAGTTGATGAGCGGATCGATCGCATAGAGCATGAATTTCCCTTCGCTCCAGATATACCGCGTAAACGTAAGGTAAATCGTATTGGAATTGATATATACCCAAAAGATCAAAAAGTGCAGAACGGGATAGGCGAGCAGGGCGATGATAAACGCCGTGCGCATCCGGTTCTTCTTTTTGACTTTTTTCAAGGGCTTCCCGTTCAAAGCAAGCGTCTGCGAATTGTTCATCTGAGCTCCTTTGCGGCGGCTCCGCCCGGATAGGGCGAAGCCGCTGCCTTTCGTTCCGCCGTTATAAGCCCGCCGCGGTGCACCAGGTATCCCAGTTTGCCTGCGTATATGCCCAGGCGTTTCCGAAAATCGTATCGGGCGTGATCGCGTTTGCCGTGCCTACCGTTTCCAGCGCGTTGGTGATGTAGTTCCCTTCGGGATATTCCGAAGTCTTCTTTGTGATGAAAAGCAGACTGTTGGAGAATCCCACGCTGCGCCAGCTCTCGTCCATCAGCCTGAAGCAGTCCTTTGCCCACTGGTCTTTGGCGTATTTTTCCGTAAGGCTGTCAAAATCGTATTTGAACGCCATGCAGATGCCGTCCACGTTCTTGGGGAACAGCTCGTTGTTTTCCGAGAAGCCCAGCCATTTCAGAAATTCGATGGCGAGCTGCTTGTTGCCCCGTTCCGCCACGACGATGGAATCCCGTCCCGCGGAATCGTACACGCACACTTGGTCCGTCACCGCGTCTTTCAGCCGGGGCGCGGCCATCATGCCGATCTCGCAGCCGAACTCCTCTTTCATGTCGTCGCCGATCTCGTTGGAGATCCAGCAGGTGGCGGGCATCATCGCCGCCTGTCCCGCCGCAAACGCCATATCCGCTTCGAGATAGGTAAGCCCTTCCGAATCGGGAACGATGTATTTGTCCTTATTCAGGCAGACGAGGTCGTACCATGCCTGATAGGCGTCCTTATGATAGGGATATACTTCGGGATTGTAAATGTCCATGTCTTCCCTGCCCGGATTCCAGCCCCGTTCGTATTCCTCTTCTCCCGCGAGCTGCATCCACCAGGCGTTGATCATGCCGTCCCAGAGATAGCTCTCCGTGCCGGAGAACACGAACGGATATATCTTTTCGCCCGAATCGTTGACGGCGTCGCTCTCGTAAATGGTCTCGCAGAGCGCCTGCAATTCTTCGTACGTCTCGGGAACTTCCCAGCCGTATTTGTCGAAGAGGGTCTTGTTGTAGGCGATGCCGCCCACGCCCTGAATTTCGGGCACCTTGTAAAAGCGGTTGTTGTACATCGCCGTCGGCAGCGAAGAAGTCGCGACGAGATCCTGGAATTTAATGGGATTGTTGTTGTTTTTCGTATCGTAATAGATGGTCTGCCCGTACAGATCGTCGGTCAGGTCGGCGATGAGATTCTGGCTCGCCAGATACTGCCAGGGAATGTCGTGGCAGATATAGATGTCGTCCGGCGTGTTGGGCGCGGCGAGCTTCTGTTCGAGCAGCGTCTGGAACTGCGACGCGTCCGTCGAAGGTTTGAGCACGACGTCGATGCCGGGATAATCCGCCTCGAATTCGACTTCCATCTCTTTGAGCCATTCGTCGCCGTAGCCGCCCTTGAAATACATGATGTTCAGCGTCTTGTTGAGGAAGGTGTCCGGGGAGGCGAGATTTCTGCCCACCCAGCCGCTGCGGTCGGTCGTGTCCACCTGGTCGGGAACGCTGTTCTCGTTGCCGCTGTTGGCTTCGCCGCTGTAACAGCCGGCGATCGTCGCCGACGACAGCGCCAGACAGAGCGCCAGCGTCACCGTTTTGAAAATGCTTTTTCTCATCCTGTCTTCTCCTTTTTATTTGCTTTTTGTCCTTGCGCCTTTCCGCGCAGATCTTTTCGCCGTGTCTTACCGTTTCGGGTCAGTTCAGGAACATCCGGACCTGCGAAATCGTCGCCGTGGTCCCGTCCTCCGTTTCCAGCACGATGCGGACGCTCTGTACGTCCTTGCCGCCGCCCACCGTGAAGTCGGCGTCCTTCATGACTTTGCCGTCCGCCGCGGAAAATTCCATGATCTCCGCCCTGCCGGCGACTTCGAATTTCGGATTCGTCGTGTTCACGTCTCCCGTGAGGAATTCGGCATACACCTTGCACTTGCCGCCGCCCGTCACCTCCGCCAGCACTTCGAGATTGAAGGAAAATCCCTCATACTGCGACGTGACGGTCTGGCTGAGGCTGCCGTTGGGCGAAATGACCGCGCTGCTGCCCTTTTTCTCCGCATTTACCGCCGCCCAGGAGGTGATCTCCGCCCCCTTCATGTTTTCGACGGTGAAAGCCTGCACGAACTGACTGTTCGAAATATAGTTGGTTTCGGGGATGGCGCCCGTCCCGAGATCGGTGCCCGTCGGGCCGGTCGTCGTGGTATCGTCCGTCTCCCCCTTTTCCACGGGGTCGTCGTACTCGGTGATGCGCACTCAATCCACATACATATACGCCGTCTCGTACTGCGGATCGCCCAGCCAGCCCACGCTGTCGGGGAAACGGCTCGTGATCCAGTAGGTCGCGGTGTGTACGGGAACGGCGTCCCCTTCGATCATGCCCACTTCTTTCCCGTCGACGTAATAGACCACGGCTTTGTCGCCCATCTCTTCCTTCGTCCGCCATTCAAAGGACATCGTATGCCACTGCCCGTCGTTGAGCGGGGCGGTTTCGTACACTTCGCTCGCGGAAACTTTGTTGCCCTTGTCGATATACCGGGAATAAATCGTCCCGCCCCATTCCCGGAAACTTCCGGCGTTGGGAAGTTCGATGTCGATTTCGCTGCAACGGTTGTTTGCCAGCGTACTCGCGTTATTCGTCCAATACGTCCACAGCGCCGTGCACTGCCCGCTCCGGGGCACCACCTTCACGCGCGCTTCGTACAAACCCGCGCCGTACGCCGTTTTGGTGATCAGAAGTCCCCCCTGCCTGCGCCGGGCAGATTCGTAGGCGAAGTCGCCGTTGGACTGAATGACCGCGATGCCGCCCGTGCCGCCCGCCGCCTCCACGCGCGGCTGATACGTCGAATAGAATACGTTTTCGGGCACGAGCCCGTTGGATACCTTATCCCACGATCCCGTCGCCACATCCCAGACCTCCGGGCGGATCCCCTCTTCGAAATCGTCGAAAAAGGTCCGCTTTACGACGGGTTCGGAATTCCATTCGTGCATCTGCGGTTCCTCCTCCGCCGGCTCTTCGCTCGACTGCGGGGGGAGAGACGCGCTGCCGCCGTCGCTGTCTCCGGACGCCGGTTCTCCCGTTCCGCCGCAGGCGGACAGCGGAAGCAGGGACATCAATCCCGCCAGCAGAAATATCAGAATTTTTTTCGGTTTCATAAACGTGACCTCCCTGTCACCTCCCCTGCCGCCCCGCAGCCGGCAAAGCGCGCCGGACGGGGAACGGGGCAGGGCTTTTCCGATCGCTCATCCCGATCGTTCATTGCGGAAGACAGCGCAGCAGCTTAACGTTCTTCACGACCGCCGTCGTCCCGTCCTCCGTCTCGATATACACCCGGACGGTCGTCGTCCTGTCGTTTTTCAGCGTATAGGTGAGTTTTTTCCCGCCGCCCTCCGACGCCGTAAATTCGAGCTTTTCCGAAGTCGACATCTTCACCGTGCCGAAATATTCCGCGATGTACACGGTGCATTTGCCGCTGCCCGTGACCGACGCGTCCGCGATCAGTTCGTAAGAAGTCCCCTTATACTGTCCGGAAATCACCTGGTAGGCTCCCGCGCCTTCGCCGAGCGCAAGTCCGTCCGCCGTCGCTTCGAGCGCCGTATTCCGGTCGGACGAACTCCATCCCATCAGCGAGCCGTCGTCCGCGCGGTTCTGGAAACTGCCGTTGGAGACGAAGTCGTTCACGGGGATGTCACCGTCGCCGAGATTGTTCCCGATCACGCCTTCCGCGTCGAGGTCGAAATCCCCGCGCGCGCCCGTCTTGATCGGGTCGGCATACGGCGTGATTTTCACGTAATCGATATACATGTACGCCGTCTCAAAATCGGGAGAACCCACCCAGGTGGGATTGTCGGGGAACCAGGCGCCCATCCAGAACGTCGCGGTATATTCGGGCGTATACCCTTCGATCCGCACGCTCGGCTCGCCGTCCACATAATACTGCACGGCATTGTCGCCGTTTTCGGTGTCCGTTCTCCACTCGAAGGCAAAAGTATGCCACTGTCCGTCGTTCAGGCCGCTGCCGTCCTCCGTCTTGACCGTGGCGGTGCCCTGCTCCATCATGCCGCTGCTGATGTATTTCTTATACACCGTCGCCGACCACTGGCGATAGTCCGCCTGCTTGGGCATCTCTATGTCGATTTCCGAATACGCGTTGTCTTCCAGCGTGCTGCCGCCGCCGTTCCAGTACGTCCACAAAGCCGTGACCGGCCCCAGACGGGGAACGGTCTTGAAGCGGACTTCGTATTTGCCGGGACCGAACGCCTTTTTGGTGATCAGGCTTGCGCCCTCCCGCCGACGCCCCTCTTCCGGGTACAGATCGCCGTTGACCTGCAGCGCCACGATGCCGCCCGTCGCCCCCGCCTCCGCGACCTTTTCCGGATCGGTCGACCAGCTGATGTTGGCGGGATTCATATAATTGGGACGTTCGTCCTCCGTCACGCCCCAGCCGGGACCCGGACCGGAAGAGGTATAGTATTTCCTGCTTACCCCTTCGGAAAAATCGTCGTAGAAAATTTCGTCTTCCAGGACGACGGGGTCCTTGTTCCAGATGGGCTTGTTGCTGACCTTGTACTCGCGCGTGACGCTTACGTCGCTCTTTTCCGTGCTCTCCGCCTTTACCGTAAACGCGAGCTGATCCGCCGCCGTATCGGCGATCGTGAGCGTCGTTCCCGACAGGGCGATGCCTTCATACGTCCCTTCGAGGGAAAAGGACACCGTCTGCGGCGCCGATGCCGGCTCCACCGCGGCGGCGAGCTCGTATTCGCCCGGTTCCAGCGCTGCATTGGCGGGAGAGGTGATGGTCACCGACACGGGAACGTTTTCCTCTCCGCCTCCGCCCGAAGACGAAGATTCGGATGCGGGAGAGCATCCCGCAAACGCCCCGACGAACAAAACTGCGGCTGCCGCCGCGGCAACTGTCTTTCTCCATTCGGAGAATTTCATCTCTTTTTTCCTCCTTGCTATGGTGTTTCGGCGCTTTGCCGAATCTGTAAGGGATCCGACGGACCGCCTTATCTTTCTCATCCGCGCCCTCTTTTTCCGGGATTTTTTCCGTCGCCGGAAAGAGAACTGCCATTTTCTTCTTCAAGTATAATGTTAGCACACATTTCAAAACATTACCTTAAAGATTTTGACGAAAAACTTAAACTTATTGACCTGCCCCGTATCCGGAAAGCCGACCGCGGACGACAAAAAACGCGGAAACGCTCCATTTTTCCGGCAGACGCATAAAAGAAAAAGCGGGTTTTCCCCTGTCTTTTTCCGATTCATCCGGCC
>ERZ1643251.2538-NODE-2538-length-18433-cov-15.123354_pt1 | contig 18433 bp, 21 predicted proteins | sample MGYA00579261_ERZ1643251 | MGnify/ENA primary metagenome ERZ1643251 (study PRJEB29033, sample SAMEA4952267) | chicken gut metagenome | biome: Broiler Chicken; feature: Gastrointestinal Tract; material: Caecum | place: Ireland | collected 2018 | study: Broiler...
TCCGATCACTCCAAATTATCACATACAATCATCCTTTCATTTTAGAGTAATGATATCTTATGTAATTAAAAGTGGCACGCTAAGAATTTCTGTATTTTCTTATATTACCATATTCTCTAACTTTGTTAGTTATTGCTTTTTTTCTTCTTTTTTTGACTAACTAAACTTGCTTCAGTATTTTCTCCAAATACTCCCATTTTTATTCCATACCTATTTTTCACTTCATCAGTTGGAATTATATATCTGAAGTAGATTCTATCACCAAATGAGTTTGTAACCCAAAATTCACCAGTTTTTTTAATCATTTCATCCTTAAAATCCAAATAAGACATATAAGGTTTGAAATTTTCCATACACCAATTTTTATAAATTTGAAAAAATTGGCTAGTTGTAGGGTCATCAATTTCAGGGTCACGCTTAACTCTCACAGTACATTTTTTAATAAACTCCTTAAGCGATTTTATCAGCTTTTTTCTGTCTTTTCTTAATATTTTTCCATATTTTCTAAATTTTTTAGTCATTTTTCATCATTCCTTTCTCATTTCTAATATCTTTTTTTGAATAATCCCATTTCTGTTCCATATGTATTTTTTATTTCATCACTTGGAATTATATATCTGAAATAGGTATTACCACCAAATGTTTTTTTAACCAGCGTTTCTTTAGTTTCTGCAAGTAAAGCCTTTCTGAAATTTTGGTAATCCTCTGTAAAATTATTATTGTTATCCTTACACCAATTTTTATAAATTTGGTAAAATTGGCCAGTTGTAGGATCATCAATTTCAGGTTCGCGTATTACTCTTTCGGTACACTCTTTAATAAATCTTGCAAGGCTATCATGTTCAATCCTAAAATACTCTCTAGATTTTATTGAACTTTCAGGAATAGAAAGAGTATAATTATTTTCTATAACTTTTCGAACTGCTTTAATAGCCCTAGAAACAATATAATCTTTTTCCTCAAGCAAATGTTTTAATAAGTCCTTATCCCTTTTCTCAGGTGGTATTGCATTAGGAGTTTCAACAATAACGAAACGATCCCACACATGAGGCCCAGCATCTCCACCAAATTTCATAAATTGATTCATCGACATCATAGCAACACCCTTAAATGTAAAATCAATTGCATCTTGGTATTTTCTAGCATCATTCAATGAATCTCCACCTGTCATTTTCTTCAAAAAATCTAAGTTAGGCAGTTTAAGACTAGTAACATCACTAAAAGATGCAAGCCTTTTATTAAGAAGATTTATTTTACTGAAATTACTATCCATCTTTTTGATTTCAGTACTAGTAAAATTACCCTCACCAACAAGATTTTCATGTAAACTTATATATTTAGATTTCCCTGTATGACCTTCACCAACTAATATAAGAACGCTTTTTATTCTAGAGGCATCTATACTAGAAATTGTTAATCCTGAAAATTCTTCAAGAACTTGCTGTTTATCCATTTCACTAGTAGTGAAATCTTTCATAAAATTATCATAGTAATGAGTTGGTGGTGATTCGAGATCTTTTATATAATTTGCATCTATTTGAATAGTTACATAGTATTTTGGACTATGAGGTTCTAAAGAGTCTGTACTAAAATGATAAATACCATTTTTGAAATTAATAATATCTTCATTATCATTAACATCCTTCATTTTCAAATACTTAGCTTTGACACATAACAAATAAAGTGTTTTCTCAATACCTTCTCTTGACTCTAAACCATCTGGCATTAGAGCTTCAATTATTTTTTTTAATTCCATATCAGAACATTCTTTATAAACATTATCACTATAAAGGTACTTTACAGTATTTTTATCCACATAGGATTTAATTATAAAGAAGTAAATTTGACTTAAAATAAATTTAGAAAGAATAGCAGGGTTTATATCAACACCATGTTTTGTTTTCATTATCCAATTAATTTTTTCTGGAAGAGTAATTTGTATAGGTAACTTTTTGATTTTTTGCTCTAAATTATCCCTATATTTTTCACCTGAGTCATCATCTTCCTTTGACAAACCCATAATTTCATATTTGAAGTAATTAATACTTTCTGATTTACTCATTTTTTTGGTAGCCATTAAGTATTCTATAATAGTCCCACCTGTTAAACCTTTAGGATCAAAGCAATAGAAAGTGTTATCATCATAAATGCGAAAACATCCGTGAGTACCGCAAATAGGGCAATCATCAAAAGCATAGTAATTACTACCTCTACTTACTGGTGATCCATATTCTTGAGATACATAGTTCAATAAATCAAAATCTCTTATCATCTTATTTAATGCTGTATTTTTTTTATAAGAAGATTTATCAGTTTTTTGATTTAAGGCGATTATATCATCTATACTAATAGTAGCATTTTTATTAAGCATACAGCCACCTTTATTAGTACCAAACATCAATTTTCCTGGATTAGCACATGAAGTATCTGCATTAGGAATGTAATTATTCAATATTTCTAAAGCTCTAGTAATTAAACCTAAATTTGTAACTGGCTCATCTAATATAAATACTATCCGAATTCTTGGATATTCTTCAGTATAATTAAATGTATTATGATAGAAACATGGGTTTAAATTAACTTCTTTCAACTTAGCTAACACACTATCTAAAGTTATAACAGTTTTTCCTTCCTTATTATCAATATCTAAAAAGATAGTTTGTTGTTGTAAAAAATTCTGAATACTTGCACCATCTTTTAAAACACCAGGGCGAACAGTATATCCTTTTAATAAATAGTCATATAGTTGAGTAACTGTAACCTCTCGAATTGTAGAAGAATTTTTCAATCTATTCTGAATTGCTTGTACTTCACCATTAGTAGGACTCGGTTTATGATCAAAAGAAACACTATCAACCATTATTTTTATCTTTTTTTCACCATTAATTTGATTTTCTTGGTTATTCATATAATTTTCCTCCTTCTATTTTTTAATAACCTTATTATAGTTGGGGCCTTATAAAAAAGCCCTAACTATATTAAAAAAATGGATAATCATCATCTTCAGAACCAGGTACATTAACACTAGAAAGTTGATTATTATTTGGATTATCAACATCCATTGAAAGTTGGAGACATTCTTTTGTATATTCTCCAAACTTTTTCTTGTATTCTTCATAGTTCATAAAAGAACCATCAATTAATTTGACATCTGGAATAGGGATATTATCGACATCTTTCACATCATAAAAACCTCTAATTTCCAAACCCTTCTTTACTTTCCCATCCTTTTCATATTCTGTATAACCTAACTGACCAGCAAATTTTAGTCCCTTAAATTGAGATAATTCCAATTTTTGCCCAGGGATAACATTAATTTTAACATCGTTAGATTTTTCTATAATATCTATAAAGTACTTCATGTATCCTTGATTTTGTTGAGTTAAATATTTGGTACCTTCATTTGGCCATCTTCCTAACGCTTCATATAATCTCTGACAATAGTTTTTTAAAGCACTATTATCATCAAAATCAAATTTAATACGCCAAAGTTTTCCTTTTCCGTTATTAGAGCTATATTCTGATATATCAACTACCTGAAAAATGTACCCTTTAGGTGTAACCTTATCAAACTCTTGTATGTTTGTAGGAAGTATTTCTTCCCAATTATTAGTTATCATTTATTCTCATTCCTTTCTATAAAACATGTAAGTTCAGCTAACTATTACATAATAATGATTTAGTAATAGTTAGCTCACTAAGATAGATTTTTCCAATATAATAAATTTTAAATTTTCTGTATATATACTAGATCGCTATCATATTTTTTTACATCGAGTAACTCTGAAGGTTCAATGGTAATTTGAAGGTTATTATTAGTAAGATGATTCCATTGAAATACATTATTACCATACTCTACACTCTTTCCCAAAGCTGTTGTACTTTCTTTCCACTTTCTAAAAAAGCAATAACTATCTATACAACCACATTCATAATATAGTGTAATCGCACTAAAATTCTTAATCTTGATAATCTTTTCAAACAAACTTTTTTCTACTTTATTCTTGTTGAGTTGTAGGAAAAAGAATCTACAATAAGGAATTTCATGATATGTTTTATAACGCTTAATCCCTTCATCAACAGTATATCTTTTTTCTTCATCGTAAGTAATTAATGTATCAATTCCATTGATTTTTAACCTTTCTATATCATCCGCTTTAATTTCTATGGTTTCATCTAATGCAAAACCATAGTGAAGATCAATTTTAACTAATTTTCTCATTTTTATTTCCTTTCCTTTCATTTTTTCATCAGCATCCAAATATGCTCGAGCACTTATTTGTTGCTGACGAAATTACTTTAACACAGAAAGATAGTAGTTCTATTTTGTCGAACAAGACAAACTGCATTTCCAATATCTTTCTATCATCAACATCCAAATATGCTCGAGCACTTATTTGTTGCTGACGAGACCTATTGTACCGCAATATGGAATAATCCCATTTTGTCAAACTAAACAAACTGCTATTTTCATAAATTTTCATGCTTTTTCAATTATCAATTTTCCCCTTACTATGGGAAAAAGTAATTTATAATAAAAAAATATTCTTTTTTTAAATATTCTGTGATATTATATATAGCGGTGATTTTATGGCATCTAAAGAAAAATATATCTACACTAAAGACATCCCAATGTTTGAAAGATATGAATTTATTGATCATGGTGTTTATAGATTACTTTCTACTACCTTAAAAGGTAAAGTTAATAAGATGGGTAGTTATAGTTTTTATATTAAAGGAATTAATAGAAGAAAGAATAGTAATAATTTCATTACAATACCAGAAAAATCTTTTTTTGATGACTATCTTAAACTTGGTAAAGATTTATTTGAATTAGCTTCTGCAGAAAATAAAGTGTGTTTCAATAATAACTATTTTTTTGATGACAGTTCTAATCCTCAAGACAATTTTGATAGACAGGAATTAAAAAGTTTTTTTGTGGAACAAATCGTAATGGATACAAATTTTACAAAAGAACAACTAGAATTACTAAGGAAAATAGATAAGATAAATTATTATTATGCTGAAAGAACCGATTGTACACATATGATTAAATATACAGATACTATTGAATCGATTATAAACTCTTTAACTATTTTACTTTATTATACTAAATATGATATTACTGATTTACTTAAAAAACTATATAATGTACTAAAAAAGACACTAAAAAAGTATAAGAATATAGAGAACAACAGATTAGTACATCAACTATTTTTTGGTCTTGAAACATTTGAATTTGAAGAAATAAATGATGAAATAAGAGAATTGGAAAAGATGTATGATATAGATATAAGAAAAGATATTAGAATTGGTAATAAAAAAAATTTAAACACTATAACTAAATGGGATTTTGATGAAAAATTTGGTTTTTCTCCACTAAAAGTATTCTTTTCATGTGATCAAATAGTGGATTTAAGCAAAATTATTATAAAATGGTTAGAAATATATGGATTTCCATATTTTGTGTATAACTCTGATAAAGAAGAATATTTAAAAAAAATTAAAAAAAAATTTGAGTTAGAATGTTATATTTTAAAAGAAGAAGGAAAAGAACTATTTGAAAAAAATAGATACAAAAAATCTAACTACTATATAATTAAGGATGATAATAAAGTAGTTAATTATATAGAAAAAGTGGATGATCCAAACTATTTTTCTAACGAAATGTTTATTCCGTGTGAACCATTGATTGTTAATAGCATATATAATTACTTAATTTATACTATTCTCACTCAACAACAAACAGCAGATGAAAGAATAAAAGAAGTTTTTTATTTTAAAACACCTGAAAAAGTTGGTTCTAAAATAGATGTAAAAGAAAATCTGAAATTTACATATGAAACTAAAACTAACTACTCTAAATTAGATAGTAATATGAATATGAAAATTCTAGATTTTAAAACAAAATATGAAAAAATAGAATTTGATGGTAAAAAAGATTATTCTGAATCTGATAACAAATTTAAGTATAAACCAGATAATAAAAAAAAGAAAGATGATTTTGATGATAGTGAATTTTCACAAATATTCTTTCATAATCTGTGTGAAGCCGCTACTCTCTTAACACAAGAAAAAATAACAAGGATAGGATATCGGAACGATAAACAGTGTAAATTTTGTGGAAAATTTTTTACTCCTACAGAAAAAAATAAAATATATTGTAGTGAAGAATGTCGTAAAAAAGCTAGAAATAAGAAAATAAGGGATATGCCGAGTGATAAGAAAGAATAAACTATCCCTTATTTTTTTGTTGTTCTTACAATGTTTTTTTAAAAGAAGGGATAAAGGGATATGTTCTTTAAAATTATTATAAAAAAAGTACACTAGTAAAAAAAAAAAATATATTTTTTAAACTAAAAAAATTTTTAAATCTACATCACTTTATCCCTTGAAGTGAAGAGTTACCGTAAATACCGAGAAAATATGAGGGATACATATATACCTATAATCACTTAATGTATCCCTTATATTTTTATCTATCATTCTCATTCTTAACCATATTATAAAATGTATTTGGTTTTAAATTTAATTTTTTCATAGCTTCACGAGCAGTAATTTTCTTATCTTTCCATTCCTTAATTACTTCTTCAAAATTATCTGGTTTGGTTATTTTAGGTCTTCCAAATGAGTTACCGGTTTTAGTACCATATTTAAGAGCAATATCTATACCTTCACGTTGTCGAGTATTAATTTTTTCCTTTTCGGTTTGTGCAACATAAGATAATAACTGTAGAATTAAATCATTAATAAAAGTACCTAATAAATCTTTCTTTTGTCTAGTATCTAATAAAGGCATATCTAAAACAACTATATCAGCCTTAATATTCTTAGTTATATCTTTCCACTCATTAACTATCATTTCATAATTTCTACCCAATCTATCAATACTATGGATAACTAACAAATCATTCTCACGAAGAATTTTCTTTAGTATTTGATACTGTTCTCTTTCAAAATCCTTACCACTTTTTTTATCTATATAAATATCTCGTGAATCAATACCATAATTCTTAAACGCTTCAACCTGTCTAGCTTCATTTTGTGATTTACTACTGACACGTCCATATCCAAATATCTTATTATTCATAAACTTTCTCCTTTTTCACATCTATCATAATAGGTGATACGATAGATAGCACTAGAGTATTTGAAAACCTATAAAAACTTTCCAAATATTTGAAAACTAAAATAAACACTTTTCCAAACACAAGAAAACAACTAAATCACACAGGATCTAATTGTTTGCTAAATTATACTTTTCCAAACATATTAAATCCTTATATTACATATACTTCAAGTTTAAAAAACACCAGTATTTCTACTGATGTTGTACATTTAATAATAGTTAATCAAAGTTTTTCTAAAAAGAGTACCATCTTTTTCTCTTCATCATATTTAAAATAAGCACTTACACTTAATTTATCTATTACCATAATAATATCACGTGAATATAAATAAACTTTAAAAGCATAAATATTAAGATTATTTTTTAAATACTGTAATATTCTATATTGATTAATAGTATTAACTCGATTCTTATTAATTTCTTCTTCTGTTAGCTGTTTTAATCCTAAATTATTCATAATAGGTAATACATTGAAAATCAATATCTACTATTTCTAAATCCTTATTATTTTTACCATAAATTCTATCCATATGATAGTCCATAATCTTATTATTTTCATTTTTCAATTCATCGTTTATATCTTCGCCAACAGAATTTTGATAATAACTTTCAAATAGGACAAATCTCTTTATATCAGCAAAACTAATATTATTAATTTGTATATTCGGAGTTAGATGTTGATTAATCTGTTCTTCAACTACTAAAGTATTACCATTACAAACAATTCTCAAGTTACTCTTGTTATTAGGCCCTATGATAGTCAATTCATCTCCATCAACTAATTGGAGCATTTTACCTTTATTTTCCATATTCTTCACCTCGAACTGATTATATATAAATAATAAATAAGTGGCAATTAAAAAGAGTAGAGTTAGTTGTTCTACTCAATATAATAATATTTATTGTTTATGTAATACTAAACTACCACATTTAATATCACTAGAATCTTTTACTCTTTGACAAGTGGTAAATTGATCTCCATACTTATCTTCCAAACTAGCATAGTCATCAATATAATTAACATAATAGATAGTTTCTTTATCAAAAGTAAAATATGCTTCTTTCCCATCAAAACAAAGTCCACCATTATCTTCATCATCCTGGTAATAACAACCATTAATGCCAGCAGTATTAATACCTAAAAAAGTAAGCCAATCTAATTTATAAGCACCATATACAAAACATACAATTCCAAAGATAAGAGTAATAATTGCAGCAGCATTATTTCCCTTACTGTTTTCTGTGTTATTAACTATTTCATTTTCAGTATCATCAGTTTTCTTAATTTTATTATCTTTATCTACTTTAGTTGTATTGTTCTTCTTAACTTCTTCTATAGGAGCACCACAATGAATACATACTTTTGCTTTATCACTAACATTTTTTCCACACTCGCTACATTTAATTAATGCCATGTTAACACCTCACTTTCTATTCATAATTTTTTAATAAAATATATAAGCAATATTCTTTAATATAAAATCAAATATTTTACCATCTACCACAAGATAAATGGAATCTATCACATATTTCTTGTGTTAAAGGTGCAAGTTCATCTCCAGCACCTGGAGATAAAATTAATTTTTGACCGTTATAATTTATAAATTTTAAATAACCTTTATAATCAGATAATAATAAAGGAGATGATAAATTGACAGCTAAATCGGTCCAACAACTAGTACCACTATTATCAATACAAGTAGCATAGTACCGTCCATTTATGTTGATAGAAAAATATGAACCCAAATTATAATTTATAGCATCACAGAACTCATCCCCTGAACCGGATGAAGTTAATTGATTTTCAACACATGTATAACCATTTTCAATACCAAACTTATCTGTATTTAGATTATAATCACTAATACCTACTTTTATAACTTCGTCTACTGGTTCTGAAATAACTTGTTCTCCAGTTTTTTGACGAGATATTTCTTTTCCATTACTATCTATAGTTATTGAATAGGTAACTTCTTTTATTCCATTTTTACCTGTTTGAGTAACTTCTTTAGTTCCTCTTAACATATTTACTTCATTAATTTCTCTTGTTGAGTAAGTAATAGCTTCTTCAACAACTTCTGTTTTAACAGTAGTTTTATCTACATCAGTATTAGGAGTTTCTTCTTGTTCCTCTTCTACTGGATCATCATTAACGATTTCCTCATCTAGTTGTTCATCATCTTCCAATTGTTCACTATCATCTTCTTCTAATTGAGGTTGTTCCTCCTCAACATCTTGTAGATAACCATTTTCACTAATACTTACTTCAATGTAGCCTATATAAATACCGCTATCTTCAGATAATGCTAAATGATGTATGCCGATAGATACCTCAATATTTTCTAATGCTTCTTTTAACCCATCAATAAATTTTACCCCGTTTACTTCTTGAATTATAAAATAACCTAAAAATTTTGGCTCTGAATATATCCATACAGCAACTCTTTCGCCAGCATTAATTGAAATATCAGAAGAAAATTCAATCTTATTTTCTGAAATCACTTTAGCTGTTACTTCATCTACATTTTCAATTAATTCTTCGGTATTTGAAAATTGGCTAACTGGTTCTTTTGTTTCTTTATTACCTAATACCAAAAAAATTAGAGCAATAATAACACCCAAAATAATTATACTTACAACAGATACAATAACAATATTTTGTTTTACAAATTTTTGAATACTCTTAAAAAAACTCATGAATAATCACATCCCACACAAATTCCTAATATATAATAGTATATCCTTTTACCAAAGAAAAAAGGACACTGTACAAGCTGTCCTATTACTACATCAGCTAATAGGCACCGCTTAATTAACTGATGTATATATCATATCAAAAATATTGGATATTGTCAATTATTTTACTGATATTTTATCAGTATTAATTTTGTATTAAAAAAATTTAATTTGATTTATAGTAAGTAATAGAACCAATTTCCCATTCTCCATTGGTATATTGAGGTTCTTGATATACTACATCATCATCATCAAAAGTAATATGTATTTCATTATTTGGTGTATCAACCACATTCCTATTTCTGTAAAGATCTCCACCAGGTATCATTACAGCAGTAAATGTACCATCATATTTTATAACGAAATTCCTATAATCTGTAGTTGTATATGAACAATTACCACCATTATAAACAACATTTAATGTTGCTCCAGCATATGAACCAGTCATTGAATGAGTTTGAGTTAATGGACTAAAATCAAATGCACATAACCCATGTGGATACATTTTTAAATTAACTCCATTGTTCGTTAAATAATAAACATGATAATCTTTATTAAAATCTTCAACATTATCTTCTTTTGTGAATACATAATCTTCTTCACTTGTTCCATCATTTTGTAGGATCAATTCGGTAACATCATCATTATACTTTAAATTTTTTTCAACTTCTTGAGTTGTACTTTGTCCATTGTCTGTTATTTTTAAAGTATAAGTTAATTTTAAATTTTGATTTTCTTCATCTATTTCTAATTCACAATTACTCATATTAAAGAAATCAGATAACCCCCTCCATTCATAAGAACAAGAATTAAGATTTAGATTATGAATTGTTAATTTTAAACCTGTATCATCATACCATGATGTGTTAAATTTTTCTAAGAAAGTAAGTCTTTCTTGTTCTTCTTTTTGATTTTGCTCATCAAGCACTAATAGTATTCCAACTATCGCAACAACACCTATTATAACTGCTATTATAATTAATAATTTTTTCTTTCCACTTTTCATTTTTAAAACACCATCCTTTTTTAAATATTTTAATATTAGAAATTATTCGGCAATTTCCTCAAAACTTAACATTTCTTCATTAAAAGTTAAACCTACACTTCCATAAGATACCCCTGTATTATCAATTACTTTAATTTTAAGTTGATCATCGTACACCTCCCTATATAAGAGTAAGATATTGCTAATATAACTTGAATAATCCTTAATTTTTAAATAATAATCCTCATTATCTAGTGATGATAGTTGTGAAAGAACGATTACGGGTACATTTAACATAACTGCTATATGATGAAGTATTTCAATTATTTTTTTTCTTGTGTAATCAAATGTTTCATCAGAAATTCCTGATTTTATCAATTGTAAATAATCAACTACAATTAAAGATAACCCACCATATTTTCTATACATTTTTTCACTAATTAAATGTATAGATGTAATTGAAGGATGTCCTGTAATTATTTCTATATTATCACTTAAAAATCTTGGTTCTAAATATTTCTTTGAACTCTCCAAACTAAAATACAATACTGGTTTATCTGTTTCTTTTGCAACATTATTTGTTATATCAATAGCAAGTGTTGTTTTCCCAGTTCCTGGTCTACTAGCAATTAAAAGTATCTTATCGTTCTTCATATCATGAATAATATTATCTAACTTGTCAAATCCTGTTTTCATTTATTATCTCCATTTAAACTGTATATCTCTACTAATATATACACTAATAGACTGATCCATATCATTAATTACTTGTAAAAGATTATGAGTATCATCTTTAGAATAAAATGGTAGATTATAAAAATACTTTTTCCCATCATCAAATTTTACTTCTATAGAATAAATATTTATATTACCCAATAACCTTTTAATATCCTTTTTTCTCAACTTTTCTTTATATAAAAACAAACTAAAAGTATCACAGTCCCTAGACTCTATATAATCTTGGCTACTATAAAAGTGAATAGAAGAGGAGATATTATTAATATGAAACATTTTCACACAATTAATAGGTATCTCAATATAATTTGATTTACTCATAGAGTTTTTATTGCCACTGTCCTGCAAATATAATTTAATATTATTAACTTTAGAAATATCATGAATATCGTCTACTTCTTTAATAGACTGGACTACCAATAATTTATCACTTTGAATATAATTAATTATCTCTTTATAGTCGCTAAATAAATTGCTAATTACCTCATCATTTAAAATTAAAATACTTCCTCGGATAGAGTATTGATGATTTTTATTAATACTATCCATAATTTCAAATTCTTGTTTATTTTTATCAGATACAATATAACCACTGATTTCACCACTATTATCAACTAAATTTAATATAACAACAAGTGTATCTTCAAATTCAAATTTCTTAATTTCTTTTACTGTAGCTTGAATAGTTACATTTTTAGTTTTACCAACGATATCTTCAATATTAGAAATATAATTATCCACTATTTCTTTATTCACATAATCAACTCATTTCTTATTTATAATACTCATGTTGCACTTCATATCAATAAGTGTAACCCAAATAACAAGAGTAGGCACTTAAATTATTCTTCTACATTCTTAAAAGTAAGTCTATTTTCTATACTTACACATAAAGTATTATTCTTCTTACTAGAACTATCTAATATATTTTCTAACTCTTTAGAACACTTGAAGTTATATTTAATAATAGACACAAGTTTATTTATTTCATCATCAGTTGGTTTTTCTTCTAAAGCTAATATAAAATCAAAGTTATTCCCAAATTTAATAGTAGTTTTTTGAATATAACTTGCATTTGCAATAAGTAAGCCATATCTCAATCCCGAATATAATTTTTTATGTAAGTCAGCTTTATAATTATAAGCCAAAATCTCATGTGGAGTAGCACTAGAACCATTATATTTACATTCTATCATTACTCTTGGTATAAAGTAAGAAGAATCCTTAGTTCTAATTTCTTCTTCAATTAAGATATCTGGATGAAACTGATTATTAGCAAAATCTTTAACAGAGACATCGGTTTTGTTATTATCATTAAATGCTTTTAAATATTTATTTAAAGAAATAACCGCTGTAATTCTCTCATTATTTTCTGTATCACATGTTATTCTATAATTATATTTCTTAAAATCATCATCTTTTTTTAAATCTTGTTCTAATACATTTTTAATATTTCTAGTCCATTTTCTTTCGCCTTTAAGTTCTTCCATCTTTTCACCACACTTCCCATATAGAGATAAAAGGACAAAAAAAGGACACTGTATTAGCTGTCCTCATTTTATCCAGCCAACCTATACTACTTATCAGCTGTTATAAATATAATATCAATTTTGAAAATAATTGTCAACATTTTTACTGATATAACATCAGTTTATAATCAATACTAAAATTAGTGATATTAGTTCATAATTTAATAGAATGTTTTTCAGTAGAGAAAGGAAAGTGATAGTAATGAGAATAAAACAAAGTGAAGAAGATAAACAAATTTTAAAAATGATAGGACACAATATTAAATTCTACCGAATTAATCACAACTGTTCTGATAAAGATACTGATGAGTATGGAAGAATTACCCAAGAAAAATTAGCAGAACTTGCTGATACAAGTGCATCTATGATAGCCAATTTAGAATCTGAAAATACTATGCAAACCATAAGCATTGTGTTATTAAAGAAAATTGCTAATGCTCTTAATATTCCTCTATATGCTTTTTTCTTAGAAAAACCAATCAAAAATCCACCAACTAACCCATTTGAAAGTTAATAACTATTCCTAATAATAGTTATTTTTTATTACTCGTATTGCCTAACCTAGATTAAAATTATAAAATATTCTTAGGAGAGTGATAGGTTATGCCAAAGATTATATCAGAAATACCTAAAAATAGGAGCTTGAAAGAGGTAATTAAAAAAGATTTTGAATTAGAACAAGATTTTGAAAATTATTTTTGTAAGTACATTGTACCTGAGGTAGTTTCTTATAGATTAGCTAATTTTTATTATCGGAATTGTTTAGAAAATATATCACTAAAAAGGTATTATGTAAGTATTACAAATATTTTTAATATTTTCCCAGACTTAGATGATATAAAAAATTTAATTAAAGAAATATTAGAATTAAAATATAACTTAACTATTAAAAACGAAGATCCTTTAATAATCAACACCTGGAGAAGTTAGATAATCAATTCTTATATATGTTTATTTCGCGTTTTTAACGCGATTTTTTTAATGTTTTCTTAAACATCAATAAAGATGTCGCTTACAAAAAGAATGCGTTTATAACCAAAAAGAAAATATAGTATTAAAAAGAAAAAAATCATCGGGTAAATAATAGGGCCACTACAGGCCTATTTGTTAATGATTTATACTTTCAATTTTAAAACTATGATTTTTACAAAAAGTACAATGATATTTTTTATTCTTTAAATTATTAATTTTTCTATCAGACATTCTTATATACATTGTACTATGTCCACAACTATCACAAGTAACTTTATAATTGAAATTTGATTCAATACCCGCAATATTCCGTGTTCTAGTTATTTTATATTCTGTAATATCACTAATCTTATTAGCATACCATTTCCATTTATAATCATGACCTTTTGTATCTTTAAAAGTATGCAATATTTCATGAATGAGAGTAGTTATTAATTCTTTTTCTCCTGCATCAAATAAATGTTTACTAACTTCAATAATACACTTCCCGTTTAAAGTTTTACAAACACCATGTCTCCTTACTGCTCTTGGACTAATTCCAACACGAATAACTTTTCTCATCTGTTTCTTTACTACATCTCTACCTATAACATTACATACAACATTTAGAGCAATATTATAATACTTTAATAAATTTTCTTGACTAATTTCTATCATAATCACCACTTCTTTTTAATGGTATTGTAATACACCTATTAAAAGGAAGCACTCTTTAAATTTTTCTTTATATATTCTATCGAACCCCCAAAAAATTTTATTAAAATATTATTTATATTTATAGCTTCGAAATATTATTCATGTATACTACAAAAGTTTCTCCGGGTGTTCAACTTCCAATAAAAATAAATATACTAGTGAACTATAGTTAAGAATAATATTTCTTTTTTAATTCACTTAACTTAATTGGTTTTTTATGATAAATAAATTTTATAGTATATTTTAAATTATAAAAAGTATTAAAATTAAAATACCCATATTCACCACACTGAATTTTACAATAACCAAAGAAAATAAAATCATCATCTTCCTGATTACCTTCCGTTAGTAACCAGTAAATATTTGTATTAGGTATAAATATTTCTAGTATTACTAGCGGATCTTTTTTATCTTCTTGTGAATATAATGGGTATTTTTTAAACATTTTATTAAGTCTTTCAACAGTTAGAATTTTTAACCAATTCATCTATACCACCTCTTAAAACCATGGTATAACTAAAAGTAACAAGAATCACTAAGAGTGTTTTAAAATATTATTCTCCCAGCTTTTGATAAACTTCAATTGTTCTTTTGTAGGTGTTTGATTATTTTTTATTTTACTTTGTACTACCATATTATCTTTAACTTCTATAGTAACTAGCGATTTTTCTTGATTAGAAATAAGCCTCATAAAATATAAATCTATTTCATGATTAGCATAGCGAAAATTATATGTACGTACGCAGTTGTGTTGCATACTACTTTCTAATAATAAATCAGCATAACTAGGTACTGGATAGATAATATATTTCTTATCTTTATAAGTATTACCTTTTAATTCAATATATCGCTTTTCTATATCTTCGACCATTTTTTTATCTTCATTATCTTTTATCTGTTTAAGTAATTGATCATGAGCTTGTTTCAAATTATCAGGATATAATATTTTCTTATCTTTCATATTAAATTTAAGTCTTTCTGCAAAATCAAGATAATCTCTATATATACTTTCATTATCTTTATTTAGACCATTATTAAGTGCTTTTAATATATCTAACTTACTATTTAATTCATCAAAATAATTTAAGCTACTTAATTTTCTAATAATTCTAATATTTTTCCTTTTTATTACTCCTAGTATTTTAAGTTCCTTATAAGTAAGATTATATTTTTGTATAAAAGGAAGATAATCTTTAGAAACACCAAATCTTTTTTCAAATGAACCTTTAATAAAAAAATTATCACACTCTACAGCTAAGTTAGTAAGCCCCATCTTTATCAACAATTCATAACTTAGAGGATTCTTCAATATTCTTTGAAGTATATAAATAAAATCCTTTGTTTCACTCACTACTGGTTTAATATCACAATATTGGTAAGGAGTATTATTAATATCAACATCTATATTACCAGTATAAATTATACCAGCACTCCAATACCAAGGACTAAAATAACTATTACATAATCTCCATGTTGTATGTTTAATAGAATGATCTATCCACACATTTCCTAAAAAAATTTTAAATTTATTTGAAAAGAGAAGATAAATATTTTCTTTCCCAATAACCAATCTTTGATGTTCAGAAACATATCTACTAAATTTCTTATCGTGATACTCCGATAATACTTCAAATCCTCTTAATACAAAATATCCATCAACATATTCTAACACTCTAAACCATTCACAAAACTTATAATATTTTAAAGTATTTAACCTTACTAACAACTTCATTTTACATTTAGGACAAGTGGTTTTATCACCAATAGGAGTATTATCATAAAAAATTTTATTACAATTAGTACAGCGATATTCTTTCTTAGTTTTTATAATTAAATTGTGTTTAGGATAAATATTTAATTTTATCCACTTTCTAAGAGGAGTATCAACAATAAATTTTCGGTCCATTAAAGAAATAAGATTTTTAATATCTTTTCTAATATAAGCCATAAGTTCCACCTAAAAAAGTGATAGTTGTCCATGAGTTTTAATTTCTGGTTCTATCTTCTTATTTTCCATCTCATTTGGAATACGAGTATTAATTTTTTTAATACCTAACTCTTCATCCGTTTTAATAAAATAGTCGGCAGCCCATTCATATACAACTTCATCTTCTACATAACAATAACCATTCTTACACTGTTTTCTAGCTGTTTCCTTAATATAATCCACCATATTTTTTAAAGATTTTTCTTCATTTAAATAGTACTTATCTAAATCTTCACGAGTTAGTAGATAATCAACTACCTTTAACAGAGCTTTATCATCTTGTCCCTCAGCTAATACTTTTAATCTTTCAATACCATTCATATAAAATAACCACCTCTCATGGTATTATAAAATACCATTGAAGAAGTAGAACTACATCTTCACAACCTTAATATTCTTGTGTACCAATCGTGTACCAAATTAATAAATTCCATTAAATTTTTTTTAATTTTTAGAAAAAAATAAAATATAAAAAGAAAATTAAAAAAAATTAAAAATAAAGTGATAATACTAGAAAAAATGCATAATATATGATATAATAACAACGAAAGCGAGCAAATAGTAATTATAGTGAAAAAACCTTGCCAAGGCTGGGACGGCGGTTCGATTCCGCTCACTTGCTCCATTGGGAAATCTGTTCGAACTTTATGTTTGAACTTAACATATAGAATATCAATTTCTAAAAGAAGTTGATATTTTTTTTGTGTTTAAGAAAGGATAGATTTATAATGATTAATATTATTAGTAAAGAAATACCTATTGAGAAAGATTTAAAAAAGAAAATCGAATTTATATGTGATTTTTGTAATACTACTCCTATTTTTATAAATGGTAGTATCAAAAAGATTGAACATACTAATTTATCTTATATTGAACCTCATAGAATAATTATCAATGGAATAAATTTTCTAGCATTTAATTATTCAAAATCTCTTTATGTAGGAAATTTACAAAATAATATTGAATTTAATGAACTTGAAGATTTTATAAAATCATTTAATTAATTTATCGTTTTTATCAAATATATCAACTTCTCTTTATATTGTTAAAAGGCATACCTATTGACTTTTATGTATTTTGTGATAATATATAGAACCAATAAATGACAAGCAGTATCCGTCTTTTATTAGAAAGTAGGTACACTATGGTCAAAATCACAAATTACTTTAAGAATTTATATATGTTAAATAATCGATTTATGAGGAGTCAAAGGTATTAGTTTTTAAGCTAGTATTTTTGACTCCCTTTTTTTGTATTTAGAAAGGGATTGATATTATGGAAATAGAAAAAATAAATTGTGGAATCTATATGAGAGTATCTACAGAAGATCAGGCACGAGAAGGATTTAGTTTAGGAGAACAAAAAGAACGATTAGAGGCTTATTGTAAGTTTAATGGTTATCATATAGTCAAATATTATGAAGACGCAGGAATTAGTGCTAAAACTGGCAATCATAGGCCAGAATACGAGCAAATGCTAGAAGATGGAAAAAAAGGTATTATAAATATGATTGTTGCCTTAAAATTAGATAGAATTACAAGAAGTATTAAAGACTGGGAAACACTTATGGACTACTCTGATACTTATAATGTTGCTCTTGCTTTTGTAAATGATAAAATTGATACAACTAATGCGAATGGTAAAATGGTATCAAGAATAATGAT
>ERZ1643251.2539-NODE-2539-length-18430-cov-6.399673_pt1 | contig 18430 bp, 16 predicted proteins | sample MGYA00579261_ERZ1643251 | MGnify/ENA primary metagenome ERZ1643251 (study PRJEB29033, sample SAMEA4952267) | chicken gut metagenome | biome: Broiler Chicken; feature: Gastrointestinal Tract; material: Caecum | place: Ireland | collected 2018 | study: Broiler...
TCTTATTATATCACTTCTGGCAGTATCGCGCCTACTTTTCTGTGCGGTATTGCCTAAAATTTATTTTAGGAGGATCCCACAACATGAGAGAGAACCTGAAGAGGAAGCTGGCACTGGTGCTGGCGCTGGTAATGCTGCTGAGCCTGACGGCCTGCGGCGGCAATTCCGGGAACAATGCTGCTCAGAATCAGACGGAGGGGCAGGAAAATTCCGCCCAGCAGGAGAGCGATGAGGCGGCAGACGGCCAGTTGGTCAGCGAAGGTATGGTAGAGCTTCAGTACGCCCAGCGCTTCAGCATTGAGAAGTTCCAGGGCGGTTATCGCATGATCACTGCCGGCAACGAGGGAACCGGCGACCACAAACAGTATTTGGTGGTCCCCGAAGGCAAGAGCGTGCCGGAGGACCTGGCAGGGGACGTGGTTGTGCTGCAGCTGCCCATTGAGAATGTGTACTGCGCCAGTTCCTCCATGATCTCTCTGTCCAACGCCATTGGCGCTCTGGATAAGATCAAGCTCTGCGCCACGGATTATGACAGCTGGGAGCTGGAAGCGGTCAAAAAGCAGATGGACGAGGGGAAGCTCACCTATTCCGGTAGCTACAAGGAGCCTGACTATGAGCTGATGACAGCCAACAACATTGACCTCCACCTGGATACCGCCATGCTGGACGGCTATCCGGAGGTTCTGGAAAAGTTTGCTGAGCTGGGTATCCCCAGTCTGGTGGAGGACTCCTCCCTGGAGGAGCATCCCATGGGCCGCATCGAGTGGGTAAAAGTCCTGGGTACCTTGTTTGATCTGGAGGATGAGGCGGATGCTTACTTTGCCGATCAGGTAGAGCGGTTTAATGCCGCCTGCGTGGATGAGTCCCTAGGCAAGAGTGTCGCTCTGGGTTATATCACCTCCAGCGGCAAGTGCTATGCCCGCAATGGCGGCGATTATATTGCCCAGCTGATTGAGATGGCCGGCGGTGACTATGTCTGTGCGGATATGGAGCCGGAGGAAACCGGAAACACCTCCATGACCTTTGAGGAGTGGTATGACAAGTTTGTCAATGCGGACTATCTCTTCTACTACAACCTGGGCCAGAAGTTCTATTCTGTTCAGGAGATGATTGACTACAATCCCCTCTTTGCCGACTTCAAGGCGGTACAGAACGGCAATGTCTGGGTCACCTGTGACGGCTTCAGCCAGAAGAGTGCGGACATCGTGGGTGTGATCACCGATATGAACACAGTGCTTACCAGCGAGGACAACACGGTGACAACGGACTTTATTGTAAAACTTTCCTGATCCGGCGGGGAAGATCCGGCGAAGGCGGGGTGGATCATGCCATCCTGCCTTCGTCCTGTTTGAATTGATAAGGAAGGAGGGAGCCGATGGAGAAAAAAGATATCCTGGAAGAGGGAGGAAAAGCCAGGCGGGTGGTTGCCAGACGCTTTACCATCTCTGTGGCGGTTCTGTTGGGACTGCTGGCCTGGGGGTTGGTGCTGAATGTGAACACCGGCTCCGTGGATATTCCTGCCAGCGATATTTTTCGTATGATCTGGGAAGGCCTGCGCTATAAGGTAATGGATCTTTTCACAGGCCAATATGCCGATGAGCTCAATGCGGTGATTACCGCTGCGCCGGAAAGCCGGATTATTTTCAGCATCCGCATGCCCCGGATGCTGCTGGCGGCCATATTGGGCGGGGCCCTGGCTCTGTCCGGTTTCTTGCTCCAGACTTTTTTCCGCAATCCCATTGCAGGGCCGTTTGTGCTGGGCATTTCCTCCGGGGCCAAGATGGTGGTGGGAATTACCACCATCCTGCTGGCTCCTTACCTGAAGACCATCAGCTCCGGAGTTATGATCCTTTCCGCTTTTGTGGGCTCGTTGCTGATCGTATCCATGGTGCTGCTCTTTTCCCAGCGGGTGCGGAATATGTCCATGCTGCTGGTAATCGGCATTATGGTGGGGTATATCTGCAGCGCTGTTACCGACTTTTGCATTACATTTGCCAGTGAGGAGGACATCGTCAGCCTTACCAGCTGGTCCATGGGCAGCTTTTCCGGCGCCAACTGGAGCAATGTGGCCACGGCGGGATGGCTGTGCCTTCTGGGAGCGGCGCTGTCCTGGCTTCTCAGCAAGCCCATTGCCGCCTACGCCCTGGGGGAGGGCTATGCCCAGAGTCTGGGAATCAACGTGAAATTTTTCCGTGCCGCATTGATCCTTCTCTCCAGCCTGCTCTCTGCCTGTGTTACGGCCTTTGCGGGCCCGATCTCCTTTGTGGGCATTGCGGTACCCCATATTACCCGCACCATGCTGAAGACATCCAAGCCGATTCTGGTGATCCCGGCCACCTATCTCTGTGGAGCGGTGTTCTGCATTTTCTGCGATCTGATTGCCCGCACGGCCTTTTCCCCCACGGAGATGGCCATCGGTACCGTTACGTCCGCTTTTGGTGCGCCGGTGGTGATCTACATGATGCTCAAGCGGCAGAAGGCACGGCAGTAAGGAGGCTACCATGGTCTATTTTCATACCAAGGATCTGGCAGTGGGCTATGATGGCCATGCCCTCATCCATGACATCAATATTGAAATTGAAAAAGGGAAGATCCTGACCCTGATTGGTCCCAATGGCTCTGGTAAGTCCACCATCCTCAAGTCCATTACCCGCCATCTTAACAAGATCTGCGGTCAGGTATATATTGACCGTCAGGAGATCTACGCCTGGTCGGCCAGGGAACTGGCCAAGCAGGTGGCAGTGGTGCTGACGGACCGGATCCACCCGGAGTTGATGACCTGCGAGGAGGTGGTGGCTATGGGCCGCTACCCCTATACCAATGCCATGGGCAAGCTGACGCCCCGGGACCAGGAGATTGTGGCCCAGGCTATGGAGCGGGTCCATGCCCTGGATCTGGCTCAGAGGGACTTTACCACCCTTTCCGACGGACAGCGCCAGCGGATCATGCTGGCCCGGGCCATCTGTCAGGAGCCGGAAATTATTATCCTGGATGAGCCTACCGCCTATCTGGATATCCGCCATAAGATTGAGTTGCTGGATATTCTGCGGGAGATGGCCCACGAGAAGGGGATCACGGTCATTATGTCCCTCCATGAGATCGACCTTGCCACCAAGATTTCTGACTATCTGCTGTGCGTCAAGGGAGAGACCATTGAGGCCTTCGGGCCGCCGGAGGATATTCTGTCGGAGGGGGTTATCGACAGGCTCTATGACATCCAGCATGGCTCCTATAACCTGCTGTTTGGCAGTGTGGAGCTGGCCAAGCCCGAGGGAGAGCCCCAGGTATTTGTGGTGGGCGGCGGCGGCTGCGGCGTGGAGTGCTACCGGGCTCTGCAAAAGCGACAGATCCCCTTTGCCGCCGGAATCCTCTTTGCCAACGATGTGGACTGCCCGGTGGCACTGGAACTCAGCGACAACGTGGTCATTGCGCCCGCCTTTGAACCTATGACAGAGGAGCATTTCCGCCAGGCGGCGGAGCTGCTGACCCGGTGCCGGTATGTGATGGATGCCGGGACCCCAGTAGGTACTCTGAACAAAATGAACGCAAAACTTTTGACATTGGCGAAGGAAAAGGGAATCCCCATCTATCGGGAGGGGCAAGTTCCCCAGGAGAACGAGAGCTGCCGCAATACGCAGACAGCGTAAAGGCAGAGAAAAGGAGAACGGTCATGCTTGAAATGATAAAGCCCATGGATATTGAAAATCGCAGCTTTGCCATCATTACGGAGCTTTTGGGGGATAACCAGCCGGATCCGGAGACAGCTCCTGTGGTCAAGCGGGTGATCCATACCACAGCGGACTTTGAGTACAGGGAGAACCTGGTGTTTTCCGAGCATGCGGTGCAGAAGGGGATCGAGGCCCTGCGGCAGGGCTGCCATATCGTTACCGATACCCATATGGCCATGGCCGGCATCAACAAGACGGTGCTGGGCCGGCTGGGCGGAGAGGTCCATTGCTTCATGTCCGACCCGGATGTAGCGGAGGAGGCCAAGAGCCGCGGCATCACCCGGGCTGTGGTGTCCATGGAGCGCTCTGCCGCTTTGGATAAGCCCTGCATTTTTGCCATTGGCAACGCGCCCACAGCCCTCATTGCCCTGAAGGATCTGATGGACGCGGGGAAGGTAAAGCCTGCCCTGATCATCGGCGTGCCGGTGGGTTTTGTCAATGTGGTGGAGAGCAAGGAGCGGATCCTCGGCTGCGATGTACCCTACATCGTGGCCCGGGGCCGCAAGGGGGGCAGCAATGTGGCCGCTGCCATCTGCAATGCCATGCTCTATCAGATTTCCCGCTGAAGAGGTATGGAAGAGTTTGTTGTTCGTCAGGGGAAGCGCCTCCGGCTGGGGTATACTACCGGGTCATGTGCCGCGGCGGCTGCTAAGGCGGCGGCCTGGATGCTGCTGACAGGGCAGGAGCGCCGCCAGATCACCCTTACTGTTCCTAAAGGGATTATGCTGGAGCTGACCATCCAGGATATACAGCGTGGAGAAAATTTTGTTTCCTGTGCCGTGGAAAAGGACAGCGGCGATGACCCGGATGTGACCCGGGGGACGCTGATCTATGCCCGGGTTTCTCTGAGCGATCAGGGGGGAATTGTTATAGATGGTGGCCAGGGAATTGGCCGGGTCACCAAGCGGGGCCTTGACCAGCCGATAGGGGCGGCAGCCATCAATTCCGTTCCCCGGGAAATGATCCGGGAAAATGTGGAGGAGGTCTGCCGCCTGGCGGATTATAAGGGCGGCCTCTCGGTGGTGATCTCCGCCCCGGAGGGAGAACGGCTGGCCCAAAAGACCTTCAATCCCCGCCTGGGTATTGTGGGCGGAATTTCTATTCTGGGTACCACCGGTATCGTGGAGCCTATGAGCGAGCAGGCCCTGGTGGACACCATTCGGGTAGAGCTCAGCCAGCGCCGGGCGGAGGGCAAGGAGTATGTACTCCTGACGCCCGGCAACTACGGTTCAGATTTTATTCGCCAGGGAATGGGCATTGACCCCAATACTGCCGTCCAGGTCTCCAATTTTATCGGGGATGCCCTGGATATCTGCGGTGAGGTGGGGTTCCGGGGAGCCCTTCTGATCGGACATGTGGGCAAGCTGGTGAAGGTGGCCGGTGGTATGCTCAACACCCATTCCCGGTATGGCGACTGCCGTATGGAGATCCTGGCGGCCCATGGGGGAGCGGCTGGCCTTCCGCCGGAGAAAATAGGGGAGCTGCTGGACTGTGTGGCCTGTGATGACGCTCTGGACATCCTGCGGGGAGCAGGCGTATGTGAGGAGACATTGTCCCGCCTGATTCAAAGGATTGGCTTTCATCTGGGGCAGCGGGTCGGGGCGCTGGAAACAGGCGCCATCGTGTTTTCCAAGGTATACGGCCTTCTGGGAGAAACGGATAATGCCCGGGAACTGCTGTCCAGGATTTGAGGGAGCAGCCGGAAAGGGAGAAGTTTACCGGAGAGACATAAAGGGACTCTGAGGCATTGGCTCGCCGTGTCCGGGAGGATGCTCTGCGACAGGCCTAGAAGATAAGACGAAACCGCCGGCTTATGCCGGCGGTGTTGAGGGGGATGGATATGACGAAGATTTGTGTGTTTGCCGGAACCACAGAGGGAAGAAAGCTGGTGGAGTTCCTTTCCTCCCAGCCGGTTGCGGTAACGGCCTGTGTGGCCACGGAATATGGCGAGACACTGCTTACACCCTCCGAAAATCTGACAGTTTCCGCCCACCGCCTGACGGAGAAGGAAATGGAGCGCATGCTTCGGGAGGAAGCCTTTGATCTGGTGGTGGATGCCACCCATCCCTATGCTGCTGTTGTGACAGAGAATATTGCTGCCGCCTGTGCTGCAGCAGGTATTCAGTACCTGCGTCTGCTGCGGGAAGGGAATGCCGTGCCGGAAGGGGCGGTATATGTACCCGATATTTCTCATGCAGTAGCATTTTTGAATGGAACAGAGGGAAATATACTGCTGACAACGGGCAGTAAAGAATTATCCCTTTACACGAAAATTGAAGATTTTCCACGGCGCGCCTATGCCCGTGTGCTGCCGATGGATGCCTCTTTGGCCTCCTGCCAGGCGGCGGGGCTGGCTCCGGCCCACATCATTGCCATGCAGGGCCCCTTCAGCAAAGAGCTGAACGTGGCCTTGCTGCGGGCCGTTCATGCCCGGTACCTGGTTACGAAAGAGGGTGGGGCTACCGGCGGTTTTGCAGAAAAGGCCGCCGCTGCGGAAGAGGCAGGGGCCACGTTGGTGGTAGTGGGCCGTCCGCCCCAGCGGGCGGGACTGCCTTTCCCGGATACCGTGGCCCTGCTGTGTCAACGCTATGATCTTGTCCGACGGCCGCAGGTTACAGTTGTGGGCATCGGCCCCGGCAGTGCCGGCGCCATAACAAAGGAAGTCTGCGAGACGATTGAGAACGCGGATTGTTTGATTGGGGCAAAGCGGATGCTGGCGGCTGCGGCCAGGCCGGGGCAGGCAGCGTATGAGGCGATTGCGCCGGAGGCTATCGCAGAATGTATCGGTTCCCATCCGGAACACCAGCATTTTGCGGTGGTGATGTCCGGTGATGTAGGCTTTTTCAGCGGCGCCAAAAAGCTGCTGCCGCTATTGAAGGACTGCCAGGTAAAAATTTTGCCGGGAATCAGCTCTTTGGCCTATCTTTGCGCCCGGCTGGGAACGTCCTACGAAGATGTGGTAACGGTCAGCGCCCATGGCCGCGTGCTGGCTGTGGCTCCCATTTTGCGGGCTAACCGGCGGGTATTTGCCCTGGTTGGCGGGGAGAATGGGGCGGCAGAGCTTTGTCGCAAACTAGTGGAAGCGGGCATGGGAGATGTTTCCGTGGCCATAGGGGAGCGGCTGAGTTATCCGGATGAAAAGATCACCACGGGAAAGGCTTTCGAATTGGCGGAAATGTCCTTTTCGTCTCTCAGTGCTGTGTTGCTGGAGAACGAGGAAATTCTGCACGCACCAACGCCCGGCCTGCCGGATGCGGCTTTTATCCGGGGCGGAGGAGAGACCTGTGTGGTGCCTATGACCAAAAGCGAAGTCCGGGCAGTGTGTCTTTCCAAGCTGCGCCTTCCCGATGATGCAGTATGCTGGGACATCGGCGCCGGTACCGGTTCCGTGGCCATTGAGATGGCCCTTCAGGCGTCCAGAGGGCATGTTTACGCTGTGGAATGCAGGGACGATGCCCTGGCCCTTCTTCAGGAAAACCGCCGGCGCTTTGGGGCGGAGAACCTTACGGTTATCTCCGGTTTCGCGCCGGCGGCCTGTGATCCGCTGCCGCCGCCCACCCATGCCTTTATCGGTGGAAGCTCCGGAAACATGGAGGAAATCCTCCGCCTTCTACTGGAGAAGAATCCCCGGGTGCGCATAGTGGCGACAGCGGTATCCTTGGAATCTATTTCTGAATTATCAAACGGCTTAAAGGAATTTAACTTTACAGATGCAGAGGTAGTTTCCCTGACCGTGGCCCGGGATAGAAAGTCTGGAAACTACCATTTAATGCAGGGCCAAAATCCCATTTATATCTTTACCATGCAGGCAGGAGCATAAAACAAACCTTTCTGGAATTTTGTGCTGCCGTGTTGCGCCGCGCCTGGTTTCCTACTCTGATGCGCCGGGGTTATCCCCGCTTCTTGTATACCGCTGCGATAGCAAGTCCGGCGGCTAATACGACGGTGCTGGCGATGAGGGGAAGCCAGGCGCTTGCTTTTTGCGTAACGCTGGTTGCTACCGCACTGGCATTGCCGCTGGGGAAGGCATCCTTCGTGTTGTCTGTGGCAATTTCCGGCGACTGGCCGACAGGACGATTTTCTGTTGGGGACTGGGATGCCGGCGGGGTGCCCTGGGGAATTTCTCCTGAGGGCTCGGTGGTACTCTGTTCCGCGGAAGTATCACTATTTGCCGGACGTTCCGGGACACTCTGCTCCGGGAGACTTTCCTGCTCTGACGGAAGTTCTGAGGTGCTTTCCGGCTTGTCAGAGATATCCGTGCCGTTGTCAGATGCGTTGGTTTCTTCTGTGTCACCTGAGGCCGGATCTTGATTTTCAGAAGAGGAATCGCCGCGGAAGCCGCCCATAACCATGCCGTCGCTATTGTTCATGGTGCCCATGTCAGAGACATTCAGATCAGAAGCGTCGATGAGTGTGCTGCTGTCCTGGCTCTGGCCATCAGAGGTAGCAGGGATGGTGCCTGCCAGCTGGCCGCTGATACTCTCCGCCCGCAGGAGACAGAATTCCTTCAGGGTTGCCACACCAGTCTCGAATTCCTCATAAGTACAGAACTTAGTGGGATCCTGCTCTACATAGGGGGCGATTAACTCCTGGACGCTGTCGATCATTTGGGCAAAATAGCCGCTGTCAAAGTAGCTGGCGATAAATTCTGCGAAGTATTGATGGTAGAGCTGCGTGTATTCTTCACTGGCGAAGATCCAGGCCAGCATAGGCCGGGATTCCACGGTACCGCCGGATACCGGTGTATCGATGGGATAGTTTACCAGGGCAGTGGCGTCCTGAGCGCCCTGAAAACCGCCGAAGGCCAGATTGTAGTCCCAGGGAATCATAGACAGCTGCCCGTCCTCCTCGTAGAGGTAGTAGTTATGAATCATGAAGCCGGTGTAGCTGTCGAAGTTGCAGACAAAGTTGTGCACCACAAAGTAGCGGATGACCTCGTCCACGTTGACCACATCTTCGATGTTAATGCCTTCATTGAGCTGCTGCAGGGAATCAATGAGCCGGTCCTTGTCAGCATCTGTGATGTTGGTCTTGGCGTTGCCAAAAATATTGGAATAGCTGTCATAATCATCGTCGGTGTAGATGAGGGAGACGTCGCTGCTGCCCATGACGTTGTCCCCTCTGTTGCCCATGTCCTTCTGGGGTATCTGCCCAGCTTCCTCGCTGGCAGTATCCCTGTCGCCCCGGAATCTGCCGCCATCAGCTGTGGCGGAGAGCGTTTCCGGTTCTTCCTGTCCCTGAACTGTTCCGGGCTGTTCCGGCAGTTCACCGGTATCCGGCGGCGCCCATTCTTCGGGAATTTCACTGCTCGGGCTACCGTTCCAGGGAGAAAATGGGGTATCCTGATTTTGTTCCTGCTGCCAGTCCTCCATATCAAACTGACCGCCATTACCCCGGCCGCCGCCCATGCTTTGGCTGTCTGGCTTGTAGAGCTCGCCGTAGTCGCTGCCGTAGTTGCGCTGGAGGAAGGCTTCCTCCACGCTCTCCACGGCCAGGTAGAGCCCCCAGTTCTCACCGTTTACGGTGATGTAAACATAGCTGCACAGCGGCGCGTCCGCACCGAAATAGCCCATCATCTGGTAGCATAGATAGTCCTTCATGTAAGTGTTGTCCTGAATAATGTTGTTGAGGCTCAGCTTATCCAGTCCATAGTAGCTTTTTGTGCTGTCGTAGTGGTCGCACTCAATTTTAAAGCTATACCGGTCGTTCCCGTAATTTGCCACCTGTGTCAGGGAAGCGTTTCCTTTGGCGCGGATGGCAACATTTTTATAGGCTTCGTTGTCGATGACAAGATCACAAAGAACGTATTCTTCGTCGGTACAACCTTCCAGGAAACCCTCCCAGTCATCCATGACAATGTCAATGGTATGGACGCTGCTGGTGTCAAAGAGACGGCTCTCATATCCGGCGGCAGTGGATGCGGCCTGTATCCCCAGCCGCTCTCCATTCATAAAGACAATGGTGACGATCAGGGCGAGGACGATGGCAACGCAGCAGCTTTTATCGATAAATGTATGCGTTGACATAGTTTGCTCCTTCCGTTATCCCATGTAGTCGCCGTTATAGCTGACCAGTACGGCGCTGGTCACACCATTCATTTCAGAGAGAATATTGATAAAATCTGTGTTTTCATCCTTCATCTGGATCTCCGCGTTCAGCTCAATAGCGCCCCGCTGGGCGGTTTTGCTCTTGATGGCCATGCGCTGTACCTGTTTTTTCAGAAACTCGGTGACTTTGATCTCACTGTCATGCCCATCACAGCGGATCACAACGATATAGGGATTGACGTGGGATTTTCTGTTAGCGAATACCAGCAGAATGATACCGATGATGACGCTGCCGAATACAGCGAGGGGGATCATGCCTGCGGCGAGAACAATGCCCACAGCGATGGACCAGAAGAGAAAGGCAATGTCCAGAGGTTCCTTGATGGCGGTGCGGAAGCGGACGATGGACAGAGCGCCCACCATGCCCAGGGACAGTACCACGTTGGAGGTGACGGCAAGGATCACCAGGGTGGAGATCATGGTCAGGGCTACCAGAGTTACGCCGAAGCTGGAGGAATACATGACGCCGGAAAAGGTCTTTTTGTAGATGAGAAAAATAAACATACCGATGCCGAAGGCCAGAAACATGGCGAGAACCATATCCAGAATGGAAATGCTGGTGATGTTCTCAAGAAAGCTGGATTTGAAGATATCCTGAAAAGTCATAGTAAAAACACTCCGGATAGAAATTGTTGGGGCCGGTCAGCCATAGACACGGCAGGCAGCGTATTTGGAAAAGGCGGATGTGTGGGTGCTGGGGACCTGGACAATATCCCGGATTGCAGAAGGGAGGAAGGCGTCCCATTTGACCTCCAGGATAATGGAACGGCCCCGTATGGGGACGGCGGCACAGTCCGGCTTCAAAAAATCACTCCAGGACATGCCTACACGGATGTCGTAGTCCAGGGTGACGCGAACATTTCCCGGCTGGTAGACGAAGGGCTCCCGGATGTACTCCACGATGGTTCTGGGGCGGAGCCCCTGGGTGATCATTTTCTGGTGCAGCTCCTGCAAGAGGGGCTTTCCGCTGCCCGTGGGGTTCGTCAAGTCCCCCTGAAGAATTCGGATAGTGTCTTCCTGGGACAGAGATTCCTGAACCTTGGCACACAGCCCGTTTACCTTGCTCTTTTTTTCCAGCAGGAGGAGAGAGCTGTTATCGTTATAGTAGCGGATGCGAAATTTTTCTCGGCAATTGACGCCGTCAATTTTTTCCCGCAGGGCGCGATCCGCCAGGTTGTCAAAATATAGGCTGCGGATGCGGTATGTTCCATCTGTGGCGTGGGCATCCCGATTCATTACAGCTCCCAGCCGACAGCGAAGGGCCAGCAGGTCTGAGTAGCCAATCTCATGCTTCCATTCATGACGAAATTCCATTGTCGGACCTCCTTTCTGTTTGCTGAAGAAAGAATACGGCACCAACCTTAGTTTGAGTTTAGAAACAAAAAGAGACGTCACGAAGGTTCGTGACGTCCCGAAAGAAAAGAAAACCTTAAAATTCAGCAGTAAAGCAGATGCTGTCAGGAGGGATATAGGCGGCATGAAGGGATCCTTTGTTGGCCTGGGCAATGGACCGGGCGGCGGAAAGGCCTATGCCGTACCCGCCGTTTTTCTGGGTGCGGGCCGCGTCTGCCCGGTAGAAGCGGTCAAAAAGCTTTTCCGGCGGCACCGAGGGAAGGGCTTCACAGGTGTTTTGGATTTTCAGCACCACATGCTTTTCTGTTTTTGTAAGAGAAACCTGAATGGATCCTCCCTCGTTGGCGTATTTGACCGTATTGTCCAGGAGAAGGGAGAGAAGCTGCTCCGTCTGGAGGGGGTCGGCATGGAGAGAGATGCCGGGGGCGATCTCTGTTTCCAGAGAGAGATGCCGGGCTTCCATTGGCTGGGCAAAGCGGCCCACAGCCTCGGTGAGGGCGTCGCTGAGGCAGAAGTCCGATGCCTTTACCGGCCCGGCCCCTTCCTCCATCCGTGCCAGAACCAGCAGGTTTTTCATCAGTCCGTTAAGGCGGATAGTTTGATCCTTGATGTTCCGGCTCCACTTGGTCTCGCCGGTGTAGAGCTCCAGAGCCTCCGTGTTGGATTGTATAATGGCCAGAGGAGTTTTGATTTCATGGCCTGCATTGGTGACAAATTGCTTTTGCTTTTCCATATTTTCCGCAATCGGGCGAATTGCTCTGCGGGAGAGAAGGATCACCAGGGCCAGCATAAGGCCCCAGCAGACCAGACCGGCAGCGCCGGATAAAAGCAGTACCCGGAGGGAGGAGAAACGTTCCTCCGAGGTGTCCAAAAATACAGCGGTTTTACCCATTCCTACGGGAGAGTCTCCGATGAGATAGCGAAACCGTCCGGTTTTGCCACTGCCCGTTTCGCCATCATATGCCTGGAGCGCCATTTGGGCTGCTTCCGCCTCGGATACAGCGGAGGTGCGGCTTACGTCTGTATAGATAATGTTGCCCTGGGCATCAAACCTGACCACAAAGAAATTGGAGGACATGACAACATCGTAATCGTTTTTGGGGCCGGTATCACCGGGGCGGGGCGGGGGAGAATCGGGAACCAGGTTTTCTGCGTTTCCTCCGCTGCGGGAGATCACATGGAGGGTTCTGTCGATCTCGTTGCCTGTGATAACGATATTGGCAGCATTGATGCCGCCCAGCAGAAAAAGGAGCAGAACCGTTATGGCGATCATGGCGGTAATCACAAAACGTCTTTGCAGGGACCGTATCATTCCGTTACCTCCAGGGTATATCCCACGTTGCGCTTGGCGATGATGGCTACGTTGGCGTTCAGAGCGGCAAGCCGCTTGCGGAGGTAGGAGATATAAACCCATACCGTTCCCAGCTCCGCCTCGGTGTCATATCCCCATACCTTTACCAGCAGGTCCTCAGTGGATAGATAGATCCCCTTGTTGAGTACTAACAGTTCCATAAGCTGATACTCCAGCTTGGGCAGCACAAAGGATTGGCCGTTTGCCGACAGCTCATAGCTTTGCTGGTTGAGGGAAATATTGCCGCAGGTTAAAACAGTGGGAGTGAATACTTCCCTGCGGCGAAGCATAGCCCGTACCCGGGCCAGCAGCAGCTCCATGGGGAAGGGCTTTGGGAGGTAATCATCTGCCCCCAGATCCAGCCCCTGGATCTGATCTTCCACCTCTGCTTTGGCCGTCAGCAGCAGGACAGGGGTTCGGCATCCGCCGGCCCGCAGCCGCCGCAGCACCTCCAGACCATCCAGCTTCGGCATCATGATATCCAGAATAATGCCGTCATAGGTTTCGGCCTGGGCGTAGGCCAGGGCTTCCGCACCGTCGTACACAGCGTCCACGATATACTTGTGGTAGGTCAGAATGTCCACCACCGCTTCGGACATGCTGATTTCATCCTCTGCGTACAGAAGCTTCATGCGCCATCACCTCCACAAAACAGAATACCCGTCACAGCTTAGCTGGAGCTTAGAAATATTTTTTAGTATACCACAGCATCCTTTGGGAAGAAAATGGGTGTTTGCCAAGGAAGAAAAATTTCCGGGACAGAGAAAAGGAGAGAGACAAAAAGAGGGCCGGCCCATAAGGACCGGCCCATCGGTAATTCAGGATTTCTGGTAAACGATTTCTCCATTGATGATGGTGTAAAGAACCTTGGCACGGGTCTCCAGAGCGGGGATCGCGCTCCAGAGGGCGATATCGGCGTCCTTGCCCGGCGCCAGGGAGCCGATCCGGTCATCCACCTGGAGGGCCTTGGCGGCATTGATGGTCACCATCCGCAGAGCACGCATATGGGGGATACCGTAACGGACTGCTTCACCGGCGGAGATGAGCAGCGTTTCAGAGCTGCAGATGGGACCGTCGGTGATAAGGCAGATGTTAAGGCCCCGCTCGTCCAGTTCCCGGACACAGGCCACGTCGCCGCCGGTCAGTTCCCCATAGCCCTCGGGGATACCAATGGGACCAAAGCAGATGGTTCCACCGCCCTCCACCAGTTCATCGGCATACAGGTCGCAGGCCCAGCCATGCTCAATGGTGTAGTTGCAGCCAAACTCCTTGGCGATCTGGATGGTGGTTAGCATATCGAACTGCTCACAATGTACTTTCAGAGGGATCTCCTTTTTCAGTACAGGGATAAGGGCCTCACACTTGGCATCATAGGGAGGAAGCTTCTCGGGGTCGTTCCCGGCAGCTTCCTTTTTCTCCATGTAGTCCTTGGCCTTACGGAGGGCTTCCCGGAAAATTTCGGCAATGCCCATACGGGTCATAGGAGCCTGTCCCTTTTTGCCGTAGCAGCCTTTGGGGTTGCCGCCCAGGGCGCACTTCATAACGGCGGGGTGCTTCACCACCAGTTCCTCCAGGGTGTTTTTCCCTGCGGTCTTAGCCACAAAACCGGTACCGCAGACTACATTGGCGCTGCCGGGGACGAAGCAGGAGGCAGTGACGCCGTGGACATGAATGTCTTTAAAATCCTCCGAGCTGATGTCAATGCCATCTATGGCGTTCAGCTGGGCGGTGACAGGATCCGTTTTCTCGTTGAGGTCAGGACTGCTGGAATCAAATCCGCCGGCATGGGTGTGCGCATCCACCAGCCCAGGGGTAGCGACCATCCCGGAGGCATCAATTACCTGGGTGCCATCGGGGGCGGACAGATTGGCGCCGATAGCGGAGATGACTCCGTCCTGCACCAGAATGTCTCTTTTTTCAGGTGTATCGTTGGGCTCCATCGTATAGACGAGAGCATTTTTAATCAGCAGCATATCACTTTGCCTCCCTTCTGAAAACTTCTTTTCCAGCCATAATGGTGCGTTCCACAAAGTTGTCAAAGCGGACCGCCGGGTTGCCGCGGCAGATGATAACATCTGCCTGCTTGCCCGCCTCCAGAGAGCCCACCAGGTGATCCATACCCAGAGCCTGGGCGGGCTGGATGGTCATCATATCCATGATTTCTTCGCCGGTGGCGCCGGCGGCGCTCATCTGGGCGGCAACCCAGAGCAGCTGTTCGTAGGCGTTGGGATAGGCTTCGTCGCCGGAGGAGGAGATGGAGAGCTTGAGTCCCTTGCGGTACAGCTCCACCAGCTTTTCGTGATTGGTTCCGTACTTGAGCCCAGCCATGTCGTAGGTGCTGTCGCCCAGCATGACGTGCCAGCCCTGGGCCATGATCTCCTCTGCCATGGTTTCCACACCATAGGCACCGAAGATGACCAGCCGCAGGTTATATTTCTTTCCCAGGCGGACAACGCTCTCGATTTCCAAGGCGGAGTTGGCAGAGATAACAAAGGGGATTTCACGGCGCAGTACCCGGCACAGAACCTCTTTGCCAGCATCGTAGTCCTTTTTCTCCTTGCTGGCATATTCCGCTGCGGCGCGGAAAGCTTCGTCCAGCATGTGGTACATGGCCATCCGGGTTTCCGGCGCGCCCTTACTCTTAAAGGAATTCTTTACCGTTTTGGTATAGTTGCCTTTCAGGGCCATCTGCTCTGCCAGGAAAACATCCTTGGTATGTTCACCGACGGAATGGATAAAAGACATCTGGCCGGCAATCAGGGCGTGGGATCCGGGGGTCAGACCATAAGAGGTGATACCCGCGCGGGCAAAACGCTGGAGCTTCAGCTCTTCCAGGTTAAAGGCATAGCGGATGTCCATCTGAGGGACAATGGGGTTGGAGGTTTCGTCCATATCCCAGGATCCCAGCTCAGCGAAGGACACGGCGCCCACTGCACATTGCCCGAGAACAAAGCCCGGGTAGACGTCAAAGCCGGTGGCGTCGATTACTTCGGCGCCGTCGGCAGCAACACCGGGGCCGACAGCCTCAATCAGACTGTCGCGGCAAAGCACATTGCAATTTGGGATGAAATGCCCATGACCGGCATAGACATTTCCGTTTTGGATGAGAAGCATTTTCACCGCACTCCTTTGTAGTATTTCTGTATTTGCCAGATGAAGATACATCATAACGGCAGAGAAAGCTGGTTCCCCGCCGGGATGTTTGCCTAAAGGGAAGTACCGGAAGAAAGATCTTCCTCTATGCTGTCGGAAACAGGAGAGGCTTCTGACACACAGTCCTCTGCTCCGCGGATGATCCCGCGACGGAAGAATCCTGTATAAAAGCTCTTTTTCAGCTGCATCTGTAATGCGGGATCATCGATATTGAACTCCCGGAAGAATAGCAGCATATTAAACATGGTGGTGGCGTACATATAGGAGATCAGGTCGTCGTCGATGTCGGCGTACAGTTTTCCTTCCGCCCGGTAGCGACGCAGCGCCTGCTTATACCGATGGAAGAGGCCGGGCTTGAAAACGTCCCAATAGCTGCGCAGGAGAATGTCCTGAGGGACCTTGGTAAAGGTTTTCAGAAAAGCAAGCTCCAGCTCTGTAAGTGGTTCTGTGTCTTCATAGACGACAAAAACATTCAGATCGTACTCTGGGTTCTGTCTGCGGCGGTAAGCGGTATACTTCTCCAGCAGCACAAGATTTGCGTAGATATAGAGTTCATCTTTGTCGGTAAAATAGCGATAAAAGACGGTGGGGTGCAGGGAGAGCGCATCCAGAAGCATTTGCAGAGTAACAGTTTCATAAGGGTGGTCCACATAGAGCGGCATGGCTTTTTCAAGAATTTCGGCCTGATTTTCCGGGGGGAGATTCAGAAACGCTTTTTTGGGCATACCGATCACCTCTGCAAAATTGTGAGTACACTTACATCATACAGTGAGAGAGATCACATGTCAAATAAAAAATAAAAAACGCCTCTGCCGCGTACCTGGCGCGGCAGAGACGTTTCAGATTCAGATGAAGCGATACCATAGTGCTGCCATATGCTGGCACGCAGGCCTGGGGTTCCAACAGACTTTCCTGCTGCTCCAAGCGTCAGGGCGTCTGGAGCTGGAAGGTATAGGCCTCTTCGCCGTAATGCTCATTGCCTACCCAAAGAGCAGTGCAGTCTGTCAGATTATAGACAACACTGTGCACAGTAGTGCCCTGGGTGTGATCACCCTCTACCACCCATGTTCTGCGTCCCACCAGTGCCAGGACATCCATAGCAGCCTGGTCGTCAGCGACAACGCCGTCGGAAGCGGCCAGCGTGCTGGTGAGCAGATCATAGCGGTCTTTGCCGCCCATTTCATCCCCCTCCTCATAATAGCCGGGGGTCAGCACAAAGTTGGTTACGCACTGGTAGTTCTGCTGGGGATCATTGCGGATTACCTTGAGCTGCCGGGCGGAGCCGTCGTTATCTGTCTGATCTGTGCCGGCCACCCATTCCAGAATGGCGCTGTTGCCCTGAGCGTCAGCCACCATGTAGTGGTAGGAGGTGTTGGCAGAGTCGTGGAGGTCATACTGCTCCACCAGTTCAATGGCTTCATCCACGGTGGAGGCATAGTCCAGAATCATGCGCAGCATGGTGGTGGAGGTGATGTCCGGCTTGTCTGTCTGCTGATTGGTAGCCACAGTTTCCGCACCCTGATAGGTCATGTAGATGCCGCAGCTGACGCCTGCGTCATTTACGCCGTCCAGGGGAGCATAGGGAGCGGCAAGGCATAAGAATTTGTCTGCTAAACCGGTAATTCCGGTGTCGGGATCGATGCCGAGAAACTGCAGGTCCACCGTAGAGACGGAGGCATGGCGGCCATTGCCGGGGTTGGTGTATACAATGGCAGTGTTGGTTTTGTCAAAGTCATAGTTGCGGCCAAAAACCCGGTCGCCCTCTTCCGTTACAGCGGTAAAGGAAGAGCAGGAGATGCTGGACTCTTCGATCTGCAGAGGGATCATCCCCTTACCAATGCAGTTGGTGATAAAGGAGATCAGCTCTTTGTCGCTGGATGCGCCGCCCGCTTCCAGAAACTGATCAAAGTAGTAGTCACCGGAGACAGTAATCTCATACACATAGCCATCCCGGTGGTCGTCGTTGGCAGGGGCGATCTCCTTGATGGAGGTAAGGGTCAGAATTTCGTTCCCCCACAAGCAGCCTACGGCCACAACGGCCAGCAGTACCACACAGGCAAATACGATGCCTGCAATCTTCCATACTTTCTTCATTCTTCAATTCCTTCTTTCCTGGATTGGCCGGCACATGTTTTCGGGGAAGCGCTCTCCTCCAGCTGTTTGACATATTGCTCCAGGTTATTGAGAATTACCTGAAAAGAGCGGTAAAGAGTTTCCCGCTGCTGGTCGGAAATTCCCTGGCTGCTGCAGGCGAGAATATCCTCGATTTTTTGATTGATGGTTTTGACAAGCAGTTTCCCATGATCGGTCAGACAAAGGGCCGCCCGATAGGAGTTGCCTGTATCAGAAGGGCTGCGGCGGATCAACTGCTGCTGTGTCAGTTGGGCTACCGTGCGGGAAATGGCTGCCTTGTCTTCCTTGCACAGGGCAGTAAGCTGGGCTGCGGTAAGTCCATCTTCGTACTGCCCAAGATAGTACAGACACATCACATGGCTGCCCCGCAGGCCCCATTGAGCCATCTCCAGTTCCTTGATTTTGTTGATATAGCGGTACAGCGTAAGAACAGCACCGGTAAACTGCGCAAAACGATCAACCATTATCATGCACCTCTTAGATGTTGAGAAATCAACAAGCGGCATTGTACCAGCTGGATGTTGATTTGTCAACATTTATTTTTGGTATTTTTAGGGCAGCACCGCACAATTGCTGAGGCAAGCGCTGTCGAATCACCCATCAGG
>ERZ1643251.2540-NODE-2540-length-18424-cov-3.687680_pt1 | contig 18424 bp, 17 predicted proteins | sample MGYA00579261_ERZ1643251 | MGnify/ENA primary metagenome ERZ1643251 (study PRJEB29033, sample SAMEA4952267) | chicken gut metagenome | biome: Broiler Chicken; feature: Gastrointestinal Tract; material: Caecum | place: Ireland | collected 2018 | study: Broiler...
TACTTAGCTGTAAACGAAATATCTTTTAAGACGTACTCTTGTGAATCTGGGTACATGAAGGATACGTTCTTAAATTCGACTTCGCCTTCTTTTTTCGTTTTGCCTGAGAATTTACCGTCTTTGATCTTCGTCTCTGTTTCTAACACTTCATTAATACGGTCAGCAGAAACACTAGCACGTGGATACATGATGAAAATCATCGCTAACATCAAGAATGACATAATGACTTGCATTGCATAACTTGAGAATACGACCATATCACTGAATAGAGTCAATTTAGAAGCCATACCAGCATCACTAATCAAGCTTGCACCTAAGAAGTAAATTCCAAGGGGCAGTAAGTTCATGATTAAGTACATAATCGGTGACATGATACTCATCATTCTTTGGTTAAACAACTGTGTAGAAGTTAACTTATGGTTTCCTACTTCGAATTTATCTTCTTGATACTTTTCAGCATTAAACGCACGGACGACGCGAATACCAGTTAAGTTTTCACGAGTTAACGCGTTGATGTTATCAATTAACTTTTGAACAATCTTGAACTTTGGTAAAACTGTCAATACCAAAACAGCAATTGTCACTAGTAGGATCAATACCGCAAGACCTGTCAACATACTCCAAGTCCAGCTCTTATTCAAAATCTTGAATACAGCCCAGACAGCGGTAATTGGGGCTTTGATAATCAACTGTGTGCCCATTGAAATCAACATTTGAACGTTTGTAATATCGTTCGTTGTTCTCGTAATCAAACTGCTCGTTGAGAATAATTTGATTTCTTCCATACTGAATCCTTGTACTTTTTCAAACACTTTTTTACCAAGTGTACGAGAAAAGTTTGCAGAAACAGAAGAAGTTAAGTATCCTACGATGATCATAGCGATTAAACTACCACCAGCGCAGGCTAACATATAACTACCTTGGACTAAAATGTCGTTAATCGTACTGCCTTCCGTTTGGACAAGACGTGTAATTTCAGACATGTAATCCGGTAGTTTCAAATCTAACCAAACTTGAAAGACAATCAATACGACACTGATCAATATGGTAATGACATCTTTTTTCGTTAGGTTCTTAAATAACTTAAACATTTGTCTCCTCCTCCAACTTTATAAAATTTTGAAAAATTTGATCGAGCACTTTTTTACATACATCTAAGTCCTCTTTCGAAAGACCTTGAATCAGTTCTTTAAAAAGTGCCTTCTGTCCTTCTTGTAATACTTTTACTTTTTCTTGAGCAGTTTCTGTAAATACAATTTTTTGATAACGGTGATCGCTTGTATCTTCTTGAAATACAATGAGTCCTTTTTTCGAAAGAGAAGTCAATGCTTTGGACACATAAGACTTGGATAATCCTCGATATACTACGGCATCACAAGCATGGTTGCAATCGGGATTGTTTGCTAAAAACAAAAGAATGTGCCCTTCTTGTGGAGTCAGACCAATTTGGTTCGTAATGGCTCCCATTCTACTTTCAAAAAATGGATGGGCTCGTTTTGTCAGATATAAGATTTGTGAAAATGATTTCTTTTTCATATCATCACCTCTTTAATTAGTTTCTCTGGAAACCGTTTGGACATTAATCATTATAGTCACTTCTATAAAAAAGGTCAATCATTTTTTCTGTTTTCACATAATTTTCAGAAAAGAAAAAAGGAGGTATCTCCTTTAATCTAATCTATATGGATCCGCTTCTGTACCAAGACCGTTTCCGAATACGCCGGATGCTAAAGCAACGACGGGACGAACACTCATTGCCGTCGTCGGTACATCGTAACTAATCTTATGTGTACTTCTAGATGTCGTAATCGTATACAAACGTTCTGAATCGCCACTACGACCGTTCATTAGATAGAACTCTTCTCCTTCTACACCTAGGTAGTTGTTTAATCCACAGGAACTATTGTCGAACTTGTTATCACAATTGCTATCCGTAGATGCTAACATGTAATCGGAAATATTTAAAAGACCAATATTGCCTGTCATCGTCGTTAAGTTTTCGTATTCAATGACGCTTGCAATATCTTTATCACTGGTACTGACAGAGCCTGCCTTTAAGGTGTACGGACTTAAATATTGTCTAGAAGATGCATCTATATTTGGATAATACACGGTTTCTAAATACAGTTTTAAGAGACTATCCAAATCGGTGTACTGATCAATTAACTCTTTCTTTTGAACGACATGATACGTTCCTTTGGAGAAAGCATTACAACCAGAGTTAGAGGCATTGCAGTAAGAATCTGCTAAGTTTGGATCAAACGGTCTTCTACCAGCAATATCGAATGGAACGGTATGACTAGATAAGAATGTTTCTACTTCTGTAGCTGAAAAATACTGTTGCCAAAATGAAGTTTGTTCTTCTAATGTTTGCATCTCTTCGCTCGATAACACACCATCTTTGGTAATTTTGATTTTACCGTCAGACTCCACTGACACGATGCGCCATAGTTCATTATTAAATTCAATGTAGTTATTGATGTTGCTACCTTGATAGTAGTAACGTCCAGTTGATTCATCATATTGGAGTCCTTCTATATCCGTAAGATCTCCTTCGTTTGTTAACATCGTCTCTAGTAGTGTCGTTTTGGTCTCCTCTTCGTAATCTTCAAATTCGTAACGAATGACGAGACCTTTTTGGGTATTTTCAGGAACTTCAGTGAGACCTCCTGGATAAGAAATCGTAATCGTAAAGGTTACGCTTTCTCCGGCTGGAATCATCGTTCCAGTGCCAATTCCTTCTATCCAAGTTTGAATCAAGGTATTGGTATCTGTTTCTATATAAATACTCGATATTACTTTGTTCACTTGGGAATAATTCAAAATCGTACATAATTTTGTTATAACATCATATTGAAAGTTCACAATATATTTTTTGACAAAAAACGACAAGTTTACTTGTCGCTTGTAAAGTAGTCAGCGATGACATCATAATCGCAATACGGAACATAACCAGATGCTAAAGCCATGTAGTTATCTCTTCCTTTGCCAGCAATCAATACGATATCGTCTTTCTCTGCAATAGAGAGTGCTCTTGCAATTGCTTCTTTGCGGTCCGGGCATCGTTCATAGTTTTTTTTATCTTTTGAAAGTGTCAATAACTCGTCAATAATAGTGTCAACATCTTCCGTACGAGGATCATCCATTGTAAAGATGACATAATCAGAGTGATCTAAAACGATTTTTCCCATTAGACCTCGTTTTTCTTTTTCTCTTCCACCAGCGCTTCCCGTGACGGTGATGATACGATTCTTTTTTATCTTGTCTAGTACTTCATATAATTTTTTAAATGCATCTGGCGTATGCGCATAATCTAATAGAATCGAATAATTTTGACCAAAATCTAAAAACTCTAGTCTGCCTGGCAACACTCGAATATTTTTGACACGAGAGACAATTTCCTCCATTGAATAACCATAATGAATCAATGTAAGGATTGCAGCCGCTAAGTTGTAGGCATTAAACTCACCTAGCAGTTTACTTTCTACTAGATACGTTTTTCCTTGATAGCGGTATTCAATTTTTGTACAAGATGGTGTTTGTTCACACGATACAATTTGTAGAGTCGATTCTTTTTTGCCGTATGTCATAATCTCGGATTTGCATACAGATACTTCTTTTTCGTAATTTTCATCGTCGATATTTAAAATTGCTACTCCTTTGGGACTTAACAAACTTAGCAGTTTTAATTTGGCTGCAACATAATTCTCTTTGGTCTTATGAATGTTTAAATGGTCCTCTGTAATATTCGTAAAAATAGCTACGTCGAACGTGACACCCCAAAGGCGATTTCTAAAAAGTGCTTCAGAGGATGCCTCCATACTCAAATAGCGGTTTCCAGATTTCACAAAACGATCCATATATTTATAAAGTCGGTCGGCATCTGGGCAAGTATTGATAATTGGTTCCTGAAAATTGTGAGATATGATTCCATTCGTGCCCATATAGCCACAGATATCGCGTCCCATCAAGTCTTGGATGATACTGGCAACGGTCGTCTTACCGTTCGTTCCCGTTACACCAATGATCTTTAACTTTTCTTCGGGATGATCAAAAAACCGTTTGGCAAGCAATGTCAATTCTTTATTGGTGTCCTCTACATATATGACAGGAACACTTGTCTCTACTTTTCTACTGGCAACAACCGCTGCAGCTCCATGTGAGACTGCATCTGCTACAAACTCGTGGCGATCAGCTGTCACTCCCATCGTACAGACGAAAAGGTCTCCTTCCTCACATTCTTTGGAGTTAATTTTAATATCCTTAATCATCGTTTCATAAGGACAGTCGTATAACTCATTTAACTTCTTCATCGTTTCACCTCTAGTACTATTTATGTCTCATACAAAACATTATACACGAAAAAGAAGTATTTTTAAATGAAAAAGTCCTGCATTAAGCAGAACTTTGAAATTTTACTTCTAATGTTATCGTGAGCATGCTATCTTGATTTAAAATAGTACCTTCTGGAATCGATTGACTCGTTACGTATCCATTTCCTGTTACGGTGAGTGGTATTTTTAATAAATTTGCAAATGTCTTTACTTCTTTTAAGGACCAACCAGTGATGTTTGGCATTGCAATCGTCGTATCATCATTCGTTACAAGGAACACTTTTTCTTTGTTGGTAATCGTCGTTCCTTCTGCTGGATATTGACTTACTACTTTCGTACCGTTACCAAGCACGTACGGTGTTACACCCATTTCTGTTAAAGTAGTTGTGGCATTGTTAATCGTCTGATTGATGAAAGATGGCATTAAGTTTTCTACTACTGGATCTACTACTTCGTTATCGTCTACCGTCGTATCGATACCATAGTACTGTGTCGCATTGACGATAATTTGATCGATAATCATAGATAGTGGTCTAGCGGATTTCGATTGTGGTCTCGTCATCGTCGCATAGATAATCAGTTTTGGATTTTCTGCTGGGTAGATTCCTGCAAATCCTCTGATGACATCGTATTCACCGGTCAAATATCCAGATCCGTCGGTAGAAGCAATTTGAGCAGTTCCTGTTTTAGCGATTAAGTCGTACCCTTCCATTGCATAGATAGAACCGGTACCAAAGTCGACAACGTCGTGCATAAGCTGCTTCATCTTTGTTACCGTAGAAGATGAGGCCACCTGTCCTAATTCAGTCCGTCCGCCTTGATAAGTCACTTCGCCCGTAGAGCCATCGAAAATCTTATCGACGATGTAAGGTTGTAATAAGACACCGTCGTTGGCAATCGCTGTCAAGGCTTTGATATTTTGAATTGGTGTCGTCAAAATTCCTTGACCGAAACTAGCATTGATTACTTCTGTTTCGTATTGAAATGAAATTTTACCAGATGCTTCGTTCGGCAGTTCGATGCCAGTCTTGCTGCCAAAACCCAATTTTTTAAAGTAATTTCCTAATGTTGCGCGGTCGATATATTTGGTTACTAAGTTGGCAACAGCGACGTTACTAGATTGTGCAAACCCATAATCGTACGTGATGACACCCCAACCAGCACGGTCGTGGTCACCAATTTGGGTACCGTCTTGGGCTGTATAAATACCCGATAAGTACGTGTCGTTACCGTTGTATTTACCAGCTTCCATCGCAGCCATATACGTGTATATTTTCATCGTCGAACCTGGTTCAGTACCGATGGAAACATTAGAGTCTAAATAACTTACAATATCATTTCTCGTATTCGGATCGAATGATGGATAACTGGCAGATGCTAAAATGGCACCTGTCTCGGCATCTGCAACCATGATGTTGACGCCATCAAACGCATACTGTTTAGCGGATTCCGCAATGGCTTGTTCGACAAACAATTGAATGTTGGAGTCGACTGTCAAATAGACGTCGTCGCCATCTTCTGCTTCGACACGAATTTCATCAGTGCCACTGATTTTATATCCGTTACGGTCTTTTTGATAGGTGACATATCCATCTGTTCCAGATAGGATATCATCGTACTGTTTTTCGATTCCCATTTCCCCTGTGATTTCACCAGAACTATCAGTCTTTGCATAACCGATGGCATAAGATAAGAAGTTCCCGTTTGGATAATATCTCGTCTGTGTTTCGATAAAGTCGATTCCTGGTAGACCGAGCGCTAAAATCTTATCTTTTTGAATTTCATTTAAACTTTTACCCGCTTTGCCAAACTCTGTCTGGTAGACGCCCTCTTTATTTAAAAGCGCTAATATTTCTTCATAACTCATGTCAATGACAGTCGATAATGCTTGGGCTGTTCCTTCTTTATCGACGACGTGTTGAGGATTGTTCTCGTTCGTCGTACGATCTGGATCTAAATACGCAATTAACGTGTAAGAGTACACATTTTCTGCTAGTGTTTCACCATTGACGTCGTATATTTTACCACGAGTAGCCGTTAACGTATCCGTCCTTGTCGTTCTAGAAGAAGAGAACTCTTTGATATTAATTCCATCAATATTAGTGGAAAGAGCTAGGTATGCACCACGTCCAATAATCAATGCAAAAAAAAGAAAAGACGCAATAATAACCAGATTCCCAGTTGGAACATTATTATTTTTTCTTTTCTTCTTCACTGATATCACCTACTCTGTTATCGATTTAATGTTATCATTATTATAACTCAAACCTTGGTCTTCGGCAACCTGTTGAATTTTATCCAAAGATGCGAGTTCGTTGATAGCCATGTTTAACGATTCGTTTTTCTTTTCTTGCGTTGCAATCTCTTTGTTCACTTTTTCTACTTCATAGTTAATTTGCGACAAAGCAGCTTTGGTGAACACGACTGCTACTGGTGAGGCAATCACCAGTATGGTCGTAAGCAAATATAAAAAGCGTTCAAACTTTGTAATTTTCAATCGTTTTTTAACTTTTCGCATTTTGGAATCCCTTCTTATTTTATTCTTTTTATTACCCTTAACTTTGCACTTCTAGCACGAGGATTTTCTTCTAATTCTTCCGTTGTTGGTGCAATTGCTTTTTTACTAACTAGTTCGAAATCTGGAAGTTTCTCTTTTGGAACGTCTGGCAATCCTTTTAAAACTGGATCCACTTCCGTAACTTCTTTGAATTTATTCTTTACAATTCGGTCTTCTAGTGAATGGAATGTAATGACAGAAATATGGCCATCAATTGCCAAGATGGAAAGTGCATCCTGTAGAGCAATTTCTAATACTTCCAATTCACGATTGACATAAATGCGAATCGCTTGAAATACCTTTCTAGCTGGATGAGATGCTCTTCGGACTCGTTCCGGCACACTGTTTTTAATAATTTCTGCTAACTCCAATGTCGTTTCAATTGGGTGTTCTCTTCTAGCAGCAACAATGTTCTTAGCAATCGAGCGAGAAAATTTTTCTTCGCCATAGCGATAAAAAATATCTGCTAGTTCTGCTTCTTCAAATGTATTGACAACGTCATAGGCAGATAATGCTTGTGTCTGATCCATTCGCATATCTAACTTTGCGTCTTGATGATAAGAAAATCCGCGGTCTGCTTCATCTAGTTGTGGACTAGAAACACCTAAGTCAAATAAGATGGCATCGACTTTTGTTATGCCTCTTTTTTCTAACTCTTCTTTTAAATTCGCAAAGTTCGCATGGATAATCGTAAAATTATCGCCTATTTCGGAAAGACGACCAGATGAAAAAGCGATGGCTTCTTCATCTTGATCAAATGCATATAAATGTCCCTTTTTAATTCTTTTTAGGATTTCGCTCGAATGTCCTCCATAACCTAGAGTACAATCGACAACGATACTGTCCTCTTTCAAATTTAGACCGTCGATGGACTCTTTTAATAATACACTAATATGTTTCATGTTGCTCACCTACAAATCTAAATTCCCATCAAATAAATGTTCTGCAATATCTGAGAAATCTTCTTGGCTTTCTTGAAAGAATTTTTGCCAAGCATCTTCACTCCAAATTTCCAAACGGTCGCCGACACCGATTACCACGCAATCTTTGGTTAATCCGGCGTATTCTTTTAGTGAGGAAGTTATGCTGATACGACCTTGTTTGTCAAATTCAGAATTGATTGCTCCAGATAAGAAGAATCTTGAAAAATTTCTTGCATCCTTCTTCGTAAACGGCAAGGTATTCAATTGATCAACCACTTTCTGCCAATCTAATTGCGAATACACGAATAAACATCCTTCCAATCCTCTTGTAACAACAAAGGAAGAACCGATAATTTCGCGAAACTTTGCCGGTATAATCAACCTTCCTTTGTCATCGATTGAATGATGATATTCACCCATTAGAGTTGCCATAATGATTCACCACTTTTCCCCACCATTTACCACTGCTACTATAATAGTAATGCAAATGAAATGGGATAGCAACAAAAAAAGAGAAGTTTTTCTTCCCTTTACATTTTTTTACGTTTTTGAACCAGTCCAATATTAAATGATGTCAATTTCAATGTCGTCTGGTATTTCTACGACGTCTGGTATTTTTGTTACTTCTTTTTCTTCTACTTTCGGTTTGGTACTCGCATATAGCGTTACATAATAGCTGACGAGTTCCATATCTCCAGATGCACGGTACTTATCGATCTGTTCTTGATAAAACTCACGTTTTTCTTCTTTGCTATGACTTTGTGCATCCCATACATCTTTAATTGATTCTGTTTGTCCCTTTTTTTTCTTTCGCATATGCTTCACCTATTATTATTGTATCATAACTACCAAGTAACAGGACTACTTTTTTATTTTCTTTACAAATTTATTTACTGTAACAAGTTTTATTTTTGATTTCACTCTCAATCATCGTAATAAATTCGTCCACTGTAACAGTCGTCGTATCTTTACTTTGATATCTTCTGTAACTTACCGTTTCATTCTTACCTTCTTCGTCTCCTAAAATCAAGTTGAACGGAATTTTCTTCGTTTGGCTTTCTCTCATCTTGTATCCTAGTTTTTCGTTACGGTCATCAATGGATACCCGAATTCCAGCGCTTTCCAATTTTTCATATACTTTCTTAGCATATTCTAGATGATGTTCTGAAATCGGTAAGATGTTCACTTGAACTGGACATAACCAAACTGGCAAGACGCCCTTCGTCTCTTCTAGTAAGAAGGCAATGAAACGATCTAGAGAACCAAGAATTGCTCTATGGATGACAACTGGACGAACCTTGTTATTGTTTTCATCGATGTATTCTAGTTGGAATCTCTCTGGCAATTGATAATCTAATTGAACCGTAGATAAGGTTACATCGTGACCGATGGCACTGCGCACTTGGACGTCGATCTTTGGACCATAGAAAGCAGCTTCGCCTTCTGCTTCGTAGAATTCTGCACCGACTTCTTGTAAAATTTCACGAAGTGCTTTTTCACTCTTCTCCCATAACTCATCGTTACCAAAGTACTTCTCTGTATTTTCTTTGTCTCTTAGAGAAAGACGGAATTTATAATCTTTAAAGCCGAAGTCTTTATAAACATCTAAGATTAAGTCGATGACACCTTTTACTTCATCTTTAATCTGTTCTGGTGTACAGAAAATATGAGAATCGTTTTGCGTAAAGGCACGTGTTCTTTCGATTCCACAAAGAGCACCAGATGCTTCGTAACGGAAATCGTTTGCAATCTCTGCAATGCGCACTGGCAAATCTCTATAAGAGTGCATGAAGTTTTTATAAATCATCATATGATGTGGACAGTTCATCGGACGTAATACGTAAGACTCATTATCTAGTTCCATAGCAGGGAACATATCGTCTTTATAATGGTCCCAGTGTCCAGATGTCTTATACAAATCGACATTGCCTAAAGACGGTGTCATGACGTGTTTGTATCCTAGATGAACTTCTTTATCCGTGATGTAATCTACTAAGGCACGACGAACGATAAATCCATTTGGAAGCCACATTGGAAGACCCTTTCCGACTAGATCTGCGAACATGAATATGCCCATATCTTTACCGATTTTACGATGGTCTCTCTGTTTGGCATCTTCTAACTCTGCCAAGTGCTTATCTAAACTTTCTTGATCAAAGAAGCAGACACCGTAGATTCTTTGTAACATCTTGTTTTTAGAGTCACCCTTAAAGTAAGCACCACTTACTTTTAACAATTTAAAGTACTTTAATTCTTTTGTCGTCTCTACGTGTGGACCACGGCATAGATCCGTGAAGTCACCTTGTGTATAACAAGAGATAACCGTATTCTCTTCATCCATTCTTTCGATTAAATCGATTTTGTACGGATCATCTTTAAACATTTCCAAAGCTTCTTCTTTTGAAAGTTCATGACGAACAATTCGTTTGTTATCTTTGGCACATTTTTTCATTTCTTTTTCGATTTTTGGCAAGTCGTCTTCTGTAATGACGTCATCTCCTAAATCGATATCGTAATAAAATCCCTCTTCGATCACTGGTCCAACCCAAAATGCTGCGTGTGGGTATAAGTGTTTCACAGCTTGGGCAAGTAAATGAGCACAAGAGTGATTTAATACTGCTAATTTTTCATCTTCTTTAAAATTTACCATAATTTCCCTCCTATTTGATGCGATATACTTTTACGTGTTTCTTCTCTTTTCTATAAGGACGTTTCGTACCTGGATGCATCGCTTGAAAAATCGTTTCCACATCTTTTCTATTACACCCTAATTCGGTTGCAATGAGATAATCGATTTCCCGTTTTTTCTCTTGGTCCTTGCATCTCATGCTTTGGTTGCATAGTTCTGAAATATTACTACTCATAAAAAAACTCCTATAGATTATTCTATAGGAGTGCAAAGCACGGTACCATCCTCGGTTTCACTTAATTTGTAGTGTAACGGACTTTTCCGGGACATCGTTTCCGAGCCTGCTCCAAAGTAGTAACCATTCACAGTTTTCTTTGTTTTCACCAACCACAAAGTCTCTTTTTAAAACTCATGAATCATCGTGTCTTTTTCATCGCATTTATAAGTTTATTATACTACCATTTTTGGCTTTGTCAATTACTCAACTTCTTTTTTCCAAACACCATGTTTGTTACAGTAAGCGTAGATGATGCTGCCCTTTTCATAAGGAGCAACTAGTTCTGGTACATCTCCTGGTTTTAAGTTCACTTTATAAACTTGTTTTTCTGTTTGAACAATAATCCATTCGATGTAATGGTCACTTTCCATAACGTGATTTACTTTGGCACGGATATTGTTTCCTTCTACTTCGTATGATGGAACGTGTTTCTCAAAACTGGCATCGACACTATTTGGAACTAACTCTGTCATTTCCTGTCCACAGCAAATTAATTTTCCATTTCCTTCTAGAACTTCTACAACAGTTCCACAAATCATACATTTTTTAAATTTTAATTCTTTCATAATTCCTCCTATTTCTTTGGTTTACATAAATTCTTTCGATGGACATATGTTTTTACAAAATCCAGTAATGGTTCTTGTTTGGCATTTACTTCTTGGGCAATCATGGATAGTTCTGATTCTAAACTGTAGATAATGGCATTATCAGGTTGTCTAAAATACCATTCATCCATGGCATAATTATTGGCCATATCGACGTATCTTCTGATTGGCGATGTATTATGGCTATAGGCATCTAAACCCATACCAGTATGTCCTTTATTGATTGTATCATAGACTGCTTTTGGCATCAAGTTAGCCATGTGCTCTAAGAATTGTTTCATTTCAGCCGTATCGCGCGATGCTTGAATGCCGTCTTTCAATTGTTGCAAATGTCTTTTCGTTTCTTCATCCACCGTATGATTTCGATAAATGAATGGCATATGATGGCGATTTGCATATCTTGCAATTTGATGATTGGCTGCAGTCATTGCTATTTCAACGATTCTCTCTGCTGCTGTCACGCCGGAAATACGGCTTCCTGTAATATCTTGTCCCGTATGTTTTACTTCTTCATAAAGATTGTCAATATTCATTTTTTTACTTAGTAAATTTGTTGCGGCAGAAAGAGCAAAAAGCGTATCGTCAGCATCGCAAGTAGAACTTCCTGCATTTAAAATGTGGTTTGCTTGGCTATACGTCAAATTGCGATTCACTTGAATAATCGATTTTATAAATTTTTCTTTGGAAATGCTTCCATCCGGTTCAATCCAGAAGAAATACGATCTAGCATATCGATATTTTCCTTGGTTTAAAGAAAAGTAGTCCTCCGTCAACTCGTTCGGTAACATCGGAATCATATATTCGCTATCGATATAGATACTGGAAGTCCGAAGACGAGCTTCATAATCCAGTTGCGAATTTTGTGGAATCATCTCACAAGGATCAGCAATGTGAACACCCAAGATGATTTGATCGCCTTCGATATGGGCCGATAAGGCATCGTCGATTTCTTTGGTATTATCCCCATCGATAGAGACGATACAAAGAGAAGTCAACAATTGATGGTGTTGATCACTTTCCGGTTTTGCCTCTTTGGCATACCAAGTGAATTCTCCTAGGGCACTACTATCAAATTGAGTAGAAACTCCATATCTTTTGGCAAGTTTTTTTACACTTCCATACTCTTTTCCAAAGAAAGACATTTTATCTTCTAGCTTTGATAATTCTGATTGAAATTTAGAATATCCAATGTCCGAAAAATCTGTATTAGGCGTTTTCTTTCTGGCTTTAATTTTGTTTAATATTTTGTTTCTCGTTTCATAATCGATAGAAAACTTAGGAGAAGATAAAATCATATCTAAGACTTTGTCAAAGTACAAAATATTTCCGACATCGCTCAAAGAATGATATTTGGTATAGCTATATAACTCATCTAAATAAGCATCGATCACGTTTACGACTAGTGGTTCATGAAATTCATCTGTGATGTTGACTAAATATGGAAATGACTTGATGATTTCTTTGATAAACGAAGTGTTTCTCTGTTCAAAAATCAAATACGAAATTAAACTGTACTTATCGCCGTAGTAATGGTTTCTAAAGTCGTACAAACCAGCAATTTTTAATTCTTCAATCAAGTTGATGCATTGTTTGGCGATGGTTCTACTCTCTTCGTCTTGATGAATGATATCTTCATCATCGTGAAGACGACGATGTAAGGTATCGTGAGTAGCATTGATAATCGGTACTAAGTTTTCGAACTCTAAATGCTCGTTCTTCTGTAATATCTCCGATATGTATGGAAATATTTTCACGATATATGAATAATCTGCCAAAACTGGTTCCCTAACGACCGTATTTAAAATGATTAGCAATTTTTTTGCTAACGTCCGTGGCTTATAGTCGGATGCTTTCGATAACTCTTCTAAAGAGTAATCCTCATCTTCTTCCAACAGTCTTTGCAGTTCTACAATTTTTAAATCTCTCGTATTCATCATATATCGTTTTTCCATCGTTAGCCTCTCCTATTCTTACTCTCTAATTTCATGGGAATGGAAACTTCTTTAATTCGTTCAACAATTCTTCTGGCTTTGATTTTATCGACTCCCGAAGAAGAAATCGATAAGTGCATTTCTAACTCTTCAAGATTTAAGTTCGAAGTAAAGAATGTCGGTAATTTTTCATCCATACGATATTGTAAGATTGGTCCAAGTACCTCATCCCTAGACCAAGCTGTTAAGTTCTCTGCTCCAATATCATCTAACAAAAGCAGTGGTGCATGGCATACTAGATTAAATTTTTCTTTGTAGTTATCCGAAAATGATTCTTTTAAACTACGTAAAAATTCAGGATAATACACGATTACCGATTTGACTCCACGATGGGCAAATTCATTTAATAAAGATGCAATTAAATAAGATTTTCCAGAACCAAACGAACCGTACAAATAAAGTCCTTTTACCGGTTTGGTTCCATAGGAATTCATAAATTCTTTAAAATAACGAATGATTTCAATACGATTTTTATCATCCGTATAAATATTCCGTAACGTTGCACTTTTTAATGCCTTTGGCATTTCAAACATGACAACGTTTTCTTGGTACGATTCCCGTTTTCTTTTTTCTACTTGATAGGGGCAAGCATCGTATGAAAAACTGATCATACGTTCATTTGCAGTTGGTGTTAAACAATATCCAACTTGTTTGTTTTTACACATTTCTAATCCTTCACAATGTTTACAATGCTTGCATTCTGCAAACGACTCTTGTAGGCGATGAGTATAGCGCATCAAAATTTCTTCTGTCGTCGGCAACGATAATACGAAACTCTTGAATTCTGGATCTTGAATGGCTTTGATGTAATCGTCTTGTAATTTTATTTTATTTTTTGGTTTCCAAAGGAATAACTCTTTTGCTTGCCTCATCGCTATCACCAATTCTATTGTAAAATACAACAAAAAAATAAGCAAGGAATTTGCTTATTAAATTTCATTTATTTACTGTCCGTACAAGTTTTACGGATGATTTCATCGGCGATGTCGATGATTTCTTCAATCTGTCCTGGACCTTTGAAACGATGGTCTGCTCCCTCAATTTTATGAAGTGGAATGTGATGTTCTTCACAAAATTCGATCGAATCTCTAATTGGTACAAAGTCATCTACGGTACCATGAATAATATCGATATCTGGACAGATTTCTCCTTTGTATAACGCGACTACATCATTTTTCATCACTTCATCTAGAAAGCTTTTCGTAACTTTCATGACGCGTTCGTAACCAAAATCGAAATATCCTTTTTCTGCTACTTCATGGTTCATCTCTGGTGTCATGATGTTTTGTTCTAAAACTGTTCCCATGCGAATGGCAGGCGCTCTTAAAATAACATGACGGAATGCACCTGGATGTTCATGGTGATATAGTAAAGCAAGGTATCCTCCAAAACTCGTTGCAAATGCCACAATATCTCGCACGGCTGGATAGTTTTCCTTGACATAACGATAAACGGTATCCAAATCATCTAGACAATTTGCAACAGTTAATTCTTCACCACCCACTTCGCTTTCCCCGTGACCTGGCCAATCGAATGTAATTAGACCGATTCCCTCACTGACTACTCTTTCTTTTAAAGAGAGAATGCAACCACTTTTTTTATCTCCTGCAAAACCGTGTAATGCGATGACAACGATTGTTGCTTTTTCCGGGATGCTGGCATCACAATCGATATTGTATTTTTTTCCTTTGATTATCATAATATACTCCTCCTGTCTTTTTCTAGTGAACCTCCAAAATACTGTTGATAGCTTTGCAAAACTAAATCTTTGACATCAGTTGTTAACGTCATCCGCAATGCCTTTTGTTTCGGTTCTGTCATCATTTGATTTCGTAAATCTAATTTTCCGTTTTCATCTACATATTCTGGATACTCTTTTTGAATCCGCTCTATGGGAGAAATGCAAATACTCTCTGGTCTATCTATATAATCAAAAAACCTTGGTCCTATGCCCGTCTTACCAATTTTCTCTTTGGCAAAAAATTCGTTTGATATGGTGTAACGAAGACTACATTGGTATGCTAACAAACTCCAATCTTTTTCCGGTTCCATACAACTTCTCAATCTTTCTGCATCGATTACTTGCACTTGACCATCTTGATCAATCACACCTGCTACGTAGTGACAAATGAGTATTTTGTCACTACAGTAGAATCATTCAAATCCAATTCTGTTTCAAATTCCTCTAACGATAAATGAACTTCAGGAAAGCATTTTAGAAACACCTGATATAATAAATCGCTCATTGATTCAACCTCCACCTTTATCATAAAGTTTTTAATTAAAAAAAGCAAGAAATTTTCTTGCTTATGACATTCTTATGCGTTTTGCGTAACTTTCTTCATATTCTCTTCATTTGCACGAATTGTGATATCAGGAAAATTGACATCTGTATAAGAGTATCTCAACTTCTGTTCTGTTTTTGTCACATAGTAGTAAAATAACTTACTAAATAGTTCATATCCTTTTCCATCTTTCATATTCGTCTGATAATTGATTACCATTTCACCATGATCTGAATAAGATGCATATGACAAATCGTAATATTCCGATGGATAAATTACTTCGACTATTACATTGTCTACACTGTTATCAACTATATAGTTGATATGGTTTTTTTTGCCATTATTATATATTTTTATCTCTGAAAAACATTCTGGTTCTATTGTATAATTTTTAGTTATACTGTTGTCTTCTAATAAAACATTGTGATTCATTTTCGTATATCCCAAATATTCGATTGGAATCATAGCAAAAGCTACAATCAAGATAGCGATACCAAAGAAACAATACTTTAGTTTTTGCCATGTATGATGGCGTTTTTGAAAAACAAAAGTTGCCAAGAAAAGCAAAATAGCACCAAAGAAAATAGTCAAACCAATCGATAATATAATCATGTATATGTATCCAACTTGATTAATTACTAACGCAATTGACACAATCATTGTGATTAAGAAAAACAAAGTCAAAATCAAAAATGGAATCATAAACAAAAAGCCAATGATTTTATAAGCAATTAGCAACGGAGCTGCTACATTTTGAAATCCCTTTGCTAATATTTTCTGATTTTCTTTCGTTTCGAAACTCAATCGTTCTTTGGTTTTAAAATACTCGATAATATATTTGTTAATCATCCATGAGGTCACTACAAAGATCGATGTATAATAGCATAAATCCAACGTTCCTTTTATTCCTATTTGAACGATAGATGAAACACTAGTTTGAAAAATTTTAAACAACGGTCCAATAATTTCTATCAATAATAAAAATGGAAATTTCAAAAATGAAACGATTAAAAATGTCAAGCAAAGAACGATTAAGATGCGGACGATATCTTTAGCTTTTGGATTAGCTAAAACCTCTGCAAATTCTTGAATCCAATCCGTTAGAAAATGAATGAGTTTTGCTAACATTACGTTGCACCATTCAATTGGATTTTTTTCGTGTTTTTCTAAAATTTCCCCAGCATACTCCTTACTACTACCTAACTTTTTTTGAATTTCTGTCCATGATAACTGTTTCTTTTCTAATGTTGTAATCTTTTTTTCTAGTTTTTGCACTGCTTTTTTAAGATCACTTGGCTTTAATCCAGCAAGTTCTTCTTTAACTGCTGCTATGTATTCTTTTTTATTCATTTCTTTCCCTACTCTCTCTATAATAAGTTTATAATGTTCTGTGTTTTTTTTCAAGAGAGAACCGTAAACTTTCTAATTTGAGGACGGTATTTGACTCATCAATTCCTTATGAGCAGTACTACCTAAGTAGGAATCATCATAACTTGTCTCATTCATTTCATATTTTAATGTCAAAATTTTTCTGACTGAAGTGTTGATAATATCTTCTGAAATGGTTCCATTTTGGACGCCTTCATAAATAATGTTTGCTGCCTCAACCGGATCGGTTGGTCCTAATAACAAGTCTACGCCTGCATTTAAAGCCATTGTATAAAGATCTTTTTTAGAATAAGCATTTAAAGCAGCCATATTTAAGCCATCTGTCACAACAATACCATCGAAACCTAATTCTCCTTTTAAGAAATCTGTAATTGTACTTTTAGAAAGCGAAGTTGGAGTTGTATTGTCTCCCGTTAGAGCAGGTACTGCTAAATGTCCAATCATAATCACTTTGGCACCATTTGCAATTGCATTTTGAAATGGTATGATTTCACTTGCTAATAATTCTTCTTTGCTCTTCGTTATCAAAGGAAGTGATACATGAGAGTCTGCCAACGTATCGCCGTGACCTGGGAAATGTTTAAACACTGCTGTTACGCCTGTGCTTTCTGATCCTTCGGCAAATGGTAGTGTCATTTTAGATACTAATGCTGAATCATTGCCAAACGAACGTTTTCCAATTACAGTATTATTGGGATTAGACCAAATATCTGCAACGGGAGCAAAATCCATATTAAAACCAAATACTCTCAATTCTTCTCCTACGGCTACGCCAACATCATAAGCCAAAGATGGATTCCCTGTCATTCCTAAATCATACATTTGAGGAATTGTGGTTGCTCCTACTTTGGCCGAAGATAACCGTTGTACACGACCACCTTCTTGATCGACACTCCAAATTAATGGGATATCTGTATAGGCACTATTTAATTGATTTACGCCTGATATTAGGGAACTAAGATTATCTTTGGTTCCGACATTATCGCTCATAATCAATACGCCACCAGGATGTACGGTATTGATAATATTGGTAAAACTACTACTCAAAGTAGTTCCATGACCAGATGCGCTTACGATAATCATTTGCCCAATTTTATCTTTTAACGACATAGATTGTAGTTTTTCTTCTACTTTTATAGCAATTTCCGTTGTTGGTTCATCCGGCTCTGGTTCGGATGTATTTTCTTTTATTCCAAGTACATATGGACTTTCTTTGCTACCGTTTCCAGATGTCACAATCAAATCACCTTTTACATTAATCACTGGACGAACGGCAAAATTTCCACGCGAGCCACAAGTAATCCAGCCATTTCCAAGAGAATGGGTTCCAATCATATTGCAAACTGGTACTACTCTGGTAGAAAATACAGGAAATGCAATCAACTGAAATCTACCACCATAATAAATGTAACTAGAATCATTCGCATTGTTTTC